>JABLTR010033834.1_pt1 | contig 25385 bp, 17 predicted proteins | sample 7160071 | NCBI WGS metagenome assembly JABLTR01 (sample SAMN14651230, study PRJNA627086) | human gut metagenome | isolation source: feces | host: Homo sapiens | reverse complement strand
GGTATCCTCCAGCATGGAGAGGAAGAAGAACAGCACCACGATGATGGGCAGAAAGCTCAGCACGCTGCCCACGCCGGTAAAGATGCCGTCGATGAGCAAGGAGTGCACCGCCGCATTGACGTTCCAGTTGGTAAGCGCCGTGTCCACGATGCCGGTCAACGCGTCGATGCCCGTTTCCATCAGGTTCTGGAAGAACAGGCCGATGACGTTGAAGGTGAGGAAGAACACCAGACCCATGATGGCGATAAAGGCCGGGATGGCGGTGTACTTGCCGGTGAGGAATTTGTCGATGCGGTTGGAGCGCAGCTGCTCTTTGCTTTCGTGGGGCTTGACCACCGTCTTGGCTACCAGCTCCTGAATGAAGGAGAACCGCATATCCGCAATGGCGGCGGCGCGGTCCAGCCCGCGCTCCTGCTCCATCTGCACGATGATATGCTCGATCATCTCTTTTTCGTTCTGATCCAGCTTCAGGGCTTCCTCAATGCGCTGGTCGCCCTCCACCAGCTTGGTGGCGGCAAACCGCACCGGAATGCCCGCCGCCTTAGCGTGGTCCTCGATCAGGTGGATGATGCCGTGGATGCAGCGGTGCACCGCGCCGCCGTGGTCGTCCTCACTGCAGAAATCCATGCGGCCGGGCCGCTCCTGATACTTTGCCACATGAAGGGCATGGTCTACCAGCTCATCCACGCCCTCATTCTTGGCGGCGGAAATGGGAACGACCGGAATGCCCAGCATGGCCTCCATCTTGTTGATGCGCACCGTGCCGCCGTTGCCGCGCACCTCGTCCATCATGTTCAGCGCCAGCACCATGGGGGTGTCCAGCTCCATGAGCTGCATGGTCAGGTAGAGGTTGCGCTCGATGTTGGTAGCATCCACGATGTTGATGATGCCGGTGGGCTTTTCGCCGATGATGAATTGGCGGGTGACGATCTCCTCGTTGGAATAGGGGGACATGGAGTAGATGCCCGGCAGGTCGGTGACCTCAGTCTCCGGGTGGCCCTTGATGGCACCGCTCTTGCGGTCCACCGTCACGCCCGGGAAATTGCCCACATGCTGGTTGGAACCGGTGAGCTGGTTGAACAGGGTGGTCTTACCGCAGTTCTGGTTGCCAGCCAGCGCAAAGGTGAGGGTCCTGTCCTCGGGCAGGGGATTCTCCCCCTTTTTGATATGGTATTTTCCGCCCTCGCCAAGGCCGGGGTGATCCACCATTTTATCATCTGCCAGAACCGCCGACATTGCCGGGGCCTTTTCGGTTGGGGTGATGCCGATCTGCGCGGCATCGTCCAGCCGGAGGGTCAGCTCATATCCATGGATGCGCAGCTCCATGGGGTCGCCCATGGGTGCCAGCTTGACCAGCGTGACCTCCGCCCCCGGGATCAGGCCCATATCCAGAAAATGCTGGCGCAGTGCGCCGCTGCCGCCGACGGTATCCACAACAGCGCTTTTTCCGATCTGCAATTCTTTTAATGTCATAAGATCGACCTTCTCATTTTATCCACTGTCAACGTGTGTTAGTTTGTGTTAACAATAGTAATATAGGCTAACTTTGCGCGGTTGTCAATAGATAAAATGGGGGAGATGCCTGCAAATCGAACCCTCTCAGACTCACTTTGTTCGCCAGCTCCCCCGAGGGGGGAGCTTCTTGGCTTCTTCCGGTCAGCACAAATAAAGCTCCCCCTTCGGGGGAGCTGGCATCGCGCAGCGATGACTGAGAGGGTTCGGCTTTTGGCATGGCGGCACAGTTTCCGGTTGAATTGCGAAGTGCACGGTTTCACCAGAGGCTCCCTCCCCGAGAGAGCCGGCAAAGTCGTCAGGTTTTGGCTGAGGGAGCTCACGCAAAAAAGCCGTGCCCCCTCTTTTCAGAGAATGCACGGCTTTGAAAGTTTATGCGTTTACTTCACAGTGTGGTAGCCATCGGGGTTGTTCTTCTGCCAGTTCCAGCTGTCGGCACACATTTCCTCGATGCCGTATTCCGCCACCCAGCCAAGCTCGTTCTTTGCCTTGGTGGGGTCTGCATAGCACTCGGCAATGTCGCCGGGGCGGCGCGGGTCGATCACATAAGGGATCTCCTTACCGCAGGCCTTGGAGAATGCGTGGATCACATCCAGCACGCTGTAGCCCTTGCCAGTGCCCAGATTGCAGATGAACAGGCCGCAGTTCGTTTCCAGCTTCTTGATGGCGCACACATGGCCGCGGGCCAGATCCACCACGTGGATGTAGTCGCGCACGCCGGTGCCGTCCGGGGTGGGATAGTCGTTGCCAAAGACATGCACCTTTTCCAGCTTGCCCACGGCCACCTTGGCGATATAGGGCATGAGGTTATTGGGGATGCCGTTGGGGTCCTCGCCGATGAGGCCGGACTTGTGCGCACCAATGGGGTTGAAGTAGCGCAGCAGGGCCACGTTCAGGCTGGGGTCTGCCTTGCACACATCCTGCAGGATGCGCTCGGTGAACACCTTGGTCGTGCCGTAGGGGTTGGTGGTGGCACCGGTGGGGAAGTCCTCGGTGATGGGCACACTGGCGGGGTCGCCATAGACGGTTGCGGAAGAGCTGAACACGAAGTTGTGGCAGTTGTGATGGCGCATCACGTCCAGAATGACCAGCGTGCAGTTGAGGTTGTTGTAATAGTATTCAATGGGCTTGGAAACACTCTCGCCCACTGCCTTGTAGGCTGCAAACTGGATCACAGCAGTAATGTCCGGGCACTCAGAGAAGATGTGCTCCACATCCTCGTGCTTGGTCATATCTGCCTTGTAAAAGCGGAAGTCCTTGCCGGTGATCTGCTTGATGCGGTCCAGCACCACCGGAGATGCATTATAATAGTTATCTGCCACAACAACGTCGTAGCCAGCGTTCAGCAGTTCGATGCAGGTGTGGCTGCCGATATAACCGGCGCCGCCGGAAACCAAAATTGCCATAGCCTAGTACCTCTCTCACTCATTTACATTACAGTTGATGCCGGCATTCCCCGGCCTTGCCTAAAGAATACCGCTTTTATGGCTCAGAATCAAGGGATGCGTCTTCTATTTAGATGAATTTTTGTTGCATCTTTGTTTTTGAGGTTTTGATTTAAAAACGTTTTTTGGCATTTTGTCATGGATAAAAGGCACGGTTTGTGCAAAACATAGAAATGGTGTCAGCATCCTCGCCCTCTCAGGCGCTGACGCGCCAGCTCTCCCAAAGGGAGAGCCCTTGGCAAAACCGGGAACTTTGCGTGGACTGCCAAAGGCTCCCACTTTGAGGAAAGACTTCCCCCGGCCGGGGGAAGATGTCACCGCAGGTGACAAAAAGGGGAATCTGGCATCGCGTAGCGATGCCTGAGAGGGCGAGCCCGCTATAAGCAATTCCACTTACGCAAAAAACGTCTGCCGGAGCAGACGTTTTTTGTGGTACATCATTTTTTACAATTTTCCGCACTGCTTGCCGGTGAAAAAGCGCAGGGTGGTGGTGGCGCGGAACACCTTGCCTGCCCGCAGCACCGTAGTGGGGAACTCCGGGTGGGAAGGGCTGCAGGGGTAGTGCTGGGTCTCCAGCGCAAAGCCGCCGTACTTCTGCATGGGCACGCCGCCCTTGCCGGGGGTGGGGCAGTCCTGCAAAAAGTTTCCGGTGTACAACTGGATGCCCGGCTGGGTGGTGTACAGCTTCATGCTGATGCCGGTCTTTTCACTGGTGACCCATGCGCAGATGCTCTGGCTGGAGCCGCGGGCGCGGTCGATCACAAAGCAGTGGTCGTAGCCACCGCCCACCATGGTGGTCTGGGCAAAGCCGGTGTCGATATCCCGGCCAATGAGCTTTCCCTCGGTAAAATCCATGGGGGTGTTTGCCACCGGCAGAATGGCACCGGTGGGGCAGGTCTGATTGTTGCCTTCCAGATAGTTGGAGGCATAGATGCGCAGCTTCTGGCCCAGAATATCGCCCTCACCGTTCAGGTTGAAGTAGCTGTGGTTCGTGAGGTTCACGATGGTATCCGCATCCGAAGAGACGCGGTAATCCATGCGGAAGGTATTGTCCTCGGTGAGGGTATAGCGCACCGCCAGCTTCAGGTTTCCCGGGAAACCGTCTTCACCGTCCGGGCTCTCGGCCTCCATCAGCAGGGTGTCGCCAAAGGCCTTCACCCGGTACAGCTTACGGGAGAAGCAGCCGTGCAGATGGTTGGGGCCGTTGTTGGCTTCCAGCTGGTAGGTCTTGCCGCCCACGCTGAAGGTGGCATTCTCGATGCGGTTTGCATAGCGGCCCACGAACGCGCCGCAGCAGGTGCTGCCGGAGGACGTGAAGTCATCCTCATAATCTGCCATGGTGTCGTGGCCCAGCACGACATCCACCGGGCCGTTCTTGGCCGGAACGATGATGTTTTTAATGATGCATCCGTAGTCCAGAACGCTCACCGTCAGGCCGCCGGGGTTGGAAAGGATGTACTCTGTAACATTTGCGCCCTGTTTGGTCACACCGAAGGGCTTGGAGCGGATCTGTGCCATTGGGCATTCGCCTCCTCAGATTTTACTCGGACATACAGTCAGGCAGACTTCCACTGTATTCTATCTTATTTATGATTATATCACAGTTTTATATCTTTGTGGGGAACGGATTTTAGAATTTGCATCCAATTTTTCTAGCTATTTTTTGTTGAAATTATTCAGTTGGCGGGGCATGTAACCGGAAAGAGGAGCTTCCCGCGCAGAGCGTTTTCGCGTGGATCAAGTTTCATGCCTTTTGTAAAAAGCATTACCGCCGGGTACGTTCTCTTTTGCGTGCCAAAAGAGAACCAGAAAAGCACCCGCTACTTTCGAGGCGCGGGAGGCACGAACTAGGGGCTGCTCGCCCCTAGTAACCCCAAGGCAGAAAGGCTCCATACAAAAAATCCAAGTCGCTCCGCTAGAGGATTTTTTGTGTTGCGCCGATTTTGAGTCGCTGCGCGACGGCGGTACGCCGACAGCAGCAGATGCCGCTTCCCGTTACGACCTTTCCCGTGAAAACGCAATGCCGGGCGGTCCGCAGACCGCCCGGCATTGCTCTATTATAAATAATTCTTCCGCTGATGATACGCAAAGCAAAGCGGCGCGCATTCTAAATCGTCATGCTGTCGTCAGGCTTCCGGCTGTGCCGTGCCCGCAGACTTCTGCGCCGCAATGAACTCGGCTGCATCGTCCGGAATGTCATCCAGATCATCGTCGCTGCCAACATCCACGTTGAGCGGCGGCTTCTTGAACAGGATATCGTACAGCACCGGAACGATATACAGGGTCATCAGGGTAGCGTAGCTCAGGCCGCAGATGATGACGATGGCCATGCCGCTCATCAGCTGGCTTGCCATATCGCCGCTGAACACCAGCTGCAGCATGGCCAGCACGGTGGTCAGGGTGGTCATGAGGATGGGGCGCATACGGGTCTTACCGGTAGCCACCAGCGCAGCACGGCGCTCCATGCCGCCAATGCGCAGCTGGTTTGCATAGTCCACGAACACGATGCCGTTGTTGACAACAGTGCCCATCAGCACGATGAAGCCCATCAGGGAGATCATGGTGAGCTGCTGGCCGGTGACCAGCAGACCCAGCAGGCCGCCGGTAAAGGCCAGCGGCACCGTGAACAGCACGATGAAGGGGGACAGCAGGCTCTGGAACTGTGCCACCATAACCAGATATACAAAGGGCAGGGCCAGAGCCATCCACTGCACCATTTCGTTCACCATGTAGTCGGTGCCCTCGGTCTCGCCGCCCAGCGTGGTGCTGCAGCCCTCCGACATCTCACCGCTGGCCGCGTACTCATCCAGCTTCTTCTGCAGCACGCGGGACTGCACCATGGTGTTGTAGCCCTTCAGCGTATCTGCCGTCACAGTGACAAACTCGGTCTGGTTCTCGCTGGTAATGGCATCCGGTGCGGTGCCGGTGGTCCAGCTGGCGATGTCGTTCAGGGTGCAGGTACCATTGGTCACTGTGCCGTCTGCCGACATTTCGGTGGTCTCAAAGGTAAGCTCCATCATGTTTTCCTTGGTGACGGGGTCCAGATTGTCCGTGATCTGGACATCCATGGTGGTGCCGTTCACCGTGACGGGGGTCTGGGCGGTGGCGGTGGTGGTGAGCTTTGCCGCGATCTGCTGGTACACCTGCGCAACGGTCAGGCCGTAGGCGCGCACCTTGTCGCGGTCCACCTTCAGGATGATGGTGGCATCGCCGCTGCCAAGGCCGTTGTCCGCATTGGCAAAGCCCTCGGTATCGTTGACGATCTCCATTACCTTCTCGGAAACGGTGGTCAGCGTTTCCGGATCCTTGCCGTAGACCTTGACCGACAGGCCGGTGGCCAGCTGGCTGGTCAGATCATCTGTCATGCCGTACAGCTTGACCTCAGCGGTGCAATTCTCGATCTGGGACACTGCATCCTCCATGGCCTGCCGGGTCTTTTCCACCTCACGGGAGGAAAGGCTCTTGCTCATCATAACATTGATCTTGTATCTGCCGTAGGCATTGGCGGAGTTCAGGATATCGGTAATGGCGGTGGGCAGGCCCAGCTGGCTGATATCCAGACCGGCCATGCTGGTGTCGAGGGTGATGCCCACCTCTTCCACGTTTTCTACATTCAGGGCCGCCTCTGCCACCTGACCCGCAATGGCATAGGATTCCTCCTTGGTCAGGCCGTCGGCGGTGGACAGGGTGATCTGCGCCTCGTTGCTGGTGATGCTGGGCAGCAGCTCCACGCCCATGTTCAGCACCTGCCAGCCGCTGAACACCAGCAGCACCACCGCCGCGATCAGGGGCAGGGCACGGTGCTGCAGGCACCATTCCAGACTATGGGCATACTTTTCCTGCACCTTTTCAAACCAGGCAAGGCGCTTGGGTTCAGCTTTTTTCAGCACAGTAGAGGATGCCGCCGGGACCACCGTGAGCGCCACGATGAGGGAGGCCATCAGGCAGTAACCGATGCACAGGGACATGGGCATCATCAGGCTGCGCACAATGCTGGCCGAGAACACCACCGGCAGGAACACGCACACCGAGGTAAGGGTGGAGGCCACCACCGACATGCCCACCTGTTTTGTGCCCTGCACGGCAGCGCGGGCCGCAGGCACGCCGCGGCTGCGCAGACGGTAGACGTTCTCAATGACGACCACCGAGTTATCCACCAGCATACCAATGCCGAGGGAAAGGCCGGCCAGGGTCATCACGTTCAGGTCCAGCCCGGTAAAGTACATGAGCACCACCGCGAACAGAACGGACAGCGGGATGCTGATGCCGACCACGAGGGTGGGCTTGATATCCTTCAGGAAGATGGCCAGCACGATGATGGCCAGTGCAGCGCCCACCACCATGCTGGTGAGGATGCTCTGGATGACGATGGTGATGTAGTTGCCCTGATTGGACAGCACCACCATGTGCAGGCCGTCGTATTGTTTTTCCAGCTCTTTAAATGCGGTCAGGCAGTTGTCGGAGACCTCGCCTGCACTGGAGGTCGCATTCTTATAGATTTTGAGGATGGATGCCTTTTCGCCGTTCAGGCGGGTGTAGCTGTCGGCGGAGTTATCAATGACCTCCACATCCGCCACATCAGAAAGGCGCACGTCGCCGTAGCCCTCCACATGCAGCAGCAGGGCACCGCTGATATCCTTCACACTGTTGTACTCTTCGCCGACTTTCAGCAGCCAGGACTCGCCGTCCTTATCCTGCACGTAACCGGCCGGCATGGAGAAGTTCTGGGCATAGATGAGCTGCGCCAGCGTTTCAATGTCCAGCTGCTTTGTCACATCGGCCTGTGCCAGAGCGTTGGTCTTGGCCGTCTCGTACTCTGCCTTGGCAGCCTCCAGCTGCTTTTCGTACTCGTTCAGCATTTCACGCGCTTCGGTGAACTGCATATAGGCGTTGAGCTGCTGCTGGGAGAAGCTGCCCAGTGCGCCGGAGAACTCGGTCATCAGCTGGGGCACATTGTCCATGGCCTTGATAGTGCTTTCCAGCGTGTTATAGACCACATTCAGGCTTTCCTGCAGCTGCATCTCATTGGCAAGATCCTCTGCGGTGCTGCCTTCGGAGCCGGTCTCGGTGTTCACGCGCTCCTGCAGCTTCTGCAGGGCGGTAGTGAGCTTATCGGTAATGGTGCGCAGCTCAGCCACAATATCGATCAGAGAGTCGATATCCCGCATACCGGTCTCGTTGAACTTGTCCATGACCTTCTGCAGACCGTCGCGCACCTCGATCAGGGCCTGCTGGATCTCAGGCTCCTTGACCACAGCGATCAGGCTGTTCACACTTTCCAGAAGAGCCTGCGCCTGCGCACGCACCGTTTCCACTGCGGCGCCCACCTCGGTGCTCATCTGGCTCATGACCGAGTTGGACACCGTACTGCCAAAGTTTTTCAGCTGCTTTTCGTATTCCCTGCGTCCGGCGGTGATCTGTGCCTCGGCGCTTTCCAGCTGGGAGCGGGCTTCAGCCAGCTGGGTATCGATCAGTTCCAGCAGCTTTGCGTTGATCTCGTCGATCTTATCCTGATTGAGCTGCACCTGCACCAGCTTTTCCACCAGACCGCTGGACGAAACGCTGGACACACCGCCCTTGCGCTGCACTTCCGGCACAAGGGTGTTCTGGATAAACTCAGAAAGCTCGTACTGGTCGGCACCTTCGCGGCTGACAGCCACCGTCATGAAAGCGTTCATGTTCAGGCTGTACTCAATGATGGAGGGGGTCAGGCAGGTGCTGGGCAGGTCGCTTTTGGCCTGATCCAGCTTGTTGGACACCTTGACCAGCGCGCTGTTCATATCCGTATCCTCGGTAAACTCCATCAGCAGCAGGCTGTAGTTTTCTGCCGATGTTGCGGTGATCTTGGACACGCCCGGCACTGTGAGCGAGTTCTGCAGCACATCCGAGACCTCGCTCTCCACGCGCTCCGGGCTTGCACCAGGATACACGGTGACCACCATCAGATACGGTGTGTTCACGTTGGGCAGCAGGTTCGTATCCATCTTTGTGACCGCCACAAAGCCCAGGATCAGGATCATGACCACTGCAACCAGCACCGTAAACGGCTTTTTGACACTGAATTTTTCCATTTTCTCCTACCGTTTCTCTGCCTTGCCGCAAAGCAGGACAGCTGCTTTCCCTGCGGGAAAGGCTACACTTCAACATTTTTATTATACACGCAAGCCCCCGCCTTGCAAGAGCGGGGTGGGATTCTTTTGCGATTCTTTGGATACTTTCGCAAGATTTTAACATTTGCCGTTCCGTTTTTCCATTTTCCGGCTGCGGGTGCGACCAAATTCGGTCAGTCTTCCTTTATGGATACGCGGCAGCAGGGCAGATTGTTGCACCTTTTTAAAATTTTTCTGCCAAAGCGCCAGAGCCGCTTTTTGTTTTTTGCGTGGAAATGTGCATTTGAATATGTTATACTAGAGTACAGAATGGATCAGCAGGCTCTTTTTCGGGCCTTATCCTATAGATTCGACCGATAAAAACGAGGAACACTATGAAAAAAGTCATCTCCGTCCGTTTCAAAGAGAACGGCAAAAGCTATTATTTTGATCCCGCCGGGGCCGACATCAAAACCGGCGAATACGTGATCGTGGAGACCGCCCGCGGCATTGAGTGCGGCGAGGTGGTGCAGGGCGTGAGGGAGATCGCCGATGCGGCAGTGCCCAAGGCCCTCAAGCCCATTACCCGCATGGCCGACAGCGTGGATATCCGCCGGATGCGCCAGAACCGTGAGGACGAAAAGCGCGCCTACCGCACCTGTCAGGAGTGCATTGCCCGCCACGGCCTGGAAATGAAGCTTGTGGAGGCCGAGTATACCCTAGACCGCTCCAAGATCATGTTCTACTTTACCGCCGATGGCCGCGTGGACTTCCGCGAGCTGGTCAAGGATCTGGCCGGTATTTTCCACACCCGCATCGAGCTGCGCCAGATCGGCGTGCGGGACGAGAGCAAGATGATCGGCGGCCTTGGCATCTGCGGCCAGCCCTTCTGCTGCAGCCGCTTTTTAAAGGACTTCCAGCCCGTGTCCATCAAGATGGCAAAAGAGCAGGGCCTTTCGCTGAACCCCACCAAGATCAGCGGTGCCTGCGGCCGGCTGATGTGCTGCCTTGCCTACGAGGAAAGCGCCTACGAGTACCTGAACAGCATCATGCCCATGGTGGGCAGCACCGTGCGCACGCCGGACGGTCTTGGCACCGTGCTGGAGGTGAACCCGGTCTCCGGCTACCTGCGGGTGCGCTGCGGTACCGAGAGCCTTTCGCCCCGTTACTATAAGGTGGGTGTGTGCGAATATATCAGCGGCGGCAAGCGTGCGCCCCGCCGCCCGGACCCGGACGACGATTACTCCGGCGTGCGCAACCCGGCCCCGGTGGTGGCTTCCTCCGACGATGGAGAAAAGCGCTGCGCGGGCTGCGGCTGCGCCCGGAAGCGCGCTGCCGAAAAGGAGTGAGGGACGCGCCGGAGGTTCTGAAGGGTTAGTCTGCTAAAACTAACCGTTCTTCGTGATTTTTGCCAAAAAACTCCTGCAAATTTGGCCATAAGTTAGCCTGTGCTTTTGTGCAACCCAACAAAAAACAGACTTTTGTGTTTTTCGGGTCACGGTTAGTCTTGCCTTTTCTCACCTGCTTTGTTAAAATGCAGGCAAGGATATGATTTCCGGAGAGACATGCACAGCCGTGCCATACATGACTCTTCATACATACTTCGGGCACGGAGATAAAAAGGAGAGTTTATTATGGCACACAAGGTTTCTGACGCATGTGTTGGCTGCGGCGCTTGCGAGGGCGCTTGCCCGGTTGGCGCTATCACCGTTGATGGTGTTGCTTCTGTGAACGCAGACGCTTGCATCGACTGCGGCGCTTGCGAGGGTGCTTGCCCCACCGGTGCTATCACTGCTGAATAATTTTAGCAGCTGCACAAAAAACGCATCAAAAGCAGCAGGCCTGTCCAAAGCAGGTCTGCTGCTTTTTTGTTTTGCAGTAATTCGCACAAATTCCCCGAGCAATTCCACGCATTTTTTTGAGAGGGTACGGCACACTTATCTATGGAACATTCTACCGAAGTCTTGTATAATAGAACTATGGTTTATTGCTCGCCGGAGCATCGTTTTGGCTCCGACGCGCTGCTGCTGGCCCGTTTCTGTGAGCCAAAGCGCGCCCAGAAGGCCGCAGACCTGTGCTCCGGCTGCGGCATCGTGGCGCTGGAATGGCACGATCGCGGCCACCGCGGCCCCTGCATGGGGCTGGAGCTGCAGCCCGAGGGCAGCGCTCTGCTTTCCGCTGCGGCGCAGGAGCAGGACATCGGGCACATTGAGCCTGTCTGTGCCGACCTGCGCGCTTTCCGGCAGGGCGAGGGCAGTTTTGACGTGTGTGCGTGCAATCCGCCCTATTTCACGGATGGGCCCCAAAGCCAAAACGCAGCCCACGCCCTTGCCCGGCACGAGAACACCTGCACACTGGACGATGTGTGCCAGTGTGCGTTCCGCCTTTTGAAGGACGGCGGGCGCTTTGCGCTGTGCCACCGGCCGGAACGGCTGGCGGAGGTGCTGGCGGTGCTGCGGGCTTCCCGGCTGGAGCCGAAGCGGCTGGCCTTTGTAAAGAACAAGGCGGACGGCGCGCCATGGCTCTTCCTTGTGGAAGCGCAGAAGAACCGCAAGACCGGCCTGCGGGTGGAGCCGGATGTGTTGATCAGCGCCGGTGCGGCGTTATATGGGAGGTAAACTATGGCAGGAACTCTTTATATCGTGGCAACGCCCATCGGCAATCTGGACGATATGCCGCCGCGCGTAGCGGCCACCTTTGGCGCGGCAGACTTTATTGCCGCCGAGGACACCCGTGTGACCATGAAGCTGCTGAACTTTCTGGGCCTGAAAAAGCCCATGGTCAGCTACTATGAGCACGCCCTGCAGAAGGGTGAGGGCATCCTGCGCCGCATTGAAGCAGGCGAGAGCTGTGCCCTGTGCAGTGATGCGGGCATGCCCTGCGTCTCCGACCCGGGCGAGGTGATCGTGCGGGACGCACTGGCCCGGGGCATCAAGGTAGTGCCGGTGCCGGCGGCTTCCGCCTGCGTCACAGCGCTGGCCGTGTCCGGGCAGGACACCTCCCGCTGGGTGTTCGAGGGCTTTCTGCCCGTGAACCGCAAGCAGAAAAAAGAGCGGCTGGCTGAGCTTTTGCAGGAAAAGCGCACCACCATCTTTTACGAAGCGCCCCACAAGCTGCGCACCACGCTGGACGATCTGGCCAATGCCTTTGGCGCAGACCGCAGCATCACCCTGTGCCGGGAGCTGACCAAGCTGCACGAGGATATCTGGAAGACTACCCTCGGCGAGGCGGTGGAGCACTACAAGACCAACGAGCCGCGCGGCGAGTATGTGCTGGTGATGGCCGGTGCGCCGGAGACCGCCGACCCGGAGCAGGAGCTGACGCTGGAGCAGGCAGCGCAGCGGGCGCTGGAGCTGACCGGGCAGGGCTTTGGCCCCACCGCCGCAGCCAAGGCGGCGGCACAGGGCACACCTTATTCTAAAAGCGAAGTGTACAAGCAGCTGCTGGTATTGCAACAGGGCCAGCAGGCTGGTGAATGACAGCATCTCAGGTAAATGGTAATAGAGGAGGACCCCTTTTGTGACAAAGCTTCTGGTTTTGAGCGACAGCCACGGCGGACGTGCCGCCATTGAGCGCGTGCTGATGAAAGAGAGCAAAAGCATCGATGCCCTGATCTTTCTGGGCGACGGCCTGCGGGATCTGGAACTGGCTCTGACGCTGTACCCCAAGCTGCGGGCCTACTCGGTGGCGGGCAACTGCGATTACGGTGCACTGGAACCCACCGACGGCCTTGCCGCCTTTGACGGCGTGGTGATCTTTTACACTCACGGTCATATGTACGGTGTGAAATACGATCTGGATACGCTGGCAGATGCCGCATCTGCCCGGGGTGCCGAGGTGGCGCTGTTCGGTCACACCCACATCCCCCATGCAGAGACCCGCAGCAAGGTGTTTCTGTTCAACCCCGGCTCCTGCGGCCGGTGTTACACCGGGCCGGACACCTACGGTATCCTGACGCTGGACGAAGGCAAAGTGACCGCCTATGAACATAAAGAGGTACCCAAACAATGAGCATCAATGAGGTGCGCTATCTGCCGGAATGCGGCAGCACCAACGCTTACGTGAAGGAGCATTTTGAAGAGTTCGGCCCGGTGGGTGCGGTGTATACCGAGAACCAGACCGCAGGCCGGGGCCGCCTTGGCCGCAGCTGGGTGAACGCCGAGGGCAAGGCCCTGTATTATACAGTAGCTATCCGGGAACCGCTGGCCCAGCCTGCCACCCTGCCGCTGCTGGCAAGCCTTGCCGTACGCACCCAGCTCAAGCTGCGCTACGGCGTGGACTGCCAGATCAAGTGGCCCAACGACCTTTTGCTCAACGGCAAAAAGATCGTGGGCATCCTGTGCGAGGGCGTGAGCTACGGCTACCAGCAGCAGGGCCGGGGCATTTTGTGCGGCATCGGCATCAATCTGGCCCAGCCGCAGAGCTACTTTGATGCCGCCGGTCTGCCCAACGGCACCTCGCTGGCGCTGCAGGGCGCAAAGGTGGATCTTTCCACCGACCCCGCATGGCTGGCCGAGGGCCTGACTGACTTTGGCTTTGACCGCAACATGTATGTGTTTGCCCGCGATGGCTTTGCCCCCTTCCGGGAGGAATACAAAGCCGCCTGCGTCAATCTGGGCCGCCGGGTTACCTTCGACCTGCCGGACGGCGGGCAGGGGGCCGGTGAAGCCGTCGATGTGGACGAAGAGGGCCGTCTGGTGGTGCGCACCGACAGCGGCGAAGTGCACGTTTTTACCGGCGAAGTATCGGTGCACGGCATCTATGGGGCCGTGTAAAAGCACTCTTTATAATATATGAGCGTCCCGGGAATTTTCCTCGGCTGGTTCAGTCGAGGAAAGACCCGGGGCTTTTTTCAGCTTTGTCCAAGGCCCGCCGAAAGCAGGGAAAAGGAAAGCTTTTCCATCCTTCCTCTGGACAGGCGCGCACGCTGTTAAAAGGCATTCTTTTCCGCAAAGCTGTTCTCCATATGCGTACAGTTTTTGGATCATATGGAATTTTTTCGCACGCTTTTGCCCAAATTTCCCGCAAAATGCTTGAATAAACGAATTTTTTGTAAATTTCTTGTGTACATTTCCAGTTGCCAATTCAGTCATACTTTAGTATAATAGAGTATGTGCCAGCGCGTCCTTTTGGATGGGATGCGCGTGTTTAGGAAATCGGAAAACGGACAGCACAAGCGCCCTGCCCCCAAAAGCAAGGCGCTTGTGCTGTCGCAAGGAGTGCAAGCATGAAAGATCAAGAATCCTTCAAGCCGTATATTCCTGCGGAAAAGATCACCGCAGAAATGACGGCGACCTCTGTGATCATGGGCATCGTCCTGTCTGTGGTCTTCGGCGCTGCAAATGCCTATCTGGGCCTGCGCGTCGGCATGACTGTTTCTGCCTCCATCCCGGCAGCAGTCATTTCTATGGGCGTGATCCGCGTCCTGCTCAAGAAGAACTCCATTCTGGAGAGCAACATGGTGCAGACCATCGGTTCCGCAGGCGAGAGCCTGGCCGCCGGTGCCATCTTCACCATGCCCGCACTGTTCCTGTGGGCAAAAGAGGGTCTGTGCGACAAGCCCAGCATCCTGGAGATCACCCTGATCGCCCTGTGCGGCGGCATTCTGGGCGTTCTGTTCATGGTGCCCCTGCGCAACGCCCTGATCGTCAAGGAACACGCCACCCTGCTGTACCCGGAAGGCACCGCCTGTGCAGACGTTCTGCTGGCCGGTGAAGAGGGCGGTGCAAACGCCTCCACCGTGTTCTCCGGCATGGGTCTGGCAGCCATCTTCAAGTTCATCGTCGATGGCCTGAAGATGATTCCCTCCGACATTGCCGTGGCCTTCAGCTCCTTCAAGGGTGCTCTGGGCATGGAAGTGTACCCCGCTCTGCTGGGCGTGGGCTATATCGTCGGCCCCAAGACCGCTTCCTATATGTTCGCCGGTTCTCTGGTGGGCTGGATGGTCATTATCCCGCTGATCTGCCTGTTCGGCGCGAACATTTCCCTGTACCCGGCAGCAGCCGGCACCACCATTGCTGATCTGTATGCAGCAGGCGGTGCAGACGCTATCTGGTCCAACTACGTCAAGTATATCGGCGCAGGCGCTATCGCTACCGGCGGTATCATTTCGCTGATCAAGAGCCTGCCTCTGATCGTATCCACCTTCCGCGACGCCATGAAGAGCATGAAGGGCGGCAGCGCTTCCGGCACCTCCCGCACCGATAAGGACATGCCCATGCCCTTTATTCTGGGCGGCATCCTGCTCATCATCCTCATCATCTGGCTGGCTCCGGCCATCCCCGTCAGCCCGCTGGGTGCTCTGCTGATCGTCATCTTCGGCTTCTTCTTCTCCACCGTCTCTGCACGTATGGTCGGCATGATCGGCAGCTCCAACAACCCGGTCTCCGGCATGACCATTGCCACCCTGCTGATCGCTACCATGATCCTGAAGGCCACCGGCAACGTTGGCATCGAGGGCATGATCGGCTCCATGGCCATCGCCTCTGTCATCTGCATCTGCGCTGCCATTGCTGCGGATACCTCTCAGGACCTGAAGACCGGCTACCTGCTGGGTGCGACCCCGGTCAAGCAGCAGATCGGTGAGCTGATCGGCGTTATTGCCGCCGGTCTGGCCATCGGCGGTGTGCTGTACCTGCTGGACAGCGCATGGGGCTACGGCGGTGCCGAGGTCCCCGCACCGCAGGCTACCCTGATGAAGATGATCGTCGAGGGCATCATGGGCGGCAACCTGCCCTGGAACCTGGTGTTCACCGGTGTGTTCCTTGCCATTGCTCTGGAGGTCCTGCGCATCCCCGTGATGCCCTTTGCCATCGGCCTGTACCTGCCCATCTACCTGAACACCTCCATCATGATCGGTGGTGCGGTGCGCTGGTTCATGGACAGCCGCAAGAATGTTGACGCGAAGCTCAAGGAAGAGCAGACCACCCGCGGCACCCTGTTCTGTGCCGGTATGATCGCAGGCGAGGGCCTTGTGGGCATCCTGCTGGCTGTGTTTGCCGTGTTCGGCATCAGCACTGCCCTGAGCATTGATCTGGGCAACATTGGCGGCGTGGTTCTGATGATCGTGATGATCGCATGCCTGCTGGCCTTCTCCATGAAGAAAAAGAAGAACTGATGAGTAAGAAAAAGCAGTCCATCAACTATCTGGACCTCATTCCGCAGCGGGCGGAAACCCTGCGCTGGCACACAGACGAAGCCACCGGCCTTATCACCCTTGAGGTGGAGAACACCGGTGTGTTCAACACGATCGCGCAAAAAGTGTTTCATAAACCGCGCACCACACAGGTGCATCTGGACGAGACCGGCAGCTATCTCTGGCCGCTGATCGACGGCCAGAAGACCGTTGCACAGCTTGCTGACTGCATGAAGCAGCAGTTCGGCGAAAAGGCCGAACCCCTGTACCCGCGCATCATCAAGTATTTCCAGATCGTGGAATCTTACCACTTTATCAAGTTCCTCAACCAATAAGCACAAAAGAAGCGGCGCTCAGAGCCTGTTGCAAGGCACTGAGCGCCGCTTTTCTTATTCTTTTTTGCCGCTCCAATCTACCGCATCTGCGGCCATGGCATTTTATCTTCTGCGCCTTCTCTTTTTGAGGCTCAGCGATCCGCCGCCCGCGGCAAGAGTGACCGCCGTTAATGCAGCGAGGATGAACACCAGTGCACACAGCAGAAGCACTGTCGCCTTCATGTCGGTGCGGAAGTCGGAGACGTACTCCCGGTGGGTCACAAGGTCTACCGTGCCCACCTCATCGCCGTCCAGATACACGGTGGCTGTACCCACCACACTGCCGCTCTTGACGGTAGCGGAAACACTTTCCGGCAGGTCGAAGGAGTAGGTGACGATATCATCCGCGTGGCCGTAGCCGCTCACCGGCGCAGCGGCATACAGCGCCACCGTCGGTTCGGTGCGGCACTTGGTCAGCGCCACGGTGGTGATCTCGGTCTGGGTGTCCACCAGCGGACGGTCGGCAAAGCTGGCAAAGGCCCAGTCGAACAGATCATCGCACTCGGCAAAGAGGTGGTCCGGCGTATCGCAGCCAAGGATCACCAGCCCGTAGGTGTGGCCGTCCTTTTCCGCAAAGGCCACGATGCAGCGGCCTGCCAGCGTGGTAAAGCCGCCCTTGACCCACCGGACATACTCCCGGTAGTTGGCGCTCTCGCTGTTCATCAGGCTGTTGGAGCTGCTGATGGTGTGCTCAGCCTTGCGGAGGTTCGTGGCCGGCAGGACATAGCTGGCGGTGCCCGCCACCTGTGCAAAGGTCTGGTTTGCCGCACAGGCGGCGGCGATCTTTGCCAGATCCTGCGCGGTGGACACGTTGCCGTAGTCAAACAGGCCGTGGGCACAGGTAAAGTTCGTGCCGGTGCAGCCCAGCTCCTGGGCACGGGCGTTCATCTGCTTGACGAAATCCAGCACGCTGCCGCCCACATCGTAGGCAATGACGCTGGCGGCGTCGTTGGCGCTGACGATGAGCATGGCGTTCAGCAGGTCGATGCGGCGCACCGTCTCGCCGATGCGCAGGCCCATAGTGGTGCCGTTGGCGTTCTGGATATCCCGGAACTCCTGGGTCAGCGCGGTGGGCACGGTCACTTCACCGTTCAGATCCTTGCCGCTTTCCAGCAGCAGCAGGGCCGTCATGAGCTTGGTCAGGCTGGCAACATACTGCTGCTGGTCAGCATTCTGGTTCAGGATGGTCTTGCCGGTGTCGGCGTTGAACAGGTACACCGCCTCGGTCTCGCTGGCGGTCTGGATGGGCATGGGATATACCGCAAGGCCCGGCAGTGCAGCAGCAGCGGCCAGTGCCAGCGTGAGCACCAGCGCCGTCATGCGGCGGAAGATGGTGTTTTTGAACATGAGCGTGCCCCCTTGTATCTGCTTGCCGACGCACGGCAAAAATTTTTGTTTTGAAACAGCTCCTACTTGCCGGAAAGGCTCTGGCTTGCTATACTACTTTAAAGAATACCATAAACCAGCCAAAAGAGAAAGAGAGAAAGGCGGTTTTTAACAATGTTTCTGTCCTTTTGTGGAAAAGTTCCCCGCGACGAGGGGGCTGCGTTCGTTGCGCCCAACGCCACCGTGCAAGGCGATGTGATCCTGAAAGCCGGTTCCACGGTGTGGTACGGGGCCGTGCTGCGCGGCGACGACGGCACTTTGACCATTGGCGAAAACTCCAACGTGCAGGATAATGCCGTGCTGCACTGCGATGTGGGCGGTGCTGTAATGCTGGGCAAAAGCGTCACCGTGGGCCACGGTGCCCTTGTGCACGGGTGCACGGTAGGGGACGGCAGCCTCATCGGAATGCACGCCACCCTGCTCAACCACTGTGTCGTGGGCAAAAACTGCATCATCGGCGCGGGTGCGCTGGTGCCGGAGGGCATGGTGATCCCGGATAACTCGGTGGCTGTGGGCGTGCCCGCAAGGGTCATCAAGCAGGTAAGCCCCGCACAGATCGAGGCCAACCTGCACAACGCCGCCCACTACGTAGAGCACGGCAAGCTTCACGCCGCCGAGCTTGCCAAGGGCTGACCCTGTGCCGATTTTACAGTTTTTTGCCACATTTTTTCGTCTTTCCGCCAAAAAGCCGACATTTTAATTGACACCTGCGGTCTTGTCTGCTATAGTGAAATTGGCAGTTTATGTCATTCTGGAATACCAGAATTTTTGTACACCGCGCTGTTTGGTTTTTATCATTGGGGGAATTTTGTAAAAAGTTCATTGCGGGATGTTTTTTCACAAAAATGTAATGACTTTTCACTTAAAATCGGGTATACTATATCCTGCGGGGAGACGGGGCCGCAACCGTCTTTCCGCACATGATTCCTCCTCACACCAAAGCAATACCCCAAACAGAAACTCCCTCCGGTGTACCGCAAGCGCCGGAGGGAGTTTCTGTTTGCATCAGCTTTTGTATTTTATGATTTCCTGCAATCAAAGGAGAGATTTTTATGTCTGAACTGATCACCCGCCGTACTTTTTTAAAGGCCACTGGTGCCGCCGCACTGGTCGCTGCCGCAAGCGGTATGCTGGTTGGCTGCGGCGAAGGTTATGGTGCAACCCCCGGCAACCCGACCCTGCCCACCATTGACAACAGCACTTATGCTAACTTTGGTTCCTTTACGGTAGATCTTGGCCCTCTGAGCGGCCAGTGGACATCCCGTACTACTTACGAATCGGACGGATGGCGGCATAATTATCTTTACACCGGCCTTTTTATTGATAACTCCTATAACACAGATTCTTCCGTTACGATTTATACCAGTAATTTTACCTGCAAACATAATGGTACTACCGAATCTGGTCTGAAAGTGTGCAGTCTGGGCAATTTTGGCCTGAACAGCGCCGGAACCGGTTTCAAGTATGTTTCTTCCGTAACCGTTGCCAAAGGTGAGCGTAAAACTGTTCCTATCTATATTGACCTTGGCCCGGTGAATACGACTTCCCTTAATGTCAGAGGCGTTTTTACGGTTGAGCTGAAACTGGGCGGAAAAACGGCCACCTTTAAATATCAGCCCATCTACGATGACCCCGCTATTGAATAAAAATCATGATGCTAAAAACCGGAAGGGCACAATGCTCTTCCGGTTTTTCTTTTTGCATTACAGCGCGCGGAACTTTGCCGCAAACACGCTGAGCACGATTTTAGGGTTCACCTGCGCGCCAAGGCGCTGGATGGCGGCTTCGGCCAGACGCAGGGCACGCTGGGCGGCAATGCCCTGCACCGGTGCGTGGGGGCTTTGCCGCAGGCCCGCTGCCGCCACCGCACGGAAGTCCGTCAGCAGGGCGGCGGCACCGGCCTTGTCCTTTTCGTAGGCGGCCAGCAGGCAGGCTGCGGCATAGCTGTCACGGTCGGCAGCGGCCTTTGCCAGCTGCAGGGCCTTTTCCACCTGCGCGGTGCGGGCTTCGTCCTGTGCGGCGGCAAGCACCGTGCCAATGTGCCCATCGAACAGTTCGCTGTACAGCGCGGCCGTCTTTTTGTCCACCCCCTGTGCGGCGCAGTAGCGGGCGCACTGCTCCGGCGAGACAGGAGCCACTGCAAAGCTGACGCAGCGGCTGCGGATGGTGGGCAGCACGCCTGCCAGCGAATCCGCCGTAAGCAGGAACAGCACCCCCTCCGGCGGCTCTTCCATCACCTTCAGCAGGGCATTGGCAGATTCCTCGTTCATCTTTTCCACATGGTAGAGCAGCACGGCACGGCCCTCGGCCGAAAGGCTGGTGTTGAAGATCTCGCTGCGCATAGCCTTGACCTGACTGACCAGATATTTTCCGCCTGCGCCCATACCGGCAACGCTGATCGCTTCACGCACGATGCCAGTCTCCACATGGCCGCTGTCGCGGTCGCCAGGCTTACCCACAGCACGGCAGCATTCGCCCCGCAGAAGGGCCTCAGCGGGCGCTCCGCCTGCAGGGTAAAGATAATCTGCCGCAATGCAGCGGGCCGCAAAACCGGCTCCAAGGCCCTCTTCACCCACCAGCAGCACGCTGTGGGTCAGGCGGCGGGCCGCCAGCATCAGCTGCACGCTGCTTTTCAGTTCTGCATTGCCCTCCATGCGGTCCAGCATCATGGTGTTTCTCCTTACCTTCTGTTTCTCCGCTTCCACTGCTCACGGCGTACCCACGCGCGGACGGAACGATAAGCCATCGGGCTAAAGAACAGCCAGACGTTCGCCATACTGAGCAGCAGGCTCAGCTTTTGCGGCAGCGGCGCGCCCAGAAAGCTGAGCACCCACAGTGCTGCCGCAAAAAAGCCAAAGTATTTCACCCGGACGGGGATGACAAAGAACAGCAGCACCTGTACTTCCGGGTACAGCATGGCAAAGGCCAGCAGCAGCGAAAGGGACAGGCAGTAGGTGCTGCCGGTCACGCCGGTGAGCAGGCAGGCCAGCACAGTGCCCAGCATCCCGGAGAGCAGATACACCGTATAGCGGAAATCGCCCCACTCCTGTTCCAGCGCTGTGCCGATGAACCATGTGAAATAGATGCCCAGCACCGCGCTGAGGATGCTGCCGCCGTAAGAGGGGATGAACGCAAAGGTGATGATGCGCCAGATCTGGCCGCGCAGCAGAAAATAGCGGCTGAGTGCCAGCCAGACACTGATGGTCTGGTTGACAAACAGCTCGATGGCCAGCACAAGGATCTGCCCGCCCACCAGAATGTTGGTCAGATTCGGGATGCCGAAGCGGCCGTATTTGCGCTCCAGCTGGTTGAGCCAATTGTTCATATAGGGTGCCTCCAACGCATTGTATTCCGATATCGGTGAGTTTTGCCGCATTTTTCTGCTGTTATTGTACCATGATTGGCCGGGGCATTCAAGGCAATGCCCCAGTGTGGAAAACTGCCGCATCTTCCGCCCAAAAATACAGCTGTCAAGCGGATTTTGCGGCACAAAAGCACAACCGGAAAGTGTATGGAGTTTCCTGTCTGGAATGAACTTTTCACTTTTTCCACCGGGTTTTCCACCGTTTTTGTGAAGAAAAGGGCAAGTTTTCCATGAGGTTTTCCACTTTTTCCACCGGGTTTTCCACAGCAAAAGGGCATCAGCCCTATACACACCGTAATTCAGGCCGCAGCTTTCTGGTAAGTTTTGGGCAAAAATGCGGGCATTCTGCCTTTTATAAAAAAGAAAGTCGAAGGATTTTCTTTGCATTCTACAAACCGTTCCTGAGCGGCGATTTATTTTTCTCCAATCTGGAATGAACCGGTCACAAGTTTTCAACACCGGGCCGCTGCCGTTTTTCTGTGTGGAAAAGGCGGGGAAACATGCAGTTTTCCACACTGTTTTATCCCGGCTGAACCCTCTCAGTCGCCTGCGGCGACAGCTCCCCCGAAGGGGGAGCTTTTTTGCGATAACCGAAACGTATCGGATGAATGCTAAAAGCTTCCGGCAGTGCTATAAGCTCCCCCTTCGGGGGAGCTGTCTGCGACCAACGGGAGCAGGCTGAGAGGGTTAGGACGCTTGCGGCACGCCAGAGGCTCCCTCTTTGAGGGAGCTGGCAAAACCGTCAGGTTTTGACTGAGGGAGTTGGCATCGCGCAGCGATGACTGAGAGGGTTCGTCCTATAAAAATGCCGGGCAGTCACTTCAAGACCGTCCGGCATTGCTTTATTATTTACATCATATTGTGGAACACCAGCTGTGCGATCTGGAAATACAGGATCAGGCTGCAGGCATCCACGATGGTGGTGATGAAGGGGGTAGCCATGATGGCCGGGTCTGCACCCAGCTTCTTGGCAGCCAGCGGCAGCATACCGCCCACCAGCTTTGCCAGAATGACGCTGAAGAACAGCGAAACGCTGACCACGATGGCATAGCCCATCACGTTAGCGTACTGGCCGGGGAACAGGAAGGTGTACATCAGGTAGATGCGCAGGCCGTTCACGATGCCCAGCACCGCGCCCACGATGGCAGACACCCGCAGCTCCTTGCCCAGCACCCGCATAAAGTCGGCGGGCTCTACCTCGCCCAGAGCCAGACCGCGCACCATCAGGGTGCTGATCTGGTTGCCGCAGTTGCCGGCGGTATCCATCAGCATGGGCATGAAGGAGACCAGCAGCGGCAGGCTGACAAAGGCCTCTTCATAGTGGGTGGTGACCATGCCGGTAAAGGTGGCAGACAGCATCAGGATCAGCAGCCATGGAATGCGCTGCTTCGCGTGGGTCCAGACGCTGGTGCCGAAGTAGGTGGTGGCATCGTCGTCCGGCAGAATAGCAGCCATCTTCTGCATATCCTCGGTGCTCTCGTCGGTCAGAACGTCGATTGCATCGTCGATGGTGATGATACCCACGAACATGCCCTCGTTGTCCAGAACAGGCATGGCGGTAAAGTCGTAGCGCTGCATCTCACGGGCCACGTACTCCTGATCGTCGGTCACTTTCACAGTGACCACGTTATCATCCATGATCTCGTTGATGGGAGTATGCGGCTCTGACAGCAGCAGGCTGCGGGCAGAAACAACGCCCTTCAGGCGGTTGCGCTCCACCACGTAGCAGGTGTACACGGTCTCTGCGTTTTCGCCCTGCTTGCGGATGGCTTCAAAAGCCTGCGCCACGGTCATATCCTCGCGCAGACGGACATATTCGGGGGTCATCAGGCTGCCGGCAGAGCTTTCGGGGTAGTTCAGCAGCTTGTTCAGGCTCTCACGGGTCTGCTTGGAGGATTTCTCCAGAACCCGCTTCACCACGCCTGCCGGCATATCCTCCAGCAGGTCGGCGGCATCGTCCAGACTCATCTCTTCAATAGCGCCCACAAGCTCCACATCTGAGAAGGCGTTCACCAGATCGTCGCGGGCTTCGTCGGACATATAGGCAAATGCCTCGGTGGCCACTTCCTTTTTGAGCAGGCGGAACACCACAAGGCGGTTGTTTTCGTCCAGCTCTTCCAGCAGCTCGGCAAGGTCGGCGGGCTGCTCTTCCTCGGTGACTTCGCGCAGCTTGACGTACTGCTTCTTGATCAGCAGCTTGAGCAGGCGGCTCTTGGTGAGCATCTCAGGGTTGGCCTTGACCTCTTCGTCGTTGGCTTCCTCTTTTTCGGCCTCGCGCATGTCCTGCTTGAGGTCTTCAGTAGCTTCCTCGTTCAGATCTTCAGCCAGCTTCTGACGGACCTCGGCGGGGATATCAGCAGGCAGCTCCTGTACCGGCAGGGCCTGTTCCGCAGCATCAGCCGTCAGCTTCTTTTCTTCCATATCCATTGGGCGTACCTCCTCAGTTTTTACGGAACAGGAGCAGCTCCTGTATCCGGAGGACGCAGCAGATCGGGAAACAAAAAACGCGCCGCCTTGCCTGCCGGAATGCCGCAAACGCCGCATTCTGCGCACACAAAGCCGCGCCTTCCTCTGCTCTGTTTTGCGGAAAGCGACACCGTTGAAGCGGTGCTTTTCCGCAAGGCTCAGCGAAGGAGGCGAACGGTTGGGGAAAACGCAGTTGTTTTTGTTTTCTGATCCACCGCGCCGGTGGTTCTACTTCGACTATGATCCGGGTCCATTTTCCTGCGTTCACCTCCAAGTTTTCATATTCATTTTTATTATAGCGCCGCAAAAAAACGGGGTCAACCCTAAACCACCGATTTACCAGAATTTTGCAAAACAAAACACCCTCTTCCGTGTTGCGGCACACGAAAAAGGGTGTTTTGCTTGGATATTGCCTTGGTGTGAGGAGGAATCATGTTACTTGGGTAAGCGGTTGCGGCCCCGCTTCCCATGACAAAAGTATAACAGCTTTCACAATTGAATTCGTTAAGAAGCTATGAAGAAACTGTAAAAAGGGAATGGTATCTTTTGGAGGATTTTGTGATAACATTTTTTGATTGACCTTCGTTTTTTCACATGCTAAAATGGAACTGTAAAAGCGGCTGTTGTGATGCCAGATCACAGCAGCCGCTTCTCTTTTATACAAAAAATACGCCCCGGTCACCTTGCGGTGAACGGGGCGCTAAAAACGATATTCGTTTTTTACTGCGGCAAGATCCCTGCAAAGCAGGTCTTATGCAGCAGGCGGAGCAAGGTATCTGCAAGCAGACCTTATGCTCCTGACACACGCGGGGTGTGCTTTCAAGGACCCTCGCGGGCGCTTTGGTATCTCATATCCCGCTGCGGTGCTTCGCACGGAACAAAGCACCGCCCGGGAAGTGAAATCAGATAGAACTCGTATGGCGAATGCTGTACTTCAGCACATCACCTGCATGGATGGATGCGTTTCTCCGCTTCGTACCGCTGCATTGCGCAGTAACCGCCGGTACGGGGCAGCCGCCCTCTTGCATTGTGGGGCTAAGGTGCCGCAAATATCTGCATCCAAAGCGCAGAAGAATGCTTACTTGTACAGGTCGACCAGACGGGTCAGGTGCTCGTAGCGGTCGTTTGCAACTTCCTGGTTGCGTGCGAACAGCTCCTTAGCACGGTCGGGGAATGCACGAGTCAGGCGGCTGTAACGGGTCTCGTTAGCCAGCAGTGCCTGATACTTCTCGTTATCCACAGCCTTGGAGGTCAGGGTGAACGGATTCTTGCCCTGAGCCTTGTTTGCCGGGTTGAAGGTGAACAGGTTCCAGTAACCGGCCTCAACTGCCTTCTTCATCTCGTTCTGGCAGTTGGTCATGCCGCCCTTGACACCGTGCAGCTCGCAGGGAGCGTAGCCGATGATCAGAGACGGGCCGGGGTAAGCCTCAGCCTCAGCGATGGCCTTGACAGCCTGAGCCGGGTTAGCACCCAGTGCGATCTGAGCAACATAGATGTAACCGTAGGTCATAGCGATCTCGGACAGGCTCTTCTTGCTGATCTCCTTACCAGCAGCAGCGAACTGGCAGACTTCACCAATGTTGGAAGCCTTGGATGCCTGTCCACCGGTGTTGG
>JABLTR010057172.1_pt1 | contig 25401 bp, 30 predicted proteins | sample 7160071 | NCBI WGS metagenome assembly JABLTR01 (sample SAMN14651230, study PRJNA627086) | human gut metagenome | isolation source: feces | host: Homo sapiens | reverse complement strand
TCCGATTGCTACCTACATTCTAACAGCTTAAGCAACAAGATGGATAATTCCTTACTGGCTGTAAGGGATATTAACCATAAATATATTGTAGTAGAAAGGGGAGGATGCCAGTGGGCGAGATCAAGATCACCAGGAAACTTCTTGATAATTACAGAAAATTAAAGAGGGAAATACCGGTCCTTGGTTTGGAATTGGATGAAATGATGAATGGGGAGGCTGGGCTAGGGAACAGCACAATATTTGATTACAGTACAGGTTTTGCACGGCCTCAGAGCGTAGTTGGGTTTGATCAGGAGCGATATGACAGAAGAAAGAGAACCTATGAGCATAAAAATGAGCAGGTGGCAGCAGTAGACAACTGGATTCAGAACATTGAAGATGGCCAGACCAGATATGTGTTCAAAGCGTTTTATCAGCAGGGATTGACCTGGGAGAAGATAGCAGGAAAGACAGGATATTCACAGAATCCTGATTATCCAAGGCTTATGATCAGAGATAAATACTTAATGAGGGAACAAATAAAATAGTTGACATACGTATAAATACGTATCCGGATATACCAGAATGCATGACACAGGGTGAAGATATGCAGGAAGCATATGAAATGGCTGTGGATGCCCTTGGCCTGGCGTTGACTGCAAGAGAAAATGAAAAGGAACCAATACCGGAAGCTTCAGCTCTTGATGCCGTAGATTCGGAAGATGGAACTCTAGTGATCATAGAGTTTGATATGGCGGAGTATCGCAGAAAGAATTGCTCCCGTGCAGTGAAGAAAACATTGAGCATTCCAGAATGTCTTAATGAAGCTGCAATCCGTGAGAACATTAACTTTTCTCAGATCTTGCAGGAAGCATTGATGGTAAAATTAGGGATGAACAGGTAACAGAACGGCGGTCCTTGCGGGATCGCCATTTTTTGAGTGAAAATAAAAAAAGTTCGGATTATTCGGAAAGTTCGTTGTACAATACAATAGAAGCCAAAGGCATAAAGGTCGGCGGCTTTAGGAGTCTACATTTATATGATAGGTCACAAGAAGGCATCTGGCGTCATCAGCCGGGTGCTTTTTATATATAAAATGGTAATAGACATAATAAAAAATTATAATAACTTGACAAAGTGATAATTTAATGATATAGTATGAGTGTAGCAATCGATTGCTAATAAGGAGGAAGACGAAATGGCAAGGGGCATAGCAGAGCGTATGGCAGAAATAATTTCTGACCGTAAAATGACGCAAAAGGATCTGGCATCTTTATCAGGAGTGACAGAATCTGCCATTTCCCATTATTTAAAGGGAGATCGTATACCAAGAGGCGCCACTCTGATTAAAATTGCAAAAGCACTCAACACAACAACAGATTATTTGTTGAGCCAAGATGAAAAAAGTGGTTCACAAAAAGATTTTGATGATGCACGGGTGATCTTAGCACGGAATGCTTCAAAAATGACAAAGGAACAAAAAATGGAACTTATTAAACTTTTAATGTAACAAACAGGAGAGTATATGCGTCTGGAAAATGAACAGTATGAAGAGATTAAGAGGGTGGCAATAGATACCTTTTCTCTATATGGAATCAGATGTATTCCAATTAGTGCATTTGAAATGGCTACGAAAATGGGAATTAAGATTGTTCCATATTCTGCTTTAAATGAGGAAAAGAGAATTGCAGCAATGCGTGAAAGCAAAGATGGATTTTCAATTGGCAGTTCTCAGAGTCAAGAATGGATTATTTTTTATAATGATTCGTGTGAAAGTTATGGGAGAATCAACCAAACTATAATGCATGAAATTGGTCATTATGCTATGGGACATATTAAAGATGGAGAAGAGGAAGAAGCAGAGGCAAATTTTTTTGCAAAATATGCACTTGCGCCACCACCACTGATTGACAATTTCATAGAGAATGTTACCCCGGATGCAATAAGGACTACTTTTGACCTTAGTAATCAGGCTGCCAAATATGCATATTGGTATTATCGAAGTTGGCTATATAATGGAATAGGGCATTATACAGACTACGAGGAAAAAATGCTTGATTTATTTAAAGCTGTATAAGTCGAAAGGCTTTATACATACAAAAAACCAAGCAACATAAATATGGTGCTTGGCTCTTGTGAAAATGTAAATACAGTTGTTCAACTGGTTACAATTCCGTCTCGACAACTGAATTGTAACACTGTATTTATCCTTTTGCAAGAGTTAATTGCGAAAGGAGGGGATATCCATGTGGATTTTTAGAACGTGGATTACCAGGAAAGATGGCACGAAAGATTATGCCAAGGATCATGGTAAAAAAGCCTTCAGATTCTGGGTAGGTCCTGGACCGGAACCAGATAAAAAGAAGAATCAGTAATAGTTAACGAAGAGGCGTATTTACCAGTTGGACGCTTCTACCCAAAAGAAAGGTATAGGTAGAAGAAGATGGCCAAAACAAAATCTAGTGTTAGAGGAACTCAGAATAAAAAGATTGTGGTTGTAAAACCGTATACGAGAAGTGATGGTGTAAAAGTTAAAGAACATAGACGTTCAACACCGAATTAATATTGTAAAGGGCGTGTGGGAAATGAGAAATCATTTTTCTACACGCTTTTTCTAATTGCGGACATTTAGCTCAGCAGGTCAGAGCAATCGGCTCATAACCGGTCGGTTCTGGATTCGAGTCCCAGAATGTCCATAAAATAACGCGGGATGAAGTAATGGAAACTTGCAGATCTCCTAAGTCTGAAATGATGGTTCAAATCCATCTCCCGCTATTTATGAAAGGATAAGATATGTTAAGAAGTTGCAAATACTGTGGCCGGATTCATGATAGTAAATATCAATGCAGCAGCAGGCCGGTACGCAGGAAGATACGGACAAAGCAGAATAGTTTTCGAAGCACTGAGGCATGGAAGCGAAAGAGCCTGGAGATCAGAGAGCGGGACAAATATCTGTGCCAGATCTGTATGCGAAAGCTGTACGGAACCACACAGCAATATAACAACCGGGAAATAGAAGTACATCATATTGTACCAATAGCAGAAGACTGGGACGGAAGGCTTGACAATGACAATCTTATTTCATTATGTGGTAGGCATCATGAGATGGCCGAAGCCGGGAAGATATCGCAGGCGGAACTGAAAGAGATTGCCAGGCAGCAGGAGGATGAAATGTAATCCCCCCCGCCTAAAAAAATCTGAAAATTTTGACTTTTTTACGACCACATATGCCCACAGATTTATAATAAATTCCCACATCAGCGTTTTTATTCTTGACGGAAGGAGGGAGCACAATGCCAACAACACCAAAGTCTGCAGATATTATTCGGATGGAAGGAAAATCACACAGAACCAAGAAAGAACTCCGGCAGCGTGAACAGGCAGAAAAGGCTCTGCTTACAGGGATTCCGCTGAAAGAACGGCAGGAAGTGAAAGACAATGAGATTGCACATAAGGAATTTCTTCGACTGAAAAAGCTCCTTGAAAAGATCAATAAATTCGATGATATGTATGGAGCTGTGATAAACAGATACTGTATTTTATATGCAGAAACGAAGGAATTTGAGGAAAAAAGAGATCAGTTTTATAAACAGTTATGTGAGTTTCAAAATGAAAAAGACGATATGCTTATCAACAGAGAACTGACACGGAAAGAATATTACGGCATTGAAGCTTCCATGCAGAAAAGTCTGGTATCTATGGATCGGCAGATCCAGGCAAAAAGAAGAATGCTGGCAGAGATTGAGAAAGAAAACGTTATGACGATCGCAGCATCCCTCAGATCTGTTCCGAAGAAACCGGAAAAGAAAACCAATCCACTGAAAGAAGCGTTGGGCGGATGAAAGAAGGAAAAGCATACAAATATGCCGTATGGTGTTCCACGGAGCAGGAAGGAAAAGTCCCGGAATATGTTAAAAAACAGGCAGAAAGCTGGTTACATATTGCGGATGGAAATGATGAGGACGCTTATGTAGATGAACAGGAGTATGAAAAAATATGCAAATTACTAAAATTAATGGTCCACCCGGATCTTAGATGTAGTATTTATGATGGCCTGGAGGATTATGCGTGGTTTATGATCGTAGCCGGGCTATGCACATATTGCCGGAATTCAGAACAAAGAAGCCGGTTTTATGTAACGATTCTTCTTGAAATCGCACGAAAAAATTTTAAAACATTCAATTCGGCAGTGATATTTATCCTGCTGATGCTTACAGAACCGGATTTTTCCCGGTTCTTTTCTGTTGCGCCGGATCTGCAGTTATCATCGGAACTGAAAAATGCTATCCGAAAAATTATAAAAGTTTCGCCAGCATTATACGATGAGGATGAACCTGCATTTAAGGTCTTGAGGAGCCAGATCATATGTCTGCTCAATGAAAATGAGTATACGCCACTTGCATATAGCCAGGATGGAATGGATGGAAAACTGGCAAATGCGTATCTGGCAGATGAAGCAGGAGCATTGGATGATTATCCGGTAGAAGCAATGAGATCTTCACAGATTACTTTGTTTAATAAACTTGGAATTATCATCAGTACACAGTATCCCAACGATAATAACGTGATGATCGATGAAATTGACATTGCGAAAAAGACTTTGGACGGTCTGCTGGATGATCGGCGATATTTTGCTTTGCTTTACGAACCAGATGATGATCTGAAGCAGGGAGAAGCCTGGCAGACTGATGATCGTGCGATTTATCAGAGCAATCCGGTTGCAGTATCCCATCAATATATTTTTGATGAGATAAAAAAGAAACGTACCTTAGCAGTCCTTTATGAGAATAAAAGAGAAAATTATCTTTGCAAGCATAACAATATTCTCTATAAGGGACTTGGTGTGGAAGGTTATATAGATATTCAGAAAGTGAAACTGTGCAGGATCCAACCAGATCCACAGTGGTGGAATGGCCGTCAGGTATGGGTTGGAGTAGATCTTTCCCAGACGGATGATAATACTGCGGTGGCGATGGTGACAGAAGATAACGGATATATTTACGCTAGGGTAATGGGATTTATTCCAAAAGAGAAAATTAACATAAAAACCCAGAAAGAACATGTGGATTATCAGAGAATGATCAGTAAAGGGGAGTGTATTGCATGTGGTGAGGAAGTAATTGATTACAGTGTAGTGGAAAATTATGTGATACATCTGCTGGAAGAAGAATACGGAGTAATTGTGGAACAGGTTGGATATGACCGCTACAATGCAATTTCAAGTGTCCAGAAAATGGAAGCAGAAGGGCTGGAGTGTGTGGAAATCAAACAGCATAGTTCCGTCCTGCATCAGCCAACAAAATGGTTAAAAGAGCTGATCCTGCAGCAGGCATTCCGATATGAAGAGAACCGGCTTCTGGAAATCAATTTTCAGAATGCGAGATGTACAGAAGACACAAACTTAAACAAATATGTCAACAAAAAGAAATCCACCGGTAAGGTAGATGAGGTAGTTGCATTGATCAATGCGATGTATCTTTTACAGCAATATTTACTGAACGGTGACAATTTTGTTGCCCAGACAGCATAGGAGGGATAGCAAGGGGAATTTGGAAACGGAAAAAACGTGCGGATCCGGATGTGGAACCGGAAGTAGATGCCGCTATTTTAAGAGCCTGGTTATCAGGAGAAAGTATTGGAAGGGAAGGAGCAATGAATATTCCGTCCCTGGCCGGATGCCTGAATAAGATCGCAGGGACAATGGCAGCAGTTCCAATAAAGCTGTATAAACGGGAAGATGACAGGATCACAGAAGTGACGGATGACAGGCGAACGATATTACTGAATTCTGAAACAGGGGATACGCTAGATGCTTATCAGATGAAACGGGCAGTTGTTCTGGATTATTTTCTTGGGAGAGGCGGTTATATTTACATAGATAAAGTCAGGAACGAAGTACGTTCTCTCAGGTATGTGGCAGAAAAAAACATAAGTTTTAACCAGAATCCGGATGTGATATTTAAAGATTATGACATTTTAGTACAGGGAAACACGTACAGGCCATATCAGTTTGTACGCCTTCTGAGAAATACGGAGGATGGGGCACAGGGGAAAAGCCTTATTGAAGAAAACAAGCAGCTTCTTAGTGTGGCGTATAACTCCATGAAATTTGAGGAAAACCTTGTTGCAACAGGCGGTAATAAGAAGGGCTTTATTAAGTCTCCGAGAAGACTGTCGCAGCAGGCAATCAATTCTTTGAAAGAAGCATGGAGAAATCTTTATTCAAACAATACAGAGAGTGTGGTGATCCTGAATGAAGGCCTTGATTTTCAGGAAGCGTCCAATACATCTGTAGAAATGCAGCTGAATGAAAATAAAAAGACGAATGGGGATGAGATCTGTAAAGTAATTGGGATCCCGCCATCGCTGTTAAGTGGCAATGCCGGAGAACAGGATGAAAAAAATTTCATTAAATATGAGCTTTCAAACCTGCTGGCAGAGTTTCGGACTGCATTAAACCGGGCAATGCTGCTGGAATCTGAAAAACAGATGTATTTTTTTGATTTTGATATTTCAGAACTGATCAAAGGTGATATTGACAAGCGGTATAACGCATACAGTGTTGGAATTGAAAAAGGATTTCTTCAGACAGATGAGGTCCGAAAAAAAGAAAATATGCCACCTCTTGGTATGAAATTTATCAAACTGGGGCTCCAGGACGGATTGTATGATCCGGAAAGCAATAAAGTGATTGTACTTAACACCAGTAAAACATTAGATTTGACAAAAATAAAAGAAGGGGGCGATGACCCAGGAGAATAGAGATCAGAGAGCAGTCAGTTACGATTGATGGCTATGTAAATGCTGTTGCCAGAGACAGCAGACCGATCCGGGACAGAAGCGGGGAACAGTTTATTGAGCAGATTGTTCCGGGAGCATTTGAGAGAGCCATTTCACGCGCAGATGAAATAAAGATCCTGTTGAATCATGATTACAGCAGGGAACTTGGAAGTACCAAAACAAATCTGCAGTTGTTTGAAGACAATATCGGGCTTCGTGCAATTGCAGAAATTACAGACGCGGAAGTGATCGAAAAAGCAAAAAAAGGAGAACTGAGAGGCTGGTCCTTTGGATTTATAGAAAGGGCCGCAAAAGAGGAAGATACCGATTCCGGACTGAAACGCAGATTTGTTGAGGATATGGATCTGAAAGAAGTATCCATTATTGATAACAGGAAAATTCCCTGTTATGCAAGCACTTCCATCGAGATGCGCGCAGACGGGAATGAAGTACTGGAGGTAAGAACTCTGGAAACAAAAGTAATCTCAAGTGAACAGAAAGAAAAAGTGGATTATTCGAAATATGAAGCTACCATCAGAAGATTAGGGGGAAAATCATGAAAAGTCATAGAGGAAGAATTACAAATAAAAAGGCATTCCGAGTAGCTGCCAGACGATACCTGCAGGTAAGGGCAGAGGAATTAAAGAACCTGGAGGAAAAAAGAGCTGCCCTTGTAGAAGAAATGGAAGGGATTTTAAATAAGGCCCAGGAAGAAGAACGTGCCTTTGAAGAATCAGAGCAGGCCCGTTTTGATGAAATTGAGAAAGAAATCAATGCCATTGACAAGACGATCGAAGCAAAAGAAAGAGCCAGAAATCTGGGAAATCCCGGAGGAAAGAAAAAAGAAGACGGGGAAAATGATGATCTGACCGTTGAGGAACGGGCATTTGTGGATTATGTGAGAGGAACACTTACAAACGAAAGAGCTGCGAACCTTACTTATGCGGACAATGGTGCAGTGATTCCGTCTTCTATTGTCAATAAAATCATTGAAAAGGTAGTAGAAATCTGCCCAATCTACAGTATGGCTGACCGGTATAACATTGGTGGAACAATCAATATCCCATATTATGACGAAGAAACCAGTTCCATTAAAATGGCTTATGCGGATGAGTTTACAGAACTTACCAGTACATCTGGAACATTCAAGAGTATTTCGCTTGGTGGATTCCTTGCAGGAGCACTGACGCTGATTTCAAAGAAACTGATCAATAACAGTAATTTTGATGTACTGAATAAGATTATCCAGTATATGGCGAAAGCGATTTCTGTATTTATTGAACATGAGTGTCTGATCGGAACAACTGGAAAAGCTGAAGGACTTACGAACGTTACACGGGGTATTACAGCAGCGGCAGCAGATAAAGTTAAAGCTGACGAGTTGATCGATGTACAGGAGTCCATTCCGGATATTTATCAGAGCGGTGCTGTATGGATCATGAATAAAGCCACCAGAACCGCAATCCGAAAGTTAAAAGATAGTGATGGCAATTATCTTTTGAACAGGGATGTATCAGCACGGTGGGGATATACGCTTCTTGGAAAAGATGTGTATTGTTCCGATGCAATGCCAAAGATGGCAGCAAAAGCTACAGCAGTATATTATGGAGACTTTTCCGGATTAGCGGTAAAAGTGGCAGAGGACGCAAATATCGAAGTACTGAGAGAGAAATATGCAACGCAGCATGCAGTAGGCGTAGTTGCATGGATGGAAATTGATACAAAAGTGGAGGATTCCCAGAAAATCGCAAAATTGACAATGGCATCCGCTTAAAGTTGCGCCGGCGCAAAAGGAGAGGAAATATGAAGATCAGTGAAATAACTGCTGCAGATATATGGCGGCATATCAGGGAATCTCCGGAAGATATGGAGACAGAAGACAATACGGAGATTCTGGTTATGAAAAAAGCCGCCGTAGAATTTTGTAAAGGATATACGGGGCTGACTGAGGAGCAGCTGGACGAGCATGAGGACATTACGATTGCCGTCCTTATGCTCATTGCGGATATGTATGATAACCGCCAGCTGCAGGTTGATAAAAATGTTATGAATAAAACAGCAGAAACTATTCTGGGAATGTACTGTATCAATTTTCTGTGAGGTGGCGAAATGATTTATACAGGAAAATTAAACCGGCGGCTCACTTTCCAACGCCTTGAAGCCAAAGAAGACGAGATGGGACAGGATAAGTCATCCTGGCAGGATTATAAGACCGTCTGGGGGAGCGTAAAACCATACAAATCTTCGGAATATAACTTTATGGGAAAGCTTAAACCAGAGGTATCTCACAGGATATATGTGCGGTTCCGGAATGATATTACTGCAGATATGAGGATCAAATATCACGGCAGGATCTTTACAATAGAAGGTCCGCCGCTGGACATTGATGAAAGACATGAACTTCTTGAGATACAGTGCAGGGAGGTGTTTGAAGGAAATGAGTATCAAGTTTGATATAACTGGAGATGGAGAATTTGCTGAGGCTATGGAAAAGGCTATGAAGCAGTTTCCTGCTTCTGCGGAAAAGGTTTTGAGGAAAGAAGCAAGGAATATTGCTGAGGATCTTGGAACAAGGGTAAATGCAGAAGCAAAAGGGCATCATTGGAAAGCTAAAGATTCAGAGGAAGAACCAGTTAGATTAGCAGAAAGCTTCCGGCAGGGAAAAGTGATCCGATCAGGAACTAACTACACGGTTGCTGTTACAACGAAAGCTCCACATTATCATCTTTATGAAGAAGGACACGACTTGGTTACTCATAACCGGAAAAACCGTTGGGGAAAAGGAAAACCGGGAACTGGAAGAAAAGTTGGTAAGGTATACGCTAAAAAGACTGTTGGAAAATATATGGCACGACGTTCAGAATATTCCGAAGCAATCGGCCAGGAGCTTCTAAATTCAATACTGGAGGATGCAGGATTTGACTCTTAAAGATATTAAGCAGGCTGTGAACCTCACATTAAAGGAATCCTATCCCGGTACAAAAATATACGGACCAGACACAATAGAGGGTTATACCAGACCTTCTTTTTTTGTTTATGTGACACAGACGTTTTCAGAGAGAACGAAAAATGCGGTCCATAAAAATGTTGAGATCGAAATTGACCTTATCCAGAAACGGTCTGACGAACTTGCGGCAATGGAATTCTTTGAAAAAATGGAATTTGTTTTTGGCTATAAACTTGAGGTTGGCAGCAGGAAACTGAATACCGATAACATAAACTGTATGTTTGAGGGGGAAAACAACAATATCCCTGTAGTGACATTTGAAGTGGAATTCTGGGATGAGGTGAAAAAGGAGGATAACAGTGAAATTATGAAAAACATGGAAATGAGACAGGAGGTAGGAAACTGATGGGATTACCAGCAATGAACATCACATTCGTGGTACGGGCGCAGAATTCGGCAAAAAGGCTGGACCGCGGATCTGTTGGAATGGTGCTCAAAGATGCAAAGGTTCCAAGTGGGAATCCGATAACAATTTTTTCAAGTGAAGATATCCCGGAGGAGCTGGGGACAGATAATAAAAACCAGATTGCCCTGGCACTCCGTGGAAATGACACGGCACCGCAAAAAGTTGTGGTATATGTTCTTGCTACTGCAGAGACAGATTACAATAAAGCCTTCAAATATTTTGAGCGGAAGAAAGTAGACTGGATGTGTTTCCCAAGTGCAAAAAAAGATTCCCAGACACAGAAGATCACAGACTGGGTGAAAGCTCAGAGGGAAGCTCATAACAGAGTGAAAGCTGTGTTACCGGAAACAGAAGCAGATACAGAGGGAATTGTAAATTATGCAACGAAGACAGTAACTGCAGATGGAAAGAGCTATACAGCAGAAACGTTCTGTTCTAGGATTGCCGGTCTGATCGCAGGAACAGGAAGTGATCAGTCCGTGACCTTTGCTGTTCTGGACGATGTAACAGCCTGTGAAGATCTGGACCGTAAATCGGTTGAAGCAGCCATTGATGCAGGAAAGTTTGTTTTGTTTGATGACGGAGAAAAAATCAAGGTTGGAAGAGGCGTGACATCGTTAACCACTTTAACCGGAAAGCAGAGCCCATGGAAAAAAATCCGTGTTGTAGAGACTATGGACATGATCAACAACGATATTGTTGAGCTGGCCGAGGATAACTACATCGGAAAATATCAGAATACATACAGCAATAAGTGTCTTCTGTTATCTGCGATCAAAACCTACATGGACGAAATCCTTGTAAATGGCCTGATCGAAGATTACAGCATTGAGTTTGACGTGGAGAAAATTCGAAAATATGTGATCGAAAATGAAAAGATCAAAAAAGAAGATGCAGAAGCCATGTCAGATGAGGAAATGCAGAAACAGTATACCGATGAAAAAGTATATTTCAAAGCAACTGTGACAATTTCAGATGTCATGGAAGACATCTATCTGGATATCACGGCATAAAAGGAGGGATTAACGAGGAAAGGTTATACACCGGACAGGGTTATTAATGGAACGTTTGGAGAGCTGTGGATTGATGCTGAATATATGGCAGAAACCACTGCACTTCAGGCAAAAATGAAATTTGATACCGCAGAAGTGACACAGGCAAGGACCTTAAAAAAGGGGTATAAAGTAACGGGAATCAGCGGATCAGGAACTGTAAAACTTAATAAAGTGACATCATACTGGCTGAAAAGAGCAGCACAGGCGATCAAGGAAGGAAAAGCAATCAGAGGCACGATCATCTCCAATCTGGATGACCCGGAAGCCTTTGGCGGCGAACGTGTACGGCTTAAGGATTGTATTTTTACAGAAATCCCAATTGCAGACTGGGAAGCCGGAAAGCTGGGCGAAGAGTCCATTCCGTTTAATTTTTCGGATTTTGATGTATTGGATGCTATTTGACAGGAGGAAAAGAACATGAATCTGATTGAAAAGCTGATCAGAGTTGATAAAGAGACAGTAGAGAAAAAGGAAACAAAGAAGATCCGATCTGCAAGGCTGACAAAGCTTCTGGGAGAGGAAACAGAGATCACGATTCAGGAAGTTTCGGGTCGGAAGCACAATGATATCATGCAGATGATGTTTGATGAGAAAGGAAAAAGAAATATTTCAGCAGCTTACGACACAAACCTGATGTTCTGTGTGAATGGAATTGTTGAACCGGATTTAAAAGATCCGGCTTTGCTGGAGCATTTTAATGCTGCGACTCCAAAAGATCTTGCCGCAATTCTGTTTCAGGCAGAAGCCGGAACCATTGCAGATGAGATTATTGCTTTATCTGGGCTTAAGACTGAGGAGAAGGAAATAAAAAACTGATCAGGACGGACAGGGAAGCAAGCATTGCTTATGCACTGTTCCGTTTGAAAAAGTGGAAAATTTCGGATTATTACAATATGGGTGCGGGTGAACGTCTGATCACCCGTGCTTTTTTGATGCAGGAGATCGAAGACATAAAAGAGGAGGCGAGGGAACGGGGCAAATAAAACAGTAGCAGCGGTAGTAAAGCTGATCGATGAATTTTCAGATCCATCGCGGACAGTAGCAAGACAGTCAAAAAATCTGGAAAAAAGAATTGGCAATCTTGGAAGTGTATTTGAAAATGCAGGGCAGTTTTTGGAAGGAGCCGGAGAAAGCCTTACAAAATCGGTTTCTGTGCCAATGGCAGCGGCTGGAACAGCTGCAATAAAGTTCGCTTCTGAATCACAGGATGCCTACAAACAGTTTGCGGCCGCAACTGGGACAGCAACCGAAAACCTGGGCAAATACCAGGATATGATCAACAATGTCTACAAGGACAACTTTGGAGAATCCATAGGAGATGTGGCGGATGCAATGGCAAAAGTTGACCAGAACATGTCCTATCTGGATGATTCTGCACTGCAGAGATGTACGGAGTACGCTTATACGCTGGCAGATACCTTTGATGTTGATATCGGGGAAAGTACCAGAGCAGCAGACAGCCTGATCAAGAATTTCGGCGTTTCCGCAAGAGAAGCATTCAATCTTATGGCACAGGGGGCTCAGAATGGCCTGGATTTTTCAGGAGAATTGTTTGATAACATTGATGAATATTCCGTACAGTTCCAAAAGCTTGGCTTGGATGCGGAGGACATGTTTTCGATTTTCGCAAATGGAGCGGAAAATGGAGCATTCAACCTGGATAAGATCGGTGATGCGGTAAAAGAATTTTCCATCCGTGCGATCGATGGATCAGATACAACAAAACAGGGATTTGAAGCCATCGGAATGAATGCCGATAAGATGGCAAAAAGATTTGCGGCCGGAGGCCAGGATGCGAAAGCGGCCTTTAACGAGGTAATCCAGGGACTGGCCGGAATGGAAGATCCGGTTGCCCAGAGTGCGGCAGGGGTTAATCTTTTTGGAACCATGTGGGAAGATTTAGGTCCGCAGGTTATTACAACGCTTTCAACAACCAATGGTGCCATCGACGAAACTAAAGAGACGATGGAGGAATTGGTCAACACCAGATATGACACACTCACAGGAGCACTGGGAGGGTTGTGGAGGACGATCCAGGTTGATGTCCTGCAGCCGGTAGGAACGATGCTGATCCCGTATGTGGAGAAGGGAATCACTGTGATTGATTCCCTGGTAGATCACTGGAACGAGCTGGACCCGGCTACACAGAAAACCATTGTGAAGTTTGCAGCTATAGCTGCGGCGACCGGTCCGGTACTGTTGGGAGCCGGAAAGGTATCAACTGGAATTGGCGGAATGATAACAAATTTTGGAAAAATCAGTGGAGCAATGAACAATCTTATACATGGAAAGACAGGTTTCAAAGCGTTTGGGACAGTTATGACCGGACCAGCAGGAATTGCCATAGTAGCGATAGCTGCCGGAGCACTCCTGATTTATAAAAACTGGGACAAAATAAGTCCGCTGTTGGGAAAAACAGCCGCACGGTTTGAATCGTTCTGGAATACCGTACAGCCACAGCTTCAGCCGTTTTTAGGACTGTGTACAGAAATAGGCTCTTATCTGGAGAGTGGATTTATAAAAGCTGTACAATTTGTATTCTCAGAAGGATCGGATGTAATTGTAATATTCTTTGAAGGTGCAAGCCAGTATATAGACGGTTTCCTTGGCGTTCTTGAGGGCGTCACAACATTTATGAATGGAGTATTCACTGGAAATTGGGAAAAAGCATGGAAAGGCTTACGAGATATTGTTTCCAATTCTTTTGGAATGTTGGGAGATCTTGTAAAAACCCCAATGAATGCGGTTATTTCCATTGTAAATGGTGCGATTAGCAGGATTAATTCCATTCACTTCACGGTTCCGGAATGGGTACCTGGAATTGGTGGAAAAGGTTGGAAAGGTCTTAATGTTCCTCAGATTCCAACTCTGTCAAAAGGAACCGATAACTGGCAGGGTGGTATTGTACAGATCAGTGAGAAGGGTGGAGAGATCGTTGACCTGCCAAGAGGTACAAGAGTATATCCACATGATGAATCTGTCCGAATGGCACGTTCCGAGAACAAAGGTACAGTAATTACCATAGCAAAACTGGCAGACAGCATTATCGTTCGTGAGGAAGCAGACATTGACCGGATTGCGGAAAGAATTGTACAGAAAGTAAAGGAAACCAATGATAATCTTCCGCAGACAGCGGTAGCATAGGAGGCGTAAATGATTAGTAAGATGGAAATATGGCTGAAATGTGGAAAAGATTCCATACAGCTTCCGATACTGCCAGCATCCTATAACGTTACAAGGGATGCCGGACATGAAACCGTGAACGTCCAGAACCTTGGAGATGTCACGATTCTTGGAAAAAGAGGGCTCAGTTCCATAGAACTGGAGTCCTTTTTTCCAAATAAGGATTATTCCTTTGCAGCATATAAGAAAAAGCAGAGTCCATGGGAATATGTGAAGAAAATACTTTCCTGGCAAGAAAAAACGCTCCGTCTGGTTGCTACCAAAACAAAGATCAATATGCAAGTGGTGATCAGCTCCTTCTCATATGGGGAGGAAGATGGAACTGGAGATATCAAATATAAGCTGTCTTTGATGGAATACCGGACACCTAAGTACACAAAACCAAAAAAGAAAAAGACATCAAAGACTGCAGCTTCCACAACGAAAAAGAATATAAAGCAGGGAACGAAACGGGAAACGTCCAAAACGAAAGCAAAGGTACATGTTGTTTCCGGAAACGATACCCTGTGGAGTATTTCCAAGAAATATTATGGAACCGGATCATATGCGAACAAGATCTACGAAGCAAACAAGACCATTATCGAGCGGACTGCAGTAAAACATGGATTCCGCAGCAGTGCCAATAAGGGTGTAAACGGATGGTGGATCTTTGACGGAGAAAGGCTTGTGATACCATGAAACTAAAGTGGAAAGAGAATGATATAACCAAATACGTCACAAGCGTTACCTGGTCCGGAAGTGCACGACAGGCAGCCCGGACCGTTGCGTTTTCTGTAGCATACAGTCCGAATGATAAAAGTGTAGAGACACTGGACATCAAGCTTGGAGATAAGATCGTATTTTATCCGGATAGCAATCAGAAAGTGCATTTTTTCGGGGCAGTTACGGAAAGAAACAGGAGTTCAGATGCCGGAGAGCTGCAGTATACGGCAAAGGATTATATGATCCATCTGCTGAGATCCAACGGGACCTACCGGTTCCGGAACAAAACGCCGGAAAAGATTACGGAAATGGTATGTAAGGATATCGGTATAAATGTCAGAAACCTTGCAAAGACTGGACTGGTGTTAAATAAGATGTTTTTCCAGGAACAGCCATATTATGAAGTTATTATGGCTGCATACACAAAAGTGTACAGGAAAAATAAAAAGCCGTACATTGCCCAGATGAACGGGGATGCCCTGGAAGTAATCGAAAAAGGGAAGACGATCCCGGGATTTCACATTAAGCAGGGTGAACGGATCCTTGAATCGTCTTACAGCGAGAATACGGATGATATGGTAAACCGGGTGTATGTATATAATTCTTCAAATAAGAAGATCGGGATCCTTACCAACACACGCTGGGCGAACATGTATGGAATATTCCAGAGCGCGATCACTGTGGATTCCGGTAATGGCAAGCAGGAAGCAATGAACGAGCTGAAAGGAATCAGTAAAAATGCAAGCCTGACATCAACAGGGGATTACCGGTGTGTTTCCGGTCTTGGGGTGATCATAGAAGATTCCAGGACAGGACTGAAAGGGAGATTTTGGATTGAGAGTGATTCCCATGAATGGAAAAATGGATCCTATACGATGAAGCTTGATCTGGAATTTAAGAATATCATGGACACACAGGAAGAGGATGAAGAACAGACATCCTCAAGCTTGTCTGGTTTATCAGAGAGTTCTGCTTTGGAAGATGTTCTGAACCAGGCAAGATCCTGGATCGGGATTGGAGAAAATCCGCCTGGAAGCAATCATAACGAGATTACGGTTTTGTATGGAATGGATGCTGCCTGGTGCTGCATGTTTATCTGGGCCTGTTTCAATAAGAGTGGACATGCAGATCTGTTCATGGGAGGAGCAAAAGAAGCTTATTGTTTTAATGTCCGGGATTACTACCAGGCTCGCGGAAAATGGGGCAGTACCCCGAAAAAAGGAGCTTTAGTAATTTATGGTGGTCAGGGACATATTGGAATTGTTGAAAGTGTCAATAGTGCTGGTGGATACACAAGCATTGAAGGCAACTATGGCGATGATGTAAAAAGAAGAGACTCCCATCAGAATGTCCTTGGATTCTGTTACATAGATTATCCGGTTACAAAATCGGCCGAAGGAAGCGATGAGGTGATAAGCGGAACAACCGTAGCGGTTCCGGGATCTGTAGCACAGACAGGGATCATAAAAGACTACACAAACTATTCCTATTTCTTTGGAAGATGGAACAGTGGCAGCACCCAGAAGATAATCGCAGATCTGTGGGGAAATAATGGGAAGCCAGGGAAAAATGGTATTGCAACCATCAATGGTTATTATCTGATAGCCCTTCGTCCGGTATTCGGTTCTGCAGGTGATGTTGTGAGTGTGGTTCTGGAAGACGGAACACGCTTCAATGCGATCATAGCAGATGAAAAAGGTGATGATGCCGGAAACCAATGGGGCCATGTGTATTCCGGTGCTGTGTCGATCGTGGAGTTTGAAAGCCTGGGAAATTCCGAGACAAATAATGGAGCGCAGCTTAATATCGGGCAATGGGCCGGAAAGAAAGTGACGGCGATCATTAACGGAGGGAGGTACAGCGGACTATGACTCCTTATGAAGAGTTAATTGAGCAGATGAGAAAGGCGGGACGTTTTTACAACCCTCAGGTGCCGGAATTTGGCATAATGGGCCATGACGGGAGAGTAAAAATAGGATCGGGAATAATAAATAAAAGTGACTATTCAGTAAGCAGCAACCTGGCTGTTAAAGATGGTATTAATCATCTGGAAGAAGGTGATAAAGTCTTATTGATGAAGATGAATGATACTGAGGAATTTGTACTGATTGCAAAGGTGGTGGACCCGGTATGATGTTTCCGTTTGCAGATACGGAATCCGATGATATTACAGAAGAGGAATACGTTCCGAAAGAATATGGAATTGATTTCAAAACAGGACAGTTGTCCGGGAAGATCGTGGAGGGCGTAGATGCCCTGATGGTATGGTGCTGGATCGCATTACATACGCCAAGATACAGATATTATATATATTCAGATGAATATGGACAGGAGTTTGAGGACCTGATCGGAAAACAGTATTCTGAAGGATATACGAATTCAGAGCTGGAAAGAATGACGGAGGAGTGTTTATGTGTAAATCCATACATAGAAGGGATCACAGATTTTGAATGTGTGAAAAAGGATGAAAAGATCATGCTGTCATTCAAACTTATAACAACACTGGGAGAACAGGAGGCGGAGATCTATGTTTGAGGATATGACATTTGAAAATATCATGGAAGCCATGATGAAGGAGATGCCGGACGATATCGATACATCAGAGGGAAGTCTTCTGTATAATGCCTGTGCAAAACAGGCGGTCCAGCTGGAAGAGACATATATGTTTATGTCCGGGATAGAAAAGAATATGTTTGCAGATACGGCGGATCTGGAACACCTTATCCGGATTGGAAATGACATCGGATGTTTCATAAATGAAGCTACCTATGCAGAATTTGAAGCACAGTTCAATTGTGCGGTTCCGGTCGGCAGCAGGTGGAATTGCGATGAGTACAACTATACAGTGTTCAATGTGATTGATGAAAACAAGCATATATACAGGCTCGGATGTGATACATCTGGAAGCGGCCCGAATACCCTTTTATCTGATCTGGACCCGATAACTTTTGTGGAAGGGTTTGAGTGGGGAAAGATACTGAAATGCAGGCTGCAGGGAAAAGACCAGGAGGATACCGAACTGTATCGGTCAAGAGTGCTGAACAGCTACAATTATCGAGGTTTTGCCGGAAACAGGGAGTATTACAAAGGTAGGATCAATGAAATGCCTGGTGTAAAGGCCTGTAAGTTGGAAAGAGTTTCAAAACCAGATGATCAGATCAAGGTAATGATTGCAGGAGATTCTTTCCGGACTCCTGATGAGGACGTTGTGAAAGAAGTGCAGAATACCGTTGATCCGGTGGTGACAAGCGGAGAAGGCGATGGAATTGCTCCAATCGGACACAGGGTAAAAGTGGTTGGTGCAGAGGAAGAGACCGTAAATATCAATACAGAAATTACATTTGAATCCGGATACGCCTATGAAGACATTAAGGAATATATCAATCAGGCCGTTGAAGAGTATTTCCTTGAAGTAAGGAAAAAATGGGAGAAGAATGATAATCTGGTTGTAAGGATTCTGCAGGTTGAGAGAGCAATCGTGGATGTAACAGGGGTAGAGGATGTTGCAGGAACAACCCTGAACGGAGCAGCCAAAAACTATACAGTTGGGAAAAACAAGCTTCCTGTGAAGGGGGAACTGACATGCACGTCAAAGTAAACTATCCGGATGCCGTGATGCAGATCAGGGAAATCCAGTGTTCTGTTAAAGCCGGGGATATTATTGGAGAAAAACTGGAGAATCATATCCAGGAGCTGGATGATAATATCACGGTAAAAGAATCCAGGAAAAGTGGAATTGAAAGAAGAGAGCGGATATTAAATATCCAGCCTTCAAGCAGCAGTGATTTGGAAACACGAAAAATTGCCGTGATTGCAAGATGGTGTATCTCGACTATGTATACGGAAAGGATTCTTCAGAAAAGACTGCAGAGTATGCTTGGGGATGGATACAACCTGGAAGTGAACATACAGCAGAAAACAGTATCCGTTACTTTGCAGTTGAAACACTATAAAAACAGAAAAATAATCTGGGAAATGCTGGAAGGAATCGTACCGCTGGACCAGATTATAGACGTTATCATTATTTATAATACATACCGTGCATACAAGCCTTTTACCTATAAAGAACTTAAGGTAAAAACATACGATCAGCTTCGAACGGAGGTAATACAGTGAAGAAAACAAAGAATTACGCAATGCCTTATCCGGAACAGGATGATTATTTCAATGTTGAAGATTTTCAGGATATGATGGTTTCCGTTGACGATCTCATGAAGAAATTATCAGATTCAGGAGCTCAGATAAGTAGCGATGCTGAACATTTATATAATCAGACAAAAGCCCAGATGGACAATATCCAGAAAAGAATGAATGCTTTTACGGCATTAAGAGATGGTTCAACAACCGGAGATGCAGAGCTGAAGGATATACGTGTTGCCTATGATGGAAAAGAATATGGAAACGCCGGAGAAGCGGTAAGGGAACAGGCTTCGGATATACATAAAGCTCTCTTTGGTGCAGGTGCTTCCATCTGGTCAAAGGCGAAATCAGAATCCAAGAAATATGTTGTGGAAACCAAAGGAATTTGTATTTTAAATGAACGCTTTACGGCAGCAGGCGTGGTTGCCAAAATAAGCAGAGGTACTTTTGCACAGAATGAAAGTACATTAAATTTGGACAGAGAATGTTCGGCTTATATTGTAGAATTTGAAAAAAATCCAGGAACCGTATACATGCCCAGTGCTGAAACCATAAAAATAGTAAGCACAACGAAAATAATATTTGAAGCAAACGGCAACGCACGCTGCTGGATCCCCGTAGAAAAAGGCCAGTACCTTGCCGTAGACAGCACCGCCACTGCATACACATACGAAAGCAACCATGTACCCTACATGCTCTACAATCAGGCGAACAAAACCCTGGAATGCCGGGGCTTTGGCTCTACTGGAAGCATAGAACCCGTAGCTCCATATTCCCTCGCCCTGGAATATAAACTCGAATATGATATGGACGACACAGGCCTGGTGAAGCAGATCGACGCAAATAGAGAGGATGCTGCTTCACTAAAGGAAGACATAGTTGAGGAAGAAAGTAAATTAGAGCCTATTGTAAAAAGCAATGAAGATTCAAAAAACGCATTCTATATAGTTGATACAGATGGAAACATTATCTGTAAAGTTGATAAAGATGGCGTTCATTCAGTTGGATTTGATGGGGAAAATCTCGCATTAAACGATGTTATTTCCACTTATGAAGATTCATTCTATATTAGTGATTCACATGGAAATGTTATCTTCAAGGCAGACAAAGATGGTGTGCGAGGTTTAAATATGAATAATACACCATCTGCAAAATCTCCTTATAATATAAAAAAACTTATATCAATTGGTGATAGTTTATCAGCACACGATAAATGGCAAAAATGGCTCGTTGAATGGCTAGGAGTGTCGTTTGATATTGATGTAAATATAAATGGAAAAGATGGTCACGCACCTATGGCAAAAGGTGGAACAACAATTTTTCCTAACTCGACGGACAGTATTTATATTAGAGCGTTAGATGCACATTATTATAACCCAGATATTATTGTATTGTATGCAGGTCAAAATGATATTCCACATTTTGGAAGTGAAACTGATTTAAACGAATCTTCCGTTGGAACTATCAACGATATTCCTTATAAGAAAACAGTTCCTTATACAGATTTACAAGAAAATGAGTATAAAGATTATACGGCTTGGTATGAGGGTAGACCAACTTTATATTCGTATTGTATGGGATTAGTCGAAAATCTTCTCACATCTTGTCCAACGGCAAAAATTTATGTTGTCACACCTATGCAGATGTGGACAAGCACAGGGGAACAAAGTGTTGGACGAAAGCAACTTGTTACTGTATGGGAAAATATATGCAATAAATATGGATTGCCTATAGTAAATCTTTGGAATAATTCATGCGTAAATGCCTTTAATATGGCAGAGTATTATCCAAACGTTGGGAATGTTCACCCAAACAATTTCGGATATAAACGAATTGCCGAAACTATTTATTCAAAAATATAAGGAGATAGTAATTATGATTTTAAGATTAAGCGGAGCAGACTTTTCGTCTAATAATATTGGGAAAATTCAAGTTATAAGAGAATTAAAAAATGAAACAAAACGGTTGTTATCAAATTATACAAAAAAATTAACCGAAGTTCAGAAGCATGCTGTTCAAGAGTTTGTTGACGGATTAAAAGAAAAAGGAATTTGGCAGTATTTAGGGAATTTATATCTTCCTATTCTCGCTAATAGTTTGGAAGAGGTTATGTTAAATGTGAAAACATTAAGAAATGATTACAATAATCCAGACACCACGTTTTACAAACTGGGGATAAAAGGTGGACTAACAACCAAAAATATTGAAAATATCCCAACATCTAGTAGAATTATCGTTAACTTAAATGCTTCACAGTTGAATCATCATGTAATGGTGTATCCGTTGCAAGTGTTTAACGATAGTGGTGAAGAGGGTTTGTTTTGGCTGTCAGGACATAATGCACAAAGAACAATATTGCTTGATACAAAGAAATGGAAAACAAATTCCTCTGATGGAAATAAAAATATTTTTGATAGTTCTGGACAACCAGTTGTAAATGCTAATGGTAATGTGCTTGTTGGTTTAGATTTTTTAACAGATAAACCGTATGCTATAAATGGAACAGTTGAAAATTCGTTATATACAGGTGGGTACGATGAGATATTAGCGGATAACACATATACCAATGAACCAGTGCATATATTAACTAATTTTAACACAAGAGCAAAAAACGAATATGGACTTATAAGTTTGGGAACAGGAATTCCAGCGGAATCGTTAGATATCTATGGTGAATTAGCTAAGAAATTCTTTGATTCAATGATGGCATAATTAACTAAAAGAAATTACTGCAACTTTAGCGACCTATAAACATATGGATTTAAAGGGAGATGATAAAAATGTCTTGGGGAAGTTATACTCTTATGAAATGTAAAAAATGCGGAAAGGTATACGAAGTAGAAGATAGTACGTTGATTATGAATCAGACAGATTATAACAAGTGCCCAGTATGCCATTCTGAAGGAGAAATAGTATCTAGCAGATCCATATTAGATGTAATGAATGAACAGAGTGAAAAGTTTAAAAAGCGTAAGAAACGAGTGATTTTGTAAAAATGATGATGGACCGGAACACCACCGGTCCTTTTTAATTGGAATCGAGGTGACATATAATATGAATAGATCCAGGGACAGACCGTAAGGTCTTATTTTTTTATCGAAAAAGACTGCAAAAATATCATAATAAAAGAAGGAGAACATTACCTCAAATGATATCAGAATCTATTTGTATACTGTGCAGCAGGAAAGAAATTTAAGCAATCGTACAAAAAGATTAAATATGAGCGGATAGAGAAGAAACCACTTACAGAAATGGAGTTAGAAAGTATCAGACACGGATATCAAAATGTCACACATGAAATATGCAATTTAGAGAGCTGAAAAGCTCTCTTTTTTTGAAAGGAGAAGACTATGAAAATTAGAGCAGAGCCGAAAAATTCTTATTTATACGTATTTTTTTAAATTGCGCCGGCGCAACACCGGAGAAAGGAAACAATAATGAAAGAAAATTACATTAAAGCATTTTTCACAGCAATCTTTGCACTGATTAGCTCGGTTTTAGGAGTGCTGACAGTGCCAGTCCTCCTGATGGTAGCCTGCAATGTTTTTGATTATATAACCGGACTCATGGCATCAACAAAAAGATCAGAGGATATCAACTCTTACAAATCAATCAGAGGAATCATGAAGAAGGTGTGCATGTGGATCCTTGTAGTCGTAGGAGCAATTATTGATCAGCTTCTCCTGTATGCTTCCCAGACTGCAGGTATCACTCTGCCATTTACATTTTTGGTTGCCTGCATTGTAGCAATTTGGATTATCTGTAACGAGATCATCAGCATTTTGGAGAATATTCAGGACATGGGCGTGACAATCCCGGCATTTCTGATTCCACTTGTAACACATGTGAGGTCCCAGGTAGAAGATAAAGTCAATATCGATACAGAAAAAGAGGATTCAGAGGGCGAGTGATCGTCCTCTTTTCTTATCAGTAAAGGAGAAACAACATGCTAAAAATCATGGGTAAATCCCAGGCAAGCATTGAACAGATGAGAACCTATATTAAGGAGGTTAATCCGCAGGTACCGGATTCCGTAGTAAAGATGATTCCTTTATACATTGCCGAAGGAACAGCCGAAGGAGTTCGCGGTGATATTGCTTTTGCGCAGTCCTGCTTGGAAACCGGAGACTTCACCTTTTCTAATTCTGCGGTGACACTCAATCAGAACAATTTTTGTGGCCTGGGTGTAACCAAAACGGGCATGAAAGGCAGTAGCTTCAAGACACCAGCGGAAGGCATTCGGGCACAGATCCAGCATCTGCAGGCTTATGCCTCTACAGACAAGCTGCAGAATCGTTGTGTAGATCCGCGTTACACATATGTCAACAGGGGCTGTGCAGAATATGTCGAGCATCTCGGCACGCATGAAAACCCGAAGGGCCAGGGCTGGGCATCCGGACAGAACTACGGCCAGAAGATCATCAACATTTTGAACAGCATATTATCAATTAAGACAGAGAAGGAGAATGATACTATGAATATCAATACAAGCTTTATCAGTAATAACAACAGCTATGCAGGTCAGACACCGGTGTATATTGTTATTCACAACACAGATAACTATGCACAGGGAGCAAATGCAAAAGCACACGCAAAAGCCCAGCACGATGGAAATTTTAAAGGCTATTCCGCTCATGTATTCGTTGATGATACAGAAGCATACCAGGCACTTCCGTATGATCGTGGTGCTTGGCATGTAGGAGTCAACTATGGCGGCCGCCTGTTTGGAACAGTCAATAACAGAAATGCGGTAGGAATCGAGATGTGTGTCCAGGAAGGATATAACTACGAGAAAGCATTTCAGAATACAGTCCAGATATGCAAGCAGATCATGAAGCAGCTGGGAATCCCGGCAGATAGAGTTGTGCAGCATTATGATGTATGCGCCAAGAACTGCCCGTCAGCAATCCGGGCCAAGTGTGACTGGAATCGTTTCAAGCAGCTGATCGGAGCCAAGACCACCACGGCAACAGTAGATAAATACTACCGCACAAGAAAATCCTGGGCTGACAGTAAGAGCCAGATCGGAGCATATAAGAGTCTTGAAAATGCAAAGAAAGAATGGAAAGAAGGCTACACCATCTACGACTGGAACGGAAAAGCGGTGTATCCGGTGGAAAAGACAAGTGCAATAACACTGACAAAAGAAATTAAGGTTCAGCTTCCGGTTATTAAAAAAGGCAGCTCCGGAGCAGCAGTATCTTCCCTGCAGGCCGTGCTTGGTGTTGAAGTAGACGGTTCTTTCGGAAACGATACAGAAACATATTTGAAAGTATTCCAGAAAAACGTTGCTATTACTGCAGATGGCTCATGCGGAACAGACACCTGGACAAAGGTGTTTGAGCACATGAAGGCCAACACAAAATAAGTATAAGAACAGGTAAGAATGAAGCGATAGCTAACAAATAGCTAACATTATTCGGAAAAAGCCTGAGAATAAAGGAATTTCTGTTTCCGTACAGGAAGCTGCTGACGCTGGCAAGTTCTAATAAAACCTTTTTAATTAAAGAGTCAACAAACCTTGAAAGTACCGTAGTTCCAAGGGCTGCGGTACTTTTCTTAATTTTGATCGTAAAAAAGAAGATGTAATTTGAGTCAGTGTGAGAAGTCTTGAAAATGGTAAGATAGGCAACAGGTAGGTAACAAGTAGGTAACAGAGCGAAGGAAACAAAAAGAAGAGCCGATCACAGCCCCTTTCATTGATTAAGAATTAACGATATCATCAATCTTCTTAAGTTCTTCATCTGAAAAATCAGTATGTCCGATTATCTTGATATTATCAAGAATCTGCTCAGGTTTTGAAGCTCCAATTAGGACACTTGTTACTTTATCATCTTTTAGAATCCAGCTAAGAGCCATCTCGGCAAGCGTCTGTCCTCTTTCCATAGCAATTTCGTTAAGTGCCTGAATCTGGGAAAGCTTTTCTGATGTAAGTGCAGTCTCATTAAGGAATCGTCCGTCAGTGGCAATTCTGCTATCAGCAGGGATACCATTGAGGTAGCGCTTCGTAAGAAGTCCCTGTGCGAGAGGAGAGAAAGCTATGATACCTTTTCCAAGCTCATAGGCAGTGTCCTTAAGCCCGTTATTCTCAATTGTTCTGTCAAAAATAGAATAACGGTTCTGGTTGATTACGAAAGGACATTTCAAAT
>JABLTR010020643.1_pt1 | contig 25406 bp, 22 predicted proteins | sample 7160071 | NCBI WGS metagenome assembly JABLTR01 (sample SAMN14651230, study PRJNA627086) | human gut metagenome | isolation source: feces | host: Homo sapiens | reverse complement strand
CGCAGGCGGGAGCGACGGACGCGCGCGATCTGCCGACCGTCTTCGACGATGGCCGCATCGCGCTGTGGCGCGGCGACATCACCACGCTCAAGGCGGATGCCATCGTGAACGCGGCCAACTCGAAGCTGCTTGGCTGTTTCATTCCCGGGCATCATTGCATCGACAACGCCATCCATTCGTTCGCCGGCATCCAGCTGCGCCTCGCCTGCGATGACCTCATGCGCGCGCAAGGTTATGATGAGCCGGTTGGCCGAGCCAAAACCACACCCGCCTTCAATCTGCCTGCGAGCTTCATCGTGCATACGGTGGGCCCGAACGTGTCGAGCGGCGTTCCGACCGCCGCCCAGGATGAACAGCTGGCCTCGTGCTATCGCGCCTGCTTGAACACGGCCGCCGATGCGGGGTGCACGTCGCTTGCATTCTGCTGCATATCCACCGGCGAGTTCCGCTTCCCGCGCGAACGGGCCGCCCGCATTGCCGTGGACGAGGCACGCGCATGGCTGGCGTGCGACGTGCGCATCGAGCGCATCGTGTTCGACGTGTTCGACGAAGAGGATTTTGAGATATACGATCGTCTCTTGAAGGCTTGACCGAAGAATGCGCTGCCTGCGTCGGGCGCGCTTTTCTCAGGTGCTGCACGCACTGCCGGCCAGCTGCGATGGTTCGGGCTCGCGCTCCTACGGCCGGCCGACGGGCTTGATGGCGATGCCGTCTTCCTCGAGCGACTGGCGAATGCGGCTGACGAACGCAAGCGCCTGGGCGTTGTCGCCGTGCACGCAGATGGTGTCGGGATGCAGGTCGATGAGCTTGCCCGTGACGGACAGGATGGCGCCGTCGCGGATGGCGTGCTTCACGCGCTCGATAGCCTCCACCTCGTCGCGGATGAGCGCGGCGGGATCGTTGCGACCGACCAGCCTTCCCTCGTCGGTGTAGTTGCGGTCGGTGAAGAACTCCTCGGCCACGACAAGGCCCGCCTTGCGCCCCTCGTCCACGAGCGCGCTGTTCGCCAGGCCCACGAGAACGAGGTTCGGATCGACGTCGCAGACAGCTTGCGCGAGCGCTGCGGCCAGCTCCGGGTCGATGGCCGCATGGTTGTACAGCTGGCCGTGTGGCTTCACGTGCGCGAGGCGCACGCCCTGCGCGGAGCAGAACGCCTGCAGCGCGCCGATCTGATATAGCATGTAGGAGTACGCTTCGTCGGGAGAGAGGTTCATGTCGCGCCGGCCAAAGCCTTGCAGGTCGGGATAGCCGGGATGCGCGCCGATGGCGATGTCGGCCTCGGCCGCCATGCGCACCGTGTCGCGCATGACCATCGGGTCGCCCGCATGCTGCCCGCACGCGATGTTCGCACTTGAGACGAGCGGGATGATCTGGTCGTCAAGTCCGAGCGTGTAGCGGCCGAAGCTCTCTCCAAGATCGCTGTTCAAGTCTATGCGGTACATGGCGCCACCCTTCTTTTGCGTCGCGGTCGGCTCCTATTGTAGTGCAACAACCGATCCGCTCGCACCCCCGCGCATTCACGGTCGCGCGGTTTTCGTCTGCTCGGCATTTTTCAGTTTTTCGGCGCGGCTGCGGTTGATCCGCTCCGCCGTCTCAAGAAAGGCAGCGAGGGCCGGGCCGTGGTCTTCGTCGCGCACGATCATCGTGATGGTTATGTAGAGCGTCCGCTTGCGGCCGAACGGGCGTACCGGCTTGTATGTATCGAACAGGTAGCCGTCGATGGCGGTGAAGTCCTTGTGGTGCGACAGGTCGAAGAAGATGATGCCGTCGCCGTGGTCGCGCGTCCAGAAGTCGTGGTAGTTCTGCACGGTCTCGTATTCTATCTGAGGCAAGAACCCCTCTTGCATGCAAAGCGCGCGGAAGTCGTCGATGAAGCTTTCGTAATGGTTGCTGGCGATGGCGCAGAAGCGTTGGTCGGCGAAGTCACCGAGCGTGAGCGATCCCATGTCGAGCAGCGGGGAGTTTTTCGGCACGCCGAGGCGGAACTCGCCGGCGTAGTCGACGAGCAGCAGCGAGCAGTAGCCGGAATGCACGGCAAGCTCGGGCTGGTCGAACGGCGTTTCGGCGATGTTGAACGTAAATCCCACGTCGATATCGCCGTCGAGCAGCGCTGCGAGCGACGATTGGTGCGTCTTGCATTTGCGCACATCGAAGGTCACGCTGGGATAGCGCCGTTGCACTACTTCTTTCACCTTGCGCGATTCTTCGCTTATGAAATCGAAGAAGGTGAGGTCTTGTATCCTCACAAGCTCGGGGACGTGATTCTTGAGCGCCGCAAGTCTGAGCTCCATCGTCTCGGTGCGTGAGAGCGTCTTGCTCGCATAGTCCATGAGAATGCGGCCCGCTTCGGTGAGGATGAGAGGCTGCTCATCGAAGAACAGCTTGTGACCGAGCGATTTCTCCAAAGCGGATATGTGCTTGGAAAGCGTCGGTTGGGATAGGTAGAGCTTCTTTGCGGCTGCCGTGTAGCTGCCGAGCTGGGCGATGGTGATGAACTCTCGAAGCGTTTCGATGTGCAAATCAGCTGCACCCCCTCGATGCAAAGATCGTGCCGTCGTCCTGCGTTCCTCCTGTGGAGCGGCCTATTCCACTATAGAACATCATCATTCCAAATTCATCAGGTTTGCTTCCGAATCGCTATTTTCCCTATGCCGTCTCGATTCCGTACGATTGCAGGCGTCGGAGGTGCGACGGTGGCGCGACGCGCATGCGGACGCGGCACATGATGCCAAACGGAAAGGAGCATCAGTATGAAACCTTTGGAAGGCGTAACGGTTATCGAGTTGAGTTCGTACTTCGCGGTGCCGGGAGCCGGGCGCATGCTGGCGTCGCAAGGCGCGCGCGTGATCAAGGTAGAGCCGCCGCGCGGCGACATCCAGCGCTATTTCGCTATGGCGTTCAACGTTCCCTGCAAGCCTGACGAGAACCCCCTGTTCGACACCATCAACGGAGGCAAAGAGTTCGTGAGCCTGGATCTCAAGGATCCGGCTGACATGGAGAAGCTGCACAAGATGATCGCACAGGCCGACGTGTTCCTGACCAACAACCGCACCAAGGCGCTGCAGAAGATGGGCCTGGACTACGATTCTCTTAAGGACAAGTATCCCCGTCTCGTCATGGCCACGCTGTCCGGTTACGGCGAGAAGGGCGCGCTCAAGGACGCTCCGGGCTTCGATCTGGTGGCCATGTTCCAGGAAACCGGCTTTTCCCGCGATCTGATGGTTGCCACCGATCACACCACCTATCCGGCGAACTCCGCCTACGGCTTCGGCGACATCGCCGCGGGCAGTATCCTGGCAGGTGCCGTCGGCACGGCGCTGTACCGCCGCGAAAAGACCGGCAAGGGCGACCATGTAACCTCGTCTCTGTACGGCACCGGCGTGTGGTTGACATCCGTCCTCACCCAACTCAGCCAGTTCGGCTATCCCTACCCGCTCGACCGCGGTTTCAGTGCTCCCACCGGCATCCCCTATCAAACGCGCGACGGCGAGTGGATCGGCATCACCATCAACGAGCCCGAACGGTACTGGGAGCCGCTATGTCGAGCCCTCGGCTCCGATAAGCTGCTCTCCAATCCGGACTACGGCAACCGCAACAAGTGGGTTACCAGCTACGAGCTGTGCAGCGAGACGATCAAGCTGCTGGAGGAAGCCTTCATGCAGCATGACTGCGACGAGATACTGGAGAAGCTCCGCGCTGCCGACATCGTGTGCACCAAGCTCGTGCACTTCAAGGCCAACGTGACGAACCCGCAGGCTTTGGAGAACAGCTTCGTCGCCCCTATCACCTACCCCAACGGCGACACCACCGCGCTCGGACAGCCGCCCGTCCGCTTCACCGACATGGACGATCCGAAAGCCGAGCAGGGCAAGGCCGTCGGAGCCGACAACGCCAAGGTATTCGCCGACTTCGGCATCGCGTAGCCGCCGGGGCGTTTCCCGTGCTGCTCCCGCAAATGGGGCGGTAGGGACGCTCAAAGATGAAGGCCGCGGCGCAGCGCGCTCATGCGCGGCCGCCTGCCGCGGTCGACCGACAAGGGGGTCATTATGTCAGAAGAAAAAACTCCTGCCGCCGCCGGGCAGACTCCGCCGAAACATGTTCCCGCGGTGCTCGTTCTCGGCCAGCTTGCGGAGAAGATGTACCAAGACGCCTACGAGGCCAAGGAGCGGGGAGAGAAGATAGGCTGGTGCTCGTCCAACTTCCCGCCCGAGATAGCCGAGACGTTAGGACTGCATGTAGTCTATCCCGAAAGCCAGGCGGCCGCCATCTCGGCGAAGGGCGGCAGCCTGCCCTTGCTGGAGTACGCCGAAGGAGAGCTGGGTTTTTCCAACGACCTGTGCGCCTATGCGCGCATCAACCTAGCTTATGCCAATGTTGCCGCGTGTCCCAACGGCGAGCGCGACATGCCGCTTCCCGACTTCGTGCTGGGCGCCACGAGCATCTGCGAGACGATGATGCCGTGGTACGAGGACCTCGCCTACTTCCTGGACATCCCGATGGTGTTCATCGATATTCCGTTCAACGACGGCTACGATGTTGACGAGAAGCGCATTACATACCTGAAAGGCCAGTTCGAGCACGCCGTCAAACAGCTTGAGGAAATCACCGGCAAAACGTGGGACGAAGATCGTTTCCAGGAGGTGTGCGACGTCTCCGTCGCCTCGTCCAAGGCATGGTTGGAGGCCACCTCCTACGTGCAGTACGATCCCTCGCCGATGAACGGCTTCGACCTGTTCAACCATATGGCCGTCGCCACGACCGCGCGTCCGAAGAAGGAAGCCCTCGCCGCGTTCAATTACCTCATCGACGAATGCAAAACGTTCGTCAAAATCAACAAGTCAACGTTCAAGCCCGACGAGAAGCATCGCATCCTCTACGAGGGCATCGCGGTGTGGCCCTATCTCAAGGCCACGGCGGGCCCGCTCATCATGCAGGGCGTCAACGTGACGGGCTGCGTCTACTGCCCGGCCTTCTCCGGCGTCTACGACGACATGGACGGTCTGATGAAGGCGATGACCGATGTGCCGAACTGCCAGAATCTCGAACGCGCTACCGAAGCGCGCAAGAAGTTGTGCAAGGACGGCAAGTGTGAGGGCGCGCTCGTCCACATCAACCGCTCCTGCAAGATGTGGTCGGGCTTCATGCCCGAAATGGGACGCCGCATTGCGCGCGATCTGGATATCCCGGTGGTGCTGTTCGACGGCGACCAGTCCGACCCACGCAACTTCAGCGAGGCGCAGTATCAGACGCGCCTGCAGGGCCTCATCGAGGTCATGGACAACAACAAGAAGGGGGAATAAGCCATGGCAGGCGTCAAGGAGTTGCTGGCGACGTTCGCCGAGGTCGCCCAGAACCCATCCGCCCAGGCGGACGCGTACATCGCGCAAGGCCGTCGCATTATCGGCGTGGGGCCCTACTACGTGCCCGAGGAGCTTGTGGACGCGGGCGGCGGCGTGCCGTTTGGCGTGTGGGGCATGGTGGGTCCGGCCGTCGAGGCCAAGAAGTACTTCCCGCCGTTCTACTGCTCCATCTGCCAGATGACGCTGGAGATGGGCCTGACCGGTAAGCTCGACAGGCTCTCTGGCATGATGATTACCGGCCTGTGCGACAACCTGCGCCCGTTCTCGCAGAACTGGAGCGCCGGCGTGGGCTCGAAGATTCCGATGATCTTCGTATCCCAGCCCCAGAATCGCTTCATCCCTGCCGGACGCGACTATGCGGTGGATTCCTACACCGAGGTTAAGCGCGGTGTGGAGGAATGCCTTGGCACTATTCTCGACGACGAGGCGATCACGGCTTCCATCAAGCTGTACAACGAATGGCGCGCCGCGATGCGCGCGTTCGTGAAGCTTGCCGGCCAGCATCCGTCCGAAGTTTCCGTCATCGATCGCGCGCAGGTGATCAATGCGGGCTACTATCTGCGCAAGGCCGACCACCTGCCCCTCGTCAAGCAGCTGAATGCCGCACTTGCCGCGTTGCCGTCGAGCCTCGAGGGCTACCATCCGGTCGTTCTTTCCGGTATTTACGAAGACATTCCCGCTATCGGCGAGATCCTGCAGGAGAACAAGTACGCCATCGTGGCGGATGATCTGGCCAAGGAGTCCCGCGCTTTCGCAATGCAGGTGCCCGAGGAGGGCGACCCCATCGAGGCGCTTGCCGATGGCTGGTGCGCCCTTCGGAATGACTCGGTACTCTACGATCCGCACAAAGATCATTGCCGTAGCGTTCCAGCGCTCGCCAAGGAGAGCGGCGCGCGAGGCGTGGTGCTCCTGCTCGCGAAGTTCTGCGATCCCGAGGAGTATGACGAGCCCATCACCAAGCGCGAGTGCATGGAAGCCGGCGTGCCTATCGTGGCGATCGAGATCGACCAGTCCACCGAAACCTATGGGCAGGCGCGCACGCAGCTTGAAACGTTCGTCGAGCTCATCGGGTAGGTTTGAGGGGTTCTTCCGCCGTTTCGGCAGCGGGAGAACCCGGAACGGCAGGCGGCTCCCGGGCGCGGGAGATGCCCGCCGCGCGGGGGATCGACCGCCCTGCCGCTTGCAACGATCGCACTGTTCCAAAGGAGGATTCGCCATGACCGAGACGTGGTGCATGGGCGTGGATGCGGGTTCGACCGCGTCGAAATGCGTGGTCGTCGATGCAAACGGCGACATCGCCGCCACGGGGCTGTACGGTGCCGGGGCGGGCACGGTGGGACCGCAGCGTGCCGTGGAATCCGCCTTGTCCGCGCTGGGCATCGCGACCGATGACATCGCATACATGTGCGCGACCGGGTACGGCCGTCACGTGCTCGAGGGCTCCGATATGCAGGTGTCCGAGCTGTCCTGCCATGCGAAAGGCGCCGCCAAGCTGTTTCCCGGCGCCCGCACCATCGTCGATATCGGTGGCCAGGACGCCAAGGTTCTCTGCGTGGGCGAGAACGGTGCGCTCGAGAACTTCGTGATGAACGACAAATGCGCTGCGGGCACGGGGAGATTTCTCGATGTGATGGCCTCCATCTTCGAATGCACGGTGTCCGATCTTTCCGCGTACGACGCGCAAGCGAACGAAGTGCTTCCCATCTCGTCCACTTGTACGGTGTTCGCCGAGTCGGAGGTCATCTCAAAGCTTGCGCAGGGCCTACCCATCCCGGATATCGTCGCCGGCATTCATGCGTCGGTCGTCGAACGCACCTACGGGCTCATGCGCCGTGCGGGCATTCGACCGCTCGTCGCCATGACCGGCGGCGTCGCTCTCAACAAGGGCCTGCGCAACCGCCTTGCCGAACGCGCAGGGCATCAGATCGTCACCTCGCCGCTCGCCCAGTTCAACGGGGCGTTCGGAGCGGCGCTCTACGCTCGCGAGAACCTCGTGCGAGCTTGAAAGACGCGGATAGCCTGCGGCGGGCCCGTGCCTCGCCCGTTGCGGGTTCCGACGGGAGAAGCGGCCACTCAGCAAAGGGGCAGGCCGTAAACGTTCACGTACTTCGCGTGCAGGCGGGAGCTTTCCGCGAAGGCGACAAGGAGGAAACCATGGCAGAAGAAAAAACAGAAGGAACGTTAGGGCAGTTGCTCATTTTGGCCACGATTCTGGGCATTGCCCTGCCGCTTTGCAACGCCGTCGCGGTGTTGCTGGGGTTGGCGGGCGAGAATCCGATGATGACGTTGTGGCCGGGGTATTTGCCTCTGCTGTTGTTCATGATCGGCCAGGAGCGCACGTTCCGCGACTTCCTCAACATCGTGGCAAGCGGCCTGGTGGGCATCGTGACGGCTGTCGTCAGCCTCCTGCTCATTCACGTCTGCGCGGGCTCGATGCCGGAGTTGGCCGCGATGTTCATCGGCACGTTCGCGTGCATCTTCGTATTCTCCATCTTCAAAGAAATTCTGCCCACGTTCTTCAACAACTACGGCTTTTTGTACTTCCTCGTCTCGTCCACCATCCTTGCGTCCAATTTCGATTTCAGCTTGGCGCTGACCTGGGGCGCTTCGACCATTATCACTACGGCGGTGTATACGACGGTTACGTTCGGAGCCATCGCGCTCATTCTCAAGGTCAAGGCCATGGCCATGATGATGAAGAAGAAGGAGGACCTGACCGAAAGCGAGCTGCAGGTTGTTTTGGAGGCCGCCGGCCAATAGGCCGCTGGCCAGAAGTCCGTTAATCAGGAAGCAGCTGGCCAGGTGATGGCTGGCCAGGAGGCCGCTTCGTTCCATTCTGAGATTGCACGCGGCCGCCCCGACCGATCGATGCGCGAGACGGGGCGGCTCGAAAGCGGCGAAAACCGCCGTGCGAGCGTCATCCGGTACACAGCGATGCGAAACATCGCCTATCTGCCCGTAGCATGCGGGCACAACCAAGGAGGTTTCTTATGGATTTCGGTCTGACTGACGAGCAGAGCCTGCTCATCGAAAGCGTGCGCGAGATGATGGCGCGCGGCAATTACGAGTCCTATTTCCGGGAGTGCGACGACGAAGGCGTCCTGCCCCAGAAGGCCATCGACGATGCGGTGGAACTGGGCTTCGCCGCTCTCGGCGTTCCTGAGGAACTGGGCGGCACGCCCTGCGACGATATCACGAAGTTCCTCGTGGCCGAGGAGGCCATCGCGCTCGGCTGGCCGTCGTTGTGCTGGGTGAACCAGTCCCTCGAGGTCGACGACATTCTGTCGTTCGGCACGCCCGAGCAGCAGAAGATCATTTGCGAACTGGGGCTCAAGGGCGTCAAGCCCTTCACGCTCGGCTTCTCCGAACCCCAGGCCGGATCCGACAGCTATGCCGCCACCACCACGGTCAACGAGCGCGATGGCAAGCTGTACCTCAACGGCTGCAAAACGTTCAACACCGGCGCGAACTGCTCGCCCTACATGCTGTGCATCGTTCGCGACTTCAAGAACGAGAACCCCACGCGCGACTTCTCCATGTACCTGATGCGTATGGACTCGCCCGGGGTGAAGATGTCGCAGCTGAGCAAGATCGGCAACAACATGATGCACACCTACGAGGTGTACATGGAGGACGTCGAAGTGACTCCTGACGACCTGGTGGGAAAGCCGGGCATGGGTTTCATCCAGCTCATGAAGAACTACGATGTGGAACGTCTCATGAGCTGCGTGTACAACATCGGCATGGCCCGTTGCGCCTACGATCATGCCGCCAGGCACGCCGCCACGCGCGTCCAGTTTGGCCAGACCATCGGCACCTTCCAGCTCATTCAGGAGAAGATCACCGACATGGCCATAAAGATCGAGAACATGCAGAACATGTGCTACAAGGCGTTGTGGAAGCGCATGAACGGCCAGCCCATCAATATCGACGCGTCGCTTGCCAAGCGCTACACCGGGCAGGCCGCCTTCCAGGTCATCGACGACGCGATGCAGGTCATGGGAGGTATCGGCTACTGCGACGACTGCGTCGTGTCGCGTTTGTGGCGCGACCAGCGCGTCTATCGCATCATGGCCGGCACGGAGGAGATCATGGTGCACACGGCCGGCCGTGCGCTCATCAAGGCGGCGGGCAAGTAAGCGGCATGCCGCATCATGCGCCGACTATCCGGTCGCGCATGCGGGATGCGCGCAAGCTGCGGGCATCCCGCTGCGGGCCGTCGGAATTGTATCGAAAGGAAACGCGCGCTCTCTGGCTCAAGCGCAGGCCGTGGAAGGGACGTATCATGTTGAACGATGCCGTGAAGGGCTTTCTGTACCGTATTCTGAGGACCCCGAGCCGCGAGGCGGTTTTCGATCGTGCGACCGGAAAGCGATACGCTTATTTTGAGCTGGGATGCCGGGGCGCGAGACTCGCGAAATATCTGACCGACGACCTGGGCTTGCAGCAAGGCGAGGTCATCGCGCTTTCCGCAGAGAACAATATTGCCTTCATCGACGCCTTCTACGCGAGCCTCATGACGGGCGTCATCATCACCACCTACAACGGGCGATTGCGCGCCGACGACCTCGCACCGCTCATTGCGCGGGAGCGCCCGCGCGTCGTCTTCGTATCCGAAGGGCATCGTCAGAAGATCGAGGAGTCCTGCCGCCTTGCGGACGCGTCATGCGTGCTGGTGTCCCTCGACGGGGAGGACGGTTCCCTTCCTTGCTACTCCGACATCATGGCGGGCGAAATCGGCGCGTGCAGCCTTCCCTCGCTCGACGGCTTTGCCGATTTCGACATCGAAGAGACCCAGCTGCTCGTGCACACCGGCGGCACGACCGGTCTGCCGAAATCGGCCAAGATAAGCTTCCGCGCCGTCCTGTACAACGCGCTGTCCGAGATTCTGACGGTAGGCTTGACGCAACGCGACTGCGGGATAACGTTCCTCCCGTTCTTCCATACCGTCGGCTGGAACGTGACGACGCTGCCGTCGCTTCTAGTGGGTGCACGCATCGTGCTCACCGATTCGCTCGATCCTGGCGTGCTGCTTGAACTCATCGCAAGCGAGCGGCCCACGACCGGTCTGGCGCTCGAGGCGGTGTTTCGCCGCATGGCGGAGCATCCTGCTTTCGCGTCCACGGACTTTTCGTCGTATCGGCTGCTTGCGAACGGGGCGGGACCCATCAGCACCTCGACCATGGAGCTGTATTGGAGACGCGGCGTGAAGCTGATCAACGCCTATGGCATGACCGAGACGGGGCCGAACAATTGTTTCTATCCCGACAGCGACGAATCGCTTGAAAGCATAATGCAGCATAGCGATACCGTGGGGAAGCCTATGTGCTTCACCGAACTCAAGATAGTCGACGAAGAGGGCCGCGAGGTGCCGACAGGGACCGACGGAGAGCTGCTGTGGCGCGGTCCGGTCACGTTCTCCGGCTATTGGAATGACCGCGCCTCCACCGCCGGCATCATGGCGGAGGGCGGCTGGGTTCGCTCGGGCGATATCGGGCACCTCGATCGCATGGGATACGTGCATTTGCAGGGGCGGCTCAAGAATATGATCGTAACCAACGGCGAGAACGTGTTTCCCATCGAGATAGAGAACACGCTGAAAGACTGTCCGGGCGTAGAAGAATGCTGCGTGATAGGCGTGCCCGACGCCGAGCGCGGCGAAGTTGCCAAAGCGCTCGTGCACATGGAGGAGGGAGCGGCGTTCGACCGCGACGCGCTCGAACGGTTTGTGCGAGGCAAGCTGAGCTCCATCAAGGTGCCGCACTACTTCGTGGAGGTGGACGACTTCTTCAAGCGTGGCTTGAAGGTTGATCTTGGCGCGATCAAAGAGCGCTATGGGCATGCGGGCGAGTGAAGGCATGTCGGAAGGGAAGATGTCGCATGAACGAGGAGTTTACGATCGAGCATGAGGGAATGGCGTTGTTCTGCAAGCGGTTTGCACCCGACGAGAAGCCCGATGCGCCAAAGCGGGGCCATGCGTCGAGGCTTCCCGATACCGAAAGGCTGTCCAACGCATCGGAGTTGGCTGCCGAGGGCGAATGCCGAGCGAAAGGCGCCGAAGGAAAGGAAGAAGCGGTGCAAAGGAGGCCGCCGATCCTCATGCTGCACGGCGGTTTGGTGGACTGCGATTTCTTCGATGACGCCGCAGCGGTTCTTTCGCGCCTGTTCGACGTGGTGACGTTCGACCGGCGCGGTTATGGCAGAAGCGATGATCCTCCATCCGGCGAGTATTCCCTTGAAGTGCAGGCGGAAGATGCGTACGCGGTGGCGCTGGCGTGCTTCGACGGTCCGTTCATGCTGCTCACTCATTCGGTGGGAGCATCGATCGGCTTAGAGCTCATTGCGCGCCATCCCGAAGCGGTGCAACAGGCCCTCTGCTATGAGCCGCCGGTGCCCAAATGCTTGCCGCCCGGTTCTCCATTGTCTGCTCGCATTGCGAAAGCGTGGGCGAAAACGTGTAGCGGCGTCCCGATCGGATCCATCGGAGATGGGTTTCTGTTCGGGCTAGCACCGAAAGACAATGAACGCGCCTACGAACCGAGTGTGGGCGAGCGTGCTCGTTCTGCGCGCAACACTGCCTGCAGCGCTGCGCATGAAGGGGATATATTCACGCAGTTCCAACCGGACTATGAAGCGCTTACGCGAGTCCCATTGGTTGTCGGCTTGGGCGAGATGGACCGTCACGAACCCGTCGGTGCCATCGTAGAAGCGTTCGCGCAGCGAGCGAACGCGCCCCTGGTGCATTTTCCCGGCGCCCACAATTGCCCCGCCGATCTTCCGTACGATTTTGCCTGCATGGCTGCTGGCATTCTCTTGGCAGGTCGGCCCTTGAGCTCCGACCTGCGATGTTGAGACTGGCTCGTTAACGTTCGCCGGTGAGGGCGCGCATCTGTATCCCTCGTCAGGTGCAAGTCGCCGCACGACTCGTGCATGCCGCGTCCCCCGTGCTCCGCATTTTGCGTATTGGCTCGGGACGTCTTCCGGTTTGGACTCGTAGTTTTGCACGGAGCGTCACGAACATGGCAGAGAATCAGAGGTATGTGATTTTTTCTGTGCACTATTCGATGGCTAGAAAATTGTGAACTGGGATTATGGTGGAATCCAGCCACGTTTTTGTAAAAAGCTCCTCCGGAAAAGTCACATACCTCTGATTCTCTGCCAAAAACGCCTCATTCGGATGCTTCAGCTTCCGCGTATGCCTCGCTCGTGACGTTTTCGTGTCTCGCGTACCGCACTCCGTGCGCCGTCCGCATCCTGCGTTTCATCCACGGGTGCCACCAGCTTCGCGCTTTCTGCCTCCGCGCGTCTCCTGCATTCCGCATCCTGCATCTCGCGCGCCGTCTGCATCCCGCATCTCGCGCGCCGTCTGCATCCCGCGAAGCACAGGCAGCGTGCGGGACGGTATCGCGCTTGCGCTACTCCTTCAGATCCACGTTTTTGGTATCGGTGATGAGCATGCAGCCGGGGGCGTGCGTGATGGCAAAGGGGGGCTTGCTGTTCATGACGATGGACTGGGGCGTGACGCCGCACGCCCAGAACACGGGCACCTCGCCGTCGCGGATCTCTACCGGGTCGCCGAACTCGGGATGGGCCAGGTCGCGCACGCCGATGGCCGCGGGGTCGCCGATGTGGAGGGGCGCGCCGTGCACCTTGGGGATGGCGCCGGAGATCTGCACCGCCTTCACCACCTGGCCCGCGGGGATGGGACGCATTGACATGACCATGTTGCCGGACATGCTACCGGCGGGCGTGCACGGTACGCCGGTCAGGTACATGGGCACGTTGCAGCCCATGGTGTTGTGGCGGATCTCGATGCCGGCCTCGATGAGCTCGCTCTCGAACGAGAACGAGCAGCCGATGACGAACGACACCAGGTCGTCGCGCCAATAGTCCTCGACGTTCTCCACCTCGGCCACCAGCTGGCCGTGCTCGTAGATGCGGTAGCGCGGGAAGTCGGTGGCGATGTCGCAATCGGTGGCGCAGATGGTGGCCTCGCGCGCGCCCACCTCGGTCACTTCGAGCAGCGGGCAGGGTTTGGGGTTGCGCTGCGCGAACAGCAGGAAGTCGTAGGCCTGATCGCGCGGTAACACGATGAGGTTCGCCTGCGCGTACCCGGGACACAGGCCGCTTGTCGGCGCCGTGAATGCGCCCGAGCGAATCAGCCGACGCGCCTCCACTGGCGACGCGGCAAGCATCTGTGTCCAAACCTCGTCGGTCACGTCAACGGGCTTGGCGGGAACGGGAGCATCAATCATGATTACACCTCGCCTTTCATGAACCGTTCGATGAAGCTGGTGTCCGCCAGGCCGGCGGCGAACGTCTCGTTCTCCATGATGGCGTACTGGAAATCGAGATTCGTCTTCACGCCCACCACCACCATCTCCTCCAGGGCGGTGCGCATCTTGGCGATGGCCTCGGTGCGGTCGCGGCCGTGCACGATGATCTTGGCTATCATGGAATCGTAGTAGGGCGATATCTCGTAGCCGTCGAAGGCGGCCGTGTCCACGCGCACGCCGTTGCCGCCGGGCAGGTGCATCTGGGAGATGGTGCCGGGCGACGGCAGGAAGCCGCGCTCGGGCTGCTCGGCGTTCACGCGGCACTCGATGGCATGGCCGCGATACGTGATGTCGTCCTGCGTGAACGTGAGCGGATCGCCTGCTGCCACGCGGATCATCTCCTGCACGATGTCGGTGCCCGTGACCATCTCGGTCACGGAATGCTCCACCTGCACGCGCGTGTTCATTTCCATGAAGTAGTAGTTCATCTGGTCGTCCAGCAGGAACTCTATCGTGCCGGCCGACGTGTAGCCAACGGCCTGCGCCGCGCGCACGGCGGCGTCCAGCATCTCGGCGCGCACCTCCGCGGACAGCGCGGGGGAGGGGCTCTCCTCGATCATCTTCTGGTGGTTGCGCTGCACGGAGCAATCGCGCTCGCCCAGTGCCACCACGGTGCCGTACGTGTCGGCGATGACCTGCACCTCCACGTGGCGCGGGTTCAGCACGCAGCGCTCCAGGTACATGGTGTTGTCGCCGAACGCGCCCACGCTCTCGCGCTGCGCGATGGAGAACTGCTCGCAGAAGTCGTCCTCGGACAGGCTCACGCGCATGCCCTTGCCGCCGCCGCCCGACGACGCCTTGATCATGATGGGCCAGCCTACGGCGCGCGCTTTCGCAAGCGCCTCCTCCGGCGCGTGCACCGGCTCCTTCGTGCCGGGCACCACGGGCACGCCGGCCTCCATCATGGTCTTGCGGGCCTGGCTCTTGTTGCCCATGCGGTCGATGACCTCGGGCGCGGGGCCTATGAACACGATGTCGTTCTCGCGGCAGAGCTTCGCGAACGTGGAGTTCTCGGACAGGAAGCCGTAGCCGGGGTGAATGGCCTGCGCGCCGGTTCCCTTCGCTGCAGCAAGTATGGCGGCAATGTTCAGGTACGAGTCGCGCGCGGCGGGCGGCCCTATGCACACGCTCTCGTCGGCTAGGTACACGTGCAGCGCGTGCTTGTCGGCCGTGGAGTACACGGCCACCGTCTTGATGTCCATCGCGCGGCAGGCGCGGATGATGCGGACGGCGATCTCGCCACGGTTGGCGATGAGTATCTTGTCGAACATGGCTCGACCGCCTAATGCGTTTCGCCGGTAGCGATACGGAACAGGGGCTGGTCGTACTCGACCTGCGCGCCGTTGGCCGCCAAGACTTCCACGACGACGCCGGGCGCAGGAGCGGTGATCTCGTTCATCATCTTCATAGCTTCGACGATGGCGAGCGTCTGACCGGAGAGCACCTCCTGGCCCACCTTCACGAAGGAGTCTTCGTCGGGGCTCGGGGCGACGTAGAACATGCCAACCATGGGACTGCGCACGAGCACCGTGTTCTCGTCGGCGTCCTCCACGGCGGCAGCCTCGTGGCTTTCGATCTTGCCCGCCAGGAGCGCGCTCACGCGGTCGGCCATGAGCGGCAGAGTAGTCGACGAGAGCGGCCCGTGGTTGCGCTCCAGTTCGATCTTAGTGTCGCCATCGGCGACGCGCAGAGCGGTCAGTTCCGCCTTATCCATGATGGCGATCAGTTCTTCGATGGCTTTCGTGTCCATGGCGCTTCTCCTTGCGATTCTTCTCAGCTCTGCGGTCGGGTGCGGTATGTCAAGCTGTGTTGTTGCCGTCCTCGTGCGCGCTCGCAGCGTTCGGTGTGCTGCGCTCCTCAACGGGAGCGCCCTCTTCGCGCGGGCCGGCGGGCGCGGATGCTGCGGGCGCGCTTCCTTTTGCTGTGGGTTGTTTGTCGGTTGCGATCGGGGTTCCGGTCAACAGGTTGCGGTTGCCCACGCGCTCCGCCCGGTTCGCGCGGTCGATCCACAGCGTGTCGGCCTGCGTGCGTTCGGCCTGCTTCTCCAGGATGGGGGTCAGGCGTCGTGCGGTCCTGCGCGGGGATATGCCGTCGGCGCTCGGACGGCGCACCTTGAGCGCCAGCATATCGAATCGACGTGCTTCCTCGCGTAGGAGCGCCTGCGCATCCTGCACGGATATGCGCTCGAACCTGACCGTGCTGCCCGGCGGCCGTTGCACAAGCTTCGGGATGTCGACGGTCGCGATGGTACCGATCTTCGCGTAGCCGCCCGTCGTCTGCCTATCCGCCAGCATGATGATAGGCCGTCCATGCGAGGGCACCTGCACAGCGCCGAATGCGATGCCGTCTGATATGATATCCGACCCGCGTTTCGTCTCGATTTCGGGTCCGTCTAGCCGATAGCCCATGCGATCGGACTTCGTCGTGGTCGTGTACGTCCGACCGTAAAATGTTTGGATGCCCGCATCGGTGAACATGTGTTCCTGCGGTCCGGGTATTACGCGCACCGTTACCTCGTCCTCTTCGAAGCCGTAGAACGCATTGTCCCCATCGATGCGGTGCGAACCACGGTTAGGAAGGAAATCGATGCTTTTCGTTGCGAAGGGCAGGTAGTCGCCTACGACGAGCGCCCGGCCCCGAAAGCCGCCCAACTCGCATTTGAGGTTGGTCGAGCGACTTCCCATGACTTCGGGTACGCGCACGCTGCCGCCTGCGATGGCCAGATATCCGTAGCAGCCGGTTTTAGATGCCTTGAAGCGCAGAATAGAGCCCCGGTGCACCATGATGGCGGTGTAGAGAGGAACCGGTTCCCCGTCGAGCGTAGGAGAGAAATCACCGCCCGTTATGGCAATGCACGTGTTCGTGGTGAAGCGGACCGTGGGGCCGGCGAGGGCGAACTCAACCACGGGGGCGTCGGGGTCGTTCTCGACGAGCAGGTTTGCGATGGTGAAGGCGCGATGATCCATGACGCCGTTCGTCGAGAACCCGCTGCCCTGGTATCCGAAGCGGCCTTTGTCCTGCACCGTGGTAACGACGCCGGCCTTCTTTACGACAAAGCCCATATTACTCGCCCTCCACGACGATGTCGTATGCGTACGTGCCCGCCGCAAGCTGCGCCTCGATAGCGGCGTATTCGTCTGGGGTGATGGGGACGAAGCGCAGGTATTCGCCTGCCGCGTAGAGGATGGGATCATCGCGATCGGGATCGTAGGGCTTGAGCGGGGTGCGGCCGATAATCTGCCAGCCACCGGGTGACGCGAGCGGGTAGACGCCCGTCTGAGCGCCGCCGATGCCCACGCTGCCCGGCTCGATACGGGTGCGCGGCGTGGCGAGCCGTGGCGTGTGCAGCCGCTCATCAAGCCCTCCCAGGTAGGCGAAACCCGGCAGGAATCCCAGCATGTCGATGAGGTAGTCGCGCCCGCTGTGCAAAGCGATCACCTCATCGGGTTCGAGGCGGGCGTGTTGGGCGACGATCTCGAGATCGGGGCCGAACTCTCCACCGTAACATACGGGGATGGGCACGATCTTGCGCACGCTCAGGTCGGCTTCGCCCACGTCGCGCAGCTTGCCGCGCAGCGTGGCAGACAACTCGTCGAATGTGACGGACAGAGGATCGTAATACACCATGAGCGAGCAGAACGTGGGGACGAGCTCGGTAACGCCTTCGATGGGATCGGCGGTGAGGTTATCGGCGGCCAGGCGAATTTTCGCGCTCGTCTCTGGCGAGATCACATGCGCGAACTCGAGGTTGAGCGCCGAATCGCCGGCGATGGTAATGCTGAATCCCGCCATGCTCGTCCATTCTGCAGATCAGTGCCGCGCGCTCGGCTGAGAGCGAACGTGGCGTAAGACCGCCGTGCGTTCCACTGTGCGGATCGAGCGCATCGCGCAGCTTGCTTGTGGTCGGTTCCGGCGCGCTTCAGTGCTACACTGGTACGCCGTCGGATAAGTAGTAGGATTGTAGCATATATGGAAAAAGCACTATTCTTGGCGGCGTTCTTTTTCGCGTACACCATACAAGCCGTCACGGGGTTCGCCGGAAACATCTTCGCCATGCCCGTGGGCACGCATCTGCTGGGGCTCCACAGCTCCGTGGCGGTGCTGAACGCTATGGGATTCTTTGCGTGCGGTTTGCTGGCCGTCATGAACATCAAGCATGTGCACTGGCGCGAGCTCGCCAAAATCGTGCTCACCATGCTGCCGTTCGTGCTCGTGGGCATTTGGCTGGACTCGGTGTTGCCGCTCGATGTGCTGCTGAAGATATACGGCCTGATCATTTTATTGGTTGGCGCGAAGAACCTGCTTTCGAAGCGCCAGAGGTTCCTTCCCGAGTGGGCGCTGTGGATCGTGCTGGCGCTCGCCGGCCTTATCCAGGGCATGTTCGTGTCGGGCGGAGCGCTGCTTGTCATCTATACGGTGCAGAAGCTCCAAGACCGCCAGCAGTTTCGTGCCACGCTGTCCATGGTATGGGCCGTCCTGAACTTTATCTACGCAGGCATCGCCGTGCAGCAAGGCTATTTTACACCGGACGTCGTACAGGTGGTGCTCATGTGCATACCGGCCGCCGTGCTGGCCACTCTCGTGGGTAACCGTTTGCAGCGCCACCTCAGCCAGGAGCGGTTCCTCAAGCTCACCTACGTGCTGCTGCTCTGCATCGGGCTTGTCCTGCTCGTTACGTCGTAGGGCGACGCGAGCGCCGGAACGAAACGAGGGAAGCGGGTCTGGAGGCGGGCGCATCGAAGTCCTGCCACGTGCGGAAGGCACGGGGATCCTTGCCGCGCAGGTGTCCGTCAGACTTTGTTCGGTGCTTTGAAATGCGGGTCGACGTCGCGCATGAGATCGAACAGCTCGACCCGGTCATGCACGTCGAGCTTCTGGTAGATATGGCGTATATGGGCTTTCGCCGTTCCGTGGGCTATGAACATCTCGTCGGCCACTTCGCTCGCGGTCTTGCCTGCAAGCAAGAGGGAGAGGGCCTCCTGCTCACGGGCTCCCAAACCTCGTCCGATGGCGTACGAGGCGACGAGCGACGATACTGCCGGCGACTGCGCGCCGCCACGGTCTTTGAAGCGGTACTTCGAGTACAGCTGGATGGTTCGGTTATTCAAATTGACCAGCGTGTAGGCGATGATGCCGATGATGAGGCAGATGGAGAGCAGTGTCGTGAGAGCTCCGCTGCGGTCGATCGAGCTCATGACGAACGCCGCGGGCCTGCCAAGTAGACAGCCGCCGAACACGGAGAGCAGCAGGAGCGTTGCCAGCTTGTAGGAGCTGAACGCGAATCGGCCTCCGATGTTGCAGAACAGAATGACGAGGTAGGACACGTTGACGGCGCATCCCATGGTGGCCAGCGAGAAGATGAACGACCGGTCAACGTGAAGGAATGAGGCGAACAGCATGCCCGCCACGATGAGCGTGAGCGCAAGATACAGAAGAGAGGCGATGTTGAAGCGTTTTGAGAACAGGGCGACGGCACAAAGCACGAGCGCCGCCGGCCACAGCATGCTCCAGCCGGCATCGGTGTGCCATGATTCCAAGCCTACGAGCGAGACCGAGAGCATGAAGGCGAAGCTAAACAGGAACGCGGTGAGCAGCGGGCCGGCGAGAAACAAAAACGAGGGCCGCTCTCCGCGGTCGAGCCGACTCGGCCGCATCGGCTGCTTTTCGCGGGCATAGGCGAGCGAGAAGCCTGCCAGCACGACCACGGTGCAGTATCCCGCGATCAAGCGGTCCTGGGTCATGCCGAGGAGAAACCAGGAGATAGCGCAGCCGCCGATAATAGACGCGAACAGCGAGAACGCCACCGTTTCTATGGTCTGCCCGACAAAGAAATCGAACCAGCACGGCGCGGCCACTCCCAAGAACAAGCCCATGGAGATTGCCGAGAGGATGAGCGCGAACCCATGCAGGTCGGGTGCGAAGGCCGCCGTCGCCTTCATGACGAGGAATCCGCATGCGGCGAGAGCCGTCACCGTCACGATGGCCGTCCGGCGGAAGCCAAACAACGCGTTTCTATGCAGGGCTGCCAGCACGCAGAGCGCTACCGCGATACTCGTGCTGCAAATCACGTCGGCATATGAAATTCCGAATGCGGTCGTCTTGTAGCCGTTTGTAAAATGCGTGAGCGTGGTGATCGCTACCAGAAAGGACGGCCCGAGAAAGAACCACCTCATATCGGTCGTGCAAGTTTTCAGGACGTTGATCGTCCCCGCGCGCGCCTGATTGAATTCTGCCACGGGCATCCCCTTCCATGCGCCGCATCTCCCCTCGCTGCATTGTCCCATGCGCCGGTAGTTTGCAACAGGCGCGATCTGCTAACCCAGGGGGTTACTGGGAGGGGTTAACCGTTCTTGGAGAATCGTCGCCCTTTGAGCCTGGCTAACCCGTCGAGGCGTCCGCATGATGATGGCGACGAAGGGGGTGCGAGGGGCGCCTCCTGTAAAGGAAGGGGAACGTCATGGGCGACGAGTTCAAGAACAAGACGACGGTATCGAGGCGCGGGTTCCTGAGCGGAGCCGCCGTGCTGGGCGCCGGCGCTGCACTTGCCGGGTTGGCCGGATGCGCTGGAGGGCAGGAAGCCAAGCCGAGTGCGGGAAACGAACCTGCGCAGGGCGAGGAGCCGACCGCCAAATCCGACATCACCATCGAGAAATACTGGGAGGTCGCGCCCGATCCCATATCGGACGACCAGATCAGCGAGACCATCGACTGCGACATCGTGGTATGCGGCGCCGGCATTGCCGGGCTGCCCGGTGCGGCCTTCGCGGCAGAGCAGGGCGCGAACGTGCACGTTCTGGAGAAGGCGGGCACATGGGGCACCGCGCGCCTATGCACGTGTGGGTTCAACGCGAAGTGCCAAGTGGACAACGACATCACCTACGATCGTGACAAGTTCATCACCGACGTGTGGAAGATCACCAACGGCAGCCAAGGACGCATGTCGTCGTATGGCAAGTGGTTCGACAACAGCGCGCCTTACATCGACTGGTTGCAGACCGTATTCCAGTCGAAGGGCTACGATATCGTTCCCCAGCAGGTAACGGGATTCAAAGTGACCAACGATGGCGTCGGGCAGGTGGGCGCGAACGAGTTCTGGGCCACCTATGCAGCCATGATCTACTTCGTCGATAGGGACGGCAAGACCCTGGCCGACGGCGTGAACATCGACTGGACGGGCATCCTTGCCGAGTACGCCGCGGACAACGGGGCGACGTTCCACTACAACACGCCCGCCGTACAGCTGGTACGCGATGAAAGCGGCCGCGCGATCTCGGTGATCGGCGAGAACGAGAGCGGCGAGTACGTGAAGCTGAACGCCTCGAAGGGCATTCTGCTGGCCTGCGGCGACATGGGCGGCGACCGCGAAATGATGGGCTATTTCAATCCTTCATTGCTCAAGACTCGCAGCATCGCCGAGGTCAAGAACACCGGCGACGGCCAGAAGATGGGCATGTGGATAGGCGCGGACATGGACGATTTCGCGGCTGGGGACCTGTTCCCGTTCGTCGCTGTGGACACGAACGGCGAGCGGCCCGAAGCCAAGGACTCCAAGTCCTATGCGGCGGTGGCCAATCTGCCGGTGTTTATGGTGGACACCACCGGCCGGCGTCTCATGCCCGAGGATCTTCCGTTCCAGGCGTGCTCTATTCCCAAGATCACCGCGACGGCCGACGGCTCTGCATGGAGTGTCTGGGACAGCGCCTGGCAGGCGAAGTTCCCCGAAGGCTATCCGAAGGGCGACTATCTTTCCATGAACACGCCCGAGCAGCTTGAGATCGATATCAAGAACGGTATTACCGTGCAGGCCGATACCCTCGAAGAGCTTGTTGAGCAGATGGGCGTCGATCCCGAGATCTTCAACGAGCAGCTCGAACGCTATCACGGCTTCTGCGCAGCGGGCAAGGATTTGGATTTCTACAAGAACCCCCTGTGGCTGACCACCATCGACACGCCGCCGTTTTACGCGTCGCGCCATGTGGTGAGCATCACAAGCACGCGCGGCGGGCTGCGCAATGACGAGCACTGCCGTGTGCTCGACAAGGAAGGCATGCCCATCCCCGGACTGTATGCTGCGGGCAATACGGCCGGCTCGTTCTACGGCAACGTGTACCCGCCGAACATCATGGGCTCGGGCATCGGTCACGGCCAGTGCTTCTCGTGGATATCTGCCAAGGACATGCTCGGCATCGAGTACATTTAATCCGCGGGCAAGGAGCGATCATGGAGCAGAAGAAAGAATGCATGCAGACGATCAGGCTGGCTGTCGTCGCGGCGTTCGCAGCGGTCGCGTTTGCCCTGTGCGCGTGCGCGCCCAGCGGCGAAGGAGGAGGAACGTCGGACGACGCTGCGACGCAGAGCGCGAACGCCCAGCCCGGCAGCATGATGGCCGTGCACACACCGAAGCAGATCGAGGCGATGAACGGCGATTACTCGAAGAAGAACTGCCTGAGCTGCCATCCGCGCGACTCTATCGTAGCCGCGAACGACGCGTACGGCGGCTTGGAGGGAGTCAACCCCCACGCCTCGCATGCCGAATCGTATGATTGCACTCGGTGCCACTCGATCGAAGGCACCTCGGTGCTGGTATGCAACACGGCGTGTCATGGCGGCTATCACAACGACGGCAACGGGTTCCCCCTTCCCGCAGAAGGATGGATGGATCCCACCGACGACATGCCGAGCGCCGATGGAGCGCCTGTGAAGTAACCTCGTGCCTGAACCCCGTCCAATGCGCCGGATGCGCGATGGGCGGCAAGCTTTCCCTCCCCGATGGCCCGCGCCCCGTGCGCGGGCCATTCGTAGGTCCGGTTCGGACGCTCGGGACATGCCGAGGCCGGCTCGTCGAGCCGCTCCGGAGAGCGGGGCGTCCTCGCCTTCGCCTATCCAATATGGAGTACAATAAGACTTCGATCGGCACCAAGGAAGGAGCGGTTATGGCACAGCGTTACGGACGCATCTTCGCAGCACTCGATGGGGCTTCGACTCAGGCGGCGGTGGCGCAGCGCGCACTCGCGCTCGCGGCCGACAACGGATCTCTGCTCACGTTCGGGCATGTGATCGATTCGGTTCCCTACGAGGCGTCGGGCGTCGATTTCGAGGCTCTGTGCGTCGAAGGCAAGAAGCGCATCGAGGAGGAGCTGCGCGACATCCTTGAGGAAGCGCGGAACAATTCGGCCATCCCTGCGGTGGATCTGGTCGTGCGCGCGGGTCGTATCGCCGATACCCTTTCCCGCCAGCTGATCGAGCCGTTTCGGCCCGATCTGGTCATCTGCGGCGAGCGGGGCCTCTCCAACATTAAATACGTATTCGTGGGTAGCGTATCCACGTATCTCATCAGGAACATGCGCTGCGACGTGCTGGTGGTCAAGCAGGAATAGCCGTCGCGCGCTTGCGCGATCCCCTCGCGGCGTTGCAGGATACAGGCGGGCGCCGGCTGGTAGCCGCCGGTTTCAAGTTGCGCGCTCGCCGTCTTTCGTCTGCGTCCGCCTTATCTTCCACCGATCGTGAAGCCTGGTTTCCCGGCTGGAAAAGGCGTAGAATGGCACGTTGAATTAGCGGTGCCCGCGCGGCGTCAGAGCGTTCAGTGGGCGAAAAAGAGAGAAGCCTGTCATGGCGCACGTTCCTGATCGTCTGACCCACTCGTCGCTCGTAAGCGAAGGGGACAGCATCTTTGCGGACACTCTCCGCCTGAGCGTGAGCAAGCACAAGATCGACGAGCACTTCACCCTCGTATGGGCCAACCGCTACTACTACGACTTCATCGGCTATCCCAAAGACGAGTACGAGGCGCTGTTCCAAAATCGACCCGACCTCTACTTCGCGGACAATCCCGAGGACTTCGGCGTCATCGCCGAGCATGTGACGGAGGCGCTCGAGAAGAACACGGGCGGGTACGAGTGCATTGCCGGGCTGAACGTGAAGGGCGGCCACAAATGGGTGAAGTTCGTCTCGACGTTCCTTGACGAGTACGTGGACGGCTGCCAGCTGTCCTACACCACCATGACGGACGTAACCGACCTGGTGGAGGCGCAGCAGCACTTGGAGGAGGCGAACGTGGAGCTGGAGCGGCTCGCGTTCGTGGATCCGGTGACGAAGGGCTTCAACCAGACGCGGTTCGACCTGACCGCACGCCGCGTTATCGACCAGGCCGAGCCGGGGGCCTATGCCCTGGTGGCGCTGGACCTGAAGAAGTTCAAGCTGCTCAACGAGATCCAGGGTACGGAGAGCGGCGACATGGTGCTGCGCTTCGTGTACGACCGCCTGCGCGCGCACCTCGAGGGGGACGAGTGCGTGGGCCGCATCAACGCCGACGCCTTCAACGTGCTCATGCGCGACGAGGGCGCGCAGGCCATGTACGAACGCATCGACGGCATGGTTCAGGATATCAACCGCTTCAACGTGGATGCGGAGCGGCCGTACTTCCTCTCGTTCACGGTGGGCGTGTACCCTATCGACGACACGAGCCTGCCCATGACGCTCGTGCGCGACCGGGCGAACGTTGCGCGCGGCTCCAGCAAGGAAGCATCGAATGCCCGCCACTTCACCTGCATGTTCTACAGCGACGTCGACCGCCAGAACCTGCTGTCCGAACAGGATATGGAGAACCGCATGCACGGCGCGCTCGAGCGGGGCGAATTCGTGGCGTACTTCCAGCCCAAGCAGCTCCTGGCCGACGGCTCCATCGGGGGCGCCGAGGCGCTCGTGCGGTGGATCGACCCGGTGCGCGGCCTCGTGCCGCCCGACGACTTCGTGCCGTACTTCGAGCGCAACGGCTTCATCATCAACGTTGACCTGTGCGTGTTCGAGCAGGTGTGTGCCCTGTTGGCCTCGTGGATCGAACAGGGGCGGCAACCGGTGCCCATCTCGGTGAATATGTCGCGCGCGCACCTGCGCGAGCAGGATTTTCTCACGCCGTACGAGCAGATCCGCGCACGCTACGGCGTGCCGGCGTCGCTCATCGAGTTCGAGCTGACCGAGACGCTGGTGTTCGGCGACCCCGAAACGTTCAAGGGCGTGATCGACCTGCTGCATGCGCGCGGCTACCGCTGCTCGCTCGACGATTTCGGCAGCGGGTACTCGTCGCTCAACGTGCTGAAGGACGTGGACATCGACACGATGAAGCTCGACCGCGCGTTCTTCTCGGCCGGAGACGATGCCGGCCAGCGCGAGTGGGACGTGGTGGAGTCGGTGGTGGATCTGGCGAAGAAGCTGGATCTGGGGACGGTGGCCGAAGGCGTCGAGGAGCCCGGCCAGGCAGCCCGCTTGCGCGCCATCGACTGCGACATGCTGCAGGGCTACGTATTCTCCCGTCCCGTGCCGGTGGCCGAGTTCGAGCAGATGCTGTTCGGGGAATAGCTTTCGGCGCTTCCGTCGCGTGCGTCCACCCCGCTCATGCGCGCGTTCGACGTCTCGGCGCGGACGCGTTGTGCTACCCTGTTTTTCGACAAAAACAAGCGGCAAGACGAGGACGTGGTGCATATGGTGAACGAAAGGATGTACGGGCTGGGAGCGGAGCCGAGCGCGATTCGCGAGCTGTTCGCGTACGGCATGGCGCGCAAGGCGGAGATAGGCGCCGACAACGTGTTCGACTTCAGCATCGGGAACCCGAGCGTGCCCGCACCCGACGCTGTGAAGCAGGCCGTGCTGGAGCTCATGGAGGAGGAGCCGAGCGCGCTGCACGGCTACTCGCCGGCCGCCGGCGACCCGCGCT
>JABLTR010043559.1_pt1 | contig 25425 bp, 21 predicted proteins | sample 7160071 | NCBI WGS metagenome assembly JABLTR01 (sample SAMN14651230, study PRJNA627086) | human gut metagenome | isolation source: feces | host: Homo sapiens | reverse complement strand
AGTCCAATCCAATATCGTTTAACTTATTCAAAATAACAAAAAAAAGACAAGAAATTATTCTTGTCTAAAAAGTCTAGCTTTTGGGGTTCACATCAAAAATGCTACTTTTTTTAATTTCTTACTATAATAAATACAATAATCTAAAAATGTTTAATTATTTTTTATATAATCAAACGCTTCTTTTTCTTCTAATACTAGCACTTTCTCCGTCTGATTATCTCCATCTTCTTTATAATTGAGACTAGCAGTATAACCCTTCTTCGTTAGTTTAATATTGTCAAGTTGAGCGTAATCCCAGCCAGTAACTACATCTCCACCACCAACTTGTTTTCCCTTTTCCTTATGTTTAAACTCAAAAACTAATTTTGCTTTTGAATTTTTTACTGCTGTGATTGTTACCATTCGAACAAGTTCTTTATCAAAATTTTCTTCATCAGAAATATGTTCTTTACTCATTTTTTTAAAAGTGTACTTCCAATTATCAATTTCTTTATCCATAGATTCATCACTACTAAAATCTGCATAATTACCGATAAATGCAAGAGGGACTTGTGTTATTTTAGGGTATAACTTAAATCCGAACTCTGTAGTATTTGTGTCATCATCAATAACAAGATAATTTTTATTTACCATAAAAGTACTTTGAGTTTTTGCTTTCTTTTGAAAATATCCAAAAATCCCTACCAACAAAATTGCTAATATAATAAGACCTGTCCATAATCTAGCTTTAAAATTACTGACATCCGTAGATTCTATTATTTCTGTCTTTTTGTCGTCATTTAATTCTTGACTTTGATTATCAAACACTACCTCTTCAGGAATTAGCTTTCGATTTTCTTGCCAAACATCAATGATTTGATTTGCTACCCATTCCCTATTTTTAATATTTATTAGTGGGATGGCAAAAGCAGTATCTTCTCCAAATCTATTAATATTTTTGCGCCATTCTTCTATTATAGGATGTTTATCCCTAAAGGCTTTCTGTTTTTCTGTTTGATAGTTTTCTGGATGAAAAACATCAACGTAGAGATAATACTGCTTTGAACGTCCAGCATGTACAATTTCATATCGTAAATTTTTTATTTCATACCAAGGAATTATTCCATACTTTTTGAGCGTTTGAGAGGATAAACCCTCATCCAATACTGTAATTACTGGATTTTTTCTATTTTTTACTCCGATGAATAAAATAAAAAGTCCCAAAAATAATAGTAAGAGACCAATTATGATTATCGTAACATTTATTTCAGAAAATAAAGTAGCCAAACAAAAAACAGAAATAGCTATCAGAATCAAAGAAATGAGCAACGTTTTAAAGAAGGAATTATACACTTTTAAAGGTAATTTATCATTCATAATACAATTATATACAAATAATTGATAAAACGCCATAATTATTATATTATGATACAATAATCAAATCAATTAGTAGTCAAAGGTAATATTTAATGATTAATATTCGTTTTAAAAAGCTAAAAATTTTCAGCAACATATTTTCTTGGATTTTCTTCATATGGTTCGCTTTATTATTTAATAAAAATGATTTTGGGCCTTCCTTACGGATAATCGGACTGACAGCAGGTATAATTATCGTTTGTGTCATCAAATTTGACTCCCTTAGTTCTTTATTCAAATCGTCAGCACTCTCTTATAATAAAAATTACTGTCAAGTATATTTAAAAGACAAAAATCTAAAAAAACAAAAATTAACACATATTCACTTCAACGAACTAAAAAAAATTGATATCTTGATCAGTAATAATGAGGTTGTTTCAGCTGGTAAAGATATGGAATCAATAAAAAAAGGCAAAATTAGAATCTATTTTTATTTTACAAATAACTCAACTAAAATCACCGAATTGACAAACAAAAATATCATTAACAAAAATGACTTTAAAAACTTTATTACATTTTTAAAAAATAATCATGTAAAAGTTAATTTAGGAAGAGGCTATGATATAAATATTTGAGCAATTTTACTTCTGCTCTATTATCAATCTTAAAAGTATTTTTACTTTTGGTAGTAATTAATTATTTTGCTAAGCTAATGTAATAAAAGATAGTCATCATGTTTGTGCTGACTATCTTTTATTATGAATTGTAAATTTCATTTATGACTTGTTCTGTTTTATCCCAACCTAAACATGGATCGGTAATTGATTTTCCGAAAACATCTGGATGGTCTTGTCGCCCGTCCTCAAGATATGATTCAATCATAAATCCTCTAACATATTTATGAATTTGTTCATCCCAATTACGATTTACCAAAGTTTGGCGGACAATTCTGATTTGCTCCATATATTTTTTTCCAGAATTATCATGGTTGGTATCAATGACGATAAATGGATTTTTTAATCCCATTTTTTCATAGATTTCAATACTTTCCAGAAGGTTATCCGTGTAGTAATTTGGATGATTCTTGCCATTTTCATCTTGACCACCGCGAAGAATTGCATGAGCAAGTGAATTTCCTGATGTTTCTACCTCAGCATTCCCAAAAAGAAAATCTTGTGATTGTTGAGCCGCATAAATTCCATTGAACATCACTTTTAAGTTCCCTGATGTAGGATTTTTCATTCCAGTTGGTGCATCAATACCAGATGCAACGAAACGGTGTTGTTGATTCTCAACGGAGCGAGCGCCAACTGCGTAATAACTGACCAAGTCATCAACAAGTGGCAAATTTTCTGGGTAGAGCATTTCATCAGCAGTTGTCAAACCAGTTTCAGTAATGACTTTATAATGTAAGTCCCGAACCATTTTTATTCCATTAATTAAATCAGTATGGCCGTCTGCATATGGTTCGTGAATCAATCCTTTATATCCATCACCATTTGTTCTTGGTTTAGCCGTATAAACACGCATGACAATAAATATTTTATCTTCTACTTTCTTCTGAAGCTTTGATAATCGATGAGCATATTCCAAAACAGCACTTTCATTATCCGATGAACAAGGACCAATAACTAACAAGATTCGTTCATCTTCTCCTTTAATAATGGCTTCTAGTTCTTTATCTCGTTTATCTTTCTTTTCTTGTTGCTCACTATTTAAGTGGCTCAACTCTTTTACATCACTGATGTTAATCTTTTTACTCATTTCTTTGAATGACATTTTCTACTCTTTTCTAAAGTTATCTTCTAAGTAAAATCTATTTAACTAAGATCTTACCTGCAACATATTTCTATTTTTCTTTTTATCATTACCTCCAAATATAATAAAAAAAGACGTCCCCAGAGGACGTCTTCTTTATCCCCTAGATGATTAACGAACATCAAAGAGGACCCACATTTTATTAGCCAAAACTAATGTGGATCATTTATAAAGAAAAAATAAAATTTTTTACTGTTGTTAATCATCTTGGAACCTCAATATTTTATATTAATAGCTAGTATAATTAAAATTTTTTGATTTGTCAATTATTTATCTACTTTTTCTAAATTTTTCTCCAATTTCAGTAAATACATAACAATAATTATGTATTTATTTTAAATAAAGATGAGATTGAAGAATGAATGGAACGTGCGGTTTCCGAATTATTCATTGTATATAGATGAATTCCGGCAACATCTTCAGTTACTAAATCCACTATTTGATCTATTGCATAAGCGATTCCTGCATCTCTTAGCGCAACAGGATTATGTTCATACTTTTCCAGTATTCTGATAAATTTTGCTGGTAGAGGTGTATTGCAATTTTTTAATAAACGCAGAATCTGATTACGGTTTATGACGGGCATAATTCCAGCAAGAATGGGGACATTTATTTCCGCAATGGCACAACGTTCTTGAAAATCATAGAAGCTATTATTATCAAAAAATAACTGAGTAATTAACTTATCAGCCCCTGAATCAACTTTCTCTTTCAAATAATGAAAATCACTGATACGATTTATTGATTCAGGGTGAACATCTGGATAACAAGCGCCCAAAACTTCGAAACTACTATCATAATCCTTTATAAATTTTACCAAGTCACTAGCATATTTGAAGTCTTTTTTAGTTGCTTCATCACTTATATCACCTCTCAGTGCTAAAACTTTCATAGTCTGCTTTTCTCTTAAACGTTCCAAAATCTCTATCACTTGGGTTTTGTCGAGATAGGCCGCGGGTAAATGAGCAACAGCAGGAATATTTAATGTATTATTAACATAATCTGCAAATTTTATGGTTGTATCAGCAATATTCTCATAATTATTATTACTACAGGTAACGCTGATAAAGTCAGGAGAAAGCGCTCTTAAACTATCAAGTGTTTTCACTAAATGAGAACTGCCAACTTGAGTTGTTGGAGGAAAAACTTCAAAAGATAGAATTTTAGAATCACTTGTCATATGTTATCTTTTCCTTCCTTACCTCTTTTGTTGCCTCAACCAGGTGAGTCAAACTAGGGATTGTTTCCTTATTCCCTCTTGTTTTAAGACCACAATCAGGATTAACCCAAACTTGCTCAATTGGTAATTTATTCAAAATCTTTTCTAGTTGAATTTTTATTTCTTGACTACTAGGAATTCTTGGGGAATGGATATCATAAACTCCTGGTCCTACCAAAGTTTGAAAATGATGAGCTTTTAGTGCATCAATAATTGATAACTGGCTGCGACTAGCCTCAAAAGAAATGACATCGGCATCCATCGCATCAATAGAAGGAATAATATCTTCAAATTCAGAATAACACATGTGTGTATGGATTTGAGTTTCAGATTTCACCTTAGAATGGACCAATCGAAAGGCTGGAATCGCCCAATCTAAATATTCACTATACCAATCACTTCGACGTAATGGTAGTTTTTCTCTAAGTGCTGCTTCATCGATCTGAATGATTTTAACTCCAGACTTTTCTAAATCGAGTACTTCTTCTTGGACAGCTAAGGCTAACTGTAAAGTGCTTTCCTTTAAGGAAATATCTTCTCTTGGAAAAGACCAATTTAGAATAGTTACAGGCCCTGTCAGCATCCCCTTTACCGGTTTAGAAGTCTGAGATTGAGCATAAGCTGACCAGCGAACGGTCATAGCTTGCGGTCTTGTGATATCTCCCCAAACAATTGGCGGTTTAACACATCGTGTTCCATAAGATTGAACCCATGCTTTTTGTGTGAAAATATAACCATCTAATTGTTCTCCAAAATATTCTACCATATCATTTCTTTCAAATTCACCATGAACTAAAACATCTAACCCAATGTTCTCTTGAAGTTCCAAACATTCTTTAATTTTTTCTTCCAAAAATGCTTCATAATCGCTTTTGCTCAGTTCACCACGCTTATACTGCAATCGAGATTTTCTTATTTCTGGCGTTTGAGGAAATGAACCGATAGTCGTTGTTGGCAGCAGTGGAAGATTGAGTGCTTTTATTTGATCGGCACGTCTTTCAACTAAGCTAGGCGTTCTAATAAAATCTTTATCAGTTAAATGAATAATTTTTTGTTTAAGTTGAATATTTTCTTGGACTCTATTTTTATCAAAAAGTGCAATATTCTTATCTAACAGGGAAGTATTTTTCTTAACATAAATTTCGGAAATTTCACTAACTTCCACCAATTTTTCTTTGGCAAATGCGAAATGGTTGAGAATTTCTTTGCTTAATTTGGTTTCATTCTCAGTTGTTACTGGAACATGCTGTAAAGAACAACTTGTATTGATTACAATATTATCAATGTTTCCTAAATCTTTTAGCAAACTCAGTGTTTTTTGATAATGATTACGCCAAATATTTTTCCCATTGACAACTCCTGCAAAGAGTAATTTATTTTTAGGAAAACCATACTTTTGAACTAGTTTTACAGACTCTCTTCCTTCAACAAAATCAAGGCCAATCCCATCAAAATCGAGCTTTATGATTTCTTGATAACTATTGCGTAGGTCACCAAAATAGGTTTGAAGGAGAACCCTAAGCTTATTTTTATTCTTAAGTAGCTCTTGATAAATTTTTATGAATAACTGTTGTTCTTCTTCTGTTTGATCTAAAACTAGAGCTGGCTCTTCAATTTGTAACCATTCCCCTCCTAAATTATTCAGTTGGTCAAATAATATTGTGTAGGCTCCAATGAGGTCAGACAATATCGTGTCCTCGGTTACTCCAGAAAGGTAATCCGCCAAAATTAAAAAGGTATATGGACCAATAATTGTCGGTCTAGTTTCAAATCCAGCAGTCTTTGCTTCTTGATATTCGTTTAATAGTTTTGAAAAATTTGCTTTTATTACTGTTTCTTTGCTAATTTCTGGAACGATATAATGGTAATTTGTATTAAACCATTTTTTCATCGGCCTTGCTTTCACGTCATTTTCTTCGTCTTGAAAACCACGCGCTAAAGCAAATAAAGTATCTAATTCATTGAGTTTTAATTTTTTATAGCGTTCGGGAATTACCCCAAGTGCAATAGATAGGTCTAAAGTTTGGTCATAGAAAGAGAAATCGTTGGAAATGGGGTAATCAATTCCAGCTTCTTTTTGACTTTTCCAACTTTCTAAACGAAGCTCTTTGGCCACAATTTGTAATTCATCCTCAGAAATTTCTTTACGGAAGTATTTTTCCAGAGCAAATTTCAATTCACGATTTGAACCGATACGAGGGAAGGCAATAATTGATTTTTTCATAGTAGCTGTCTCCAATTTTTAATAGGTCTATCTTATCAAATTTAATAAAACTTTAATAATACCTTTTTGATATGATGACCTATAGTTTTTAACTATATTAAAGTCGTAAAAACAATAAAAGTCCAAGCAAATTTGCTTGAACTTTTATTGTTTAATAATCTATCGTCTGTGCATCAAGTGAATGCTTGATTGGATAAATGAAGGAATGACAATTGAGCTTTCTCTATCTTCTTTTATGATTATCGAATTATCTTCTAATTTTTCAATAATTTTAATTAGGTGTGGGAGAGAGAGCTCTAATTTTTCAAAAAAAGCTTTTCCTTTTTCTTCTATCGCCGTAACATGATAAGTTTGTGCTACTTGCGCTTCATCAAGCGTTAGCTCTACTTCATTTTTTAACCAAAATGACTCCGTAGGAATTTCCGACCCGTGAGGATCAGTCTCAGGATAGCCCATTAAAACATATAATGATTCAATCAATCTCGGAGATGATGCATGCTCTAAATTTTCAGCTTCATCATGAACTTCTTCCATCGTATAACCAACTTTTTCAAAGAGGAAACTTTCCCAGACCCGGTGACTTTTTAGAATGAATCGGGCTTCATGTGTCCCTAAATCAGTCAACAATACACCATAATAAGGTTTGTGAATAACAAGTTCTTTTTTGGCTAGACGTTTAATCATTTCAGTTGCACTTGGAGAAGAAACTGAGAGCTTTTGAGCTATTGCATTGATACTTACTGATTCATTATTTTCATTTCTCAGACTATAAATCGCTTTAAGATAGTCTTGTTCATTTTTTGATGTTTTCATTTTTTTACCTTACTTTTCTCCATTTAATTATAACATAGACTATTTCAAAGTAAAATCAAAGAGAAAATATTCTATCATCTTTATTTTTAAATTTATAGTAACTCACCATATTTTGAGACAAAAATTTTCTTAAATAGGGTAACAAGAAACATGTACATGACTACTGTTAAAATTAACCAAGGGAAAAAGGTGAGTGGCAAAGCCATTAAGCCAATTGATTTCCCAAAACTTGTGAATGGAATGATTGTGAGACCAATAATTCCTAAAAAAGTAAGAAGCGTCAATGGAGCTGAGGCACGACTTTGTAAGAAAGGAATTTTTGGAGTCCGAATCATATGAATTACTAATGTTTGTGTCCACATCGATTCAACAAACCAACCAGTATGGAAGAGAGCAATAAAGCCAATATAGGCTGCACTTCCTGGAACAAGAGTGCTGAATGGGCCAAATGTTGCTGGACAGATAACGAAAAACATTAGGAGATATGTCGTGATATCAAAAACTGAACTTGTTGGGCCAATCCATAACATAAATTTACTTACAGAACTTGCATCCCATTTTCTTGGAACAACTAAGTATTCTTCATCAACATTGTCCCATGGAATTGCTGTACATGAGAAATCATAAATTAAATTAAGTAAGAGAATATGGATAGATAACATTGGAATAAATGGTAAAAAGGCACTCGCAATTAAAACTGAAAACATATTACCGAAATTAGAACTTGCAGTCATCTTTATATACTTAATCATGTTAGCATAGGTTTTTCTTCCTTCAATGATTCCTTTTTCAAGGACCATTAAATCTTTTTCTAACAAGATGACATCCGCAGATTCTTTGGCAATATCTACGGCACTATCTACTGAAATTCCAACATCAGAGGCTTTCATTGCTGCTGCGTCATTAATACCATCTCCCATATAACCTACGCTATTGCCTGAATTTCTAAGAGTTGTGACAATTCTTGCCTTTTGTTGGGGAGATAACTTAGCAAAGACAGAGGCTTCTTTAGCAACTTGTGCCAGTTCTTCATCATCAAGTTGATCAATGTCAGAACCTAAAATTGTTTTATCAGCAGGAAGCCCGACTTGTTCACAAACTGAACGGGTTACTTTGTCATTATCACCAGTCAATATTTTTACTGATACGCCATATTTATTAAGTGCCTTAATTGCCTTTGCTGTTGACTCTTTTGGTGGGTCTAAGAACGCAAGATAGCCCATTAGTACCATTTCAGATTCATCTTGAACAGAAAAGCTATCTATTGGAGAGGGATTGGTTTTCTGAGCCACTAGAATCACGCGCATTCCTAGTTCATTTAATTTATCAACTTTTTTGAGGATGTATTGTCTTAACTCAGAATTTAAGGGAACAATCTTTCCTTCATCTTCAACTAAGGTACAAATGTCTAACATTTCTTCAGCTGCACCTTTAGTAATCATTTGTGTTTTTGAGTCTGTACCATTCCCGTTACTTTGGACCACAACGCTCATCCGACGTCTTTCAAAATCAAAGGGGATTTCATCAACTTTTGTATATTTACTACTTAAACCAGATAATTCAGGATTTTTTTCTTGCTTGGCTTCTGCTCCTTCAATAATAGCCAAATCCATTAAATTTTTCAAACCTGTTTGGTAGTAACTATTCAAAAATCCATGTCTTAATACCCGAATATTTTCTTGACCATGAATATCAAGGTGGCGCATCAATACAACCTTATCTTGAGTCAATGTTCCAGTCTTATCTGTACATAGTATATTCATTGAACCTAAATTTTGAATGGAATTTAGATTTTTAATGATTGTTTTTTCTTTCGACATTGTAACTGCACCTTTTGCCAAGCAGGTTGTCACAATCATTGGCAACATTTCTGGTGTTAATCCAACCGCTACTGCTAAAGCAAATAGTGCGGCTTCCATCCAGTCACCTTTAGTAAAACCATTTATCAATAAGACAAAAGGAACCATCACTAACATAAAGCGAATGAGTACCCAAGATACTGAATTCACACCTTTTTCAAAGGTTGTTTTAGTAGAATCTTCGGTCACACTTCTAGCCATTTCACCAAAAATAGTAGTATCTCCAGTAACAATCACTATCCCATAAGCACTCCCACTAATAATATTTGAACCCATGAAAGCAAGATTTGACGATTCTGTAATCGAATCATAAGCCTCTGATGTTGCTAAATCTAATTTTTCTACTGGTTCGCTTTCGCCAGTCAAAGAGGCTTGACTGATAAATAAATCTTTAGCTTGGATAATTCTCAAATCAGCTGGAACCATATCTCCTGCTGATAGGTGAATAATATCTCCAACAAGGACTTCTTCAATTGGAATTTCTTGACTACCCGTTTCTAGTCTATGAACGTTTGTGGTTGTCGTAATCATTTTTAGGAGATTTTCGGCAGCATTTCCACTTCTTGTTTCTTGAACAAATCGTAAGATTCCAGAAATTAAAACCATTGTGGTAATGATGATTAGTCCTTGTGGATTTTTTTCTCCTGGAGCAGCTAATATAATATCAGTAAAAGCTGAAACGAGTGCCAAAACAAATAATATAATAGTGAAGGGATTGATGAAGGCTTGATAAAGGCGCTTAATTAGTGAGGTTTTTTTACCTCTAGTAATACTATTATCGCCGTATTGTTCACGAGAAATTTCAACTTGTTCTTCACTTAAGCCTTTATCTGATGTCTTAAATTTTTGAAACAATTCTTCTTTGCTTGATACTCTGGCAAATTCAAGTCTTCTTTTTATTTCGTTGTTGTCTACAAAATTTGTAGCTCTTTTTGTGTTTTCGAGTGTTTTTCTAAGTTTTTTCATTGGTCTGTACCTCATATTTTTTATTATTTTTGCTGTACAGTCCTAAACCTTAGGCACTTTAAAGAAGGTGATAAGAACGGAAAATTGCTCTTATCACGTTAATTATCTGCGGCCTTTCGGGCTCGGGACTATTAATACTCTGGGATTCCATTTCCGTTCTCACCTCCTTTAAATACAAAAAACCTTGCCTACAAAACTTGAACGTAGGCAAGGGAATAATTCCAAAAAAAGATAACACTATAAAGCGAATCAGTTACAAGCTATCGTTCAAGCTTTAGCTCCGCAGGGCAATGTTGTTGCACTATTTCACGCCTTCTTTTTCGACATGAACTGTTGGCCCTCTCATCGTGTCTCCACGACTCTGCGGCAGCAACCCGTATCCCTGCGGTAGCCTCACCTACCGATGGCTATGCTTATGGCATAACCAAATCCATTATAGCTGTTCTATCTTTTTTTGTCAATCTTTTTATTTTTTTATTTTAAGACAGACTCTGTTGCACCATTCATCGCCCAATCTTTTGATAAGAATAATGAGTTATCAATATGATATTTAAGATTACTTGGTGTTTTCATAAATTTTTCAATTGCTTTATCTGTTGCTAACCAACCTTTTGTTCCAAAATGGACTGTATCGCCGGAAGCATAAGGAGTATTATACATGTCTGTTAAATCAGCAATCTGATTAAATCCTTGACTTCGCAATTGTGTTTTAATTTTAGAGCTGAAATTTTGTAATGTTTCTTCAGAGACACCTGTATATGATGACCAAGAGCCATTGACAGGTTGAATAACAAATAAAACGTCATTATGATTTTCAGCAAAAACATTTAGAAGTTGTTGAAAATCTTGATATTCTGGACTTTCGAGATAAGAAACTTTCTTTTTATAATTTTCCAGATGTTTATATTTGGACTTTATTCTCTGATTCCAAACATTATTGTTAATTTTGAAAGGATTATTATTTGAACTCTTTTCTCCTTGGTCAACTGCCAAGCGATTTAAATTCTCTGATGTTGGATCATTAGGTAATTCTTTTGCAAATTTGTTGATTTTTGGAGAAAGTCCCAAATGATCAGCGGTGAATTGAGACATATTTGAGAAAAGTAAATCTTCTTTCCGCCAAAATTGTAAGTTGGTTGCCACAGTCATTTTTTGCAAGGCAGTTAATGGTTTTTTAGCTGCCAAACGTTCTAGAGAATTATAAATTGTTTCCTCAGATTTAAGTGATCTGAATTTTAATAGATGTTTTGCAAGCTGTGTTGTTGTGGCAGCTTTAGGGTCTGCTTCTTTCAACCAACCATAAATTTCACCTTTGGATACAAAGTTCTTTAATTCACTTTCAACAATTCCTTGTTTAGAGAACCATTGTGGACTAATAACAAAAACAATTTTACGATTTTTTAGTTCGTCTGCCACTGAATTCATATAGAAAAAGTGAGTTAATGTCGTTGTTCCGGGTTGTCCTACTAAAAATGGTATGAAACCTGAATTATATTTGCTGAAATAAGCACTTGGGTGAAATGAATCAACGTGTTCCATTTCTGACGAACCGAGAACTGGTAAAAATTCAGGATCTGAATAGGCTTGTTTCTTAATTGAATATCCTGTAAAAGTAGGTGTATTTAAGGGTGACTGTGCAAACTTAACGAGTTGGTCTTTAGAATATTTCATTCCAACGTTAAAAGGGAGAAATATTAATAAAGCAACGAGAACTAAAGCTGCAATTAGTGGGCCAATTGCTCTAAAAATTTTAATTTTCATCCGTTTTTTCCTGAACGCGTGCTGCTATTTTATTTGCTGTATTCCAATCTTCACGGTCCATTTCTGATGGTGGAAGACTAATATCAAATGCACCTTCTAATTCGACGATAAGCATAATAGCTCTCATTGAATCAAGAATTCCTTCTTCAAACAAATCCATGTCTAAGTCTTCACGGAATTCATCTGTGCCTGAGATTGTTTCGATAATGTCAAAAATTTGTTCTTTCATTTTTTTCTCCTAATGTTTTTATAAGCCTAACTCTTTTAGAAGTTAGGAAGTGGGTAATGTGGATCTAAGCAGTGCATAATGATGTGGTTTGGTATTCCTGAGAAGATAAGGAAACTGATAAATACTAGGTTAAAAGTGATGAAAATACTTACAGCACTTGTCCATTTATTATCTGGAATTTTCCAGTTCTTTCGTTTTTTCAAACGTTTCCAGGCATCATAACCAATCATTAACATGGCATGGTAGAAACCATATAGAATGTAATACCATGTCAACCCGTGCCAGAATCCCATGAGTAGCATGTTCGCAAGGTAACCAATATTTGAAATGGTTACCATATTTTTTGACCATTTTTTGACCATGAATGTTTTCACTAGACGCATGAAGACAAAATCTCGGAACCAAAAACTTAAAGTCATGTGCCATCTTTGCCAGAAATCATGAATATTTTTGGCTAAGAATGGTTTATTGAAGTTATGTGGTAAATCATAACCCATTAAATTACTGACACCAATAGCAAAGAGTGAATAACCAGCAAAGTCAAAGAATAAATACAATCCATAAGCATACATAGATGATGAAACATTCAAGAAACTTGGATGAAGCGTTGCACTAATTGCGATACCATGTAACCAATATTGGTCAATCAAATAACCGATGATAAATTTATAAAGGAAACCTTGGAAAATTCTAAAAATCCCTTTATTTAATAAATCAAGATATTTTTCAGTAACTACTGGTGCTTTTAATTCTTTAACGAAACGGCGGAAGCGATCGATTGGCCCTGATGAAATTGTTGGATAGAAATAGAGGAAATAAAGAAATTCTTTGAGTGGAACTGCTTTAATAAGCCCATCTCTTATTTCTATAATCATCGCAACGGTTTTAAAACTGATGTAAGAGATTCCTAAAAATCCAAGAATTGAACCAGGACCCGGTCCAGGATTGAACAAAGGATGAACTTTTACAATCACTAATGGCAAGATTGATAGTAAAATGATGAGATAAAAAACAAAGGTTTGGTTTTTACTCTGTTTTACCCGATACCATTCATAAAACTTAACAATGATGGTCTCAAAGACCCCAAATCCGATTAGAGCCCAAATGGTAACTGTCCCTGAAAATGTAAGCCAAAGAAAAGCAATAGTCAGTAAAACTTGATACCACATAAGCTTTTTGCCAAGGAGCTGAGCAATAACAATCGGAATTAAAGCCAGGCCTAGAATCAGGAAGTAAAAGGGAGTTGAATAGGGTTGCACTAGTTGTCACCTCGCTCTTTTTGGGCGAGTGCCTTACGGTCAACTTTTCCATTTTGATTCAGAGGGAACTTTTTGAGATAAATAAATTTGGTTGGCATCATATAATCCATAATTGTTTTTGAAAGCTCTGCTTTGAGTTGCTTTGTAAAGGCTCGTTCTTCAGCACGATCCGCAAATGTTTTGTCACTTTCAAGATAAGCGATTAAAGCTGTAACTTTATGTTGGTCATTCGTTTTAGGTAAAACCACTGATTTTTCGATATCTTTTAGGTTTTGAATATTAGCTTCAATATCTTGAAGTTCAATCCTAAATCCATTAAATTTGACTTGAAAATCAATTCGTCCTTGATAACGAAGCATGCCCTCATCAGTTAGTGAACCGGCATCGCCTGTATGATAGGCAGGTTTTCCATCTACTGTGAAAAAGGCTTGAGCAGTTTTCTCTGGGTTTTCAAAGTAACCTTTAGCAACGGAATCACCGATAATAATGATTTCACCATCCATGATTTTTAGTTCTACACCAGATTTGGCAAAACCAATAGGAAGACGGTCATTTTCTGTCAGTAATTTTTCAGTCACTTTTATTGATGAAATGGCTCCTGTTGCTTCTGTTGGACCATAAGTATTATAAATAGTTGCTGACGGAAATGCTGTCAGTAATTTTTCAGCTGTTTTTTTCGTCAATTCTTCTCCACAAAAGATGAATTGTACTAAATTAGGATGTTCTTTCTCTGTGAATGAGGGATCCAATAAGCAAATATCAACAAATGATGGTGTCGAAATCCAAGTATTGATGACTGTTGAATTCAATCGTTCAAAAAGCAATTTAAAGTTTGTTGTTTCGTCACGTGAAAGTGAGACTAATGTTCCACCAGTTGTCAGGCTTGGATACAAACTAAAAATTGATAAGTCAAAGCTATAAAGGGCTTGTGATAAAATTTGATTATTTTCAATTTTGTTAAAGTCGTTGTTCATCCAGTTTGTGAAGGTCACAAGATTATCATGGCTGACTTCAACACCTTTTGGTACTCCAGTTGTTCCCGAAGTATAGATAATATAATTGCTGTCAGTACCAGAAACGGCTTGACTAAAATCAAGTTCTGGAAGTTTTTCATCGAGAGATAGAGTGTTTAGATTAACTGAGATTCTGTCAGTAAAAAGAGCAGAAAAATCTTCTGAAAGTTTAACAGTCGTTATCACAACTGCTGGTTTTGCTGCTGAATTAATCATTTCTGTCCGCTCAAATGGAGTGTGCGCATCGACTGGAATATAAGCATGTCCAGTCAAATTTGCTGCTAGCATTGCTGCTAAACTAATAAAGTCGTTTTTACCAAAAATTAGGATTGGACGATTCACTAATGTCCGCTCCTTGATTTGTTTTGAAATCTCCGATACAGCGACGAATAATTGGCGGTAAGTAAATTTCTGCTCACGCTCGGCAAGCACGATAAGGTCAGGGTTTTTGTTTGCAATTTCAAAAATTTGTTCTAATAATTTCATAATTAACTTCTCCAATAAATCTCTCTAAAATTCGTTGTAAATAAAGTGTGCTCCCCCAGTATGACTGTAGGAATAAAGATAGAGTAGAATTAATATAATTACAAAGTAAAATATTGTTTTAGCCAAAAATAGACGAATTTCTTTTTTCTTGTCCATTGGAACTCCTTTTAATATATAAATTAATAAGAGGTTTTTAGAATACTCAGTTAATCTCATATCATTTATGACTTAGATTATAACATTTATTAAGCGAAAAAAAAACTTACATTTCTGTAAGTTTAAATCATGTTTAGAAAAGAAAACGGCAACAATTTATTTTTAGTAATTTTAAGTGTACGTCATCCGTTTTTAGTGATTTTTTGTCTAATCATTTGAGCAACTTTTTTGGGATTTTCTGCTTCTGTCAGTAAAGAAATAACCGCAAGTCCGTCAAGTCCAATTGCTGACAATTCTGTCAGTGAATCTTGCGTGATTCCACCGATTCCTACAATTGGTAATTGATTTTCTAGAAGCATCAGTCTTAAGTCTTTAATGCCAATTGGCTTTGCCGCATCATTTTTACTGTTTGTTGGGTAAATTGGCCCAATTCCTAAATAATCAGCCCCACTGCTTTGTGCCGTTTTTAATTCGTCAGCATTAGTGACAGAAAGACCCAACCACATTTCCTGACCAACCTTCTCGCGAACTTTACTGACCGACTCATCTGTTTGTCCAATATGAATTCCATCAGCATTTAGTTCACGCGCCAACTCCACATCATCATTGACAATAAAAGAAACGCCTGCTTCTTCGGACACTTTTTGTAATTTTTGAGCAATTGACAGACGCTGCTTCTGCTCTTTATAAATGGTTCCCTTATCTCGAAATTGATAAACAGTGACACCACTTTTTATAATTAAAGCAATCTTTTGCGTTGCTTCATCTAGTGAACATTCTGAAAAATTTTGTGATCCGGCAATAAAATAAACACTTAAATCTAAAGTTTTCTTAGTCATTAATATTCACCCAATGATTCAATGGCCCATGACCATGCCCCACCATAATCGTTTTAGAAATTGCCTCACTAATAAAAGCTTTCGCATTAGGCATGATTTCTCTCAGACTTTCTCCCATAGCTAAATGAGCAGTAATATAGGAAGAAAGTGTATCTCCAGTTCCATGTGTTCTTTCTGTCAGTAATCTTTTAGAGTCATAAGTACTGACAGAACCATCCGTCAGTAATAAATAATCTCTGACAAGTTCTCCTTGACCATGTCCTCCCTTAATAAGAACATTTTTTGCTCCTAATTTTTGAATATCATGAAGCGAATTTAAAAGCGAATTTTCGTCAGTAATTTGATAGCCGGTCATGACCTCTGCTTCCTCCAAATTAGGAGTAACTAACTCTGCTAAGGGAAGTAACTCATCTTTTATCAAGTCAATCGCTTCCTTCGTTAAAAGAATAGCCCCACCTTTAGCCACCATTACTGGGTCAACCACCAAATGTTTTGGTTTGTATTTTTTTAATCCTTGAATCACCCCTTCAACTTGAGCAGTATCAAAAAGTGCTCCTGTTTTGGCTGCCGAAATTTCCAAATCAGAAAATACCGAGTCAAATTGAGCTAAAATAAAATCTTTATTTGTCGGTAAAATTTTTTGTACGCCATAAGTATTTTGTGCCGTTAAGCCTGTTACGATCGTTGCTGAACAAACTTTTTGATTATGAAAAGTTTTCATGTCCGCATTAATTCCGGCACCACCAGAAGAATCAATTCCAGCAATTGTCACAACCTGTGGAATAGTAATCATTGTAATACTCCTTTATTTTATTTCGTGTGTCGTTTGATAAAGGGTGTCCAGAAGACTATTGACAAAATTACCTGGTAAATTTTGCACTTGTTTGGTCGCTATCATTCCAGCTTCCCCGAAAAATTTTGTCGCTTCATAAGCAGCTGTAAACAAATCATCGGAAACAGCTGCAAAGGTGCCAACCACTGCTGTCAGCATGTCCCCGCAACCAACATTAATTTTAAAGAGTGGGCTGTCAGTGTCAACATACATCTCTTCATGACCGTTAGAAATAATATCCACTTTACCTGTTTCTATAATCACTGTCCCTGTTTTTTTAGCCGCAAGTCGCGCGTGTTCATTATCTATATTTGACTCAAGTGCATCAATGCCTTTATTTAAACTTTTTTTATCAGCAAACCAAGCAATTTCAGCCGAATTTCCGCGAATAATATTAAACTTTACTTCTTGACTCAACCTTTTAACTATGGATGCTCTGAAAGGAATATTGACCGCAACTGGGTCCAAAATTAATGGTTTTGCTTTTTGATTTGCCAAGCGACAAGCTTCTAAAAAAAGAGGATAAGTCGATTCTGATATTGTGCCAATATTGACTACCACAGCATCTGAAATTTCAACTAATGACTCGAGCTCAGCAATTTCTGACGTCATTAAAGGTGAGGCACCAATAAAACTGATAACGTCCGCGACTCGTTGAGGAGTTACAAAATTCGCCAAGTTCAAAATAAGCGGTTGTGTTCTTTGAATCTTACTCCAAAATAGACATAAAAAAACTCCTTTATTTACACAAGGAGGGCTCAAGCATGACAAGAAAGTGAGAATTACAATTTTCTCAAAAGAAAATATAATAAAAACTCGGACACATTCTTACGCAGGTCTTAACCTGTTCAAGTTTGATGGTCTTTCTCAACCGATAATTTAAAATTATCAGTACCCATTGTGTATTAGATTTATTTTTGAAACTACAACCAGTTTAGCATATTTATAGCAAAAATACTGATTTAATAAATTTAAGAAGAAAAAACCCACCGAAACGGTAGGGTTTTTACATTATTTTTTGTCTTCATTCAAATTTTTATCAATACTTTCCTCTTGACGATTTGTTTTCACCCAGTCATTTTTAGAGTTGAAAAACCGAATCGCTGACTGCGGATAGATTTGAGTCAAAATCAATAAGAATTTAGTTAAATTAGTCGTATCTTTCAGGACATCCCAAGCCTTCATTTTTTCATTGTTTTTCCCTCTATTATAAAGCAGAGCCCAAACAAAGTTGACAATGATAATGTAAATAGACATCACAATAAAAAGGATAACAACAATTTTAAGTGATTGAGTAATTCCCGTTAAAATCGCAGAATTGATAATCATAATCATAGTATAAATTACAATGATATACTCAATTCCCATTAACCAAGGTTTAAATAAAGTCATCAGTATCTCAAATTTTTGTTTCCAAACCAGATTTTTCGAACGAATCGTTGGTACAATATATTTTGATGATTGAATATTACCCTGAGCCCAACGGACTCGTTGCTTGACCAAAGCTTCATTATCATTGATAATTCCAGTTTGTTCAATATAAATATCATCATATTGTGCATTTTTCATTTCAATATCTGAGAGAAAAAGGCGTGTTGATAAATCAAAATCTTCCACAAGTGAATCTGTCCACGGTTCTTCATTTAAAGCTTGAAGAGTGCTCAATTTACAAAACTGCCCGTTCCCACCAAAAGCAACTGTATTAGTCAAAGTTCGAAACATTTGAGTGGCATTAATAATCTCGGAAAATTCAAGGTCTTGCGACGAATCCTTTAATAAATTGGCGACACGAACTTTTGATTGAAGACCAGTGAGCTTATCATCATAATTAAATGCACGATTGACTTTTTCAAAATAATCAGTTTCAAGTTTTGTATCAGCATCAATAATTGCTATCAATACTTCCTCAGGAGCAATTCCTTTCGCTTGAATCTGTTCACTAATTTGATAATAGGCCCAATTAAGCGCGGTTCCTTTTCCTTTTTGCGCATTTGGTTTAATTCTCCTTAAAACATTTAAACGAGAATCATTAATTTCTGATATCTTTTCTAAACTTCGGTCATCACTTGCATCATCAATAACTGTGACAACTAAATTTTTATAATTATTTTTCAAAATACTTCTTAAAGTTGTTTGAATGACCAACTCTTCGTTCAGACATGGAATCAGGACATAAATGTGAAATTGTTTTTGAATCCCATCAGTTCGTAAGTCCAAAGCATTGACCCTTTGTCTTTTATTGTAAGAATACCATAGAATGATAACTTCTACTGTATAGTATAGGAAAACAAAAACTGAAAAGATAAAGAAAATGTAATTGATTCGGTCAAATACATCAATCACCAAATAGCTCTGTTTCCAATAGTGATATCTTACAATATATAAATAAAGAAAAGGAAGACTTGAACCGATATATAACAATATTTTTGTTCGAGGTCTGATAAACTTTTTCAATCCAGTATAGATTGTCAAAAGCATAATGACACCAACTTCAAATACTTGCAATGCAAAATAGCTATTAAAGATTTTTTCATTAAATTGGATAAAATTACTTGGAGCATTGAGTAGAAAGATATAGGCATAAACTCCAAGTGCAACCAAGATTAAAACATAGATTGGTTTTAAAGAGAATATTTTTCTCTTTGATTTCTCCCCTTTATAGCCGATGACCAAAGCAAAAGCTATAATCGGTAGAACAAACTGAGAGACTACTGTTAAACCCTCTATCCAATGAGCTAGAAAAGCACTATAGTTAAGTTCAATACTATTAAAGAAACCTTCTTGAGCAAAATTAAAAGTAATATTTATCTGAGTTCCCGAATAAACAACCAGGGCTACCAAATAAATTACCAAGAGAACATAGACGGTAGACTTGATATTTTTACCTAATTGTTTGACATCAATTCCCGTAAATTTACAAAAACTTAAATACATAATCGGCATAAATGGAACAATCAAATAACGAATATCCATATTACTGACGATACTGAAATCAAAGCCTTGATGTTCAATTAATAATTTAAAGAGAAATTGAAAAATGATAATAGGAAGCGTGACAAACCACAAGGAAGCAATCAGTGTGGCTAGATTATAGATTAATCTTTTTTTGGTTGAAACATAATAAGCCAATCCACAACAAAGCAAAGTGAATAAGGCAATTAAAAAGCGAAAAGGAAAAGTTGAGGAACAGCAAATTCTCCACCAATTAAATAAGTTAAAGATACGATTAACCGATTTGAGCCATAAATTAAGAAACCAAAAACACCAATAATACTCAAATTTCTAACGGAATTTGATATCTTTTCACTGTCCGTGATGATGAAAAATGAGCTGAGCATTAATGGAGCCACAAAAAAGAAAATTGTGAAAAATTTTTCTCTTGATGTGAAATTTGAAAGTCGTAAGATAAACTCAAAGTTAAAAAGAAAGATAAAAATGAGACAGACGGATTGAAAGGATTTAAGTGAAATTTTTCTATTTTTCATTTAGGATATTAATAATCTGTAAGGAAGTGGTCCCATCACCATAAGGATTTGCACTTCCTGACATCCTTTCATATTTAGTCTTGTCTGTTAGTAAATCCCGAGTCTCATTTACAATATTTTCTTTTGAAGTCCCTACAAGTTTTAATGTTCCTGCCAACACTCCCTCTGGTCTTTCTGTTGTATCACGTAACACAAGAACTGGAATTCCTAAGAAAGCAGCTTCTTCTTGAATTCCGCCCGAATCCGTGAGAATTAGCTCTGCATGCCGCATCACATTATGAAAATTGATTGTATCAAGCGGGTCAATAATTTTGATATTACTATGTTTTAATAATTTTTGAGCCTTTTGACGAATAATCGGATTCATATGTATTGGATAAATAATTTTATGAGTTTATTTGAACTCATCAGCGATTTCGGAAATTCCATCAAAAATTTCTTCTAAATCATTCAAATTTTCTCGACGATGTGCCGTGACTAAAATCATCTTTTTATCAGCTTGCCAAGTCAAGGCTTCGTTTTCATAATTATCTTTCAAAGTGTATTGAAACATATCAATGGCACTATTTCCAACAACAAACACTTGTTCTCTGTTTTTTCCCTCTTTTAAGAGATTGTCTCTTGTCATCTCAGTTGGGGTAAAATGATAATCTGCCAGTAATCCAACAATTTGCCGATTCATTTCTTCTGGAAATGGTGAAAACTTATTATAGGTTCTTAATCCAGCCTCAATATGCGCAAGCTTTATTTGATTAAAATAGGCGACCAAAGCTCCAGCCAATGTAGCAGCTGTATCTCCATGAACGAGAATAACATCTGGTTTTTCCTATTTGACAATCGGTTCAAGACCGCTAAGTGTTCCTGATACGATTTCTGATAAACCAGAATAAGAATCCATAATCTTCAAGTCATAATCAACTTCAACTGAAAATTCATCAAGAAGTTCATTTAACATCTCCTTGTGTTGACCCGTATTAACCAAAACAATTGGATTTCCTTGCTTTTTGGCCTCTTGAATTACCGGATAAACTTTGATAAATTCTGGTCTTGTCCCAAAAATAAAGAGTAATTTTTTCATCTTCACCTCATTCTTATATTTTAAATAATAATTGTGCTTGCTATAAAACAACTCCTTTAATAAATCAAAAACTTATTTACACATCTGCTATAGATTACATTTATTATGATTTTTAAAAATAAATACCAAATTTAGGTATTATAAAAGCATGGTACAACAGGATACCACACAATTATACAACGTAATCTTTTACGGACATTTCTTAATTTCATTCTAGCATAAAACCAACTACTTAGTCAAAGTATTTGAATGCAATTTTTGGTTAAAAACAACAACTTTTTTATGTATTTCCCTCTCAAATAAATTACCTATCTTGTCCATATAAAAGCTACAAAAAAATAAGATATTTTTGACTTTGAATGCATTCTTGATTAAACAAATCCATTCTCAACTAATCAAAAAAAGCGAACCGAAGTTCACTTTTTGGTGTCTAATTTCAACTCATTTTCAGTAGTGACCTTTATAGAGCAAACAGAATTTTTTACTAAAACCTTATTTTTAATAAGTTTAATCCTTGATTCCAAGTAACGTCTTCATTTGCGAAACCATGAGTTTTGCATAAGCATCTGGATTAGACGTTTTCAGCGCTGCCATTTGAGCTTGCTTTTTTTGTGCTGCTGCTGCAATCGCTTGTTTTTCTTGTGGCGTTTTTGCCGCCGCAATTTCAGCTTCTAATTGCGCTTTTTGTTTTGCTTCAAACTCAGGAGCTAATTTTTGCAATTGCTGTGCTTGTTCTGGTGTGAGGACAAGCCATGTTTCTTTTGGTACTTTTGCAGTAATCTCTTTTTTGATTAACTCGCCAGATTCCCCACCAATGCCAAACAAGAATTTCGTAAAATTGTTATCCCATTGATAAGTTGTCGTTTTAGTGACTAATTTTGCATTTTTAGCATTCGCCACCAACTGATAATTGGCTTTCTTTTTTGATGATTCTACAATATTTTTTGACATTTCATCAGAAATCCAAGTTTTCATCATACTTGTTTCAGCTTTATCTGATGTATTCATCAATTTGACGTTTCCAATAAAATTGACGGTTGTTTTACTGTCATTCGCTTGTGCTTTATACATTAAGATATAGTTTCCAGAATTAGTTCCAAAAGCTTGTGTCAGTAACATTCCAAAAGGTTGAGTGCTCCCAGCGGCAGAATAAATCGTCGTTTGCGTCGTTTTAGTCACTTCTTTCATACCCCAGTGATTATTATCATGATAAATCAAACCAAACATGGACAAAAGTAAAAGAAGGGTAGCAATTCCGCCAAGGATATTTCCTGTGGAACCTTTGATGTAGAAGAAACCCACAATCATCAAAATAACAACTAATATAATAATGAAAAGTATCATGATTTTTGACCTCCTTCTTCTGTGACTTCTTGTTTATTAGCTTCTCGTACAGGCGCTGGTGCGACCTTTCCTTTATGCAAAAAGAGTGCTACGAAGATTCCTAATACAGCAAAGCCAAATGCGATTCCAAATGAAACATGAAATCCATTGAGTGATGCTTGAATCATCTTATCCGCATATTGAAGCGGATTAGTCGTTGACAGATGATGTGCGGGTTTCGTACTATTGATGACATTGGTTGTAACTGAGGCCAATATCGCAACAACAACAGAGGACGCGATCATCCGTACCGTATTGTTTGAAGCAGAACCCTGTGCTGATTTTTCAACTGGCAAAGCATTCATACCCGAAGTGATTAAAGGCATCATGATTAAACCAATCGCAACAAAACGCACCCAATAAGTAATGGTAATAAAAGCCTCTGGTGTTGTTGCCGTCAAGAAGAGATAAGGCAAAGTTCCGATGGCTAAGAGAATAAAACCAATAAAACTTAATTTCTTTGCACCAAATTTATCATAAATTCCCCCGCGATAGGCGACATTAACGCCATCATGACCGAACCAGGTAAAAGTAATAATCCAGATTGTAAAGCTGTTAATCCGTGAACATTTTGGATGTAAGTTGGCAGCATCATCTCAACGCCCATCATTGCCATTGTATTAATCGCTGCTGCGATTGTAGTAACCGTAAATTGTTTGATTTTAAAGACGTACAAATCAAGGAAAGGATCCGCCATGTGAAGTTGACGACGAATAAAGAAAGCAATAATGACCAATCCAATAATAATTGGAGCAATAACGCTCTGAGCGTCTCCCCAGCCTTCATTTCCGACATTAGTGAAACCGTATAAAAATAAACCAAATCCAAGTAGCGATTCTAGTAATGAAATAAAATCAAGTTTCATATTTCGGTTAGGCAGGACATCCGCCATTAAAAATGGGGTCAAAACGGTCACAATAATCAGTAAAACAAAGGGAGCAAGAAAAAGTGTGCGCCAATCACCCAATTGTAAAATTCCTAAAAACTTTGTATTTCCAGATAAAATCCAGCCCCCATAAGTAGGACCAATCGCAGGAGCAAGTCCAATCACAAGTCCGCCCATTCCCATTGGAACTCCGATTTTTTCAGGTGGAAAGATGTTTGTGATAACAGTCATCATCAGTGGTAATGAAATTCCAACGCCCATCGCCATCACTACACGACCTAAAAGGAAAATATTGTAGTTGGAAGTGGGTGCAACCATGGCAATCAATGTGCCAGCAGCTGTAAATCCATAGGCAATCATGAATAACCAACGAGTCGGAATTTTGGTCGTCAGATAAGCTGATACTGGAACCATAATTCCATTAGCAAGCAGGTACCATGTCGTTGCCCCTTGTGCTGTGGAGAGGCTGATGTTAAATTTGTCCATCAAGGTTGGGTAAGCTGTAGATAAAAACGTTTGTCCTAACATTCCAGCAAAGGTCCCAATCAAAATCATTGCAAACATGACATTTCTAAAATAATGATTGCCATGAATATCTTTTGAATAGTCTTTTCCCATTAGTTCAGGCATTTATTGTTCCTCCTTTTCTTGTTCTAAGATTGACATGCTCGTTTGTATAAAGAGCGCCCAAGCTTCGATAAATTGTTGAGTTCTCTCTTCTCCCATTGCTTCAAAAACATTTGAGATGCGAGTAATGGTACGCGTACGTCGTTCTTTTGTTTCTTTTCGTCCTTTATCCGTCAGAAAAACTAATATTTTTCTACGATCCTCTCTTGAAATTTCTCTTGAAATCATTCCTTTTTCCTCAAGATTATTAAGAATATTTGCAACTCGTGCGGTGCTGGCTCCAATATATCTCGCAATGTCACTCGGGACAATTAAAGTACCAGCATTTTTATAAAGATAAACCAAAACCAGAGGCTCACCTTGAGCATTCTCATTGAGTTTCAGCAAAACTTTTTTTGCGTTTTTTTGCCTTCATACATGAGAAAAAGTCTTCTGCTGCTTTTGTATAATCCATACGTTTCCTTTCTGAAAAAAATCTTTTTTTGCTAACTATGCTTCATTGCTAACGATATTAACATTTATAGGATATTCTTTTATTTGAAGATCGTCAATTATTTTATTTGATTTACTAATATTTTATTTGTGTGTAATTCATAAACTATTTATAACACCAATTGTTTTTTTAGGAATATCATAACGGTTCCCACTCTAAGAACGTTTCATCAACATATTACACAAACTGAATAGAATAAATTCAGAAGCAAATCTTACAAAAATAACCCCCAGTATTTCATAATACTGAGGGTTATTTTATAAAGAATCAATTTTATTTTATTAAAAAAAAACAAAAAAACCACCAAATAACTTTGGCAGTTTTTTCAAATTGATAACAATTCTTATTTAAGAGTGATTGAAGCACCAGCTGCTTCAAGTTTTTCTTTGATTTCGTTAGCTTCTGATTCAGAAAGACCTTCTTTAACAACTGTTGGTGCACCATCAACGAGTTCTTTAGCTTCTTTAAGTCCAAGACCAGTGATTCCACGTACTTCTTTGATAACTGCAACTTTTTTGTCGCCAGCTGCTGTCAATTCAACGTCGAATGAATCTTTAGCTGCTGCTGCTTCACCAGCACCTGCTGCTGCTGCAACTGGAGCTGCTGCTGTTACGTCAAATTTTTCTTCGATTGCTTTTACAAGTTCAGAAAGTTCAAGGATTGT
>JABLTR010019855.1_pt1 | contig 25437 bp, 20 predicted proteins | sample 7160071 | NCBI WGS metagenome assembly JABLTR01 (sample SAMN14651230, study PRJNA627086) | human gut metagenome | isolation source: feces | host: Homo sapiens | reverse complement strand
TAGCCAGCCATCCTCGTTTTTTGACCGCCTGACCGACGGTCTACTTTGTTGCGCCCCTTTTTAGGGTGGTGTGTCACTGATTTGTTTCAAACTTTTTACCTCGGAACAGGGCCGGCAACTTCTGCCGGCCCTGTTTTTGCGCAGAACAAAAGCCGCCGGGAAAGCTCCACGGCGGCTTGTTTTCTGTGTTTTATGGGCGGGAAAAGCGGCCGGCCAGCCGCTCCACATTCTCCTGGATGGGCAAAGTGCCGTCCACCTCCACCACGGGGCAGCGTAACGTGGCCAACCAGGCCTCCACCTCGCTGTCCTCCCGCTGGGCGGTAAAGGCGAAGAACGCCTCCTCCTGCTGGAACAGGTCGCCCCCGGGGCCCATTCGCTCCCCGAACTTCTCATAGGAGCGCTGCCGCACCCGCCGGGCCCGGGTGGCCTTGTCCACCCGCAGCCACACCGCCCCGGTGAGCAGCGGCGCCAGCCCTGGGTAGTGGCCTTTGACGCTGGCCAGCACAAAGTTTTCCGCGGCGGTGGCGCGCTCCACCAAAAGGGCCGCGGCCTCCTGGGGGGAGCGGGGGTTGGCGTAAAGGCAGCTGGGGTCTGTCTTGGGGAAGAAACAGTCCTCAATGTCCAGGAATTCCCAGCCCAGGCGCTGGGCCAGGGCCCGGCCCAAGGTGCTTTTCCCGCTGCCGTTGAGCCCGCACAAAATCACGCCCTGCTTCATTCGCCCACCGCCTTCCGGGGCTTGCTGGCGGCGAACTGGGCGGCCTCCCACAGCCAGCCTAGCAGCTCCTGGTCTATCTCCTCCGCCGAGCCAATCATCACGTGGTGGGTCCACCGGTTGGGGTAGGGCTCTGTCTTGGCGTCCACCCGGGGGCTGTCCAGAGGATAGCTTAGGCCAAAGCTCACCGTGAGATAGGGGGAGGGCCGCTGGGCCTTCCGCCGCACCGCCAGCAACGAGGCGCTGCCAAACCGGTGCCGCAAATAGAAGGCGGCTTCCGTCTTGCCCACCTTGCGCCGCATAGCGGGGAGCATCTCCCGCAGCCGCTGTTCCAGGGTGAGGTACAGCTCCAAGGAGCCGGGCTCCTTCTCAAAGACCCGCAGCAGGTCTAGGTCCAGTTCCGTTTCCATGGCCGCCTCACTGGTTGAGGATTTTTTCCCCGTCGAACAGCAGCACCCCAAAGCCGGAGCCCGCCTTGTGGCCCTCCAGAATCCACTTTTTATAGGCCCGCCGCATGGAGGTGTCCTCGGGCCACTGCTCCGGGGGCAGCTTGCTGGCCGCGCCGAACACCCGCCAGGCGTCGTGGAATTCCTCCGATTCCTGGCTGCTGAGGATGTCCCAGTCCCCGGCGAAGCTCACCACGTTGGAGGTGGGGGAGAGGATGCCCCGGTAGGGCGGGTACAGCAGCCAAGAGCCGCACACGCACACCAGGGGCCCGCCCTGTAGCTCCTCTTTGAAAAACTGGTAGGCCTTTTTGTAAGAGGCCAGCCGGGCGGCCTGGTCAAAGGGCTCCCCGCTGGAGGGGATGTGCACGCTCTTCACCTTGTCCCCCGGGCGGACCACGCAGCCGTTTTTCTCATAGGGGACCTCCCCTTCGTAGGTGACGTTTTCATACTCCAGCCGCCCCAGCTTCACAATGTCGTTGGAGAAGAAGATGGGGTACCAGTGAGCCACAAAGTTGCCCCACACCCCCTGAACGTTCTTGCACTCCATGGCCTTGTACTTCAAGTCCTCCCAGGTGTCCCAGACGATGTCCTCGGGCACGCCCTTTTCCAGGTAGCCCTCCCGGGCGGGCTTGGCCGCCTGGATGAGGAACAGCTCCCACACCGTGTACAGGTGCACGCCGCTGGCCTGGGCAATCTCCTCCAGCAGGGGCTCCACCAGCTTGGTGCTCAAGTCGTTTTCATAGTAGAACTCCACGGCGCCGTCCAGGGCCTCCTCTTGGCCGGCGGAAAGCAGCTGCTCCTCCGCCTGGGTAAAGGCCTGCCGGGCCTCCGCCGGGAAGCCTGTTTTTTCCATCAGTTCTTGGGTAAAAGCGCGGTCCATCGTGTAAATTCCTCCCGTCATACAGTTACTTTCCAATGCGTTCTGTGTCGATGATGATGTTCACCGGGCCGTCGTTGGCGCAGAGCACGTCCATGTGGGCGCCGAACTCCCCCGTCTCCACCTTGCGGATGCCCAGTCCCCGGGCGCGCTCCACAAAGTGGCGGTAGAGCCTGTCCGCCTCCGCCGGGGGCGCCGCCATGTCAAAGGAGGGCCGCCGGCCCTTTTTGCAGTCCGTGCCCAAGGTGAAGTTGGACACCACCAGCATCTCCCCGCCTATGTCCTCCAGGGAGAGGTTCATCTTGCCGTTTTCGTCGGTGAAAATCCGCAGGCCCTGGGCCTTTTCCGCCAGGAACTCCGCCTGGGCCTCTGTGTCGCCCTTCATCACCCCCAGGAACACCACCAGCCCTTGGCCGATCTCCCGTGTCTCCTGGTGGTCGATGGTGATTTCCGCCCGGCTCACCCGTTGTATCACTGCGCGCATACACGCCCTCCTTTTGTTGTGCTGCCCCTATCCTAGCACAAATTTGAAAAAAGGTAAACGGGTACTTTTTAGAAAAGCGGCGGCTTTCTTGCGCGGGGCCCTTCCGCCTGCTATAATAGGGGCAGATATCCCACTGGGAAAAAGGAGGAGCCAACCATGCTTTACACAATTTCCAACGGCACATACACCGCCCAGGTGGATTCCCTGGGCGCCCAGCTGGTATCCCTGAAAGGGTCCGACGGCTGGGAGTACATCTGGACCGGCGACCCCGCCTACTGGACGGGCCACGCCCCGGTGCTGTTCCCCATGGTGGGGGGCCTGCGGGGCGGCCGGGCGAAAATCGCCGGGGACTGGCACCAGATGGGCCGCCACGGCTTTGCCCGCCACCAGGAGTTCGCCTTGGCGGAGCAGGGGGAGGGCCGCCTGGTGCTGCGGCTGGAGTCCAACCCCGCCACGCTGGAAGCCTACCCCTTCCCCTGCGCCCTCACCGTGGCCTACACCCTCACGGAGAACGGCTATGAGACGGCCTTCGCCGTGGAGAACACCGGGGGCAAGCCCATGCCCTACGCCATCGGCGGCCACCCGGGGTTCAACATCCCCGTGGACGAGCAGGCGGCCTTCGAGGACTACGTCATCCGCTTTGAGAAGGAGGAGACCCAGCGCTGCCCCGGCATTGTGGGGGACAAGCTGCTGGACTACTCTCAGATTACCCTGGAGCTGGAGGGCGAGCGGGAAATCCCCCTGCGCCACGAACTCTTTGCCCGGGACGCCTTGATTTTCGAGAACCTCAACTCCCACACCGTGGCCTTGGTGAACCCCGCCACCGGCAAGGGCGTGGAGATGGAGTTCTCCCAGTTCCCCCTGCTGGGCATCTGGTCCGCCCAGAACAACGGCCCCTACGTCTGCCTGGAGCCCTGGACCGGCTGCGGCACCTTGGCCACCGAGGGGGACGTCTTCGAGCAGAAGAAGGGCATGCGCACCTTGGCCCCCAGCGGCAAGGAGAGCTACGCCTTTACCATCCGCTTCCTGTAAAAGGGGCGCACCATGGAGGATTGGAAGGAGCTGCAGCGCCAAGCCTACCAAAACAAGGTGGACCACGGCTTCAACGTGACAGACGTGCCCATGGAGTTCTGCCTGCTTTACGGCGAGGTGGGGGAGGCCTACCAGGCCTGGTCCCGCCAAAAGCCCGACCTGGGCGAGGAGCTGGCCGACGTGGCCATCTACCTGCTGGGCCTGGCGGAAATCCTGGATGTTGACCTGGGCCAGGAGGTGCGGCGGAAAATGGACATCAACCGCCGGCGCCGCTACGGCGTGGTGGACGGCGTCTGGCAGCGCCTGGAGGACGGGTCCCCCGGGGAAAACGCGTAAGCAAAGGGGCGGGCCCCACGGTCTTACATGCCGTGGAGAGGTAGGAAAGAGAAGCAGCAGCCAGGGGCCATAGGCCCTGCTTCTGCGGCTGGTTGCGCCCAAAGACGGTTTTTTAATGATAAACGGAAGGGGCGGCAGGTTTCTGCCGTCCTTTTTTTGCGCCCAAAACCGGGGCAGCCCTGTGTCCTTGCAATTAGCGCAAACGTTTGCCTGTGCAAAAGAGCGAAATGTTTCACTTCTTTTTCGGCGAAATACCGAAGGAGAATTTTGGGAAAACCCCTTCCCTTTTTTGGAGCGAGGTTTATAATGATTGGAGCTTGGGAAAGCGCCTTCCCCTGGGGGTGGGGGCGGGCGTCCGGGCAAGGAAGAAACCCGCGCTGGGCTGCCCGGCGCGAAGGGAGGAATGTGTATGTTTCAATTAAAGTGGGTGTGGAAACAGATGGAAGGCTTCCGCAAGCAGTACATCTTCGCCCTGTGCTCCACCGCGTTGCTGGCGGTGCTGGCTTTGGGCAACTCCACCATCACCGCCATGATTATGGACACGGTGTTTTCCCCTCTGCAGGAAAGCGGCGTGGTCACCGAGCAGGTGTTTCAGCACCTCATTTTCCTGGTGGCGCTGCTCATTGGGTTCACCCTGTTCCGCACCAGCTTCCAGTACCTGTCCATCATGACCTACGAGGGCTGCTCGCAAAAGCTGATTTTCAAGCTCCGCCGGGATTTGTACAAGAACATGCAGGAGCAGGACCAGGATTTCTTCTCCAAAACCCGCACCGGCGACTTGATGACCCGCCTGACCGGCGACTTGGACATGGTGCGCTTTGCCGTGGCCTGGGTGCTGCGGCAGCTCATCCACTGCACGGTGCTGTTTGTCACCACCTCCATTGTGTTCTTGGTGACAGACTGGCTCTTTGCCCTGTCCATGCTGGCGGTAACGCCCATCATCTTCGGCCTTACCCTGGCGTTCTCCAAGCGTGTGCACCCCCTGTACGTAGACCTGCGGGAGCGCCTCTCCCTGCTGAATACCCAGGCCCAGGAGAACATCTCCGGCAACCGGGTGGTGAAGGCCTTTGCCCGGGAGGACTACGAAATCGAGCGCTTCGATGAGAAGAACGCCGACTATAAAAAAGCCAACACCAAGGCCTCTTTGCTGTGGCTGCAATACAGCCCCTACATCGAGGGCTTGTCCCAGTCCCTGTCCATCGCGGTGCTGCTGGTGGGCGGCGCGTTCCTCATCTCCGGGCGCATCTCCATCGGCACCTTCACCCTGTTCAACGGCCTGACCTGGACGCTGACCGACCCCATGCGCATGCTGGGCATGCACCTGAACGACTTGCAGCGGTTCTTCGCCAGTGCCAACAAGATCATCGAGCTGTACTATGCCAAGTCCACCATCACCTCCCGGCCCGACGCCAAAAAGCTCCAGGGCCGCATGAAGGGCGAAATCGACTTTTCCGGCGTGGATTTGAACCTCCACGGCCAGCCTGTGCTGCGCCACATCGATTTGCACATCAACCCCGGAGAGACCGTGGCCATTATGGGCCCCACCGGTTCGGGCAAGACCTCGCTGGTGAACTTGATTCCCCGCTTCTCCGATGTCAGCGGCGGCACCCTCACCATTGACGGCACCCCTGTGGGCCGCTATGACCTCCACGATTTGCGCCACTCCATCGGCATCGCCACCCAGGATGTGTTCCTGTTCTCCGACACGGTGGACGGCAACATCGCCTATGGCGACAGCTCCCTCTCCGAGGAGGACGTGAAACGCTACGCCAAAATGGCCGACGTGGACTTTGTGGAAAAGCTCCCCGACGGCTTCGACACCCTCATTGGCGAGCGGGGCACCGGCCTGTCCGGCGGCCAGAAGCAGCGTATCGCTTTGGCCCGGGCCCTGGCCGTGCGGCCCTCCATCCTCATTCTGGACGACACCACCAGCGCCGTGGACCTGGAAACCGAGAAGTACATCCAAGAGCAGCTGGCCAGCCTGGACTTCCCCTGCACCAAGATCATTGTGGCCCAGCGCATCTCCACCACCAAGCGGGCCGATAAGATCGTCATCTTGGACAAGGGCGAGGTTGTGGACATCGGCACCCACCAGGAGCTGTCCCAGCGGCCCGGCTACTACCGGGAAGTGTTCCTGCTGCAAAACGGCATGGAAGAGGAAAAGGAGGTGGTTTAAATGGCACGCAACAAGTTTGACGTTGACGAGACCCTGGAAACCCCATTTAACATAAAGCATCTGCTCCGGGCCGGCGTGTACATTGGCCGCCACAAGAAAAAGATGATTTTGTCCCTGCTGTTCTCCGCCATTTCCGCCGCCTGCTCCTTGCTGGGGCCCATGCTCATCCAGCGGGCCATCGACGTGTCCGTGCCCAACAAGGACTACACCGAGCTGGTGGTGCTGGCCATCATCATGCTGGTGTCCATTGTGGCCTCGGTGCTGTTCGCCCGGGCCCGCTCCAAGTACATGATTGTGGTGGGCCAGGAGATTATCTACGACATCCGCAAGGACTTGTTCGAGCACCTGCAAAAGCTGCCCTTCCAGTTCTATGACGACCGTCCCCACGGCAAGATTTTGACCCGTGTTATCAACTATGTCAACTCCGTGTCGGACGCCCTCTCCAACGGCATCATCAACTTTGTGCTGGAGATTTTCAACCTGATTCTCATCGCCGTGTTCATGTTCCTGTGCGACGTGCGCTTGAGCCTTATCGTCATGGCGGGCATCCCCCTGTTTTTGGTGATTGTCCTGCTGATTAAGCCCGCCCAGCGCCGCGCTTGGCAGGATGTGTCCAACAAGAGCTCCAACATCAACGCCTACCTCCACGAGAGCCTGGACGGCATGAAAATCACCCAGGCCTTCACCCGGGAGGAGGAGAACCGCGGCATCTACGAAAAGCTGAACAAGAAGTGCTACAACACCTGGATGAAAGCCCAGTACACCTCCAACCTGGTGTGGTATTCCGTGGATAACATCTCCACCTGGGTGGTGGGAGCCATGTATTTGATCGGCCTGTGGATGCTGGGCCCCGCTATGCAGATCGGCACCCTTATTGCCATTTCCTCCTACGCTTGGCGGTTCTGGCAGCCCATTTTGAACCTGTCCAACCTGTACAACACCTTCATCAACGCCGTGGCCTACCTGGAGCGTATCTTCGAGATGATCGACGAGCCCGTCACCGTGGACGACGCCCCCGGCGCCACCGAGCTGCCGCCCATTACGGGCCGTGTCACCTTTGACGATGTGACCTTCTCCTACGATGGGAAAATCAACATCCTGGAGCACTTCAACCTGGACGTGAAGCCCGGCGAGTCCATCGCCCTAGTGGGCCCCACCGGCGCCGGCAAGACCACCGTGGTGAACTTGATTTCCCGGTTCTACAACATCAACAGCGGCCGCCTGCTGCTGGATGGCCACGACATCGCCGGGGTGACGCTCCACTCCCTGCGCTCCCAGATGGGCATCATGCTCCAGGACAGCTTCATCTTCTCCGGCACCATTATGGACAACATCCGCTATGGCCGCCTGGACGCCACCGACGAGGAAGTCATCGCCGCGGCGAAAACAGTCCGGGCCGACGAGTTCATCCGGGAGATGGAGGACGGCTACTACACCCAGGTCAACGAGCGGGGCTCCCGCCTGTCCCAGGGCCAGCGGCAGCTGGTGGCCTTTGCCCGCACTTTGCTCTCCGACCCGAAAATCCTGGTGCTGGACGAGGCGACCTCCTCCATCGACGCCAAAACCGAGCGCCTGGTCCAGGAGGGCCTCAACGCCTTGCTGAAGGGCCGCACCAGCTTCATCATCGCCCACCGGCTTTCCACCATTAAGAACTGCGACCGCATCCTGTATATCTCCAACAAGGGCATCGCGGAGATGGGCAACCATCAGCAGCTGCTGGATAAGCACGGCTATTACTACCACCTGTACACCGCCCAGCTGGAAAGCTGAGTATCCCAAACAACACGCGGCAGCCTTTTCCTGGGCTGGCCGTTTCTCTGCCTATGGAAAGGAGGCGCGCCCCATGGGATTCCATCCCATCGACCTGGCGGCCTGGAACCGCCGGGAGCACTTTCACCACTACCTCAACCAGGTGCCCTGTTTTTACAGCATGACCGTGGACCTGGACGTCACCCAGCTGAAAAAGAGGGGAGGGCCCTTTTACCCCGCTATGCTCCACAGCCTGGCCACTGTGGTCAACCGCCGCCAGGAGTTCCGCATGGCCTTGGACGAAAACGGCAGCCCCGGTTCTTTTGACCAGCTGTCCCCCTCTTACACGGTGTTCCACCCCAAGACCGAGACTTTTTCCTGCCTGTGGACGGAGTACACCCCAGACTACGCCTTGTTCCTCCGCCGCTATGAGGAGGATATGCGCCTCTACGGGGAGGTGGAGGCCTTTGAGGCCAAGCCCAACACCCCGGCAGCCTCCTTCAACGTCTCCATGATTCCCTGGCAGAGCTTCAGCAGCTTCCACCTGGAGCTGCCTCGGGGGGAGGACTACCTGCTGCCCATTTTCACCTTGGGACGCTACCGCCCGGTGGAGGGAAAGCTGCTGCTGCCCCTGGCCTTGCAGGTGCACCACGCCGTGTGCGACGGCTTCCACGCCTGCCGCTTTGTGGAGGAGCTCCAGGCTTTGGTTTCTGGTGAAGGAGCCTTGGAATAGATTATGGTAAACTTAAACGTAAAATCCGGCGAATTATGGAATCCGCCGGATTTCTACTATATATTGCGTCCGTTCACAGTTTTTTTACAAGAAAATGGGAGCAACCTCCAGGTTTCGACAAAAAAGGCACTTGCTTTATAGTATGCTTATCACATCAGGAGGCGGTGGCCATCTGCAGGCAGAGCTTGTCGGCAATCATGGCGATAAACTCGCTGTTGGTGGGCTTGCCCCTGGTGTTGTGAATGGTATAGCCGAAATAGGAGTTCAGCACGTCCACGTCGCCCCGGTCCCAGGCCACCTCAATGGCGTGGCGGATAGCCCGTTCTACCCGGGAGCTGGTGGTGTTATAGCGCTTTGCCACGCTGGGGTACAGCTGCTTTGTCACGGCGTTGATAATCTCCGGGTCCTCCACCGCCATTAAAATGGAGTCCCGCAGGTAGTGGTATCCCTTGATGTGGGCGGGCACGCCAATCTGGTGGAGGATCTCCGTCACCTGCATCCGCAGGGAGGCGCTGACAGGCTCCGAATCGAAATGCTTGCCCTTCATGGAGAGCAGGGAGAGCACCCGGTCGGCCATTTCGTTTTTGTCATAGGGGGACAGGGCGAAATAGGCAACGCCAGCGGCGGCAATTTCCCGCTCCATCATGGGGTTGGTGTAGGAGGAGGTCACTATGTAAAGGGGGTTCTCCACATTGGCGTCCTGGGCCACCGCGTGGATAACGCCAATGGCGTCCAGCCCAGGCATGAGGAAATCCATAATGACCAGCTGGGGGCGCTCCTCCCGAATCTTGCTGAGAAGCAGAGAGCTGTCCCGCTTGAGAAACAGGGCCCGCACCCCGCGCTGGGATAATTTCTGGGTCGGTTCACGGCCCCATTCGCCGTCATCCGAACATATCATTATCTTACTTTCTTTTTCCATGACGAACCTCCTGGCATTGATTTATTGTGAAAAAATTTTACCACAAGATGGCACCAATGGCAAGTGGTTTGCCGGAAAAATCTGGAAAATTATCGTGACGAAATAAGTTGAATTTTGGCTTAAAGCCTAGGTTTTTCATGGTTCGACACCCTTCGCCACACAACATGTTTCCCATCTTTCCCACAATACACGCCTTGGGACACAAGATGCTGTTGTCCCATCTTGAAAAAGGCCATTCCGGCCCGGCGGCAGGGGGGAGGATGTGCCTTTTCCCCACATGCCAAAAAACGGGCCGGGGCATCCCCCGGCCCGCCCGGCATGTTAGGGCATCCCCTCCAGCATGTTGGAGATGAAAATGCCGTACCCCAAGGTGGGGTCCTCTGTAAACACGTGGGTGATGGCCCCGGCCAGCTTCCCGTTTTGCAGAATCGGCGCGCCGCTCATCCCTTGGACGATACCGCCTGTCCGCTCCAGAAGCCTGGGGTCCGTCACCTGGACCACCAGGTTTTTCGTTGTCTTGTCCCGGTTGATAATCTCCTGGATTTCCGCCTCATAGAGCTGGGGCCCCGTCTCGTCCAGGCTGACCAGCAGCTGGACCGGCCCGGTGGCCACCTCCTCCCGGGTGAGTGTCTCCACCATCTCCCCGGCGGGCGCCTGGTGCAGCGTGCCGTAGACGCCGGTCTCCCGGTTGGCCAGCAAGGTGCCCAGGCTCTCCTCCGAGGAGAAGTACCCCCGCAGCTGGCCGGGGCTGTCCGCCTGGCCCTTGACGATGCCGCTTAAGGTGATGGGCGCCGGCTCCCCGGATTTCAAGGCCATCACCCCGTTGGTGTCCATGTCGCAGATGCCGTGGCCCAGCCCGGCGAACACGCCGGTGGCCGGGTCGTAAAAGGTCAGGGTGCCAATGCCGGCGGCGCTGTCCCGCACCCACATGCCGGTTTTAAAGGAGCCCTCCCCATACACGGGGGTGACTTCCACGGAGAAGACCTGGTCCTCCCGCCGCACCTGGAAGGAGATGGCCTCCCCCTGGCTGCTGCCGATATACCGGGCCAGGGCGCCGTTGTCCGGGATGTCCTGGCCGTCCGCCTGAAGCAGGTAGTCCCCCGGCAAAATGCCGGCCTCCGCCGCGGGGCAGCACACCCCTTCCTCCGTGTAGATGTCCGAGAGGGAAGCCACAATCACCCCATCGGTAAACAGCTTGATGCCAAAGGCGCTCCCCAGGGGAATCACCTGGCGGGAGGTATCCTGGGCGGCCGCGGCGGCAGCGCTGTCCTCCTGGTGGGCGAATTCCTTCCCGCCGTTGAAGATAGAGGCCTCCAAGGCGCTGGGCTCCTTGCCCCCAGAGAGGAACCCCAGGCAGCCCAGCATGCACAAAGCCGTGGCGCCCACGCTCAGCGCGAAGAGCTTCACGGCTTTGGCGGCCGCCCCCTTGTTCCATTGCTTCCAAAAGGCTTTCATACGCGTTCATCCCTTTCTTGGGCGTGGTGTGCGAAAAAAATGTTTTCGCGCCCGGGATTACTCTGCCACCAGGTGTGGAATTTATTTTGACAATTAAAAACGCCCCTGCCCAAATCAGGCAGAGGCGAGAATTTTTGGTCTGCCGCAACGATGGGGCGTTGGCCGCGGGCCGGCGGCTGCCAGCCCTTGCCCCACCGAAGGACAGTAATTAAGAAAGTAGATGTATGAAAGAGAGAATCATTTTTCACAATGGGGTGGGTTATCTGCTTGCGCTTACCACCTTCTTTCTCGTTTCAGTGTCTACAGTCTACCCCATAATTATGAAGGGGGTATCAGCAGAGTTTGAAAAAATCGTAATGAATTTATGAACAGAGGTTGAACGCCATTTTTCCCGAAACTGTGTATTGTGCCGAAAAATGCCGCAAAGCCCAAGATTTAGCGATTTAAAGCGATATTTCTTATTGAAAAGCCACCCTGTTTGTGCTAGTATAAATAGGAATCCACCCTGTGGATTTGCAAGAAAGCCTTTCTTTTCTTGCAGAATTTGGAAGGCCCACCGCCTGCCCAGGAGGGAATCTATGAGCCAGCAACCTAGGATTACCGTGGTCTGCGGCCACTATGGCTGCGGAAAGACGAACCTCACCTTGAACCTTGCCCTGGAAGCGGCTGCAGCAGGGGAGAGGGTCACGGTGGCCGATTTGGACATTGTCAACCCCTATTTCCGCTCCTCCGAGTACGGCGGCCTGCTGGAGGAACAGGGCGTCCGGCTGATTGCCCCGGTGTTCGCGGGCACCACCTTGGACACCCCCACTTTGCCCCCGGAGCTCTACTCCATCTTCGAGCCCCAGGCGGGCCGGGTGTTCATCGACGCCGGCGGGGACGACGCGGGCGTCACGGCGTTGGGAGGCCTCCACAGCCAGCTGGAGGAGACGGGCTACCAGATGCTCTACGTCATCAACCGGTACCGGGTGCTGTCCCAGACGCCGGAGGAGGCCGCGGCGCTCCTACAGGAGATTGAGGCCGCCAGCCGCCTGAAGGCTACCGCTTTGGTGAACAACTCCCACCTGGGGGTGGAAACCCGCTTGGACACGTTGCTGGGCGGCCTGGACTTCGCCCGGAAGACGGCCCAGCTCACCGGCCTGCCGCTGCTGTACTCCACCGCCCCGGACTTCGCCCTGCGAGACGGGGAAACGCTGCCGGAGGGCTTTAAGCGCATCCAGCGCCATGTGAAGTTCATGTGGGAGTGAGGGCGGAGTGCCTCCGCTGTCAATCCGCGCCCATGGCAGCTCGCTTCGCTCGTGCTCATCGAGAGGTTAGCGCACGTCCGCGCCCTGGGAGAGCTCCTGACATTTGCCAACACAGCACCACCCATTGTAGTGCATATAAAGTTAAATTGAGAAAATTCCTTGAAGGAGGGAAACGGATATGGCTAGAATCATTGTGGATGAGAAGGTCTGCAAGGGCTGCGGGATGTGCGTGCACGCATGTCCGCTGAAAATCATTGCCCTGGACAAGACCCGCTTAAACGCCAAGGGCTACCACCCCGCTCAGCTGGTAGAGCCCGAAAAGTGCGTGGGCTGCGCCTCTTGCGCCACCATGTGCCCTGACACGGCGATTACGGTAGAACGGTAAAATTACTCTGCGGGGGCGCACCCCCCGAGAAAGGAATGAAACCTTATGAAAGTTTTGATGAAGGGCAACGAGGCGCTGGCGGAAGCAGCCATCCGCGCCGGCTGCCATCATTTCTTCGGCTATCCCATCACGCCCCAGACGGAGCTGGCGGCCTACATGTCCAAGCGCATGCCCAAGGTGGGCGGCACCTACCTCCAGGCGGAATCCGAAATCGCCGCCATCAACATGGTGCTGGGCGCCTCCGCCGCCGGTGTGCGGGCCATGACCTCCTCCTCCTCCCCCGGCATCAGCCTGAAGGGCGAGGGCATCTCCTACATGGCCGGCTCTGATTTGCCCGCGGTGATTATCAACGTCCAGCGGGGCGGCCCCGGCCTGGGCGGCATCCAGCCCAGCCAGGCGGACTACTGGCAGGCCACCAAGGCCACCGGCCACGGCGACTTCCAGATCCTGGTGTTCGCCCCCTCCACCGTCCAGGAGATGGTGGATTTGATTTCCCACGCCTTCGATACTGCCGACAAATACCGCATGCCCGCCATGGTGCTGGCCGACGGCATGCTGGGCCAGATGATGGAGCCTGTGGAGCTGCCCGAGGAGGGCTCCGCCCAGCTGCCCGAAAAGGAATGGGCAGCCAAGGGCCACGGCGGCAAGCGGGCCCACAACATCATCAACTCCCTGTACCTGACCCCCGAAAAGCTGGAGGAGCTGGTAAAGGAGCGCTTTGCGCGCTACGAGCAGGTCAAGGCCAACGAGCAGATGGCCGAGGAGTACCTCACCGAGGACGCGGACATCGTGCTGGTGGCCTATGGCGCCTCCTCCCGGGTGGCCCGCAGCGCCGTGAACAAGGCCCGGGAAAAGGGCATTAAGGCGGGCCTGGTGCGGCCCATCACCCTGTGGCCCTTCCCCACCCAGGCCTTGAACCGCGCCGCCAGCCACGCCAAAAACTTCCTGGTGGTGGAGATGAGCATGGGCCAGATGGTGGACGACGTAAAGCTGGCCATCGACTGCAAGGTGCCGGTGCACTTCTACGGCCGCACCGGCGGCATGATCCCCACCCCTGCCGAGGTGCTGGAACAGATTGAAGCGCTGCTGTAAAGCGAGAAAATATTAGAGCTTTGTGCCCCAAAGCTCTGGAAAGGGAACCTACTATGGCTATTGTATTTCAAAAACCGTCTACCCTCACTGACGCGCCCCTGCACTACTGTCCCGGCTGCACCCACGGCATCGTCCACCGCCTGGTGGCCCAGGCCCTGGAGGAGCTGGGTGTGGAAGGCAAGACCGTGGGCGTGGCCTCTGTGGGCTGCTCGGTCATGTGCTACGATTACTTCACCTGCGATATGGTGCAGGCCCCTCACGGCCGCGCCCAGGCTGTGGCTACCGGCCTAAAGCGCGCCCGCCCCGATAACGTCATCTTCACCTACCAGGGCGACGGCGACCTGGCCGCCATCGGCACCGCCGAGACGGTCCACGCTGCCACCCGCGGCGAGAATATCACCGTCATCTTCATCAATAACGCCATTTACGGCATGACCGGCGGCCAGATGGCCCCCACCTCCCTGCCGGGGCAGGTCACCCAGACCACTCCCTACGGCCGGGATACCAACACCGCCGGCTACCCCGTAAAGGTCTGCGAAATGCTCTCCACCTTGGACGGCGTGGCCTTTGCCCAGCGGGTCACCGTGGACTGCGTCAAGAACGTGAACATCGCCCGCAAGGCCATCAAAAAGGCCTTCCAGAACCAGATTGAGGGCAAGGGCTACTCCATTGTGGAAGTGCTCTCCACCTGCCCCACCAACTGGGGCATGTCCCCTGTGGAGGCCCTCAAGTGGCTCAACGACAACATGATTCCCTACTACCCCCTGGGCGTGTATAAAGATGTGGAGGAGGGCGTAAAGAAGTAAACGGCAAGCCGTTTCCTTCTGCGAGCTGCCTTTCCCCGGTTTCGGACCGGGGATTCCGGCTGTGCCGGAACCAGGCGCCTCGCGGCTCGTCACAAGAAAGGAGCTAAGTATGAAAAACTTGAATATTCTCTTCGCTGGCTTTGGCGGCCAAGGCGTGCTGTTCGCCGGGAAAGTGGTGGCCTATGCCGCCCTCATCGCCAACAAGCAGCTCTCCTGGCTGCCCTCCTACGGCCCGGAGATGCGCGGCGGCACCGCCAACTGCAGCGTGTGCGTTTCCGACGAGGCCATCGGCTCTCCCCTGGTGACCAACCCCAACGTGTTCATCGCCATGAACCTGCCCTCCTTTGATAAGTTCATCAACGCGGTGGAGCCCGGCGGCGTGGTCATTGTGGATTCCAGCCTCATCGACAAGAAGGTGGAGCGGGACGACGTCACCGTGTACTATGTGCCCTCCACGTCCCTGGCCGACGAAAACGGCGTCAACGGCCTGTCCAACATGATTCTCATCGGCAAGCTGTTCAAAGAGGTCTGCATGGCCGACGGCGACTACAAGTTCTGCGACGAGGACATCCTGGACCAGGCGGTGCAGAAGTGCATCCCCGCCCGCAAGGCCCAGATGCTGGACTTCAACCGCAAGGCTATCCAGATTGGCCAGGAGCAGTAAAAAAAGTAAAACATACCACCCAAGCCCCAGGCGCGCTGCCCGGGGCTTTTTTCTGTGTTGACAGGGCCAGTTTTGGGGTGTACCATGGGGAAAAGGAGGCCTACTTATGGAAAAAAAGAGAAACAGTCCAGCGAAGAACCTGCCCTCCTGGCGCGTCACCAGCGAAGGCAGCTTTTGGGATGTCGCCAGCCGGGAGCGCCCCGCCATCCTGCTGCCCTTTGGCGGGGAATTCCAGTGGTTTGGCTCCCACTGGGTGGTGCCGGGGGTGTATTCCACCGCCAAGGCTTTGGTTGTGGATTTCTGCCGCCAGGTGGACGTGGACGCCATGCGGGCATTCCAGGAGAAGTACCACCTCGCCCCGGACCGGGACGACATCCGCAACTACACCCGGGAGGAGGCCGCCCGCATCGAGGCGGAAAGCCCCATGGGCTTCTTCTTCCACGTGACGGCCCAGGTCAACGGCAAGGAGCTGCCCATGAGCCGCGGCTCCGGCGTGGGGTACATCCCCTACCAGGCGGAGGCCAGCGCCGAGGCCCTTTCCGCGGTCCTCCATTACGGCTTGGACCAGTCCACCTGCTGGTACATCCTGCGGTGCGTCTTCCCCTGGAGGCGCCGCCAGCAGGTGGGGAGCCTTTCCTTCCGCCTGGAAGTCGAGCCTGTCCGTCAACCGGGGCAGTCCTTCCAAATCCAGCCGGGGGAGAGGGTGGAGCTTACCCATCCCCAGACAGGGGAAGGGTACACCCTCACCGCTCTGAAACTGGTCCCCGACACGGTAGACAGGAACTTCCCTGACATGGAGGACTGGGAGGTCCCCAACCACCTGTGGAAGCTTGTCTACACCCTGGAGCCGGAGCTGGAGGAGTTCGTCCTGCAGGACGCGGAGAAGGGCGACCCGATGCGTCCCAAAGCCCCCCGGGAGGACGACGCCACAGGCAGCACTGTTGGCTGCGCGCCTCTTCAGCCTGTGAAGAAAAAAACCAGCCCTGGCCCGGCCTCCATCGGCATCATCGGCGGGGCCGCCGAGCTTGTGGAGATACAGGCGGGGCATCAGGTGGCTTTTTCCTCCCTGCGCTTTGAGCCGGCGGCGTCCGTCACCTGGCTGCCCATGTTCCAAGGCCGGAATGTGGAGGGCATCACCGTGGACATGCTTCCCCAGGCCTGACTGAGAATTTGTATTTACAACTTCCCCTTGCTATGGTAGAATACATGGAGAGAGATTCCCGCCTGGGCCTATGCCCGGCGCGGTCACCAAGGGGAGGAAGCAGTATGAAGGTATGGAAAAGAGCGATAGGGGCCGTGACGGCCGGGGCGCTGCTGGCGGCGTCCTTGGCGGGCTGTTCCGGGGACGGGACCTACAGCGCGGACATGGCGGAGTACGCCTATGAAAAGGGGGCGCCCTCCCTATGCCAGGCGTATGAGGACTACTTCCAGGTGGGGGCGGCCATCAACCCCCGGGACCTGGAGGAGGGCTCGGACCGGTACAAGATTATCGACAAGCAGTTCAACGTCTTTACCTTGGAGAACGGCACCAAGGCCGAGAACATCCACCCCCAGGAGGATGTGTACGACTTTGAGGCCACCGACCAGCTGGTGGAGTACGGCCAGGCCAACGGCAAGACAGTGCGTGGCCACACGCTGGTGTGGTACTCCCAGTGCCCAGAGTGGTTTTTCCTGGATGACCAGGGCAACCAGGTCAGCGCCGAGGTGCTCATCCAGCGGATGAAAGAGCACATCACCACCATCGTCTCCCGGTACAAGGGGAAAATCCACACCTGGGACGTGTGCAACGAGGTGCTGGACGACAGCTTCGGCCTGCGGCAGTCTGAATGGCTGAACATCATCGGCGACTACGACGGCGACGGCGACAGCTACGATTACATCGAAATCGCCTTCCAAACCGCCCACGAGGCCGACCCCGACGCCCGCCTCATCCTCAACGACTACTCCTTGGAGGCCAACGGCAACAAGGCTATCACCATGTACAACATGGTCAAGCAGCTGCTGGAAGAGGGCGTGCCCATCGATGGCATTGGCTTGCAGATGCACATCGATTATGAAACGGACCTGGACGCCATGGAGCGCTGCATGCGGGTTTTGGGGCGCTTGCGAGAGATAGACCCGGATTTTGTGCTGGAGGTCACCGAGCTGGATATGTCCTGCTTCACCTGGAACGACACCTCCACCCAGCGGGAGCTTACGGAGGAGTTTGTCCAGCAGTTTGACGAGAAGTACTGCCAGGTGTTCAGCCTGCTCATGGACTACGCCCAGGAGGGTCTGTTGGATACCGTGGTGTTCTGGGGCTACGACGACGGCAGCAGCTGGCTCAACGAGTACCCTGTGGAGGGCCGCACCAACCATCCCCTGCTCATCGATAGGGAGCTGAAATTCAAATCCGCCTATTGGGCCTTGATGAACCTGCCCCAGCAGCGGGCCGCCCAGGCCGCCCAAGAGGAGTGAGCGGGTTTACGCGATACAAAGAGGCGCCGCCTTTCCCTTTGTAGAGGGAAGGGCGGTGTTTGCGTGGGGGAGCCTTTCCGCCCAAATAAAATCTCTGTTAAGAAACCATTGCGTCTGCCCGCCAAATATACTATACTTACTAGGACAGAATCAGGCGCGGGAGTTCTCTCCCGCGCCGGTTTGTGAGGAAGGCGTATCGCAAGAAACCAAAAGGAAAGGATGCGGTCCAACATGAAACAATCCAACAGCGCGGTGGGGTACCTGCCGGAGGAGCGGCCTGGCTTTGTCAAGCTGCTGCTCTACGCAATCCAGCAGGTTATCGTCATGTTCCCTGCCACCGTTACCGTGGCCTTGGTCACTGGCTTCCAGGTGTCTACCACCATCTTCGCCAGCGGCTTGGCCACCCTGTGCTTTATCCTCATCACCGGGCGGAAGATCCCCCTGTACTACGGCTCCAGCTTTGCCTATCTCACGGCCATCGCCAGCATGTGCGCTGCCGAGGGTTTTGAGAAGGTAGATGGTATCCTCCCCACAGAGGCCATCCAGTACGCCCAGTTCGGCATCATCTTCTCCGGCCTCATCTCCATCGCGGCCGGCCTGCTGGTGAAGTTCTTCGGCAAGAAAGTGGTGGAAACCATTCTGCCCGCCTCCATCACCGGCCCCGTGGCCATGATTATCGGTTTGACTTTGGCGGGCAACGCCCTGTCTGACGCCATCCCCGCCGCCACGGAGGGCGCCACCACCGAAACCGTGGCCTGGACCGTGGTGGCCCTGGTCACGCTGCTGTCCACCATCCTCTACGCCCGGTACCTCAAGGGCTTTTTGGGCCAGCTGCCCCTGCTGCTGGGGGTGCTCACCGGCAGCGTGGTGGCCGGCATCTTCTTCGCCACAGGCACCAACCTGTTCCGGGAAGTGCCCGCCGCTGCCCTGGACGCCTCCCTGTGGAAGCTGGGCGACGGCTCCATCTTTGCTGTGCCCGCCTTCTCCCTGCCCAAGGTCTCCTGGACCGCTGTGGCGGCCATTATGCCCATTGCCATCGCCACCATCCCCGAGTCCACGGCCCACATGTACCAGCTGGACATCTACGTCAACGACGTGGCAAAGCGCAAGGGCAGCAAAAAGAAGTATGACCTCATTGGCCTGCTGGACCGCAACCTCATTGGCGACGGCATCTGCGATATGATTTCCGGCGTGGTGGGCGGCCCCGCCGGCACCAACTACGGCGAGAACATCAGCACCATGGCCATCACCAAGGTGTTCTCTGTGCCGGTGCTGGCTGTGGCGGCTGTCATCGCCATGATTGTCAGCTTCTTCACCCCCCTCATCCGGGTGATTTACGGCATCCCCCTGGCGGTTATCGGCGGCCTGGAGGTCTACCTCTTTGGCGCCATCGCCGCCCAGGGTATCGCCATCATGATTGAGAAAAAGGTGGATATGTTCTCCTCCAAGAACATCGCCGTCATCGCCTCCATCATGGTCATCGGCATCGGCGGCCAGTACGCCTTTGGGGGCAACATCCCCTTCTTTGGCCTGCAGGTGCCCTGCATCGCCGGCGCTGCCATCTTCGGCATTGTGCTGAACCTGCTGCTGAGCATTGGCGAGAAAAAGGCCAAGGCCGAGAAAGAATAAACACAATAAGCGAAATGAATGGGGAAGGGCTGCTGTGGTTTACAGCGGCCTTTTCTGCTTTCCGGGGGATTGCCAATTTCCCGCGGATGTGGTACCATTTTTTCACATGTGGCATTGCCACCGGAAAGGGGAACGGAAACATGGAGCAAATCATCGGGCTTCTCGCCCAGGAATTTCACGTCAAGCCAGAGCACGCCCAGGCGGTGGTGGAGCTTTTGGACCAGGGCAACACCGTGCCCTTCATCGCCCGCTACCGCAAGGAGCGCCACGGCGCCATGGACGACCAGGCCATCCGGGAGCTGGCGGACCGTCTGGCCTACCTGCGGGGCCTGGAGCAGCGCCGGGGCGAGGTGCGGGAGGCCATCCAGGAGCAGGGCAAGCTCACCCCGGAGCTGGCCGCCGCCCTGGAGCGCGCCGCCACTTTGGCGGAGGTGGAGGACCTCTACCGCCCCTACCGGCCCAAGCGCCGCACCCGCGCCGGGGTGGCCCGGGAAAAGGGGTTGGAGCCCCTGGCCCAGCTGCTCCTGGCGGGGAAGGACGCCCAGGGCCGCCCCCTGCGGCAAAGCCCCCTGGAGCTGGCCGCTCCCTATGTCAGCCCGGAGAAGGGTGTGGAAACCCGGGAGGAGGCCCTCCAGGGCGCCTGCGACATTTTGGCCGAGGGCTTCTCCGATGACGCTGCCATCCGCAAGCGGCTGCGGGCCATGCTCCAGAAAAACGGCGTGCTGCGCTCGGTGGCCGCCAAGGAGGAGGACTCTGTCTACAGCCTGTACTACGACTTCTCCGAGCCGGTGAAGCGGCTGCAAAGCCACCGGGTGCTGGCCATCAACCGGGGGGAGAAGGAGGGCTTCCTCAAGGTGGCCCTCCAGCCCGGGGAGGAGAGCCCCCTGCCCCGCATCCTCCGGGACGTGCCGCCCCGCCACCCCTACTGGCAGCTGCTGGAGCAGGTGGCCCAGGACGCCTGGTCCCGGCTGCTGTTCCCCTCTTTGGAGCGGGAAATCCGCGGCGACTTGACCGACATGGCCGACGAGCAGGCCATCCACACCTTTGCCCTGAACCTGCGCCCCCTGCTGATGCAGCCCCCGGTGAAGAACCAGGTTGTGCTGGGCTTTGACCCCGCCTACCGCACCGGCTGCAAGCTGGCCGTGGTGGACGCCACCGGCAAGGTGCTGGACACCGCCGTCATCTACCCCACCAAGCCCCACAACAAGGTGGAGGAGTCCAAGAAAACCCTGCGCCGCCTGTGCGATGCCCACGGCGTCACCTGCGTCGCCATTGGCAACGGCACCGCCAGCCGGGAGTCCGAGCTGTTTGTGGCGGAGTTCATTCAGGAGTACGGCAGGCCCCTCTCCTACATGGTGGTCAGCGAGGCCGGGGCCTCGGTGTACTCCGCCTCCAAGCTGGGCGCCGAGGAGTTCCCGGACTTCGACGTGTCCCTGCGCTCGGCGGTGAGCATTGCCCGGCGGCTCCAGGACCCCCTGGCGGAGCTGGTGAAGATCGACCCCAAGGCCATTGGCGTGGGGCAGTACCAGCACGATATGCCCCAGGCCCGCCTCTCCCAGGCCTTGGACGGCGTGGTGGAGGACTGCGTCAACGGCGTGGGCGTGGACTTGAACACCGCTTCCCCGTCCTTGCTGCGGCGGGTGGCGGGCATCACCCCGGCCGTGTCCCAGAACGTGGTGGCCTACCGGGAGGAGCACGGGGGCTTTACCAGCCGGAAAGAGCTCTTGAAGGTGCCCAAGCTGGGCCCCAAGGCCTTTGAGCAGTGCGCCGGGTTCCTGCGGGTGATGGAGAGCCAGAACGTGCTGGACCACACCGCTGTCCACCCGGAGTCCTACCAGGCGGCGGAGCGGCTTCTCTCCCTATGCGGCTACACCCTCCAGGACGTGGGGAGCCTTTCCCAGCTGCCCCAGCGCCTGGCGGAAGTGGGGGAGGCCAAGGCCGCGGAGGCCTGCGGCGTGGGCCTTCCCACCTTGCGGGACATCGCCGCCGAGCTGCAAAAGCCTGGCCGCGACCCCCGGGACCAGCTGCCCCCGCCGCTGCTGCGCACCGACGTGATGGACCTCTCCGATGTAAAGCCGGGGATGAAGCTTTCCGGCACCGTGCGCAACGTGGTGGATTTTGGCGCTTTTGTGGACATCGGCGTCCACCAGGATGGCTTGGTCCACGTGTCCCAAATCACCGACCGCTATATCCGCCACCCCTCCGAGGTCCTCTCTGTGGGGGACATTGTGGAGGTGACAGTCCTCTCCGTGGACCCGGCGAAAAAGCGCATCTCCCTCACCATGCGGGAGCAATCTCCCAGCCCCGCCCAGGGCAGCGCCTCCCCCAAGGCCCAGCGCCCGTGAGGATTTCCCGAGAAATAGCGTGCTTTTTCAAACAAATGCCGCCCCAGTGCACAAAACGCAAAAATTCCAGCCAACCCGCAAGGGAAAGCTGGAATTTTTTGTTAGGAGGAAAGGCTGGTTTAGTTGTCCTTAGAGTGGCGCTCGCCCACCTGGAACTGGTCGGAGTGCTGGAACATGTACAGCACCGTCATGGGCTGCTGGCCGGTGAGCTTCTGGAAGTCGTCGGTCCACACGTCCATCTTGCCCTCGCGGATGGCCTGGCCGAAGGTCACCATGCCGTCGGAGGAGTAAGGGGCCTCGCTGCCCTTTTCAAAGTGGCCGTCGGTGGTGCGGGGCACGCCCATGGCGTCGAACACCTGGTAGTTTTCCTCGTCGGTGATCTCCTGGTAGCTGACTTGGTTGCCGGTGCCCTGGTTGCCGTACGCGATGAACTGGGAAATGGTCATCAGCTCCGGCCCGTTGATGTTCAGGGTGGCGTGGTCGTACTCGGCGCCCCGGTGCAGGGCGTAAGCTACAGCCTTGGCGCAGTCCTTGCGGGAGATGTAGGCCATCTTGCCGTCACCCTGGTTGTTCTTCAGCACGCCGTCCAGCTTCACATAGGTGAAGTAGTTGGTGATCATGGCCTCGGCGTACTGGGAGTTCCGCAGGAAGATGTAGTCCAGGCCGGATTCCTTGATGTAGTTCTCGGTGTAGATGTGGTCTTTCTTTTCCACGCTGGGGTTGGTCTCGTCCCCGGCGTTGACCAGGGAGGTGTAGATCACCTGCTTTACCCCGGCGGCCTTGGCGGCGTCCACCACGTTCTTGTGGGCGTTCTGCCGCTTGGCCCCCACAAAGGGCATGGAGATCAGCGCCAGGCGGTCCGCGCCGGCAAAAGCCTCTTGCAGCCCATCGGAGAAGTTGAAGTTGGTGACGTGGGTCTCCACGCCCATGTCCGCGTATTTTTGCAGTGCGGCCTCGCTGTAGCCGCAGAAAATCAGGTTGTCCACCGGCTCCAGCTCCAGCAGGTATTCCGCCGCTTGGCTGCCCAGATTGCCGTCCACACCTGTCAATAACAGCTTGCCCATGATGATAGTTATCTCCGTTTCATTGATGATTTTTTCATTCCCCGCTCCCATTCTGCTGGCCATTTGTCTTGACAATATTCCCAGCCAGGGATTCAAGCGAGCGGTGCAAACCATTTCGTATTTGCCGCATTTTATCTCCTGGGTAGTGATGGCAGGCTTGGTCTACCGGATACTGGACACAGATACTGGTATTGTCAACTACATCATCCGTTCCCTAAAGTATTCTACTTGTGCAGAAAAGGAATTGAGCTGGTCATCAGAGTCACTGCTCACACGGGCATAAGCACAAACCCGGATTTTTTGCTCTTGTGGTTTTATGGTATGAAAAAAGCGCAAAGGGATAAGAGCACCTTTGTGCCAGGGTTATATAGCAAAACGCCGCAGAAAGAATCTGCGGCGTGAATTCATAGTATTTAGTTTTGGTTGACAACTTAGGATTTATCTTTGTTCTATTATTTCTAATAGTCTTCTTACATAATCACCTGCATGGTTTATTGAAAACTCTCCATGGTACATATTAGGAAGAACTTGTATAGAACTATTCTGTAGTTTTTTATGAATTAGTTCTGCTGACTTTTTCATTGAGTGATTTTCTTTTTCTCCGACAAAAATTTGAACTATTGCTTCGCTCTCTTCAATCCCATCTTTTAAGGAATATAATGAGTTTTCCTGTAAAAAAGCAATCATATCGCCCTTTGTTATTGCACAAGTATCTTTGTAATAATTATCAAACAAATGCTGCTTTATTCGTAGTGATTTGAATTGTAATTTTGAAAACCATTTATACTTTATCAAACCATAACAACTCCCAAACGCAGGCTTAATCATAGAATATGTGAATTTTGAAGGTATTACAAGTGCGCTTTCCACTATTGCATACTTACATATATCCTTGCGATGAGATAAAATTTCAAGTAAAATCTGTCCTCCAAGTGATAGTCCTCCAATCAATAAAACGGAACCATCCAGTTTATCATTTATAAATTCTATAATCTCTAAAGCGTTATTTTCTATCGTTGTAAATCGTTTATCACTTCCTGCATGACCGTCTAATATAGGTATAATTATATGATAATTCGTTTGTAGCATTTCAGCAATTTCTTTGTAATTCCACCATGACAAACCACCTCCATGTAGGAGGATAATTACATTACTATTTCCTTTCCCATATTCAGCATAGTTCAACCTTTTTCACCTCGCTGTAAAATTAGGATTTGTCTATCACATATATGACCATGCCTTTCCGCGAAAGGCACCAACGAGAAATGAAACAAGGCTGGTGCTTCCGCAATAGAGTGTAATTTGGTAAACTTTGTTTGGGGGCAGCCATACTACAGAGTACGAGGAGGTAGGTGCGGTGCAGCGTGCTGTAACCGCGCTCATATATAAGTCACCGGGCATCCATTCAAGCACCAATGTGTAGGACATAGAGCCTGTAAACTTATCTTTGTAAAGACGCAACTCGTTTTTAGCTGGATGCCCAGTCCCTGGATGCCCTCAACAATATTTTTGCGAGGGGAGTTGTTATGGGAAGACTAAAAATCGTATATCCAGTTTGCTGTGGGATGGATGTTCACCGGGATTTTCTCATCGCCTGTATTGCCGCTACCAATGCGCAAGGGGTTACAGAGTATCAATCACGAAGATTTTCAACCTACACAGGGAGCCTGCGCGAACTGCGGGACTGGCTTTTAGCCAACGACTGTAAGGATGTTTGTATGGAATCAACAGGTAAATATTGGTTCCCAGTTCACAACATTTTGGAGGAGTCCTGCCATGTGGTAGTCAGCCACCCGAAATTCGTCAAGGCTATCAAAGGGAAGAAAACTGACAAGAAAGACGCTCAGTGGATTGCCGACTTGTTCAAGCATGACCTTGTTCGCGGCAGCTTCATTCCACCTAAGGATATCCGGCAGCTTCGAGATCTTTGTCGTTACTGGGTCAAGCTTTCGTCCTACATGACCGGAGAGAAGAACCGCGCCCAGAATTGTCTCACTGTTTCCAACTTCAAGCTTGATGACGTGTTCAGTAATGTGTTCGGTAAGAGCGCATCCGCCATCACGACACAGTTGTTGGAACACCCGGGAGAGCAGTTTGACGTGGCTCCCTTTGTAGATGGGCGCTGTAAAACACCCATTGCACAGATTCAGGAAGCAGTTGACGGTATCTTCACTTATGAGCAGGCGGAGAAGCTCAAAATCATTCGTGGCCACATGGATTCTCTGGAAAGACATAAGGCAGAACTCGAATCCCTTATTCTGGAGATTGCTCAAAACTATCTTCCGCAGATTGAACTGCTGCTGACTGTCCCCGGCATCCATGACGCTTTTACTGCTATCCGCATTCTTGCAGAAATCGGGGCCGACATGACGGTGTTTGATACCTCTAAGCATCTCTGCTCTTGGGCTGGTCTTACCCCTCAAAACGCGGAGAGTGCCGGTAAGAAGAAAACCACTCGCATTGGCAAATCCGGTGCTTATCTCAAGCCCTTGCTGATTCAGGTCGCTCTTGCTGCAAGCCGCGGTGAAAAACATCCTGAAATCTACGGAAAGAAGCAGGCGCTGCAAAAACGGCGCGGTAAGAAAAAAGCCATAGTTGCCATTGCCAGGAGACTCTTAACCGCCATCTACCATATTCTAAGCAAGAACGAGCCGTACAATCCTGCTGCCTACATCCAGGAAGACAAGAATCCTATGGCCCGCCAGATCTCCCAAGAGAAAGCCTTCGAGATGCTTGCTCGAATGGGCTTTATTGTTTCAAACCCTTCTCCGTTGTCCTCGTCAGGATAGCCAGCCATCCTCGTTTTTTGACCGCCTGACCGACGGTCTA
>JABLTR010001573.1_pt1 | contig 25471 bp, 19 predicted proteins | sample 7160071 | NCBI WGS metagenome assembly JABLTR01 (sample SAMN14651230, study PRJNA627086) | human gut metagenome | isolation source: feces | host: Homo sapiens | reverse complement strand
TTTTTTTTACTTCTAACTATCTTTGGGGGTTTTGTTCGGTCCCCCGCCCCCTTCTCTGCGTCTCCGGCTCAGATTACATGGCCCTTTGCCCGGATGACGTCGATGACTTTCTTCACATAGTGCTCGCAGGCCTCGTGGGTCTCCGCCTCCACCATGACCCGGATCACCGGTTCCGTGCCGCTCTCCCGCACCAGAATGCGGCCGGAATCCCCCAGCTCCTCTGCCACGGCGGCCACGGCGGCCTGGACGTCCGGGTCGTTCTGGGCCTCAGGCTTGCTGCGCACTTTGACGTTCTGGAGCACCTGGGGATAGATGCGCACCGGGGCAACCAGCTCACTGAGGGGCATCTTTTTCTCCATCAGCACCTCCATCACCTTGATGGCGGTCAGAATGCCGTCGCCGGTGGAGGCGTACTGGCTGAAGATGATATGGCCGGACTGCTCTCCGCCGATGCGGTGGCTGTTGGCCACCATGTTCTCATAGACGTACTTATCCCCCACCGCGGTCTTTTCATAGTCGATTCCCGCAGCGTCCAGCGCCTTATACAGTCCAAAGTTGGACATAACTGTGGTGACCACGGTGTTATTGCGCAGCGTCCCCCGCTCCTTCATATACCTGGCGCACAGGTACATGATGAGATCGCCGTTGACCTCATTGCCCTGCTCGTCCACGGCAATACAGCGGTCCGCGTCGCCGTCAAAGGCGAAGCCGATGTCCAGGTGGTTGGCCAGCACAAACTGCTGCAGGGACTGGATATGGGTGGAGCCGCAGTCCAGATTGATGTTCAGGCCGTCGGGCTCGTCGTGGATCACATAGGTCTTTGCCCCCAGGGCATTGAACACGTTCTTGGCGATCATCCAGGCGCTGCCGTTGGCGCAGTCCAGGCCGATGCGCTTGCCCCGATAGGAGCGGGTGGCCAGGCTGATCAGATAGCCGATGTAGCGGTTGCGCCCGGCGGCATAGTCGCAGGTCTGGCCCAGGGCGTCCCGGGTGGCATAGGGCACCTCGTCGGTCTCCCCGTCCAGATAGGCCTCTATGTCGGCGATGGTGGCCTCGTCCATTTTCTCGCCCCGGTCGTTGATCAGCTTGATGCCGTTGTCATAATAGGGATTGTGGCTGGCGGAAATCATCACGCCGCAGTCAAAGTCCTCGGTGCGGGTCACATAGGACACGCTGGGGGTGGTGGTCACATGGAGCAGAAACACGTCCGCTCCAGAGGCGGTCAGCCCGCAGCTCAGGGCGTCCTCCAGCATATAGCTGGAGCGGCGGGTGTCCTTGCCGATGACCACCCGGGCCCGTTTGCCCTGCCTTTTGCCATAATACCATCCCAGAAAACGCCCCACTTTGAAAGCGTGTTCCACGGTGAGGTCCACATTGGCTTCACCCCGGAAGCCGTCGGTTCCAAAATATCTGCCCATCGTTCAAAAGGCCTCCTTATTTGTTTGACAAAAACACAATCATGCCCTGGCGCAGGCTCCGCCGTCCCGCAGGGCAGCGGGCGGTGCGCCGAGAAGCTCCATTGGAGAGGCGGGCCGAGCGCCTGCGCAGACGCCCCGTCCCGACAGAGCCCACAGTATTGTAGCACATCCACCGGCCTTTGTCACCCTCATCCGCCTGCCTCTTTTCCCCCGTCCTTGCATCGGGGCGCCACATAGGGTAAAATGGACAAAAGAGAGAGAAAGGTTGGGAAATTTATGAGACAGATTCGAAGGGCACTGTGCCTGTTCCTCTTCTGCTGCTGTCTGCCGTCTCTGACCGGATGCGGAAAAACCTCCACCCAGGATCTGAGCGCCGTCCCCGACGCCTTTGCCGCACAGCGTTCCGTCTGCTGCACGGTTGAGTACACGGTGGGCCTGGATGCGGTCATTGACGGCGTCACATACGACGATCTGGAACAGAGCTGCACCGTGGATCTCCAGGCTGACCTGGCCGGCGGCGGCTGCCAGGTGTCGGGCCAGATGACCTCTCTGCTGGAGGAGGGAACCTCCATCGAAGTGGAGGCCTATGGCGACAGCAGCGGAAGCTACTATCGCTACAACGACACCTATCTCTATGACGAGATGGAGAACTCGTTTCTCACCCTGCTGCGCGCTCCGGCAATACTGAACCTGTCCCAGGATTACACCGCCCAGGAGGCCACCGAGATCCTGTATGGCACCCCCTGCACCGTCTACTCCGGCACGGAAATTGCCGACGACAGCCCTCAGCGGTGGATTGGATTCCCCGCCGCCCAGTCCTTCTCCCTGGAGGGCAGCGTCATCGACGTGCTGTTCTGCGTCTATGAGGATTCCGGACTGCCTGCCTGCGTCCGGTTGGATTACTCCAATCTGGAGGAGATGGGGATCGGCTTTTCCGACGAAAACGGCGGCCAATACACCCTCACCTCCCTCCGCTACGAGGTGCTGTACCAGGGATATGGCACAGAGGTTTCCGTCTCTGTCCCGGAGGAATTCCGGCAGGCCGCCCTGGAGGGCAGAACCCCGGCCGGCGATGCCCCCGAAAACGGAGACCAAGCCGCGGGAGAGAGCGGCCTGGACTCCTCCCACGAAGGGCCGGACTCTGAAGCGGGCACGGCGGAGGGCAATTATCTCCTCTACAGTTCGGATCACAGCTACAGCTGTGAGATCACCACGCCACAGTTTATGGCGCTGGATCAGCAGGAGGACAGCGCCGTCAGCTTTTACTACTTTTTCGCTGAGAACGATATGGAACTGGTCAGCTATACCCTTTATGAGGACTACACCGGTGATGACGAGGCGGCCTATGCCGAATCCCTGCCCGATCTCTACCGGGAGATGGAGGGGATTGGCGAGGTGCACTCCGACGGCATCCAATCCCTCACTGTGGGCGCTCACGAAGTCAGCTACATCACCCTCTCCTTCTCTCTGGAGCAGAATGGCGCGCTGTATCAAATCATGGACATCTACTCCTGGATTGAGGCCCCCAACGGGCAGGACTGCCTGGAGGTATCCATTACCGAATACAACGGCTCCGGCGACGGACTGCTGATTGATCCGGAGACAGAGTTGGAGCTGGCCTATGCCGCAGTGTTGGGCTGGCACGAAAACTGACGGTTATAAAACAGGAAACGGGCCCGGAGCGCTGCTCCGGGCCCGTTTTGATCGCAGGCATTTTCGTACATAATGCAAAAAGCCGTCGCGGACGATAGGACGTCCGCGACGACGTGGAAGGGACGGTTAAAATGGATATCTTCCCCCGTAACGGGACAAAACTGCCGCGCAGCGGCGAACCCGAATCACAGCTCAGCGTAAGCGGTTGCGGTTTGGAACGGAGGAGCCGCGGCACGAGGGCGCTCTGACTAAAAAAAGACGGAGCAAGCAGATACATCGCTTGCTCCGTCGTGGCGCAGAAGGAGGGATTTGAACCCTCGAGACGCTATCAACGCCTACACGATTTCCAATCGTGCGCCTTCGACCACTCAGCCACTTCTGCATCCAAAGTGTAGTGCTCTACTACATTGCACCCCGTGAAGGCGTAACCGTCTGTGCAACGCTAGTTATTATAGCAGATTTTACGGTTTCGTCAAGGGGGATTTTTAAATTTTTTCAAGAAAACCGGCGCCCTCTTTTCTAAGAGGGCGCCGGGATGGAAACGCATTACTTCTTGGACAGGTACTCGTCAATGGCCGCAGCGGCTTTCTTGCCCGCGCCCATGGCCAGAATGACCGTGGCCGCACCGGTGACCGCGTCGCCGCCGGCGAACACGCCCTCCCGGGTGGTGGAGACGGTGTCCTCGCCCACCACCAGGCAGCCCTTCTTGTTGGCCTCCAGGCCGGGGGTGGTGGAGCGGATCAGCGGGTTGGGCGAAGTGCCCAGGCTCATGATCACCGTGTCCACGTCCAGCACGAAGTTGCTACCCGGGACCTCCACAGGACGGCGGCGGCCGGATTCGTCAGGCTCACCCAGCTCCATGCGCACACACTCCATGCCCACCACATGGCCGTGCTCGTCGCCCAGGATGCGCACTGGGTTGCACAGTAGCTTGAACTCGATGCCCTCCTCCTCTGCGTGCTCGATCTCTTCCACGCGGGCGGGCATCTCCTCTCTGGAGCGGCGGTAGACAATGTAAACATTCTCGGCGCCCAGACGCTTGGAGCAGCGGCAGGCTTCCATGGCCACATTGCCGCCGCCCACCACGGCCACGGCCTTGCTCTTCAGGATGGGGGTGTCATAGTCGGGCAGATAGGCCTTCATCAGGTTGGTACGGGTCAGGTACTCATTGGCGGAGAACACGCCGGCAAGGCCCTCGCCGGGAATGTTCATAAACATGGGCAGCCCGGCGCCGGAGCCGATAAAGACAGCCTGATAGCCCATCTCAAAGAGCTCGTCAATGCTGAGCACCTTGCCGATGACCATGTCGGTCATGATCTCCACGCCCAGAGCCTGGAGCTTATCCACCTCGCTCTTGACGATGGCCTTGGGCAGGCGGAACTCGGGGATGCCGTAGACCAGCACGCCGCCGGCGGTGTGGAACGCCTCAAAAATGGTGACCTGATAGCCCAGCTTGGCCAGGTCGCTGGCGCAGGTCAGACCGGCAGGGCCGGAACCGACCACGGCTACCTTCTTGCCGTTGGACTCGGGCTTGACGGGCTTCTCCACCACGTTCTCCCGGTACCAGTCGGCCACGAAGCGCTCCAGGCGGCCGATGCCCACCGGCTCACCCTTGATGCCCCGGACGCACTTCTGCTCGCACTGGCTCTCCTGGGGACACACACGGCCGCTGATGGCGGGCAGGGCGTTGGTGCCGTTGATGACCTCATAGGCGCCCTTGAAGTCGCCCTCGGCCACCTTGGCAATAAACTCGGGGATCTGCACGTTGACGGGGCAGCCGGACACACAGGGGCGGTGCTTGCAGTGCAGGCAGCGGGTGGCCTCGGTCATGGCCGTCTCGGCGGAGTAACCGGTGCACACTTCCAGGAAATTCTTATTGCGGACATTGGGATCCTGGGCGGGCATGGGGGCCTTCTTGGGATCCATGTTGGGCTTTCTGACTTCTGCCATGATTCAAATCCTCCTCACTTGATCAGGTCCTGGGCCAGCTTCTCAAAGCGGCACATATGGGACATCTCTTCCTGCTCCTGATCCCGGTAAGCAGAATTGCGATTCATCAGCTCGGCAAAATCCACCTGATGGCCGTCGAACTCAGGGCCGTCCACACAGGCGAACTTGGTCTCTCCGCCCACAGTGACCCGGCAGCCGCCGCACATGCCGGTGCCGTCGATCATAATGGGGTTCAGGCTGACGATGGTCTTGACCCCATAGGGCTCGGTGGTCTTGCAGACGAATTTCATCATGGGCACGGGGCCGATGGCGATGACCTCGTCGTACTGGATGCCGCTCTCCAGCAGCTCCTGCAGCTTGACGGTGACAAAGCCCTTCTCGCCATAGCTGCCGTCATCGGTCATCATATAGAAGTTATCGCAGGCCTCGTTGAACTCCTTCTCCAGGATGACGATGTCCTTGCTGCGGAAACCCATGATGCCGTCCACTACGGCGCCGGCCTCATGCATGGCCTTGGCCACGGGATACGCAATGGCGCAGCCCACGCCGCCGCCTACCACGGCGACCCGCTTTTTGCCCTCCACATCGGTGGGCTTGCCCAGGGGGCCGACAAAGTCCTTCAGATAGTCGCCCTCATTCAGGGTGGCCAGGGCTTTGGTGGTCATGCCCACCAGCTGGAAGATAATGGTGACCGTTCCCTTCTCCCGGTCATAGCCGGCAACGGTCAGAGGCAGACGCTCACCATATTCATCAATCCGGAGAATGATGAACTGGCCCGCCTTCACCTTTTTTGCCACAAAGGGAGCTTCAATCTCCATCAGCGTGACATTGGGGTTCAGCACTTCTTTACGAACGATTTTAAACAAAAGTCTCACTCCTGTTTTAAGGGGCCACCCAGGCAGGCTATCCCCTGTTTTCGAACAGATTCTAACACAATAAAAAGGTAATTGCAAGGAAACTGTTAATTTTTTAACATTACAAAAAGACATTTCTAAAAGTCCGCAATTCCCTTTTATTTTCTCCTCAAAACACCTGTTTTATATATAAAAACAGCGTCTCCCGTCTCAGCGTCGCATTGCCCCCGCCAGTCCTGCTCCGCTGGGCCTCCGGAATCTGTCAGATGTTATATGCTGTAATACGCTGCACACTGCGCATATTATATCCGAAACCCTTGACACCGGAAACGGACAGGTATATTGTGGTCACATAAAACCGTCTCTCACGCTTGGGCGGATGTGGATTTTTTGCAGCGCCTGCTTTTCGCCACGCAGTTATCTGTCGGATAATTGCGTGCTTTTTTGCGGAAATCCGGACCGTCAGCGGCTGCGGCATCAAAGGAGTCTGTTATGAAAAAAGTGTTATTTGTCAACGCCTGTGTAAGGCCCCAGTCCCGCACTTTTGCATTGGCCCGGCAGGTGCTGGAAAAGCTGGGGGGCGAGATCACCGAGGTCAGCCTGTGCCGTGAAAATCTCGCCCCGCTGGACTGGGCACAGCTGGAGCGGAGAAACCAGCTGCTGGCGGAGCAGGATTTTTCCGCCCCCATGTTCCGCCACGCGGTCCAATTTGCCCAGGCGGATGAGATTGTCATTGCGGCGCCCTACTGGGATCTGGCCTTTCCAGCCAGCCTGCGGGTCTATTTTGAACATGTGACCGTCACCGGCCTGACTTTCCAGTACGCTCCGGAGGGGACGCCCGTCGGCATGTGCAATGCCAAACGGCTGATCTACGTCACCACCGCGGGAGGGCCGCTGACACCGCAAAATCTCGGATATGACTATGTCAAGGCGCTGGCGACCACATTTTATGGGATAGAGAATGTGCTGTACTTCAAGGCGGAAAACCTGGACATCTGGGGCGCCGATGTGGACGGCATTCTGCGGGCTGCAGCGGAAGAAATCAAAAACACCCCGCTCTGAGCCGGCGATTCGGCGCAAGACAGCCAGGGGGACGGCAGAATCTGCCGTCCCCCTGGTTTCTTTTTCCTGTATATCTCTGCGGACAATATCCAAAGTGCGCAAAACGCAGCAGGCTACCGGCGGCCTTCTCTCCGCGCACGCCCTCAGCTCTGGAGAATGCCGCTCTGCTCCACCGCAGCGACAATCCGCTGCATCCGTTCCACCGGCTCCACCAGGGCGAATCGGACATGACCCTCCCCCAGAGAGCCGAAGGCACTGCCCGGGGTGCAGATCAGGCCGCTGCGCTCCATCAGCTCCATGCAGAAGGCCACGGAGCTGTCATAGCCCGCCGGAATGGGGGCCCAGGCGAACATGCTGCCCTGGCTGTCGGGCACCTCCCAGCCGATGCTCCTGAACCCGCCGCAGAGGGCGTCCCGGCGCCGCTGATACTCCTCCCGGCGGCGCGCCACCCCATCCTGAGGGCCGTTCAGCGCCGCGATGGCGGCATACTGCACCGGCAGGAAAATGCCGTAGTCGATCTGCGAGCGCACCTTGCTGAAATTTTGGATGATCTCCCGGTTGCCCACCACAAAGGAAATTCTGGCTCCGGTCAAATTATAGGTCTTGGACAGGGAGTTGAACTCCACGCCCACCTCCCTGGCCCCGGGAATACTCAAAAAGCTGATCCCCTCCCGGCCGTCGTAGACAATCTCGGAATAGGCGTTGTCATGGAGGATTATGATATTGTATTTTTGGGCAAAGGCCACCAGCTCCTCATAAAAGCGCCTGGGCGCAGTGACGCAGACCGGATTTGCGGGATAGGACACCACCATTACACGGGCCCGCCGGGCCGTCTCCTCCGGGATGGCGTTCAGGTCAGGCAGATAGCCGTTCTCCTCCAGCAGGTCATAGTAGGAAATCTCCGCCCCGCAGAGCCAGGGCCCCATCTCAAAGATAGGATAGCCCGGATTGGGGCAGAGCACCAAGTCCCCGGGGTCACACAGGGGCAGCGCCACATGGGCGATGCCCTCCTGAGAGCCGTTGACCGACATGATTTCCTCCGGCTCCAACGCCACCCCATAACGGCGCAGATACCAGTTTTGAACCGCCTCCACCAGCGCTGGGAGGTTCCCCAGGGAGTATTTATAGAGATTGGGATCTGCGCAGGCCCGGCGCATCGCCTCCATCACATGCTCATCGGGCGAAAAATCAGGTGTTCCCACCGAGAGGTTGAACACCTCACGTCCCTGGCGGACCATCTCATTTTTGCGGTCATTGAGTACATTGAAAATGCCCGGCTGGAAGGATTCCATCCGCTTGGCAAAGTGCAGTTGCATGTCAGGTTCCTCCATTGTCTCTTCTGATTTTTCTATTATACGCCCTCATCCGCCCAATTCCAAGGGAAAAGACACTGTTTTTATCATAAATACATAGAATGCAGGGAAGCGGCTGAGCCGCTATCCCCTCATTTAGGAGGCATTCACCGTGCAAAAATCCAAAGAAACCGCCCCCTGCCGGGACGGCAGCGGCACTCTGCCCAGCTGCGCCCCGCTCTCGGTGCCCTTTGTGCCGTTCCAGCCCACCTCCCCCAAGCGCTACAGCCGCATGGAGGCCCTGAGCGAAGGCACTCTGTTCCCCGGTCTGAATTTGCCCTTTCATCTGATGAAAAACGGACGGGAAATTCCCAGCTGTCCCCGCACGGAACTCCAGGCCCTGGCTTTTATTGTCCAGGAGCTTGGACTCTATCTGGACACCCATCCGGAGGACGGGGAGGCCTTTGCCCTGTATCAGAATTATGTCAAACTGCTGGAGCAGGGCAAAAAGACCTATGTGGAAAAGATAGGCCCCCTGGTCCAGACCGACGCCGCGTTGGACAACAGCTACACCTGGGTGTACGGACCCTGGCCGTGGCAGAACCAGGGAAATCAGGGAAAGGAGAGCTGAGCCATGTTTACCTATCAAAAATCCTTGCAGTATCCGGTAAAAATCGCCACTCCAAATCCCCGGCTGGCTTCGGTCATCATCAGTCAGTACGGCGGGCCGGACGGAGAGCTGGGCGCCTCCATGCGCTACCTCTCTCAGCGCTATGCCATGCCCTACCCGGAGATCTCTGCGCTGCTCACCGATATCGGTACCGTGGGGGCGCAATGGCTCCGGAATTGGTCTCCCGGGCGGGGCCGAATGAGCATCCGGCCGTTTGCCCGCGCCGCCAAACAGAGCGATGGCCCGCTCCAAAGCGGGACACGCCTGCCCGCATACCCGCATCCATTCCATTTCTTGACTTCGCCCCCACCCCATGATAGACTGCCTCATATAATCCGGCGTATGGCACCACGGAGACAGCGCGGTCTCTAAAACACAGGGAGGGTTTTAATATGCATGTCTATGAAATCACCTTCAGCCCCACCGGCGGCACAAAGAGGGCGGCCCAACTGCTGACCCAGGCCTGGGGCGGCAACTGTTCTGAAGTGGATCTGACCGACAGCCGGAGGGCCTTTGGCGACCTGGCGTTTGAGCCGGATGATCTGGCGGTCATCGCCGTCCCCTCCTATGGCGGCCGGGTGCCTGCGCTGGCTGTGGAACGGCTCCTCAGAATGCGGGGCAATGCTGCCAAGGCAGTCCTGGTGTGCGTCTACGGAAACCGGGCCTATGAAGACACCCTGGTGGAACTGCAGGACACCGCCCGTCAGGCGGGCTTCCGGCCGGTGGCCGGGGTGGCCGCTGTAGCGGAGCACTCCATCGCCCGTCAGTACGCCTCCGGCCGGCCGGACGAGCAGGACCGGAAGGTCCTTCAGCGCTTTGCCGGGCAGATTCAGGCCAAGCTCTCCCGGGGAGATGGGACAGACCCCGCGCTCCCGGGAAATCGCCCTTATAAGACCTGGGGCGGCAGCGCAGCGGTACCGGCTCCCACCGAAGGCTGCACAAACTGCCAAACCTGCGCAAAGCTGTGTCCGACCCAGGCCATTGACCCGGAGGCGCCGGACAAGACCGACGTGCACAAGTGCATCTCCTGCATGCGGTGTGTGGCCGTATGTCCCCACAAGGCCAGAACGGTGGGTGCGGACATGCTGCAAAAGGTCAGTCTAATGCTGGAAAAGGTCTGCTCTGTCCGGAAGGAACCGGAGCTGTACCTCTGAGGCAGCTCCCAGACCGTTTTCACGGCAAACAGCCGGACAGCTTTGCAGCTGTCCGGCTGTTTTGATCTGTTCCGCACACTCCTGCCCCTCTCCTTCCGGGGCTGCCTCCGGAGCACAGAACATGCCCCGCCGCCGTCACATCGGCCCGGGTGCTTCCCGCAGAGGGATCAGGCGGAAACGCCTTTCAATCTTGCTGGGTCCCCTGCTCTTCCCGCTTTCCCGCCGCCTTGTCCTGCAACGCAAAGGTCCAGCAGGCAGAGAGGTGTTTCAGCCGCACCTCCAAGCGCCGGCCGGGAAATGCGGTGATGTGATGCAGCAGCCTGCCGCAGAGCCGGTCCGGCGCGCCCTGGCCCCGGAGCATTTCCTCGATTCTGTCGCAAAGCGACTGCTCCCGTATCCCTCCGTTTCCCACTGTGCACACCTGCTGCTCCGCCTCGGCGATCTGTCCGTCCAACGCGGAGAGGCGGCAATCGTAGCTTTCGTTCATCAGTCTCATGTCCGCCTCCGAGATGCTCCCGGCAAAAAAGGCGTCCAGCACGGCCCTTTTTCGCCCCTCCACCTCCCGCCGCTCCTGCCGCAGTCCCTCAACGCCGAGACGGTGCTCCTCCCCCACCGCCTGCAGCACCGGCAGCACGGCACGGCAAATCTCCCGGGCCAGGGCCGCCCGGTCCAGCTCCAGCATGCCCAACGCCCGGCGCACCAGCTCTATGCCCGCCTCATCCCGAAGCTGGTATCCCACATCGCAGCCAGACCAATGCCCAGACGGATCCTGACAGCGCTTCCCCTGGACTGCGGCGGTGGCGCACCGCCAGACCCGGTAGCGGCTGCGGTCCCCGCGCTGGCGGCTGCGGGATACAAAACTCCGGCCGCAGGCGCCGCACCGGATCTTTCCGGAGAGGGGATAACGGCTGCCGTGGCCGCCGGCACAGCGGCCGTCAATATCCCGACGGGCCAGCTCCCGCTGGGCGGCCTCCCACACCTCCCGGCTGACGATGGGTTCATGGTGGTCGGAGAGACAGACGAAGGCCTCCTCCCCGTGATTGTACTGCTTCCGGTGGGTCAGGTAGTCCGGAGTAATGGTCTTTTTCTGCTTGAGGTCGCCGCAGTATTTCTCATTGCGGAGGATCTTCAGCACCACGGTGCTGCGCCATTCGCAGCTGCCGGTAAAGGTCTTATACCCCGCCTCCCTCAGCTCCCGGGCGATCACCGTGGTTCCCTTTCCCTCATAGACGCATTTGTGGAAAATCAGCCGGACAAGCTCCGCCCCGGCAGGATTCACCGTCAACTTCCCGTTTTGCACATCATAACCCAACAGGGAGCGGCCGAAGACCACTCCCTGTTCCATGCGCCGGGTCTGCCCCCACTTCACCCGCTCTGAGGTTCTGCGGCTCTCCTCCTGGGCGATGCTGCCCAGGATAGACAGCCGCAGCTCCGCATCCGGCTCCTGGGTGTCAATGCCGTCATTTACAAACCGCACCCCGACCCCCATGCCCCGGAGCAAGCGGGTGTATGAAATGGTGTCCAGAATGTTGCGGGAAAACCGGCTCACCTCTTTGGTGAGGATCAGGTCAAACAGATGGCGCTCTGCATCCCGGATCATCTGGTGGAAGGCCGTCCGCCTGGCGGTGCTGGTGCCGGTGATGCCCTCATCGGCATAGATGCGGTAAAGCGTCCAGCCGGGCTGGGCACGGATGTAGTCCCGGAAATAGCGCTGCTGGCTCTCAAAGGAGTTGGCCTGATCCTCCCGGTCGGTGGAGACGCGGCAATAGGCCGCAACTTTCATGGGCAAATCCCTCCTCCTCTGCCCGGCTCTGTGCCGTTTCTATGTAAAGCGCTCGTCCGGTCCTATTGCGGTGAGACAGCCCTCCATGCCGGGAGGGCTGTCCGGCTGACCCGCTGCGTCTCGGACCTGTTTCTCCAGCGCGTCCAGGCACCGGCGGCATTGCTCCTCGTCCAGCACACCCTGATCCTGAAGCTCCAGCACCACCGCCTGTCTCAACAGCCGGCAAAACTCCGGCGCTGTCTCAGATCCCGCCGCAACAGATCCCTCCACATGCAAAAAGGCCGGCATATACCCCATCCCGCTCATCTCCCTCCAGGACAGTATATGAGCGTGCCGGCACACGGTTGCCCACTCCGGCCAAAAAAACGGCCGCCGCCCCGTACTCGGGCGGCGGCCGGCTACTATACACTGTTTTCAAGGACGCAGACCGGTTTGGGGCGCGTCTCCCCTTATACCGCAGTCACACTGACCACACCGCACCGCCACAGCAGCAGCACAAACAGGCCGAAGGCAATGCGGTAGACGGCAAATACGGTCATAGGTTTCTTCTGCAGGAAGGCAATGAATTTTTTCACCACAATCAGGGCCACCACAAAGCTGACCACAAAACCAATGACCAGGCTGGTCATCTCCACCGAACTCATGGAGCCGAAGCCCCCCAGCTGAATCAACTTGAGGGCGCTCATACCGACCATGACCGGGATAGCCAGGAAGAACGAGAACTCCGCACTGGCCGCGGTGGACAGCCCGGCGAACCAGCCGCCGATGATGGTGGAGGCGCTGCGGCTCATTCCCGGAATAATGGACAGGCACTGAAAGCAGCCGATGATCAGCGCCTGCCGGGTGGATACATTGAGCCATTTGCCGGACTGGAGCGGAGTGCTGCTCCGGCGGCAGAATTTTTCCGCCAGAATCATGGCCACGCCGCCCAGCACCAACACGACAGAGACACTGACCGCGTTGAACAGATAGGCATCCGCCAGATCTCCCAGCAGCATCACCCCGATAAATCCCGGAATACAGGCGATGGCCAGGGTGATCCAGAACCGCAATCCGGTTTCCGCATAGGGTCGGGCCCAGCGGCCGTTTTTGCCCCGGGCCGGGAACAAATTCTGCAGCGTCGCCAGGATTTTCTTGCGGTACAGCACAATGACCGCCAGGATCGCGCCCAGCTGGATCACATAGGAATAGGTGTTGATGTACTGTTCAGAGGCTTGAAACCCCAGCAAATCTTCAAATACAATCAGATGTCCCGTGGAGGAGATGGGCAGAAACTCTGTAACGCCCTCCACAATCCCCAGCACGAAGGATTTCAGACAAAACCACAGGTCTTCCATGGGAACCACTCCTTTGCTTGCTCGGATGTAATAGGATACCACAAACCGTTCCAACCTTCAAGAAAAAAACTATGTCCCACAGCAGCCCGTTTATGAATTTTTCTCTGCCTGTCCCTGATCGGCACACGCAATCAAATCCCCCTGCAGCCGGATTTTTGACCCCGATTGGTCTGACTTATTCTATGCACCCCCGATAAATCACAGATGGGTCGCTGGAATATCGGGGCACGGTTGTCGCAGCGCCCCGCGCGACAGCCCCTCTGGGGTTCCCTGGACGCCAGAGGAGTGCTCCGTTTCACCGCAGGCAGACGGCCTCATTGCGACTGCGATCCAGGGACAGAAGAGCTGGGCCATCTGGAGATGGTGGCGGCGATTGTGCACCAGCTGACCCGAAATCTGAGCGCAAAGGAAATCGAAAAGTCTCCTTTGGCCCCCTACTTTGTGGATCATACCGCCGGAATCTATCCCACCGCCGCCAGCGGCTTCCCCTGGAGCGCCGCCGGCATTCAGTCCACCGGCGACCCCATCGCCGACCTGACGGAGGATCTGGCCGCAGAGCAGAAGGCCCGGCTTACCTACGACAATATTCTCCGTCTCTCCGATGATCCGGACGTCAACGACGCCATCCGCTTTCTCCGGGAGCGGGAAATCGTCCACTTCCAGCGCTTCGGCGAGGCCCTGGAGCTGGCCCGCCGCCGCATGAACGAGAAAAACATCTATCTCTTCAACCCGGGATTCGACCAGAAGTAACCATCGCCGCAAAAAGCCGCCGGAACCGTGCTGTAAAGCACCGTTCCGGCGGCTGCTCGTCCCCGGCTCTTTCTCCCCTATGCGGACCATCTGGCGTGCCCTCCCCTACCGGCGCGCTCCGGCCAGCCCCAGCGGTGGAAAATGATATATTGAAAGCAGAGCGCCCCGGCTGCGGACCGATTGGGTTCGCAGCCGGGGTGTCTATTCCGGTTTTTGGAGCCAGTCCGCCGGACCCGCTCCCATATCACCGGAAATCACAGTTCAAAGTCACAGTACTCATAGGCGTTGATTACCGTGGTGTCCCCCCGGGCGGTTCTCTGGGGGATTTCCCGCCCATAGCTGCGATGGATATGCCCGTGGACAAAATAACTGGGGTGATACCGGTCCAGCAGCGTGCCGAAGCACTCAAACCCCCGGTGGGCCAGGGTGTCAAAGTCGTTCAGCCCAAAGGCCGGGGCGTGGGTCAGCAGGATGTCAAACCCCTTATTCCGCCACAGGGCCAGACGGAGCCGGCGCACCCGGGCGGCCATCTGCCGCTCGGTATACATATGCACCCCCTTGGGATGATAGCGGTAAGAGCCGCCCAACCCCAGAATGCGCACCCCCTGATGGACATAGATCTTGTCCTCAATGCAGATACAGCCTTCCGGCGGCCGCTGATCCAGCCGGTCGTCGTGATTGCCGAACACATACAACACAGGACAGCGGGCCATGGTGACCAGAAATTCCAGGTACTCCCGGCGCAGGTCGCCGCAGGACAGAATCAAATCAAATTCACTGAGCCTGCCCGGGGTATAGTAATCGTAAAAGTATTTCGCCTCATGGTCGGCAACTGCCAAAATTTTCAACGAGCTTTCTCCATATCCCGATATCGGGTTCTGTCCCCCGGGCATGCCCGCGGGAGTTGTATCTATCTGTCTTCAGTGGCCCGCTCCACACCCACGATGTCCACAGTGGCCTTGCCCTCATCGCTCAGCTGCTCGTAGGTTGGAATCGCCCCCACCACATTGTGCACCAGCCAGTCCATACTGATGATCTGCTCCAGGCTCAAAAAGTGGCCCTCGCCGTCGATGACAGTCCCCTCCTGGGTGGTGAGAGGCCCCCGGAAGGGGTGGCAGATCCCGGCGCAGATGGCCTGCTCCAGCAGTTCTGAGAGCTTGCGGGTGCTGTCCGGAAGCTTGGAGGAACAGAGCACCTCCACAACGCCGGAGGACATGCCCCAGTAGTAATTCAGCGCCTTGCCGCTCTCCTCATTTTCGCTGCGGTAAGTGCGGTTCAGAATACTGCGGATGATGGTCTCATAGTAGGCCCCCCACTGCCACAGGGGCATGGCCAGCACATCCTTGTGCCCACTGTCCAGACGGTACAGCCCGAAGCTGCTCCGGGATCCCTCCAGCAGCCTGGCCGCATCCTGGGAGGAAATCAGGTCGATCCCCCGGTCTGTCAGCCGCCGGACCGCCTCCTCCGTCCCCACCACGGAGGACCACTCCAGGTAGACCCGGGCCCGGGGGTTGACCATCTGCAGCCCCAGCGCGAAGGCGTTGATCCCCGCGATCTGTCCAAAGATGGGATAGTCGCAGATATAGCCCACCTGTCCGTCCCGGGCCATTGTACCGGCGATGGCGCCGATGATAAACTTCGCCTCGTACATTCTGGCATAGTAGGTGCGGATATAGCGATGGGACTGATTGAGGGAGCAGTTCAGGATATTGACCTCAGGATGCTCCACCGCGGAGCGCAGGCTGGCGGGCAGCAGCTGGGGGGAGGTGGTGAATATGGTGGTATTTCCGTCGGAAATCGCCCGCTCAATCACCTCCAGCGGGTCGCCGTCCAGGGCCTGTTCATAGGCGGTGGTGACAATTTTCCCCTCAAAAACCCGCTGGACGTGGAGCCGCCCCAGCTCATGGGCATAGGTCCAGCCGGAGAGGGTGGGGTTTTTGTCGTGGATAAAGGCCACCTTCAGCGCCCGGCTCTCCCCGCCGGAGCGCATCAGCGCAAACAACCCTCTCTTCTTCGCCTCCTCCGGCGTCAGCTTGACGTCGATGGGTTCCTCCTCCTGCTGAAGCGTAATCTCCTCCCAGACCTTGGCGATGGACCGCTTCATCTCCGCCGGGGACTGCAGCCGCAGCTCCTGATAGCCATAGACCTTCATATAGGCCAGCATGGCGTCCCCCACGGTAGTGGCCAGCTTTCCGCCCCCAAGGGCCGCATACGCCTGCCGGAAGTAATGATAGGTGGTGATAAAACGGCTGCGCTCCTCCGGGCTCCACACCTCGTCGGGCTCTTTGCCCATCAGCCGCTGGAGTTCGGCATAGCCGCCGGGTTTGGTAAACTCCAGGAAATTAATCTGGCTGCACTTGTAAAAGTCCACAAACTCATAGTACAGCTCCACATCCGGGTCTCCATTGCGCGGGGGCAAAATCCGCCTGACCTCGGCGGCAACGGTGATGGCGCCGAAAAACTTCAGCACACTCACCCGCTTGTTGCCCTCCTCCACATAAAAGCGGTTCCTATACTCGTAGACTTTCACCGGGTCCCGGATCCCCTCCTGAAGGTGGGCTGAGCAGAGGTCGCTCCATTTCGCGGCGAACTCCGAGGTCTCCTCCAACAGCGGCATGTAGTTGCGGGCAAATGAGGTGGTGCGGCCCGCCGATTTGGTTCCGACAATGAACTCCGCCGGCACCTGAATCAGGCCCAGGGATTCACAGGAGGTATAAAGCTCTCCGGGCACCAGTTCATCCAGCACCGGCAGATAGGGACTCTCCCCCCGGCTCTGGCAGGCCCGGTACTCCCTCTGCCCCAGCCGCAGGGCCTCCCTGTAATGCTGATCCGACATTCTGTCCCCTCCCGACACGCTGTTTCCGCTCCGACATCACATGATAAGCTGAACACACCATAAACAATTTTGTCCCGGTTGTCAAGGGCGGAAACGGATGACCGCCGGAGCTGACGCTCCGGCGGTCAAAGGCAAGCTATTTCACTCTCTCCAACCTGTCGCTCAATTCGACAAGAGGCTGCTCAGGGGATTACTTCCCGCCCGCACGGCGCTTATGCACCGTAAACAGGACAATCAGGGCCACGGCCGCCAGGATCGCGATGCCGCCAGCCACGAGGGGCATGGTATAATCGCCGGTCTTGGGTGCAGTGGTGGTGGGGCTGGTGGTGTCCTTGCCGGTGTCGGTGCCGGAACCCTGTCCATCTCCAGTGCCGGGCTTTTGATCCCCGCCGGTGCCGGGCTTCTGGTCCTCACCATCGCCGGGCTTCGGATCCTCGCCGTCGCCGGGATCCTCAGTGCCGCCCACGGGAGTGGCGGTCAGCTCCTGCACCGCGCCGTCCTTGACATAGAGGGCGGTGATAAAGGCATAGTCATCGTCGCCAGCGGGGTCATGGCCGCCGCCGGAGAAGGAGCTCAGGTTGTCGCTGGTGCCGTACATCAGACGGTCCACGGTGTACTCATCAGCGCCTTCCGTGCCGGGAGCCACAACCACGCCGTCCTTGACCGCCAGGGTCAGCTTCTGATCGGGGGTGTACCAGGTCTCATCGCCAGGACCGCCGGAGCCGCCTTCGCCGCCCTCACCGGGGTTAGCCTCGGAGCTGTCCTTCACATAAATGACGTTGCCGACTTTATAGCCTTCATTCGTACCGTCTCCGTCAATATCCTCATTGCAGATATTGGTAGCCGCAGGAGCAGCAGCGGACGCATCAACGGTCACGCTCACAGGCTGGACGGTCTGACCGGCGCTCTCCTGGGCGATCTGTTCATCGGTCTCACCCTCGGTGGGAACGTCAGCTTCGCCCTCGGTGGGAACGTCGGTTTCATCCTCGGCGGACACGTCGGCTTCGCCCTCAGTGGACACATCGGTATTGTCCTCAGCGGACGCGTCGGCCTCGTCCTCAGCGGGCACGTCGGCTTCGCCCTCAGCGGGCACGTCGGCTTCGCCCTCAGTGGGAACGTCGGTCTCGTCCTCGGCGGACGCGTCGGTCTCATCCTCAGCAGGGACGTTGGCGGCGTCATCAGCAGGCACCTCAGTCTCAACCTTCACAGGGGTCAGGTCAATCACCTGCCCGTCCAGGGTCAGGGTGCCGCCCACGCGCAGAATAACAGGGGCTTCCGCGCCGGCTGCTGCCACGATGCCGGTGGAAGCGGCGGTGACGTCGTTCACAATGCCGTCACCGGTGACAGTCCAGACAGAACCGTCGGCCACGTTGACGTCGATGGTGTTGAAGGTGTTGCTCTGGATCCGGTTGGCCACCTGACCGATGTCATAGTACTGGCCAATGGGGAAGCTGGTGTTCTGATACGCGGTCCAGCCGTCGGAGGCCTTCTGGCCGGCGGGGGCAGCGGCCACCGCGTCGGAGCCTTCCTTGGTGACATGGATGGCAGCGGTGGAGGAGATCTGGCCCTCCAGGGTGGCGCCGTTCTCCAGGTTGATGGTCATGGCAATGGGAGACTGGGCGCCATTTTTATTGGAGGCCCAGCCGGTGGCGTTGAAGATATCGCCGGTCAGACGGACGCCGTCCAGGTTATAGACACCGGTCTCGGTGCCGGCAGCGCCAGCGCTCTCCGTGGGCCAGCCGCGATACTCCTCATGGGTGGTATAGAAGGAGAAGGTGTCCATATCCATGCCGGTGGTGGTGTCGTCATTGTCCATGGCCTGGATCAGGATGCCGTTGCCCGGGTTCAGCTGGGCGCCGGAGGTGATATTGGCCACCACGCTGCTGCCGGTCTTATGGAGGATGGAGGTATAGCCGGAGTTGACCACAGTGTTGCGCTCCAGCGTCAGCTCATTGGCGGGCAGGCCGGAGTTCTGGTGGATCATAAAGCCGAAGGTATCGGAGTTGATGGTGGTGCTCTTGCTCTCCTCCGGGATATAGGTCCGCAGCACGTTGCCGTTGGCGTCCACCAACTCAATGGGAACGCCCGCCTCGGTGGAGGTGTAGGTGGCATAGCCGCCGGTCAGGATGTTGGCATAGGTGCCCACAGTCATATCCACGCCATAGAAGCGCTCGTCGGCCTGGCCGATGGTGTAGGTGCCGTAGCCGGAGCGGCTGGTATAGGGATTGGCCGTGGCGCCGGTGGTGCCGTGGTCCGTGGTGAAGGTGCCGTCCGCCTGGAGGGGGTAGTCGGCGCCGGTCAGGGTCATCTTGGAGTTGACCACGTTGAGCTGCATGTTCTCGCCGGAGTCGGTGGACAGGATGGCCCACTGGGCGGAGCTCACATCGGAGTCAATCACGGTGGTGGAGGAATCGGTGCCCATCAGGTTGGTGGCACGGGAGGTGCCCATGATGCCGAGAATCCAGGGGGGCGCCACCATGGTGGCCTGATCCGGGGAGTTCCGGTAGCCCTCATACAGGGTTCCGCCGTCGGAATGAAGGGTGGAGTTGTCGATAATGACATCCGCCCCGTCGTCGGCAAACAGGGCCAGGTTGGCCACACCGGAGACGTTTACATCGGAATTCTGAATGGTGAGCAGACTGTCTCCATAGGCGGCGATGGCCGCGCCCAGACCGGAGAAGTCACAGGTGGTGGAGCCGTCGCCATCGGAGTCGATGGAGATGTAGGCGTCGTCGATGGTGTAGTCGGAATCCCGCACAATGATCGGGTTAAACCCCTCCCAGGTGGATTCAATGTGCAGGCCGGTGGCGCTGGTGTCGGTGACCTTCGCCCCCATGTTGATGGCGTCGGAGATCAGCACAGAGTCGCCCCCCGCCGCGTTTGCCGTCATGACCAGGCTGAATGCCATGGCCAGAGCAAGCGTCAATGACAGCAGCTTGCTCAGTCTCTTCTTTCTCATTCCCTTACCTTCCTTTCAAGAGCAGGGCCGCGTACAGAATCATTCATTTCCTGTACGAAGGGAATTTTTCTATTATTTTACTGTGCAGTCAACTCATTTTTGTATAACATGCCCAAATTATGTTTCAGTTTCGTTTCAGTTTTCTGGAAGAAGCATCCACATATGCTTTCCATTATTTTCTGGTCGAAAAAGCTGCAGCCCCTGGGCGGCACCAGGTACCGGCCAAAGGCTGCAGATAAAAAATATTTATAATGAGAAATTTCACGCTGTCGCATTTGGAAGAAAAAGGGCGTTATAATTATTTTTTCCCGGCCTCCGTCTCTCCGCCATAGACCGCCTTCAGCCGCTCCAAAATCACCTCGTCTGCGGGACAGAAGGTGTACCCGCCAATCTCTTCCACTCTGATCCAGCGCAGATCGTTGTGCTCCAGCCTGCGGGGTGTCCCGGCCGCGATCTCCGCATGGAACAGAGCCAAATGGACCGTCAGATCCGGATAGACGTGTTCCACTTCCATGAAAACCGACCCGGGGCGCACCACAATGTCCAGCTCCTCCCGGCACTCCCGAATCAGAGCCTCCTCCGGCGTCTCCCCCGGCTCCACTTTGCCGCCCACGAATTCCCACAGCAGCCCCCGGGCTTTGTGGGCCGGGCGCTGGCAGATCAAAAAGCGGCCGTTCCCGTCCCAGAGCAGCGCCGCTACCACTTCTGTCAATGAGATTCTCCCCTCTCCAACTCAGTCCAGTTTCCAATAGGTGCAGGAATCGGGGGGCAGCTCCGCTCCCCCGTGGAAGCTGGTCTGTTCCCCTGTCATCAGGTTGTAGCCGGAACCAATCCCCAGCTCAAAGGGGACAAAGGCGCTCCGGCTGTCGGCGTTGACGGCCACCAAAACGCGCTCCCTCTCGTCCCGGCGCTCGAATACCAACTGCTTGGGCTGGATCTGGATATTATGGTAACCGCCGTGACACAGGGCGGAGCAGCTCCGGTGGAGCCGGGCCAGCTTTGAAATCCATCCGGTCAGATCGTTCCACTCCGGCCGCTCCAGGGCGGGGCGCAGGGCCGGGTCTCCGTCCCGCTTATCCCCCTGGAGCCCCCACTCGCTGCCGTAGTAGAGGCAGGGCACCCCGGGCATGGCAAAGAGCAGGCCGTAGAGGGCCTGAAGCTGGTGTTCATCCTGGAGCTGGGTGGCGATGCGGCTCACGTCGTGATTGTCGGCAAAGCAGAGCAGGTGCTTTCCGGTATAGAGGCACCACTGCTCCGAGCCGAACTGGCGGTTCAGGCTGTAGGCAATCTCGTGCATGTTGGCGCTGTTGAAACTGGAGTAGAGGCCCTTGTAGCACTCATAGTTGGTGACGCTGTGGCAGGCGTCAGGGTTCATCCAGCGGTTATAGTCCCCGTGCAGGGTCTCCCCCACCAGCACAAACTCCGGCTTCAGCCCCTCAGTGAACCGGCGCAGCTGCCGCAAAAATGCCTCATCCAGGCTGTAGGCCACGTCCAGCCGCAGCCCGTCGATGCCGTAGTCGGCCACCCAGCCCCGGATGGCGTCAAAAATATGGTTCACCACATCCGGATTGTGCAAATTCAGCTTGACCAGCTCCTGACAGCCCTCCCAGCACTCATACCAGAAGCCGTCGTGATAGCCGGTGTCCCCATCAAAGGACAGGTGGAACCAATCCCGGTAGGGGCTGTCCCATCTGCGCCGCCGTACGTCCTCAAAGGCCCAGAACCCCCGGCCCACATGGTGGAACACCCCGTCGAAGAGCACCCGAATGCCCGCGGCGTGGAGGGCGGTGCAGACCTGCCTCAAATCCTCCCTGTTCCCGAGGCGGCAGTCCACCCGGTTGTAGTCCCGGGTGTCGTAGCCATGGGCGTCGCTCTCAAAGAGGGGGTTGAAGAGCACGCAGTCCGCCCCCAGCCGTTTGATATGCTCCACCCAGTCCAGCACCCGGAGGATCCGATGCGCCTCCACCCCATCGTTCTGCAGGGGCGCGCCGCACAGCCCCAGGGGATAAATCTGATAGATCACCGCGTCCTCAAACCACATAGGAACTGCTCCTCTCTTCTTTTCAAATCCTCATAAATATACAGCTATTTCCCCAAAGAATCAAGCCGCACGTTTCTCCATCACCGGAACAAGACGGGGATAATGCAAACAAATCCTGAATTTTTCCCCTCCCCAAGCAGGCGGAAAGCTGTTATAATAATTTGCTATCTCATGTTCCCTATGAGAACACCTCTCAATTGATATAGAAAAGAGGGAAATCGCAATTTGACTCAGACAAACAAACCGTTGACCCGGCTGGGGATGATCCTGGAGTTTCTGAAGGGCGCCAAGGGCTTCTTTCTGCTGGGGATTCTGTTCGCCTGCCTGTCCACTCTGGCGGAGATGCTCCGGCCCAAGGTCATTGAATTCACCGTGGACGGCATCCTGGGCGACCAGTCCTTTGTGCTGCCCGGGCCGCTCCAGCTCTGGGTGGACCGGCTGGGCGGCGCTGCGGCGCTGTTAAACATGCTCTGGCTGCCCGCCCTGGCGGTGGTGGTCTGTTCCCTTCTGGCCGCCGGACTGCGGTATTTCTATCAGATGTTTACCGTCAAAGGCAGCGAGACCTTTGTCAAGTCCATGCGGGACAAGCTGTTCGGCCACATTCAGCATCTGAGCTGCCAGTGGCGCAGCACCCATCAGACCGGCGACATCATCCAGCGGTGCACCACCGACGTGGAGATGGTCAAGACCTTCCTGTCCGACCAGCTGGTCACCCTGTTGAGCATGGTCATCACCATCGTGCTCTCCCTGGTCTTTCTGTTCCGCATCAGCCTGGCGCTGGGGCTGATCTCCTTTGCCAGCATGCCCATTCTGATCGGCTACTCTTTCTGGTTCCATCAGAAGATCGGCTCCTCCTTTCTGGAGTGCGACGAGGAAGAGGGCGCTCTGTCCACCATTGCCCAGGAAAACCTGACCGGCGTGCGGGTGGTCCGGGCCTTTGGCCGCGAGCGGCGGGAACAGCAGCGCTTTGCCCAACAAAACGATGTGGTCACCGGAAAGTGGATCCACCTGGGGAAATACCTGTGCACCTATTGGTTCTGCGGCGACTTCCTGACCGGCGCCACCATGCTCGCCCTGCTGTGCTGGGGCTGTGTGCTCTGTGTCCAGGGCAATCTGACCGTGGGCGGGCTGCTGGCCGCCGCCTCCTATCTCACCATGCAGGTGCGCCCGGTGCGGGGCATGGGCCGGGTGCTCAGCGAGATGAGCAAGGCCGGGGTCTCCATGCAGCGGCTGCTGGCCATCATGTCCGCCCCGGTAGAGGAGGACGCCCCCGGGGCCGACACCCCGGCGATGGATGGGGACGTGGTCTTTGAGCATGTGAGCTACGCCTACCCCGGCCACCCGGAACTGCTCCACGACATCAGCTTCACCATCCCCGCCGGCACCACCCTGGGCATCCTGGGGGGCACCGGCAGCGGCAAGAGCACCCTGGCCCACCTGCTCTCCCGGCTCTACCCGCTGCCCCCGGAAGAGGGCAGAATTACCGTAGGCGGCCGGGACATCCAGGGGATGCAGGCCCAGTGGGTGCGCAAGAATGTGGGCTTCGTGCTCCAGGAACCCTTCCTGTTCTCCCGGAGCATCGCTGAAAACATCGCCATCACCCAGCCCCGCACCGACCTGGACGAGGTGCGCCGGGCGGCCAGGGCGGCCTGTTTGGAGCACGCCGTGGACGAGTTCCCCAGCGGCTTTGACACCTTTGTGGGAGAACGGGGCGTCACCCTCTCCGGGGGCCAGAAGCAGCGGGCGGCCATCGCCCGCACCCTGACCCTGCAGGCCCCCATCCTGGTGTTTGACGACTCCCTGTCCGCCGTGGACGCAGAGACTGACGCGGCCATCCGCGCCAACCTGAAGCAGTATATGGGCCGGGCCACCGTCATCCTGATCAGCCACCGGATCACCACCCTGCGCTCAGCGGACCAGATCCTGGTGCTGGAGAACGGCCGCATCACCCAGCGGGGCACCCATGAAGAACTCTCCGATCAGGAGGGGCTCTACCGCACCATCTGCCAGATCCAGGAGGGAAAGGAGGAGCGCTGCGATGGCCAATCCGAATAAGCGCAAAGGGGGCCAGGAGCGCCCCGTCCGTCTCAAGTGGTTCGGCATTCCGGCCATGCTCCCCTTTATCAAGCCCCACAGGCGGCTGCTCATCATTATCGTGGTGACCATGGCCCTGAGCAGCGCGGCAGACGCGGTCTATCCCCTGTTCCAAAACTACGCCATCAACCAGTACATCGGAGAGGGGACACTGGACACCCTGCCGGTATTTGTGGCCCTCTATCTGGCGCTGCTGCTCTTTCAGGGGCTGATCAACGCCTGGGGCGGCTATGCCGCCAACACTGCCGAGGTCCGGGTGGACCAGGACGTGCGCCAGGCCTGTTTTGACCACGTTCAGACCCTCTCTTTCAGCTACTTCAACCAGAACAGCGTGGGCTACATTCACTCCCGGATCATCTCCGACCCCAACCGGATCGGCCAGATTGTCAGCTGGGGGCTGATGGATGTGATCGTGTGCCTGGTCTACATCATCTGCATTTTCGCCGTCATGTTCCTGCTCAACCCCATGCTGGGGCTGATGCTGCTGTGCGTTGTGCCGGTCATCGTGGCGGTGACCATCTTCTTTCAGCGCCATCTGACCGCCGCCAACCGCAAGGTGCGGGAGTGGAACAGCATCATCACCGGCAACTTCAACGAGGGCATCACCGGGGCCAAGACCATCAAATCCCTGGTGGTGGAGGACAAGATGCAGCACGACTTCCAGGCCGACACCCAGTCCATGCGCCTGGCCGCCGTCCGGGCGGGCTGGTTCCGGGCCCTGTTCCAGTCCAGCATCATTTTCCTGTCCAGCATCGCCCTGGCCCTGGTGCTGTGGCGGGGCGGGCTGCTCACCCGCCAGGGGCTGATGCTGGTGGGCAATCTGGCAGTGTTCATGAACTACGCCACCTCCATCACCAGCTATGTCCAGGATCTGGTGGGCACCATCGCCAACCTGATTAACTCCCAGGTCAACATTGAGCGCATCGACCGTCTGCTCCACACCCAGTCCGATGTGGTGGACACCCCCGAGGTCATCCAGCGCTACGGCGACGCCTTTCATCCCAAGCAGGAGAACTGGGAGGAACTGCGGGGCGAGGTGGAGTTCCGCGACGTCACCTTCCGCTATCCCGACGGGGAGGAAAATGTGCTGGAGCACTTCAATCTGAAGGTACCCCAGGGCTCCATGGTGGCCATTGTGGGGGAGACCGGCGCGGGCAAGTCCACCCTGGTCAACCTGGTATGCCGGTTCTACGAGCCCACCGCCGGCCAGGTGCTCATCGACGGCCGGGACGCCCGGGAGCGCAGCCAGCTGTGGCTGCACAGCCACATCGGCTATGTGCTCCAGACCCCCCATCTGTTCAGCGGCACCGTGCTGGAAAACCTGCGCTACGGCAACCCCAACGCCACCATGGAGGAGATCGAGGAGGCGGTGTGCCGGGTCAGCGCCGACAAAGTCATTGAACGGATGGAGCAGGGCTATGACAGCCAGGTGGGCGAAGGCGGCGACCTGCTCTCCACCGGGGAAAAGCAGCTGCTCAGCTTTGCCCGGGCCCTGCTGGCCGACCCCCGCATTCTGGTGCTGGACGAGGCCACCAGCAGCGTGGACACCCTGACGGAGAAGGCCATTCAGGAGGCCATCGGCACCGTGACCCAGGGGCGCACCAGCTTTGTCATCGCC
>JABLTR010032497.1_pt1 | contig 25483 bp, 27 predicted proteins | sample 7160071 | NCBI WGS metagenome assembly JABLTR01 (sample SAMN14651230, study PRJNA627086) | human gut metagenome | isolation source: feces | host: Homo sapiens | reverse complement strand
TCGAGGGGGCAGCCACCCGCCTCGAATGGGATCAAATGCCCCGGAAGCCTTGCTGGGCAAGGCTTCCGGCAAGCGAAGCGAGGACTTTTGTGCCGAACAGCGGCGCAAAAGTAACGGCATTTCGCAGGCTGTCGTAAAAGTCCTTGGACTTTTTCGACAGCCTGTACGGGGCGCGGCCGTTGGCCGCGCCCCGCATTATGTTGTTCCAGAAAAAGAGTGATTAATAGGCTACGCCCCAGTAGATCATGTGCTTGGCGGGCTTGCCGCAGCACACGCAGACGTCGCCCACGCGCTCCTGCTTCAGGGGCATGCACCGGGAGGTGACTCCGGCCTCCTCCTTCATCTTCAGCTCGCACTCCAGGTCGCCGCACCACATGGTCTTGGCGAAGCCGCCCTCGGTCTCCATGAAGGTCTTGACCTCGTCCAGGGTATGGCACACCTTGGTGTGGTCCTCCAGGTTCTTCTTGGCCCGGGCGTAGAGGCCGTCGTGGACCGCGTCCAGCAGTTCCTGAACCTTGCTCTCCAGCTCGTCCAGGGGGACAAAGACCTTCTCCCCGGAGTCCCGGCGGCAGATGCAGCACTGGCCCTTCTCCATGTCCTTGGGGCCGATCTCCACCCGCAGGGGCACGCCCTTCATCTCATACTGGGCGGCCTTCCAGCCCATGGACTGGTCGGAGTCGTCCATGCCGGCCCGGATGCCGGCGGCCTTCAGACGGTCCAGAAGGGCGGAGGCGGCCTCCAGCACGCCCTCCTTGTGCTGGGCCACAGGGATCACCATGGCCTGGATGGGGGCGATGCGGGGGGGCAGCACCAGGCCGTTGTTGTCGCCGTGGGTCATGATGATGCCGCCGATCATGCGGGTGGACACCCCCCAGGAGGTCTGGTGGGGGTGGTGGAGCTGGTTGTCCTTGCCGGTGAAGGTGATGTCAAAGGCCCGGGCGAAGCCGTCGCCGAAGTAGTGGCTGGTGCCCGCCTGGAGGGCCTTCCGGTCGTGCATCATGCACTCAACGGTGTAGGTCTCCTCGGCGCCGTTGAACTTCTCCTTGTCGGTCTTGCGGCCCCGGACAACGGGCATGGCCAGCACGTTCTCCATGAAGTCCGCGTAGATGTTCAGCATCTGCATGGTCTCCTGGCGGGCCTCCTCCTCGGTGGCGTGCATGGTGTGGCCCTCCTGCCATAGGAACTCCCGGTGGCGCAGGAAGGGGCGGCTGGTCTTCTCCCAGCGCAGGACGGAGCACCACTGGTTGTACAGCTTGGGCAGGTCCCGGTGGGAGTGGATGATGTTCTTATAGTGCTCGCAGAACAGGGTCTCGGAGGTGGGGCGGATGCAGTAGCGCTCCTCCAGCTTCTCGCTGCCGCCGTAGGTGACCCAGGCGCACTCGGGGGCGAAGCCCTCCACGTGGTCCTTTTCCTTCTGGAGCAGGCTCTCAGGGATGAGCATGGGCAGGTACACGTTTTCGTGGCCGGTCTCCTTAAAGCGCTTGTCCAGCTCGGCCTGGATGTTCTCCCAGAGGGCGTAGCCGTAGGGGCGGTAGATGAACATGCCCTTGATGGAGGAGTAGTCGATGAGCTCCGCCTTCCGGCACACGTCGGTGTACCACTGGGCGAAATCCACCTCCATGTCGGTGATCTGCTCCACCTGCTTCTTGTTGGGGTTTTGAGCCATGTCGTTTCAGTCCTTTATTGTAAAGTAAAAGAGATTGGAAAACTCGTACCCAATATTGTATAAATTCGGGGGAGAAAAGTCAAGTTTTCCGCCCAAGAAAGAAGAAGAAATTCAAGCGCAGGAGAGGAAAGCGGGCGGAAAAGGGAGCCGTCAGGCGAACTGGCCGGAGTAGTCCAGCATGACCAGGTCCACCGCCTGAAGCCCGGTCTCCTCCAGGGAGTAGTAGCCGCCCTTGTTCTCCAGCTGGAGGGGGATGGTAAGGCTCTTTCCGTAGACGAGCTGGGGGAGCTGGGCCTCGATGCGGTCCAGCAGAGCGTTGGCGTACTCCTCATTGAGGGCCTGGTACTCCTCGTCGGTGAGGCCGGAGGTGTCGTCGCTGCGGACGCCGGCGGCCTGATAGAGCTGATCCCGAATCTCCAGAAGCTCCTCATCGGAGAGGAGGGAGGGAAATTCCATGGGGGAGATGGTGACGTCCACGGTCACGTCTCCGTTCTCCAGCTCCTCCGCTGGGGCGACGGTGTACTGGGCGTGGGAGTAAATGGCACGGATCACCTCCTGGGCCCGCCGGGTCACCGCCTGTGTGGGCTTGCTGACAATCAGGTAGGACAGGAGATCCTCGGCCTCCTGGGCCATATACGATTCATAGTCCGCCTCCGCCGCCTCGCGGCCGGCATATTCCGTCACCTTCAGGTAGTCCGTGCTGATCTCTCCCAGATAGCTGGCGTCCAGCAGTCCCTGGACATAGGTGTTGGCGTTGTCGGTCACAGAGCCACTCTGGCAGGCGGTCAGCCCCGCCAGAAGGGCGGCCGCGGCCAGCGCGGCACACATTCGTTTCCATCGGTTCATAGCAGTTCCTCCTTTGCCTGCCCCGGGAAAATACGGGGGGCAGCACCAGCATTCTAGCCACGCAGGGGGGAAAAGTCAACCTTCCGGCAGGGTTATTCATAGAAAATTATCTTTTAGGAAAGCAAAGCCGGGGAAAAGAGGGGGGGGACGGCAGAAAAAGATCCCCGCCGCGGCTGCGGCGGGGATGAGAAATTGCAGGTTATGCGTAAGCGCCGTAATAATCGATCATGACCTCGTCCAGCTTCTGCATGCCCGAGTCCACCAGGGAGTAGTAGCCGTCCTCCTCCTTCATCTGGAGCATGATGACCTGATCCTGACCGTAGGTGATCTGGGGAATCAGGGTCTCCAGCTGGTCCAGCAGGGCATTGGCGTACTGCTCGTCCAGAACCTGATACTCCTCGTCCGACATGGCGGCGATGGCCTCGTCGCTGGCGCCGGAGGCCTGCTTCACAGACGTCCAGGCCGCCGCCATCTGATCCTCTGTGAGGAGGGGGATGATCTCAATGGGGGAGACGGTGACCTCCACGGCGATGTCGCCGCTGCTCAGCTGCTCCGCGTCGGCCACAGTGTACTGGGCGTGGGAGTAGATCTCATCCACCACCTCCTGGGCCCGCTGTGTCACTGCGTCGGTGGGGAGTTCCACCGCCAGGATGGACAGCAGATAGCCGGCCTCAATTTCCAGGTTGTTCTCGTGGTCGGCCTGGGCCTGCTCCTGGGTCATGTCCTCCACCACGTCAATGTAGTCCTGGCTGATCTCACCCTTGTAGTTGGCGTCCAGCAGCCCCTGGACATAGACGGTTGCGTCGTCGGTGATGCTGCTCCCGCAGGCGGTCAGTCCCAGCAGCAGCGCCCCGGCGGCCAGCAGCGCTCCGGCCCGTTTCCAATATCTCATCTCAGTTCCCCCTTATGCAGTCTCTCGAAAACTTGTGTGCGAAATCAACAAATTTCCTGAAAATATTTTAAGGTATATAGGCGCAGAAGTCAATTATATCCTCCGATCTTTCACAGGAACTTTACAGAAATCCCAGTGGAGCCGGTCATTCCATGCGGATCAAAACAGTGTAGCTGCTATTTCCCTCAAAGTCGGGCATGCGGTCCCAGCCGGCCCGGATCTCATAGATCCAGCCGCCGGGATTCAGAGTGAGGGCGTCTCCCTCTACGGCCGCCTCCTCTCCCAGGGCGGACACATCTCCCCAGGCGCTCTCCGGCCAGCACTGGGCGGTGAGGGTATCCGGCTCCAGAGGGAAGGAGAGCAGTGCCTGGGATTCGGCGGTGGTCAGCTGGGGCGTCATCTCACGGCACTCCAGGGGGTGGACGCTGTCAGAAATGGTGCCGGAATACTGGTCGTTTCCCTCCCGGACCGTCCAGGACCAGCCGCCCCGCAGGGCGGTGCAGGACTGGTTCCCTGCCGTGACGGTCAGTTCCGGCGGTGCGGTGAGCTCGGTCTCAGGAGCGGGGGCCTCAAGCTGAGGGGAACAGGCGGACAGCAGGCCGAGAACGGCGGCAAGCGTAAAAAAGAAGGTATTCCTGTGGGACATAACAATCCTCCTCTCAAATGGAACTCTGACAATGTAGACGGAGAAAGGAGGCTCACGTTGCGGGAAAATGGAAAAAAGCCCCCGGGCGGCAATGTGGAACCGACCGGGGGACAGGATTCAGAGAGGCTGTGTTTTGAACTGCGGCTGTTCCGCAGCGGTCAGAACGGCAGGGCGATGATGGCGGGGATGAGCACCGGCACAGACAGGGACAGGATCACCCCCGAGGCGAAGGAGTAGATGGCCATGCGGTCGCAGGTGGCGCTGACCACCACGGGCAGGACGGTGTCCATGGCGGTGGCGCCGGGGAGGGCCACCGCCTCGATGTAGCCCAGCTTCTTGGCCACCACGGGGACGGCCACGATGGAGAAGAGCTCGTGCATGATGTTGGAGAGGAAGGCGGTGGCCGACACGGTGAGGGAGTAGGGGGCCAGCAGGGTGGGGGCCAGGGAGTACCACCCGAAGCCGGCGGAGGCGGCCACGCAGTCCTTGGGCCCAAGGGGGAGGAATATGCCGGCCAGGGCGGTCATGGCGAAGGTGCCCACCATCACGGCCAGAGGGACCAGGAGGACCCGGAACCCGGCGGCCTTCACATCCTGGAGCATGGTGCCCTGCCGCCCCATGTCCACCCCCACCAGAAGCAGAAGCAGATAGAGGCCGAAGTTGATGACCGTCCCGCAGTGGGCGGTGACCGAGTCGGGGAGGACAAAGTATCCGCCCAGCATGCCCAGGACCACGGCGGCCACAATCAGGGCGGTGAGGCTGTGGTCCACGTGGGCCTTCTCGTGGCTGGCCTGGGCCTCCTCCGCCTGGGCCTCCTGGGCGGTGCGGCCAAAGGCGTCCATTTTCAGGATATACTTCCGAAGGGCGTGGACCGCCAGCATGCTGCCGATCATGGAGGTGATGGTGATGACGAAGGCGTTGAGGCCGATAGAGCCCAGAGAGGACACGATCTCCTCATTGGCCCCCAGCTCCGCCCCCAGGGTGAAGATCAGCAGCAGCAGGGCCGCCGTCTGAAACCGCCCCAGCCAGGGCATAGGCCGGGAGCGCACCCCAGGGCGGGAGCCGATAAAGGCCCCCAGCACCACCAGGGCCAGGTAGATCACCAGATTGGTCAGTGTGCCGGACATCTGCTGCAAGGGAAATTCCTCCTTTGGTGTAAGACGCAGAAAGGGCCGGACAGCGTTCTCCGCCGTCCGGCCGCGAGTATTGCACATTGTACCACAGCTTTGTGGAAAAGTCCACGAAAATCCGCGCTATTTCCGCATCCCGGCCGCCTGGTAGAGCAGGGCGTTGCAGATGGCGGCCGCCACGGTGGAGCCACCCTTCCGGCCCATGGCCGCGATAGCTGGGACGCCCATGCGGCGGCACACCTCCCAGATGCGCTCCTTGCTCTCCACCACGTTGACAAAGCCTACGGGGACCCCGATGACCAGGGCGGGGCGGAGGGCCCCCGCCTCCATGAGCTCCGCCATGCGCAGCAGGGCGGTGGGGGCGTTGCCCACGGCAAAGACGGCCCCGGGGTGCTCCGCGGCCCACCGGTCCACCGCCGCCGCGGCCCGGGTGGTGCCCTGTTCTTTGGACTGACGGGCCACCTCCGGGTCGGCCATATAGCACAGGCGCTCCACCCCCAGGGCCTCGCAGGCTCCACGGTTGACCCCGGAGCGGGCCATGTTGGTGTCGGTGACGATGGGGGTCCCGGCCTTCAGGGCGGCCACCCCCGCCTCCACCGCCCCGGGGGTAAACCAGAGGTTTTGGGCGTAGTCGAAGTCCGCCGTGGTGTGGATAGCCCGGAGCACCACCGCCGCCCGGTCCGGGGGGAGGGTGACGCCCATAGCGGACAGCTCCTCCCGGATGATGCGCATGCTCTCCCCCTCAATGTCCATGGGGGTCCCGTGTTCCAGCTTCATACCAGCGCCTCCCTGCGTCCTGTGATGATCCAAACCGGGTTCTGCCCCAGCATCAGGTTGAGCCCCCCGGCGGGCCTGCCGCGGGCCACGGTGATCTGGGTGATCCTGGGCTCCATGCCCAGCTGGGTGAGGGCGGCCACAGCCGCGCCCAGGGTCTCCACCGCGATGGCGGTGAGACACACCCGCACGGCGGGATTTTTTTCCACAGCCGCCTGTAAAATGGGGAACAATTCCCCGTCGCTGCCCCCGATAAAGACGCCGTCCGGGGTGGGGAGCTCCTCCAGGGCCTGGGGGGCCCGCCCCTCTGCCAGCTCCAGGTTATAGGCCCCGAACCGCTCCCGGTTGGCCCGGATGAGGGCGCAGGCCTCCCCCTTGCACTCCACCGCATACACCCGGCTGCGGGGGGCCAGGAGGGAGAGCTCCACCGACACCGAGCCGGTGCCCGCCCCCACGTCCCAGTAGGTCTCCCCGTCCCGGACCTCCAGCTTGGCCAGAACGGCGGCGCGCACCTCCTGCTTGGTCATGGGCACGTCCCCCCGGAGGAATACGCTGTCGTCCAGCCCCTGGGAGCGCGGGGCGTTGGCGGGGGGCTCGTACCCCTCCACCAGCAGGACGGACAGGGGGGCGGTCTCCTGCCCCGCCAGCTCATACACCGGGCCGGAGCGGATGCGCTCGCCGGGGTAGGACAGGTCCTCCCCCACCGTGGCGGTGAGGTGGCCCAGACCGGCCTGGGCCAGCCTCTGGCACAGCGCGCCCGCCCCTCCGGCCCCGCCGGTGAGGAAGAACACCGGCCGGCCGCGGGCGGCGAGCACCTCTCCCACCGGGTCGCAGGTCAGGCCGTGGGCGGAGACGACAGACCACTCCTGCCAGGGGCGGCCCAGCTGGGCGGCGAAATATTGCAGACTGGAGACGCCGGGCAGCACCCGGACGGAAATGCCCCGCTCCCGCAGCAGAGGGAAAAGCGTCCGGGCCCCGGAGTAAAAGCCGGTGTCCCCGCTGTACAGCACGCAGGGGAAAGAAAAGTCCCGGCCCTCCAGGATCTCCAGCATATCCGCCGACTTGGTGGCGGGGAAGCGGGGGGCCTGAGGGGCGAGGGCGCACGCCTCCAGCAGGCGGCGGGAGCCGAGCAGACAGTCGGCGCGGCCCAGGGCCTCCGCTGCGGCGGCGGTGAGAGAGTCAGCCCCGCCGGGGCCCATGCCGATTAAGGTCACTTCCATGGGGGGTTCCTTCTTTCTTTCATCGTTAGAAAATTTGAGGCAGGGGGATTTTGCCGCTGCGGCGGCGAGCGTTGTTTCCTCTTTTTCGTAGGGCGCGACGACTCGGCTCGCCGCTTCGCAAGGTTCCGCCCTGCGGGGCGGGTTACTTTCTGCCCGGGCAGAAAGTAACCAAAGAACCGCCAAGGGTGGGCGCAGAGGGACAGGACCGACTGCGTCGCTCCTGCCCCAATGACGCCCACCCCTGGACCCCATTTTACGGGGGCCCAATTAGGAGAGCATTTCAGTTATCGCAAAGGCGCGGGTGGTTCAGTCGACTGGTTTCCATTCTATTACCGCTGCCGCTGAGTTTTTGGTAACCTTTTGGGATTTCTTCTATCAGTGGAAAGCGCGCCTTTTGGGGTGGTGGGGCTCAAGTTTGGCTCAGGGAAACGCGGGCGGTCACATGGGGCCGCCCCTACGGGCAAATCGGAACATTTCGGGGCGGGCGGGTGAGGATACCCGCCCCTACAGCGCATCCGAAGACGCTTTTGCTCTTTCGTAGGGCCCGATGCCCTCATCGGGCCGTTTCCGGGCGGCCCAGTGTGTCGTCCCTACGGCGGAAACGGAATCGGAGCGTTGGTTCGGCAAACTCAGGCGCAGAAACGGAGCCGCACTCGCTCTAATTTTCCACAAACCCAGGGCCCAGTGGCCCGGAAGGAACCGCACCCAAGCACTCCTGATTTTGCGCGCCGGAAATGTTCTGCCCAACCCAAGGGGTGACCTCCGTAATGGGGGACTGGGGGAAAGCCGTCATTGGCGAACGAAGTTCGCCTCTGCGGCGTCCCCCGGCGATCCTTTGGTGACTTTCCCATCGCTGGGAAAGTCACTCGCCGCCCGCAGGCGGCGAAATTCCCCGCGCAGACACGATCAATTCAGCACCCAATCCAAAACAGCATCCAAATCCTCCCCATCATCCTCCGGCCGTCCAATAACCACCAGGGAGACCCCGGTGTTCTGGGCCGCGGAGACTTTCTCCCCAAACCCTCCGGCGGAGCCGCCGTCCTTGGTGACCATCCAGCGGATGCGGTACTGCTCCAGAATGGCCTCGTTGAGCTTTTGGGAGAAGGGGCCGTGCATGGCGATGATGTTTTTGGTGGGGACCCCCGCCCGACGGCAGGCGGATAGACTTTCCTCCACCGGCAGCACCCGGGGGTAGAGCCGGGCTGGGTCCAGGCCGGAAAAGGCGGACAACCCCTTGGCCCCGATGGCCAGGAGGATATTTCCCTCCTGCCCCCGGAGAAATTGGGCGGCCTCCTCCGGGCTGCCCGCCAAAATACTGCCCGGCGGCAGCTGGCTCTCCCGCCGCAGCAGGCGGCGCAGAGGGACCCCGGCGGAGCGGCAGGCGGAGCGGATGTTCGCAGAAACCTCCCGGGCGTAGGGGTGGGTGGCGTCCACGCACCGGTCGTACCCGGACAGCAGGGCCGCCATCTCCTCCGCCGTCTTCCGCCCCACCAGCGGGGTGATGCCGGGCAGGCCGGAGAGCTCCTCCGCACCCAGTTCCGTGGCCACACTGACGGCGGCGGAGACCCCGCGCCGGGACAGGGCCTGGGCCAGCAGGCGGCCCTCGGTGGTGCCGCCGAAGATCAAAAGGCGGCTCATCCCTTGGCCTCGTAGCCCCGGGGGGTGACCATCCGCCCGGAAATCTCCCGGGTGGACTGGGAGCCGATGAACACGGTGGTGAACATGTCCACCTGCTCCTCCCGCAGCTCCGCCAGAGTGAGCAGGCGGTGTTCCTGGCCCTCCCGGCCAATGTTCTTCACCCAGCCGCACACCGTGTCCCCGCTCCGGTATTTTAAGAGAATGTCGCAGGCCCGCCGTAAATGGTCCCGCCGCTTTTTGCTCATGGGGTTATAGAGGCAGAGCACAAAGTCCCCCGCCCCGGCGCAAGATAACCGTTTCTCGATCACCGGCCAGGGGGTGAGCAGGTCGGACAGGGAGATCACCGCAAAGTCGTGCATGAGGGGGGCACCCAGCACGGCGGCTCCGGCCAGGGCGGCGGTGACGCCGGGGATGACCTCCACCTCCACCTCCGGGAAGTCCTCCGCCATCTGGAGGATGGGGCCGGCCATGCCGTACACCCCCGCGTCCCCGCTGCAGATCATAGCGGTGGTCTTTCCCGCCGCCGCCCGCTCCAGGGCCAGGCGGCACCGCTCCAGCTCCTGGGTCATGGGGGTGGACAGGATCTCCCGCCCCTCCTGAAATTCCCGGGCCAGATCCAGGTAGGTGGTGTAGCCGCACAGCACCTGGCTCGCCTCCAGGGCCATCCGGGCCTGGGGGGTGAGCTGATCCGCCCCGCCGGGGCCCATTCCGATCACATAGAGTTGTTTCAAGGAAGCATCCTCCCGTCTGTATTCCAAGTGAGGGGCGGCTCCCGCCCCGCCAGGGCCAGGGTCACCCCGTTCAGGGCGGTCTTTTTCCGCAGCAGGACTCCCCCCGCCGCCAGGGCGGCGCGCTCGCACACGTTGTCCACTCCGGTGATCTCCGCCACAAAGGGGGAGGCGGAAAACTCCCCCGGCACCGCCTCCAGCTCCTGAGCCGTGTAGGTGGTCAGCGGGAGGTCCAGCTCCCCGCAGAGGGCCAGAAGCCCGGGCTCGTCCCCCTTCAAATCAATGGAGCACACCGCCTCCAGGCCCAGGGGGGAGAGGCGCTCCCCCCTCAGCACGGCGTCCAGCAGGGCGTGGATGGCGCCGGCCCCCGTGCCCCGGCGGCAGCCCACCCCCGCCCGGAGGGTTCTGGGAGACAGCCACAGGGCGTCCCGCTCCGGGCGGTACCAGTCTACCACCACGTCCGCCGTCTCCCGCTCCCCAGCCAAAAGTCCGGCTGGCCTCTCCCCGGCGATGGGCCACCTGGACCAGAGGGAGACGGCCTTTCCCTCCAGCAGGGCGGAGGACACGTCCACGATTTTCTCCGGATTGCACACGGCCAGCCCCTGAGCCCGGGCCCACTGGTCCACAGCGAAGGCCCCGTTCACATCGGTGGCGGTGGTGATGACCGCCTGGCCGCCCATGAGGGCGGCGATCTCCCGGGCCAGGTCGTTGGCCCCGCCCAGGTGGCCGGAGAGGATGGGGATGGCAAACTGCCCCTTCTCGTCCACCACCACCACCGCCGGGTCGGTGCTCTTGTGCCGCAGGTGGGGGGCGATGGACCGCACGGCGATGCCGGCCGCCCCCACGAAGATGAGCCCCTGGGCCCGGCCGAAGGCCTGGGCGGTCCAATCCGCCGCGGACGCTCCCGTCCCCCGGGTACAGGCGGCCTGGTGGCCCCGCCGGGTCAGCTCCTCCGCCAGCCGGGCGGCCAGGGCGGCCCCCCGCCGGGTGAAGGCGGTGAGTTCCAGCCTCATAGAGAGCCACCCGGCTCCGCCGAGCCGTCCCCGGTGCGGTACTCCGTAGAGAAGCCGGGGTGGTACAGGAGGCTGCGCTGGTACTGGTGGGAGAGGAAGTCCCCCACCAGCACCAGGGCGGTCTTGGAAATGTGGTGGTCCCGCCCCGCCTGGGCCAGGGTGCCCACGGTGCACCGGACCACCTTCTCCTCCGGCCAGGTGGCCTTGTACACCAACGCCGCCGGGGTGTCCGGGGTGTAGGCCCCCTTCAGCAGCTGGGCGGACAGCCCCTCCAGCATGCCGGCGGAGAGAAAGACCACCATGGTGCACCCGTGCTGGGCCAGGGAGGCGATGGACTCCCCCTCGGGCACCGGGGTGCGGCCCGCCATGCGGGTGATGATGACGCTCTGGCTCACCCCGGGGAGGGTGTACTCCACCCCCGCCGTCGCTGCGGCCCCGCAGAAGGAGGACACCCCCGGGATCACGTCCCAGGGGATACCCCGCCGGTCCAGCTGGTCCATCTGCTCCCGCACCGCCCCGTAGAGGGAGGGGTCCCCGGTGTGGAGGCGGACGGTGTTCCCGCCGGCGCGCTCAGTCTGCTCCAGCACCTCCAGCACCTGCTCCAGGGTCATCTGGGCGCTGTTGTACACCGGCACGCCCTCCCGGGCGAAGCCCAGCAGGGCGGGGTTCACCAGGCTGCCCGCGTATACCACGCAGTCGGCCTGCTTTAACAGCTCCGCACCCCGGAGGGTGATCAGGTCCGGCCCGCCGGGGCCGGCGCCTACAAAGTGGACCATGGGAAGACCTCCTTTTTCTTGCTTTCAACGCGCAGGGGATTTCGCCGCCTGCACTTTTTCAGCCTTCCCCCTGGGGGGAAGGTGGCCCGAAGGGCCGGATGAGGGGGCGATGATAAAGCGCCGTCTTGATCGGCAGAGGGTTTCGCCCTGCGGGGCGAGTGACTTTCTCAACGATGAGAAAGTCACCAAAGAATTGCCGGGGGACGGCTCAGGATGAGCGCTGATGCGCTCATATTCGCCTTACCCCCGGTCCCCCATTACGGGGGTTACCCCTTGGACCAGGCAAAATATTTCCGGCGCGCAAAATCTGAGTGGTTGTTTGCGGCTCATTCCGGCCCACTGGGGCCTGGGTGTGCAAAAATTTCAATCGGTGCGGTTCCAATTCTGCGCCTGCCTGTTCCGAACCAACGCTCCGATTCTGTTTTCCGCCCTCACCCGCCCGACTCGCAATGGTCTGATTTGCCCGTAGGGGCGGCACACTGGGCCGCCCGCGTTTCCCTGCGCCCACCCTTGGCGGCTCTCAAGGTGAATTACCCCGTAGGAGCAAGGGAGGGGGCTGGGCCATGGGCTCCTTTCTGCCCGGGCAGAAAGGAACCCACCCCTCAGATACAATCCTTACGGTAAAATAATGGTTGTAAAATACCCTGAGGACTCCGGTTTTTCTTTCAGAGAGGAAAACACCCGCTCTCCGGGCAGGCCGCAGTTCTCTACCATCCCCGCCCGGTCCAGCCAGTCTCTCCGCTCCAGCTCCTCCAAAAGCCGGGGGTAATTCTTCCCGGACTTCATCAAAATTTTGCTCCCGGGGAGGTCCAGGGTCTCCCCCGGGCCCTCGCCCCCGCCGGGGAGGATGTGCAGGGGGGTGTTGGCCTCGGTGAGGCTCCGGCCCAGCCGGGCGGCCACGGCGCAGAAGCTGGGCACGCCGGGGACCATGACGCAGGGGAAGCCCTCCGCTTTCAGAAGATCCATCAGGTAGCAGTAGGTGGAGAAGATGGACACGTCCCCCAGGATGGCCATGGCCACGTCCTGGCCCGCCTCCAGATAGGGGCGGACCGCATCCGCGGCGGCCCGGTGGGCCTCCTGCTGTTTGGCCCTGTCCCGGGACATGGTGAAGTAGAGGGGGAGGAGGGTCTTGCCCTCCAGGTCCGCCGCCTGCCGGGCGATGTTCAGGGCGGTCATCTCCCCGGAGGCGGTCTGGGGGGCGGCCAGCACGGGGCAGGCCTCCAGCACCCGCACCGCCTTCAAGGTCAGCAGCTCCGGGTCGCCGGGCCCCACTCCCACGCCGTAAAAGGTTCCTAGTTTCTTGCTGTGTTCCATGTATCCAAAATCTCCTTCGCCCCCCGGGTCATCCCCAGCAGGCCGTATTGATTGCTGAACAGTACCGCTCCGGTCTGTAAATCCTCCCCCGCCCGCCGGTCCAGATGGCGCTGGATGGCGGAGAGGAGGGAGGCCAGCACCGGCTCCCGCAGCTGTTTTTTCGCTAAAATTTCCAGACAGCGGTCGGCGGTGGCGCTGTCCATGAGGGCCTGGGCGGTCTCCCGGTCCGTCCCGCACAGGGCGGCGTGGGCGCAGAAAATCTCCGTGCGCCCGTCCGCCCAGCGGGAGTGGGTGTTGAAGATTCCACCCGCCAGCTTGACAAATTTTCCGATGTGACCCACCAGAAGGACCTCCCGAAACCCCTCCAAGCGGGCGCTGTCCAAAGCCTCCCCCACAAAGTTGGAGCACCGGACCACCGGGACCTGGCCGGGCAGGTCTAACGTGCCGCTTTTCAAAAAGTCCATCCCATAGTTGCCCGGGGTGAGGACCAGGCGGCGCGCCCCGCCGGCGGCCTGGCGCAGCTCCAGGGCCATGGTGTCCACCAGGGCCTGGACGCTCATGGGCTCCACAATGCCCGAGGTGCCCAGAATGGAGATGCCCCCCTCCACCCCCAGGTGGGGGTTGAAGGTCTTTCGGGCGGCCTCCCGCCCCCCGGGGACCGAGATGGTGACGAGAAGCCCGCCCGGCTCGTCCAGAGCTTTCCGCACCGAGTCCACCGCCTCATAAATCATCCTGCGGGGCACCGAGTTGATGGCCCACTCTCCCACCGGCTGGTCCAGGCCGGGTTTCGTGACCCGGCCCACCCCCTCGCCCCCCCGGAGGGTGATCTCCTCCCCGGGCTGGCGGGTGACCGCGGCGGTGATGGAAAGGCCGTGGGTGGAGTCTATGTCGTCCCCGCCGTCCTTGGTCACCGAGCAGAACGCCGTGCCGCCCTCCAGGCGGGGGGCCTCCACCGGGACCTCCACCGCCCAGCCCTTGGGGGTGCGCAGGGAGACCCGCTCCGGGACCTGTCCCGTGAGGAGCAGGCGGGCCGCCCCCTGGGCGGCCAGAGCGGCGCAGGTGCCGGTGGTGTAGCCGCAGCGCAGGCGCTTGCCGCCGGATTGGATGTAGTGGTCGAAAGACATAGAGGGCTCCTTTTTCTTAATGGGGAGTTTCGCCGCATCGGCGGAAGAGTAGGCAAAGCGCCACCGGGGACGGCGGGCGGGTGAGGGCACCCGCCCCTACGGCGGAAAACAGAATCGGAGCGTTAGTTCGGAGCCGGCAGGCGCAGGTGCGGAATTGCGTCGGCTGTAATTTTTGCATACGCAGGGCCCCAGTGGGCCCGGATGGAACGGCGGAAAGCCACTCCATTTTTGCGCGCCGGAGATGACGTACTACTTACCAGTAGGGCGTCCCACATAATGGGGTCCGGGGTGCAGCGACTTGGAGCACCGGAACGGTGCTCCTCGGAGCGAACCCCGGCGGCGTTTTGGTGACTTTGCCGCCGTGGGCAAAGTCACTCGCCGCCCGCAGGCGGCGAAATCCCCCCTGCGAAAATGTTTACTCCTCCAGCAGCTGCTCCAGCCGCCGCACATACAGCTCCTGGACTTGGGGCAGCCGCCCCAGCCCCTCCAGAACGGGGTGGACGGTCAGGCCCGCCGCCTCCAGGCGGCTCTTCCAGCTCTCCGGGCCGGGGCCGGCGATGTCCTCCCGGGCGTGGGTGCCGGCAGTGAGCAGGAGGGGGGCCAGAATTACCCGCTCCGCCCCCTGGCGCTCCAGCACCGGCAGCAGCTCCTCCGGTCCGGGCCAGCCCTCCACGGTGCCCACCAGGATATCCCCCCGGCCCGCCAGGCTGAGGGCCCCCTGGAGGGCGAGGTAGACCAGATTCCCCGGATGGGCGGTGCCGTGGCCCACCAGCACCACCGTCTGCCCCAGGAGCCTTCTCCAGCGCTCCATGAGCACCCCGGCCAGGGCCCGGACCATGTCCGTGTCCCCCATCAGGGGCGGGGCCAGCCGCAGGTCCCGGAACCGGGGGCGGAACTGTTCGGCCGTGGCCGCGATGGCGTCGTACTCATAGCCGGGCAGCAGGTGGGTGGGCAGGAGATAGAGCTGCTCCGCTCCGGCGGACAGCTGTTCCTCCAGGGCCTCCTCCAGGCTGGGGACGGCAGTTCCCCGATTGGCCAGAATCCTCCGGATGGTGGGGCTGGTGTAGGCCCGGGCGAAGGGCAGCTCCGGCACGCGGCGGCGGAGGGCCTCCTCCACGCCGCCGATCTCCTCACGCCGGGCCTCCTCGGCGGCGGTGCCGAAGCTGACGGTCAGCAGGGCGCGTTTCTCTTCCATCTCTGTTCCAACTCCTCTCTTGACCGGGGGAGGGGTGAGAGCCCCAGTTGTTTCCCGATCCAGTATACCATAGGTTTGGGGGAAGTCCATCTAAAATTCCCACTGTCATACCGAATTTTTGGGCGTGGCCTGGCTGCTTCCGCACGCTCCCTCCCCTTGGGAGCAGAAGAAAACGCGCAGGGTGCCATCGCGGCCTGTGAGGACTTCCGCCTCCACTTCATAGACTTCCCGGAGAAAAGCGGGGGTGAGCAGCTCCCGGGGAGTTCCTTCCCCCACGATTACCCCGTTTTTCAGGGCGTACAGCCGGTGGCAGTAGGCGGCGGCCAGATTCAGGTCGTGGATGGCCGCCACTACGGTGCGCCCGCTCTGGCGCAGCAGCTCCATGAGCTGAAGCTGATATTTGATATCCAGGTGGTTGGTTGGCTCGTCCAGGATCAGAATCGGGGTCTGCTGGGCCAGCGCCCTGGCCATGAGGACGCGCTGCTTCTCGCCGCCGGACAGGGTGGAAAACCCCTGTTCACGCAGCGGGGTGAGCTGTGTGCCCTCCAGGACCTGGGTTACCAGCGCCCGGTCCTCCTGGCTTTCGGTCTCCAGAAGGCGCTTGCGGGCCTGCCGCCCCATCATCACCACCTCCTCCACGGTGAAGTCGAAGGCGGCCTCTTGCTCCTGTGCCATGACCGCCAGACGCTGGGCCATCTCCCGGTTGCTCATCGCCAGAAGGTCCCCGCCCATGAGAGAGATGTCCCCGGACTGGGGGTGAAGCACCTTGTAAATATTTTTGAGAAAGGTGGACTTGCCGCTCCCGTTGGGGCCGATGAGGCCCACAAACTCCCCTTCCTCCACGTGAAAGTCAATGCCGCGCAGAATTTCCCGGCCGCGCACACGGTAGCGGACCTGTTTTGTCTTGATCATGCCGCACCCCCTATTGAAACTCGTAGCGGCGCACCTTGATCATCCACAGAAACAGGGGTGCGCCCAGGAATGCGGTCAAAATGCCCACAGGGATTTCCGCTGGGGGATGGATCATCCGGGCCCCCACATCGACCCAGATGAGAAAGATGGCCCCGAACAGGGTGGACAGGGGAATGAGCTTCCGGTGGTCCGGGCCAACGACGGAGCGGACCAGGTGGGGGATCACCAGGCCCACAAAACCGATGCAGCCGCTCACCGCCACCGAAGCGGCGGTGAGCAGGGCCGTGACGGTGATGAGCACGTTGCGCACCGCCGTCAGGTTTACCCCCAGGGTGACGGCGGAGCTGTCCCCCATCATCATGGCGTTCAGGGGCTTGGCTAGGGCCATCATCAGGAGAAAGGCCGGAGGGACCAGGAGGAGCAGGGGGGGCACGTCCGCCCATTCCGCACTGCCCAGCCCCCCCAGCATCCAGAAGGTGGCCTCTCGGACGGCGGCGTCATTGGGGGCAGTATAGACGATGTAATTGGTAAAGGCCTGGAACATGGCGGACACCGCCACCCCCACCAGAATCAGCCGGATTGGGGTCACTGCGCCGCGGGTGCGGGCGAGCAGATAGACCAGGAGAATGGAGACCAGCGCCCCGGCGAAGGCCCCGGCGGTCACCGACAGGCGGCCCAGCACGGGCAGGGATACCCCCAGCAGCATGGCCAGCACCGCCCCCAGGGAGGCCCCGGAGGAGATGCCTAAAATATAGGGCTCCGCCAGAGGATTTTTGGTAAAGGCCTGCATCCCAACGCCGGAGAGCGTGAGGGCCGCCCCCACCAGCCCGCCCAGCAGCACCCGGGGAGCCCGCAGAAACCAGACGATGTTTTGGGTGCTCTCCCGCACCCACTCCAACGGCAGGGCGGAGCCGGTGAGCAGGCCGCCAAGCCGGTGGAGCATCACCTGCCACACCTGGGAGAAGGGGATGGAGACCGGACCAAAGCCGATGCCGGCGACTACGGAGACCAGAAGGACCGCCGCCAGCACCAGGCAGCTCAGAAACGTGTGGGCCTTTACCAGTCTGCAAAACTGTTTCATACGCTGTCAGGCAAAACAGTCGGGGTGGAAGGCCTGGGCAAACTTCTCCACGGTGCTCCCGGTCATCGAGCTTGCAAACACCTCGCACAGCTTGACCGAGATGATGCGGTCGTTCTGAATGGCGGGCACCGTGGCTAAGGCGGGATTCTCCTTCAGCTGGGCGATTTTCTCCTCCAGGGAGGTGTCCCCATAGTCGTTGATTACGATGACCTCGGGGGCGCGTTCCACCACCGTCTCCCAGCTTACCGTGGCCCATGTGGTGTCCAGGTCCTGAAAGATGTTCGTGCCCCCTGCGTGCTCGATGAGCTTGGAGGTGAAGTTGTTGCCGCAGGTGTAGGCGCCCTCCTCCTGGGCCATGTCAAAGACGAAAACCGGGGTGGCTTCCTGGCCAGCCACAGCCTCCTCCACGGCGGCAATTTGAGCTTTCATGGCGCTGACGATTTCCTCGGCCTTGTCCTCCACCTGGAAGATGCGGCCCAGGTTGTAGAAGTCCTGATACACCACGTCTACGTCGGCCCCCACGGTGTACCCTTCGATGGAGGACAGGGACATGATGCCGTACTGGGAGAGGGTGTCGTGCTCTGTATTGTATTTCTCGGTGAAGGAGCTGGAGCGGCCATAGACGAAGTCGGGCTCCAGGTCCAGGATGGTCTCCAGAGAGATGTAGGTCTCCGCGGCCTGGGGAATTTCCTTATACGCCGCGTCCCACTGGGGATTGATGTCGGAGTTGGTATAGGCGGTGGCGATGATCTTGTCCCCCAGCCCCAGAGCCATGAGCTGGTCGCCGGCATTGGCGTTGGCGGCGATGATGCGCTCAGGGACGTGCGTGAATGTGACCTCTGCCCCGTCTTTGGTGGTCAGAGTGAAAGGAAACGCGCCGGAGTCTGCGGAGGCCGCGGTGTTCTGAGAGGCGTCCGAGGGGGCGGAGGAGGCCGCAGGAGTGCCGCAGGCGGCCAGGTTCCATGTCAGAAGAAGAGCCAGGGAGAGAGATAAAAATTTTTTCATATCGATTCACTTCTTTCTGTAAAAAGTATGGGTATATATGATAAAACGCCCCTCCAGTGAAACACTGGAGGGGCGCAGAACAACACAGCCGTTCCGAATGCGGGGCGGCTGATGTGATGGGCTGATCTCCGCGCTGCCGTTTGGTCCGTCCGGGCGCGGGTCCTGTCCCTCCAGGGACAGAGATTCTCCCCAGGGCAGGTCTTCCGGCTTGGGTTCCCCGTCCCGCGTCCGCCTTCCCGCGTGTACCCGCAGTGGCATGCTGAACGCGGGACTCCCCCTTACGGCGGCGGTCCCGCGCGGGCTTCTCACCCGCTTCCCTATTCTCCCGGCCGGCCCCTCCGCAGGGGGAGGCCCCGGGCACCCTTGGGCGCTTTGTCCTCCCCATTGTAACGGACTGGAGAGGGCTTGTCAATCAATTTGGGGGCGGGACGCTGGAAAGAGCAGCAAATCCGCGGTTTGGGACGTTTTTAAGGGAGGAGGGGAGAGGCAGGTTGCAGTTTTCCGCCCTCCGAGGTCTTTTGAGATAACGAAGCGGAGTTCTGCACACAGGGAGAGGAGGGGCTATGAGAGAGCGCATCCCATATTTAGACGCGCTGAGATGTCTGGCCATCTTCCTGGTGGTGCTGCTGCACAACGACGCGCCGGTGATTGTGAACACGGCCTGCTACGGCCGCCCCTCCTGGTATCTCTGCATGTTCCTGGACGGGGCGGTCCGCTTGGGGGTGCCCCTGTTTTTTATGATCAGCGGGTGCCTGCTGCTGGGCGGGCCGGAGACGGCGGAACCGGCGGCCTTTTACCGGAAAAAGCTGCCCAGACTCCTGGCGCCGCTGGCGGTTTGGAATGTGATTTACCACTGGACCAACGCCTGGCAGTTCCACACGGACACGGGGCTCCTGGCGCTGCTCCAGAAGGCATTTAACCGGGGGACCGGCTATCACATGTGGTACATGTATGTCCTGCTGGGCCTCTACCTCCTGTGTCCCTTTCTTAAGCGAATGGTGGACGGCTGTACGCCCCGCCAGCTGGCGGCCCTGGCGGGGATTATCCTGCTGCCCACCGCCGTACTGCCCCTGGTGAGCCAGATGGTCTCCTGGTCCGTGGTCCCGTTGGACACGCTGATGCCGGGGCAGGCGGCCTACTTTCTGCTGGGGTATGGGCTGGGGCGGTGGTCCCTGAGCGGGCAGCAGCGGGTTTTCCTCTATCTGGGGGGCGCGGCGGGCTATCTGGTGTGTACGGCGGTCAATCTGCTCTCCGCCTCCCCCCAGGAGATCCCCCTTCCACTCAGCGATGGGAACACCATCTTCCACTATCTGACGGCCTGCGCTCTGTTTGTGTGGGTCCGCACCCTTTGGGAGAAACGGGAGGAGGTCCTGCGGCCCCTCGCCCGCCCCCTCTTCTGGCTGTCCCGGCGGGCCTTCGGGATCTACTGGGTCCATCCCCTGGTGCTGGACCTGGTGACCAGGCAGGTGGGGGGCGGCCTGACTGGTCTGGAGTATCTGGCCGTCCGGCTGGGCCTGACCTTTGGGATCTCCCTGGCCTTCTCCCAGGCGGTATCCCGTATCCCAATCCTGAAAAAGCTGCTGCTCTGAACACGCGGACCTCCCCAGCCAACGGAGAGGTCCGCGTGTTGATGTATTCGGCAAAAATTTTTTGAAATTCCCTCTTTACAAACGGGGCGGAGTGTGATAGTATCTTCTTGCAAACAAGAATTACTATTGTTAGGAGGGCGGAACGTGGAGCGCGCAACTCGATACAGCAAGAAGCGGGAAGCCATTTTGGACGTCATCCGCAGTTCGGACGCGCACCCCTCCGCTGAATGGATTTACCAAGCCTTGAAGCCGGCCCACCCGGACCTGAGTCTGGGGACCGTATACCGGAACCTGCTTTTCTTTCAGCGTCAGGGGACCATTCAAAGCGTAGGCGTCGTCCATGGACAGGAGCGGTTTGACGCCGTTACCACCCCGCACAGTCACTTTGTTTGCAACACCTGCGGCGCGGTTATCGATCTCCACGGGATTTCGATGGATGCCAATTTGAACCGCGCGGTCAGGGAGCAATATGGGTTCGAGGTGGACCGCCACGAACTCACCTTTTACGGCAAATGCCAAGCTTGCATGCAAGCAGAAAAACATGAGGAGGACGTATTAGCATGAAGAAGTTTGTTTGTTCCGTCTGTGGTTACGTACACGAGGGCGAGACCGCGCCCGATTTCTGCCCCATCTGCAAGGCCCCCAAGGAGAAGTTCGTGGAGCAGGCCGGCGAGAAGAGCTGGGCTGCCGAGCACGTGGTAGGCGTGGCTCAGGGCGCTCCCGAGGAGATCCTCCAGGGTCTGCGTGAGAACTTCCAGGGCGAGTGCTCCGAGGTGGGCATGTACCTGGCCATGGCCCGTGTGGCCCATCGCGAGGGCTACCCCGAGATCGGCCTGTACTGGGAGAAGGCCGCCTATGAGGAGGCCGAGCACGCCGCCAAGTTCGCCGAGCTGCTGGGCGAGGTGATCACCGACTCCACCAAGAAGAACCTGGAGATGCGCGTTGACGCCGAGAACGGCGCAACCGCCGGCAAGTTCGAGCTGGCCAAGAAGGCCAAGGAGCTGAACCTGGACGCCATCCACGATACCGTCCATGAGATGGCCCGCGACGAGGCCCGCCACGGCAAGGCTTTCGAGGGCCTGCTGAAGCGCTACTTCGGCTAATCCAAACCGCATAAATAAGCACTTTTCGAGAGGGAATGGGGAGACCTGTTCCCTCTCTTTTTGCCTACATGGTGTCCCAAGGGTGTCCCGCCGATGTCTGCCTGTGTTCTAAATCAAGAAAAAGTGTCCCGTATAAAAGGTGGTCCTAAAACAGCATAATAATGAATATGAACAGAGGACGGTACTGTAGGTATACCGCCCCCTGTTTGCTTTCACTCCTCAACTGGTTCTATAACAGTTTCTATACCACAGTTATAGAGAACAACATCATTGCGAACGAACTCTTTAAGTTGAACATCATCCCCTACAAGCCAAACTACTCTGTTACCATCGCTTACAGTCTGCAAAAATTCTGTATCAAATGGTGCGCCGACTATGCTGCTGGTGACGTTGACAACATCACCAACATTGAAATCAGCTAAATCATAAGTGGAATTATCTTCGCTCAGGACCAAACACCAGCCCTCTTCAAAGACAATTTTCTGCTGGCTCGACAAAACACTGCCAGGTTCAACGATTACGCTGGTGTCTACTTTGATATTGCTGATTGTACCAGTGAACTGGATTTCCGCATATTGATATAGCTTATTGAAACTTGCCTCATTGGAATCATAAGCATCAATCAACTCTTCGGCCGTCATTGTAACTGTATCGCCTTCATTTGTTTTAATGGTTGCCGCTGATGTGTCAGAATAATTGCTTCCGCCGCCGCAAGCCGCCAGGGGCAGCATAAATGCTGCTGAAAGTACAAATGCCAGTAACTTTTTCATTTTGCCACCACTCCCCATACACTAAAATTTGTAGTATATTTTACACTATAATATTATAGTATATAAAAACTAATGCTGTCAAGGTAAACTAAAACTATAAATGAGGTGGCAGCATGGAAAGAGAAATCAAAATCACGAAGAAAGCCGCCCGCAGAGGCGACGATGGTTATAAAGTTGTATCGGTGCGAATGAAGGAAGAAATGCTCGAGCGTTTGGATGAGCTTTCATCACAGACAAATAGGTCGCGCAATGAGTTGATCAACCTTCTGTTGGATGCGGCCATGAAAATTGTAAAGGTAGAAGAATAAAGGCGGAGATGCCAGAAATATCTGGGCATCTCCGCCTGCTCTCTTTCTTGATCAATGCTTCAACATTACGTGTTCTGTTCTAAACACCACCGGATGGCCTCGGCCACGCCGTCGTGCCCGTTGTCCGCCGCCACATACCGGGCGGCCGCCTTCACCTGGGAATTGGCGTTGCCCATTGCGATGGGGGTCCCCACCACCTCCAGCATGGACAGGTCGTTGGGGCTGTCCCCCACGGCGGCGCACCGCTCCAGGGGCACCCCCTGCAGGAGGGACATGAGGGCCAGGGTGCGGCCCTTGCCCACCTTGGCGGGGACCAGTTCAAAGTCCCGGTCGCTGGAGGCGGTGAGGGACACCCCCTCCAGGGCGGCGAGCTCTTTGAGGGGGTAGCTGGCCGGGTCCCCGTCCCCGTGGAGCTTGGTCAGGGGGAGGTCGTGCTCCTCCAGATAGGCAATGGGGTCCTCTGTTACCACGGCGTTGTCGTGAAAACAGGGGAAGGGGTAGTGTTCCATCAGCAGCTTTTTGGAGTAGGGGTCCAGCACGATGGCCTCACCCGCGAAGATCATCAGGACGATCTCCCGGTTCAGGCACAGCTCCAGAGCCCGGCGGCCGGGCTCCCGGGGGAGGTCCCACCGGCGGAGGTGGGCGCCGGTGCGGGCGTCGCACATGACCGCGCCCCCCAGGGCAGCGGCCAGCACGCCGCAGCCAGCCTCCTGGGCGAAATAGGCGGCCTCGGGGGCGGCCCGGCCGGTGGCCAGAAACACCTCTACGCCGGCGGCCCGAGACTGGGCGATGGCGTCCTTGGAGGCCTGGGTGACCCGGCCCGACGGGTCCAGCAGGGTACCGTCCAGATCCAAGGCGATCAAATCTATTTTTTTCATAAAAACACCCCGAATGAAAATGCAGAATGCAGAATACAGAATGCAGAATGAAATGTAAAAAGACGGCTTGTTGCGGAAAATAGAAGAAGGCCGTCCCCATTATAGCGGAAGGCGGGAAAAAGAACAAGGAGCGCCTGGGACGAAAGGGTTCCGGCGCTCCTTGGGGTGTTTATGAGGTTTTCACAAATTTATACGAATCCCAGGGCCAGTCCCACCGTGTGCACCAGCAGGGAGACCACGTAGGCCACGCCGATCTGCCAGCACACGGAGAAGACGGTCCACTTGGCGCTGCCCAGCTCCTTGGCCATGGTGGAGGTGGCCGCCACGCAGGGGACATACAGCAGGATGAACACCAGCATGGAGAAGGCGGAAAGGGGGGTGAACCCCGTCATGGCCGCCGCCACCGCCGTACCGGCGGCGGTGAGGGAGAAGCCGTAGAACATAGACAGGGAGGACACCACCATCTCCTTGGCGATAAAGCCGGTGAGCAGGGCCACCGCCGCCTGCCAGAAGCCGAAGCCCAGGGGGGCGAAGACGGGGGCGATGAGGGCGCCCAGGGTGCCCAGCATGGAGTTGGCCGCATCGTCCACCATGTGCAGGGAGAAGTCAAAGGACTGGAGCAGCCACAGCACAATGGACATGGCCAAAATCAGAGTGCCCGCCTTCACCAGGAAGCCCTTCACCTTCTGCCACACGTGGGTAGCGATGTTCTCCATAGAGGGGAAGCGGTAGGGGGGCAGCTCCAGCACAAAGGGGGCGGGCTCCCCGGCGAACAGGGTGTGCTTGAAGAGAATGCCGGACAGGATGCCCACCGCCATGCCGATGACGTACAGCCCGAACACCACCAGCCCAGCCCAGGGGCCGAAGAAGGCGGCGGACAGCAGGCCGTACACCGGCAGCTTGGCGGAGCAGGACATGAAGGGGATGAGGAGGATGGTCATGCGCCGGTCCTTCTCATTCTCCATGGTGCGGGCCCCCATGATGGCGGGCACCGAGCAGCCGAAGCCCATGAGCATGGGAATAAAGGCTTTGCCGGAGAGGCCAAAGCGCCTTAAAAGCCGGTCCATGATGAAGGCCGCCCGGGACATGTAGCCCGAGTCCTCCAGGAAGGACAGGAAGAAGAACAGCAGGGCGATCTGGGGCAGGAAGGACAGCACGCCGCCCACGCCGGAGATGATGCCGTCACAGGCCAGGCTGATGAGCACGGCGGGGGCTCCGGCGGCGGTGAGGGCGCCCTCCAGCCAGCCGGAGAACAGGTCGATGAGGGCGCTCACCCCGTCCTGGAGCCAGGAGCCGAAGGGGCCGAAGGTGATGACGAACATCACCAGCATAGCGCACAGAAACAGGGGGAGGGCGGTGTACTTGCCGGTGACGATCCGGTCGATCTTCTCGGTGAGGGTGGGGCCCTCTGAGCCCTTGCCCTTCACCACCGAGGCGTGGACCACCCGCTCAATATAGCGGTAGCGGCTGTCGGCCACCAGGGTCTCCCGGTCCCCCAGGGCGCTGGAGGCCTCGTACTCGGCGATGATGGCGTCCAGCTTGTTCTGCACGTCGGCGGGGAGGTTCAGGGCCTTGGCCACAATGCCGTCCCCCTCCAGCAGCTTGATGGAGGCCCAATGGGCGGGCAGGTTGGCGGCGTAGGCGTAGTCGTGGATGAGCTCGCCCATGCGGTGGTGGATGTCGTGGGTGAAGTCGTCGTACAGGTCGTCGGGCTCATAGGTGACCCCCAGGTGCATCTGCCGGTGGGCCACCTGGAGAAGTTCGTCCAGTCCCTCGCCGGTCTTGGCGGTGATGGGGACCACCGGGACCCCCAGCTCCTTGGACAGGCGCTCCACGTCGATCTGATCCCCTCGGGCCTTTACCTCGTCCATGAAGTTCAGGGCCAGCACCAGAGGCCGCTCCAGCTCCAGCAGCTGGACGGTTAAGTACAGGTTGCGCTCCAGATTGGTGGCGTCCACAATGTCGATGACCGCGTCGGGGCCCTCCCCGATGATAAAGTCCCGGGCCACGATCTCCTCCATGGAGTAGGGGGACAGGGAGTAGATGCCCGGCAGGTCCACCACCGTGATGGACCGGTCCCCCAGGTGGGCGGTGCCCTCCTTCTTCTCCACGGTGACGCCGGGCCAGTTGCCCACGTACTGGTTGGAGCCGGTGAGGGCGTTGAACAGGGTGGTCTTGCCGCAGTTGGGGTTGCCCGCCAGGGCCACCTTCATGGTGCGGGTGTCGTGGGCGTTGTGGTCATAGGGCTTCTCGTGGTGCTCCAGCTCGTGGACGTGGTCCCGGAGCTGGCGGCGGTCCCGCTCCGGGTCCGGGGCGCCGGGCTTGGAGGCCGCCTGCGGCTTGGCCTGGACCGGGCCGATCTGGATCTGGCCCGCGTCCTCCTTCCGCAGAGAGAGCTCATAGCCCCGCAGGGAGACCTCCAGCGGGTCCCCCAGGGGGGCGATTTTGGTGACCTTCACCACCGTCCCCGGGGTCAGACCCATGTCCACCAGCCGCCGCTTCACTGCGCCCGACTGGTTGCCCACGGATACAATCATGCCGCTCTCCCCGGGAGAGAGCTCCTGGAGAGTACGGGCTTGGGATTCTTTGGTGTGATTCATAGCAAACGATGCTCCGATCCGAATGTGTCAAGTGCTCCATTCCGCTCCATTTTACCGGAAAGGCGGTAGGTTTGCAAGTGGCAACCTGACGGACTCCAAAGGGCGCAGAGGGGTTTTTTCGGAGTTTTTTCGCCAGAAAAACAGGCGTCCTCCCAAAACGGGAGGACGCCTCAGCATGTCGAAAAACCTCTGTTCAGACGAATCCGCCCGAGTGTTGGCGGGGGAGCTCGAGGGGGCGGCAGCCCGCCTCGAGTGGGATCGAATGCCCTGAATGC
>JABLTR010115013.1_pt1 | contig 25492 bp, 18 predicted proteins | sample 7160071 | NCBI WGS metagenome assembly JABLTR01 (sample SAMN14651230, study PRJNA627086) | human gut metagenome | isolation source: feces | host: Homo sapiens | reverse complement strand
GTAAGATTGAAGGGCCTGACCCCGGAGGAGTACCGGAATCAGGCCCTTGCGGCCTAGTCGCTATTTAGGGCGTCCAAGATTTGGGGCGCGGTTCACTGATGAACTGCCAGCGGGCTTTTTGTTGTCGAGTGCTGCTGCCGGCCTTACGCCTCGCGCTCGACCTCGCTCACACACTCATTTTTGATGGTACCGACGAGCGCCTGCAGCGCATCGACCACATGCGGGCGAATGTCTCCGCCAATGAGCACGAGCATGATGTCGTCGCCCACGGTAAGCTCGCCACTCGCCAGCCACACGCGCACATAGCCGATACCCGGCATCGCGCTCGTGGCCTCGATAGCAGCCTGCACCTTTTCGGCATCGAAGCCAAACACCATGCCGCCCACCTTATGTCCAGGCGCCACACCATCTGTCTCGACCCCACGCACCTCGGACTTAGGCGTCGCACGCACCACGCCATTGTGTGTCAGGTACATCCCACAATCAGCCGCCGAAACATCGGCCTTGGCTTCGCGCAGCCAAGCATCAACCGAAGGCATCGATTTGCCGCTTTCAAGCATCATATCTCCTTTTGATTTCCAGGGTAGTCTTTTTGGGACGGGGCTCCCGGACACTTTATTCCTCGACCGGCGTGAGCACCATGACGGCACGTGTGTTGCTCAGCGATAACGAACGACAGGTCACAAGCGTTACGACCTTGGTTGCCGAAGCGGCACGATCGGTGGCATCGCTCGCCACGGCAGAAGCACCGTCGAGCATCTCGGACAGGTAGTTCTTGAGCCCATCATCGCCATCAAAATTAGGCGTGCGCGCCTTGGCATACGTGTCCTCGACAACTTTGGTCGCCAGTGGTCGCAGCTTATACGTAGCATCCCGTGTGATGTAATACACAAACTCGATGCTATCAAACGTCGCCTGATCAGTGGTGTCCGAAATCACGTTGAACATCGATCCGTCGTTCATGTGGTGACCATAGATCGTAGTCTGCTGATCCACCATACCCGGCGCGGTGTCGTCGCTATCCAAGAAGATGGCTCCCGAGGCATTGGCGGTGCCGTCGAACAGCGTGTTGAGGTACTTGGAGTTGTTGTTGGTCTGCACCACGGGGTAGTTGATGTTGGTGCCGGGCGCGTAAATCCAACCCACAACCTCGGGATTTGTCTGGGCAAGCGCATTGAAGTCGATAATTGGCACGCCGCTTGCGTCCTTGTCGCTCACATATTGCTTTTCGATTTTTTGATACGACTCGCTCGCCTGCTTATAGCCAATCTGCGCGTTGATAAAGATGGCGGCCGCAGCAACGATCAGGCCAATGCCGATGATGATGAGCAGAATGGGAATGACGGAGCGGCGCTTTTTGCGCGGCGGCTCGGTATAGCTCGATGGCGCGGTATGCGCCGAAGAGCGAGGTGACTTCTTGGCCGTACTGTATGACGAAGGATGATATGCAGCCAGCGTATCCTGACGGCGATGCTTCGCCGGCGTCACGGGGCGCGGCGCGCGCGGCTGTTGAGGAGAGGATGTCCGACCCTGCTGCGGCGCGCGGGCTGCTCCCGACTTGGCTGGATCGGGAATCCGAGAAGCCGAAAAACGCTTTCCCTGATAGTCGGACATGGCTCTCCTTATGCTACAAATGGACTGGCAGAGCGCTTAGGCGTCAGCCATCTCCTGCTTCATCTTCTCGATAACCTTGCGGTACTCGGGGTCGCATGCGCCCAGAATCTGCGTGGCGTAAATGGCAGCGTTCTTGGCACCGTTGATGGCCACACAGGCAACGGGCACGCCCGAAGGCATCTGTACCATCGACAGCAGCGAGTCCATACCACCCAGATCGCTCGTCTTCATAGGCACGCCGATGACCGGCAGCGGCGTAAACGCAGCCACGACGCCGCCCAGGTGAGCAGCCTTGCCGGCGGCAGCGATAATCACCTTGATGCCGCGGTCGGCAGCGGTCGAGGCCCACTCATGGACCTTCGCCGGTGTGCGGTGTGCACTTGCAATCACGAGCTCATAGGGCACGCCCAGTGCCTCGAGCTCGGCGGTGCAACCTTCCATAACGCCCAGATCGGACTTGGAGCCCATGATGATCCCGACAACCGGCTTCTGATCTGCCATAAACAAAGACCTCCTGTTGAGAGCGGCGACGCGGCGGATCCGCGACCCTTAACTACTGAGAGTAGTATAGCTTCTCCCGTCCCTGCGGTCTGCGGGTGCCCCGCGGCGGTCTGGTGTTTTCATCTTCACTCCGGTTGCTTCGCAAAGTCGTTCAGATGAAAACACCAGACCGCCGCGGGGCACCCTCGACCTACCGGGAATTGCCATGACGTACGTTGGCTGAATTATTAACGTGGGATCCGCCGTTCGAATGAACGGCGGATCCCACACTCATTTTCTATTCAGCCCTAGTCATCGCTCAAAGCCCCTTCGGCAGCACACGGTGCCACCGAGTCACCGCAGGCCGGGGCGGGAGGCGGTCCTTTCTCTCGGAAAACTTCGCGAAGCCCAGTTTCCGAGAGAAAGTGTCCGGCTGCCGCCCCGGCCGGCCAGGTCAACTACACCGTGTGCTGCGGCAGGTCCTGCAGGGCGATGACGTCCATGCCCATGTCGTTGGCGCTACCGTGACCCTGCTGGTCCTCACGCACCGCCTCGATGGCACTCACGTACGTGTTGGCGGCAGACATCGCCGTCACGCAGGTCACGCCACGACGGACGGCCTCGGTGCGCAGTAGATAGCCGTCGCCACGAGAACCCGGGCCATACGGCGTATTGACGATCACCGCAATCTTGCCGTCGGCGATCAGGTCGCCGATGTTGGGACGCTCGCCATCGTGCGGGCCGCTAATCTTCTCCACGACCTCACACGTCACGTTGCCGCCGCGCAGCACGCGCGCCGTACCCTCGGTGGAGCAGATATCAAAGCCCAGGTAGCGAAGGATACGCGCGACCGAAAGGATATGACGCTTGTCGCGGTCGCACACGCTAATGAACACCTTACCGGCGCTCGGGTCGGGCAGCTTGTAATCAATCGCCAGCTGCGTCTTGGCGTATGCCTCGGGATAGCTCTTGGCGATACCCATGACCTCGCCCGTCGACTTCATCTCGGGCCCCAGGATAACGTCAGCGCCCGGGAAACGACCCCAGGGCATAACGGCTTCCTTCATGCAGAACCAATCGAGCTGACGCTCGTCGCTCGGCAGACCCAGGCTGGCGATGGAATCGCCTGCCATGATACGCGCCGCGCACTTGGCCAGCGGCACGCCGGTGGCCTTGGAGATGAACGGCACGGTACGGCTGGCACGCGGGTTGGCCTCGATCACGTAGACGGTCTCGCCCTTAATGGCGTACTGCACGTTAACCAGGCCGCGTACGCCCAGCGCCATCGCGATGCGGCGCGTGGTCTCGCGAAGCTTTGCCTGCAGGCTCTCGCTAAAGCTGAACGGCGGAATGCAGGTCGCAGAGTCGCCGGAGTGAATACCGGCCTCCTCGATATGCTCCAGAATGCCGCCGATGTAGACCTCTTCGCCATCGCACAGGGCGTCGACATCGGACTCGATCGCGCCCTCCAGGAAGCGGTCCAGATACACCGGGTAGTCGGGGCTAATGCGCGCAGCCTCGGCCATGTAATCGCGCAGATGCTCGGCATCGTAGGCGATCATCATGCCGCGGCCGCCCAGCACGTAGCTCGGACGCACCAGCAGCGGGTAGCCAATATGCGCGGCTACGACCTCGGCCTCCTCAAACGAGGTGGCCTGGCCCGCCGGCGGGTACATGATGCCCAGCTTGTCGAGCAGAGCGGCGAAGCGCTCGCGGTCCTCGGCAAAGTCGATGGCATCGGGCTTGGTGCCCATGATGTTCACGCCGCTCTCCTCGAGCATGCGCGCCAGCTTAAGCGGGGTCTGGCCGCCAAGCGTCACCACGACGCCATCGGGGCGCTCAACGTCGATAACGTCCATGACGTCCTCGTAGGTGAGCGGCTCAAAGTACAGGCGGTCGGACGTGTCGTAGTCGGTCGAGACGGTCTCGGGATTGCAGTTGACCATGATGGTCTCAAAGCCGCGGGCCGCCAGCGCATAGCTCGCATGCACGCAGCAGTAATCGAACTCGATGCCCTGGCCAATACGGTTGGGGCCGGCGCCCAGGATCATCGCCTTGGGCTTGTCCGCCGGCGTGGTCTCGTCGGGAGCCACGCACTTCTTGGCATCCGGGCTCGTGCGGTAGATGTTCTCGTACGTCTTGTAGTGGTACTCCGTGGCGCTCGAGAACTCCGCAGCGCAGGTATCGACCGTCTTCATGCTGGGAACCACGCCCAGACCCTTGCGATAGGCGCGCACAAAGCGCTCGTCCGAGCCGGTCAGCGCGGCGATCTCGGCGTCGCTCGTACCGTACTGCTTGAGCAGGCGCATCGCGTCGGCGTCGATATCCTCCACACGCAGGCCGCGGATGCTCTCCTGGACCTGCACCATATCGTTGATACGGTTGAGGTACCACGGATCGATACCGCAGATGGCATGGATGCGAGCAATGTCCCAGCCACGGCGCAGGGCCTCGACCACAAAGAAGATGCGATGCTCGGTCGGGGTGGCCACGGCCTGAGCAAGCTCGTCGTCGCTCAGCTTATCGGCACCCTCTTTGCCACCGGCGCAAATGCCCTGGTGGCCGTCCTCCAGCGAGCGCATGGCCTTGCCAAAGGCCTCCTCAAAGGTGCGGCCGATCGCCATGATCTCGCCCACGGCCTTCATGCGCGTGGTGAGCGTGGGGTCGGTTCCCTTGAACTTCTCGAAGGCAAAGCGCGGCACCTTGACCACACAGTAGTCGATTGTGGGCTCAAAGCAGGCGGGCGTAGCCTTGGTGATGTCGTTGACGATCTCGTCGAGCGTGTAGCCCACAGCCAGACGCGCGGCGGCCTTGGCGATGGGGAAACCCGTGGCCTTGGAAGCGAGGGCGGACGAGCGGCTCACGCGCGGGTTCATCTCGATGACGATCAGGCGGCCGGTCTGGGGGTTCACGGCAAACTGCACGTTGGAGCCGCCGGTCTCGACGCCAATCTTCTCCAGAATGGCGAGCGACGCGACACGCATGCGCTGGTACTCAAGGTCGGAGAGGGTCTGCGCTGGCGCCACGGTGATGGAGTCGCCGGTGTGCACGCCCATGGGGTCGAGGTTCTCGATGGAGCACACGATGATGCCGTTGCCGGCGTGGTCGCGCATGACCTCCATCTCATACTCTTTCCAACCCTCGATGGACTCCTCGACCAGCACCTCATGGGCAGGCGAGAGCTCAAGGCCCTGGCTCACGATGGAGACGAGCTCCTCGTGGGTATGCGCGATGCCGCCGCCGGCGCCACCGAGGGTAAAGCTCGGGCGCAGTACGCAGGGATATCCCACGCGCTCGGCGATAGCCTCGGCGTCGGCCACGCTGTAGGCATAGCCCGAGCGCGCGACCTCCAGGCCGATCTCGGCCATGGCCTCGTTAAAGAGTTTGCGGTCCTCGCCGCGCTCGATAGCGGCCAGGTCGCAGCCGATCATCTCGACGCCGTACTTGTCGAGCGTGCCGTCCTTTGCCAGCTCGACGGCGGCGTTCAGACCGGTCTGGCCGCCCAGCGTGGGCAGCAGCGCGTCCGGGCGCTCTTTCTTGATCACGCGCTCGATAAACTCGGCGGTGATAGGCTCAACATAGGTGCGGTCGGCCAAGCCCGGGTCGGTCATGATGGTCGCCGGGTTGGAGTTGACCAGGATGACCTCAAAGCCATCCTCCTTGAGCACCTTGCAGGCCTGGGCGCCGGAGTAGTCGAACTCGCAGGCCTGGCCGATGACGATGGGGCCCGAACCAATGACGAGGATGCGCTTGATGTCAGTACGTTTAGGCATGTTAGTTCTCCTCGGTCTCAGCGGTCTCGGACTCAGCAAAGTTCCAGCCAGCCAGGCGGTCCTTCGCGGTGTCGATGTCCAGGTAGTTCTCCTCGCCGTCCATGAGTCGCGTAAAGGCGGTAAAGAGATAGTGGGCATCGGTGGGGCCAGGCGAGGCCTCGGGGTGGTACTGGACCGAGAAGCACGGGGCGTCGAGCAGCTGGATGCCCTCGGCGGTGCCGTCGTTGAGGTTCACATGTGTCAGGCGAATGCGGCCAAAGCGCTCGTTCATCACGACCGGCGCGATTCCGCGGCGCACCCAGACGCGCAGATCTCCATCGGCCGCATGCTCGGTCTCGCCGCCGGAAAGCTCGGGGACAAGCTTGCCCAAGCTGGGGAACAGCAGGCCAAAGCCATGGTTTTGCGCGGTGATCTCCACGCGACGGCTTACCAGGTTCATGACCGGCTGGTTGCCGCCGCGGTGACCGAACTTAAGCTTTTCCATCTGGGCGCCGCAGGCCAGGCTGATCATCTGGTGACCAAGACAAATACCAAAGACCGGCACCTTGCCGATCAGCTGCTGCACCTGCTCGTAGGTCTCCACCACGGCGTCGGGGTCGCCGGGGCCGTTGGACAAAAAGACGCCATCGGGATTCATGTCGAGCACCTCACTCGCGGGCGTATCCCACGGCACGACGGTAAGATCGCAGCCGGCGCGCACCAGGCCCTCCAGAATGCCGCGCTTCACACCGCAGTCGTAGGCGACCACTTTGTGACGGGCAGGAGCGGCAGCCGAAAGCGCAAAGTCATGCGTGGCAGGCAGGTCGGCGGCCACAAACTCGTGAGGCGCGGGGCAGCTTACGGTCTTGACCAGGTTCTCGCCTACCAGCGTGGGCGCTGCGGCCAGACGCTCGGCAAGCTCGTCGACGTCGAAGATCTCGGTCGAGATAATGCCCATTTTGGAACCATTGTCGCGCAGATGGCGCACCAGAGCGCGGGTGTCGACGCCCTCGATAGCGACGATGCCGTGAGCGCGCAGGTACTCCGGCACGCTAACGGCCGAGCGCCAGTTAGAAGGCGTGGCGCACATGTCGCGAACGATCATGCCGCGCATGGCCGGAGCGCTCGCAGGGCGCACGGCGTCGCCGGGGAAGGCCGACTGGACGTCGGTCTCGTCGATACCGTAGTTGCCGATCTGCGGATAGGTCATGGTTACGATTTGGCCGGCATAACTCGGGTCGGTCATGACCTCAAAGTAGCCCTCGAGCGAGGTGTTGAAGCAGACTTCGCCGGTCGCGGTGCCCTCGGCGCCGCATGCACGTCCATAAAAAATGGTCCCATCCTCAAGATACAGGATGCAGGGACCGCAGGTGCCCTTGCTGGTTTTGGCCAGCATGCGCTGGCAAAGCTCGCTGGGCGCGAAGGTGCGGGCGGCAGCGCCCGCGGTATGGTTGTTCGCCATAATTCTCCTTCCCGGTCTCACAGGACCGGCTTAAAGGTGTGTAGTTAGGCCTCGCGGTATTGTAACCGCAAGCATGCCTCATGGCGTTAATTTCATCGAAATGTTTACGAAATGATAATTATGACTTTCTATGCATAATGATTTCTCTGGGACGGGGATTAAAAAATCATCCCGCGGGGCTTGTGGCTCACGCGGGATGATGGTCTCTTATTTTTTCTTGTCCTGCTCCAGCAGTTCGGACGGTGTGCGATCGGGCTTGCCGCCGCGGAAAATCTCGCGGCCATGCAGACGATGTTCCAGGTCACGCTCGGCCTTTTCCTCGTCAATCTTGGTCTGGCTCACCACCGGGTCCTCAATCAACGACGACACCGAGTTCACCTGCTTCTGAATGCGCTCGGCGATGGTGTCATCCATACTCACGATGCGCATCTTCCAGTCGATACTCGTGGCGTTGGACGAGCTCTTGGTCCACACGAACGTCAAAATGGCGCTCTGGTGGCCCCGCGCGGGGAACATGCCAAAGAAGGAATCGTGCTGAATGTTGCTATCCTCGTCGATATAGGCGTGAACGTTATACACCACGCGGTCGATCTTGTCGTTGAGCAGCGCGTTGGTCGCAAGCGCCGCGGCCTGGATCTGCCCGTTGGACAGCAGCTCGAGCTCGTTGGCAGACGATGTGTCCAACACCGTCACCTCGACCGTGCCCGTACGCTCATCGGCCTCATCGACGGTAAAGTCGAGCGGGAACTGCGTAAAGCCGTTGCCCCACTCGAGTCCACCCTTGAGTGCTGTAGAAACGGTATCAACCGAAACGCTCTCGGACAGGTTGGCGGTATTCAGACGGCGCATCACGCCGTAGCCGATCTGCATGCCCACGATCAGCACCAAAATACCGATGACCACGGCCATCGCGGTCTTCGTAATGGTATGGCTCACCTGCGAGCCCGAAGGATCGTCCTCGGACAGCGGGTCGATATGTTTTGCCTGGCTCGCGCGGTCCTCGCTGCGCAGCTGTGCTAGCGCTGCCTTGTCACCGCGCTTGACCGCTGCCTCTTTCTCGCGCATACGCTCGGTGCGCTTTTTGGCGAGCGTAGGATCCAAGACGCCGGATGCGTCGATTTCGGAGAATAACTCCGTCACTTCTTCCGGAGTCAAAGGGTTCTTGTCAGCCATAAACTTCCTGTCATATCAATCAGTCGAGCTCGTGCGCACGCGCACCTTCGAACTGCATTCGATAGTAACGGGCATAGGTGCCGCCACGGGCGAGAAGCTCCTCGTGCGTGCCACGTTCCACAACGCGACCATGCTCAACGGTCGCAATCTCATCGGCGTGTTTAATGGTCGAGAGACGGTGGGCGATGATGATTGTGGTACGGCCGCGTGCCAGCTCTTCGAGCGACTCCTGCACCGCCTCCTCGCTCTCGTTATCCAGAGCACTCGTCGCCTCGTCCAAGATGAGGATCTTGGGATTCTTGAGGAACACGCGCGCGATGGCGACGCGCTGCTTCTGTCCGCCCGAAAGACGGCTGCCGCGCTCGCCCACCACGGTGTCATAGCCCTGCGGAAGCGATTCGATAAAGGTGTCGATGTTGGCGCGGTGGGCGGCCTCGGCGATTTCTTCTGCCGTGGCGCCCGGCTTGCCGTAGGCAATATTCTCGCCAATCGTACCGTCAAACAGGTAGACATCCTGCTGCACCAGGCCGATAGCGCGGCGCAGACTCTGCTGCGTCACATCGCGCACGTCTTGGCCGTCAATGCAGATGGATCCGGCGGCCACGTCATAAAAACGCGGCAGCAGCGAGCAAGTCGTCGACTTGCCGCCGCCCGAGGGACCGACCAGCGCGATGGTCTGGCCAGGCTTGATGGACAGGTCCATATGGTCGATAACGGGACGTGCATCGCCGGAAGCGTCCAGCTCAACATCCTCGTAGCTAAAGCACACATCGCGGTACTCCACAGCGCCAGCCGTCACCTGCAGATCCGCAGCGCCCGGCTTGTCCTGGATATCGGGGGCGGTCGAGAGCACCTCGTCCATGCGCTTAAAGCCGGCGATTGCCTTCTGATACATCTCGGCCGAGTTGACGAGCGTCTCGAGGGGCGTGCAGAACAGCGAAATATAGAGCGCAAAGGTCGCCATGTCGACCGCCTGTAGCTGACCCTGCGCCACAAGCCAACCGCCCAGCAGCACCACGATCACATAGAGCACACCCGAGAGCAGGCCATACGTCGCGGTGTAGACGCCCATGGCGTGATACATGTTCTCCTTGGACGAAAGGTAGCGGTCGTTAGAGGCGCGGAACTTGGAGCGCTCGGTCTCCTCGTTCGCAAAGCTCTTGACCACGCGCATGCCAGCCAGCGAATCCTGCAGCTGGGCATTGATGCCACTGATCTTTTTGCGGTTGTCGCTAAAGACCTCGCGCATGCGCATGTTCTGCCAAAACATGATGACCGCAAACACTGCCGTCACCACGACCATGGCGAGCGCCAGCAGCGGAGCGATGGTAAAGAGGATTACAAACGAACCGATGATCTCGATGCCGCAGATGATGATCCACTCGGGCACGTGATGTGCCGCCTCGCAGATGTCGAACAGGTCGTTGACCACGCGACTCATCATGTCGCCCGAGCTATTGCGATCGAAGTATGCAAAGCTAAAGCGCTCGTACTGATCGAACAGGTCCTCGCGCATCTTGGACTCCATGCGCGCACCCATCACGTGACCCCAGTAGCTCACAAAGTAGCGGCAGGCGCAACGGATGGCATACATCAGCACCAAGCCCGCTGCGATCATACCGAGCGCCTGCATAATGGCGGCCTGGCCCTGGGTAAAGAGCCCGCCGGTCAGATTGCGCAGAATAATGGGGAACGCCAGGTCAATGGCGGCGAGCACCAGGGCGCAAATGGTATCGGCAACAAAAAGCCCCATCTGGGGCTTGTAATACGAAAGAAAACGCTTAAACATTCAGTCCTCGGAGATAAAACAACAACGTAAGACCCTGGGACAAAATAATCGGTAGTGTTTGCCCCAGGGTCACCCTCGCTTTTAAAGATCAGTTCCGCCCAAACGGTGTGCGATGCTGTCGCAAGCCAAGGCACCCACGACGGTCTTGGCATCCTCGATCTTGCCGTCGAGCACGGCGTCGATCAACTCGTGCAGCGGCACCAGGTCCACGTTGACAAACTCGTCGTCATCGGGATTGGGTGCATCAAACTCAAGCTTCGTAGCCAGGTAAATGTGGATGATCTCGTCACAGAAACCACAGGTCGTAACAATCGACGTCAAAAAGCGAATGCGGCCGGCCCTAAAACCCGTCTCTTCGTGCAGCTCGCGCTTGGCGCAATCGAGCGGGTCCTCGCCAGGATCGAGCTTGCCAGCGGGAATCTCGACCGTCACGCGGTCGATGGCGGTGCGGTACTGACGCACCAGCACGATCTTGCCGCTCTCGGTCAGCGCCACAACGGCCGCCGCACCCGGATGGCGAATGATATCGCGGGCGCTGCGGTGGCCGTTGGGCAGCTCGACCTCAAGACGGTGGACGTCGAGGATCTTGCCCTTCCAGGCGCACTCCTCCGAAAGAATCTTCTCGTGCAGTAGGGCATCGTGCGGGTCTTCGTCCCCCAGCACCAGCACCGGCTCGTCGGCAACCTCGCCGCCCGGCTCGCCCTCTGCGTGTCCGTACGCGCGGCTGTCTTCCTCGACAATCAGCGCGTCCACGAGCTCTTCGTTCTTATCGTCCATCCGTCTCATTCCTCTCGGATTTTAGGCATCCCAGGCGTCGCGGCCGCGCAGTGCGCGCAGGCCAATGTCATGACGCAGAGTCTTGCCCTCAAAATCGATCTTCCCGCAGGCCTCGTAAGCAAGGTTGCGAGCGTTCTCGAACGTGTCGCCCAGCGCGGTCACGGCAAGCACGCGGCCGCCGTTGGTTACGAGCTGGCCGTCCACCACGGCGGTGCCGGCGTGGTACACCGTCACGTTCTCCATGGCCTCGGCGTCCTCGATGCCGGTGATGACCTTGCCCTTCTCGTAGCTGCCGGGGTAGCCCGCGCTCGTCAGGACAACGGCCACAGCCCACTCGTCACGCCAATCGAGCTCAATCTGATCGAGCTCGCAGTTGGCGCAGGCCAGCATAACCTCGACCAGATCGTTCTTAAGACGCGGCAGCACGACCTGCGTCTCGGGGTCACCAAAGCGGGCGTTGAACTCCAGCACCTTGGGGCCGGCGGGCGTAAGCATAAAGCCGCCGTACAGGCAGCCGCGGTAGTCGATGCCCTCGGTAGCGAGCTCGGCCACGGTCTGCTCCATGACCGCCACCATGGTGGCGTGTTCCTCGTCGGTCACGATGGGCACCGGGCTGTAGACGCCCATGCCGCCCGTGTTGGGACCAAGATCGCCCTCAAGCGCGCGCTTGTGGTCCTGCGAGGTTGCCATGGGGCGCACGGTCTTGCCGTCGGTAAAGGCCAGCAGCGAGCACTCGGGGCCAACGAGCATCTCCTCGATGACCACGGTGTTACCGGCGTCACCAAAGGTGCCGCCAAAGCACTCGCGCACGGCCTCCTCTGCCTGCTCGAGCTCGGTCGCCACGATAACGCCCTTGCCCGCGGCAAGACCGTCGGCCTTCACGACCAGCGGGGCACCCTGCTCGCGCACATAGGCGAGAGCCGAAGCCTCATCGGTAAACGAGCCGTAGGCGGCCGTCGGGATGTTTGCGCGCTCCATGAGTTGCTTGGAGAACAGCTTGGAGCCCTCCATCTGAGCGCCCTCGGCACCCGGGCCAAAGCACGGGATGCCCACCGCGCGAACGGCGTCGGCCACGCCCGCCACGAGCGGAGCCTCGGGACCAATCACCACGAGTCCGCATCCGTGGCTCTGCGCAAACGCCGCCACGGCCGCAGGATCGCAATCGTCGAGAACCACGTTCTCGCCGCAGCTCGCGGTGCCGCCGTTGCCCGGCGCAATGTAGAGCTTGCCGGCGCGCGGTGATGCTGCGAGCTTAGCTGCCAGAGCATGCTCGCGGCCGCCGCTGCCCAACAACAGGATGTCGATGGTTTGAGTGTCCGCCTTCAAGGGTGCCTCCTCTTATGGATGAACGGCCCGCCAACCATGCGGGCCCATTACAAGCAAATATACCCCTCGGCCGCCCGCCCGGGCTGCAAAGGGGTATATCGCAATAACCAAATAGTGCCGATTACTTCCAGAATCGGTTGATGATCTGCTCGCGACCGGCGCCGACGCCAATGAACGTCACGCGGGTGTGTGCCAGATCCTCGATAAATGCCACGTAGTCCTGAGCCTCCTGCGGCAGCTCGTCGAAGCTGCGGCAACCGGTGATGTCGCACTTCCAGCCAGGGAGCTCCTCGTAGATGGGCTTGGCATTCTCAAAGCGCACCTGATGCTCGGGCACGCTGGTATAGCGCTCGCCGTCGACGTCGTAGGCAACGCACACCTTGATGGTGTCGAAAGCCGAAAGCACGTCGAGCTTAGTCAGGGCGATATCGGTAAGGCCGTTGACGCGCGAGGCGTAGTTGGCGATAGGGCCGTCGAACCAGCCGCAGCGACGACGGCGACCGGTGGTCACGCCGTACTCGTAGCCCTCCTCGGTCAGCGTGTGGCCGGCCTCGGACTCGTAGGAAAGCTCGGTGGGCATGGGGCCCGAACCGACGCGGGTGATGTAGGCCTTCATGACGCCCAGCACGCGGTCGACGTTCTTCATGCCGACGCCGGAACCGGTAATGGCGCCGCCAGCGGTGCAGTTAGAGGACGTCACGTACGGATAGGTGCCGTGGTCGATGTCGAGCAGCGTCGCCTGGGCGCCCTCAAACAGCAAGTCCTTGCCCTCATCGATCATGTTGTTGAGCAGCAGGCTCGTCTCGGTGATGTAGGGGCGCAGGCGCTCGGCCATGGGCAGGTACTCGTCGCAAATCTGGTCCACAGTGTAGGTGGGCAGGTTGTAGATGAGCTCCAGCTCGGGGTTCACACGGGCAAGAGCGGTCTCCAGCTTATCGCGGAACAGTGCCTCGTCCAGCATGTCCTGCATGCGCAGACCGATGCGGGCCATCTTGTCCTGGTAGCACGGACCGATGCCGCGCTTGGTGGTACCGATGTTCTTCTTGCCGAGCTTCTGCTCAAAGGCGCCATCCAGATCGATGTGGTACGGCATGATGACATGCGCGTTGCCGCTAATCTTGAGGTTCTTGGTGGTGATGCCGTCGGCCTCGAACATGTCGATCTCCTCAAGGACAACCTTGGGGTTGACGACGCAGCCGTTACCGATCACCGACACGTGGTCGGAATACATGATGCCGGAAGGCACCTGGTGCAGGCCGTACTTCTTGCCGTTGACGACGATGGTGTGACCGGCGTTGTTGCCGCCCGAGTAGCGCACGACGGCATCGAAGTCGCCGGCGACCAGGTCGCAAATCTTACCCTTGCCCTCATCGCCCCACTGGGCACCGACCAAAACGGTTGACGGCATGTTTACTCCTTACATTCATGGCTTGTCTACGCGCCATGCCGGCACGCAGAAGCACAAAACATTCCCAGTATACCCGTGCAACGGGCGCCTGTCCTACTCCTCGGCATGTGCCCCATCAAGCTCATAGAACTTGGTGGATGCCGGCAGGAACATCAGGTCGACGTCGCCGATCGGGCCCGAACGGTTCTTGGCCACGACGATACGTGTAACGCCCTCGTCGGGTCGATCGTCGCGCGAGGCTTCGGCCTCGTCGGCGGAGCGGTCCAAGAACATAACGATATCGGCGTCCTGCTCGATGGAGCCCGATTCACGAAGGTCGGAAAGCTGCGGGCGCTTGCCGGTACGGGATTCGACCTGACGCGAGAGCTGTGACAGCGCGATGAGCGGGATCTTGAGCTCCTTGGCCATGATCTTAAGACCACGCGACATCTCGGAGACCTCGACGGTACGGCTCTCGGAGCGGCGTCCCGGCGGAGGACTCACCAGCTGCAGGTAGTCCAGGATGATGATGGCCTTCTCCTTGTTGTGGAGCATGCGGCGGCTCTTGGCGCGAATCTCGGTCACTGTGGTGCCGGGCGTATCGTCAATCAGAATATCGAGCTTGGACAAGGTCTGCGTGGCCTCGTTGATATTGGCCCACTGCTCGGGGCTAATGCGGCCCATGCGGAAGTCACTGATCGAAATCATGGCGTAGGCGCAAATCAGACGCTGGGCAATTTCCTTGCCCGACATCTCCAGAGAGAAGAAGCCGACGGTATAACCGGCGGCGGCGGCGTTGAGCGCCAGGTTCAGGGCGAACGACGTCTTACCCACAGCAGGGCGGGCGCCGATGATGATGAGCTGGCCCTCGCGAAAACCCATGAGCATGCGGTCGAGCGACGGGAAGCCCGTGGGCACGCCCGCAGCCTGGCCGCCGGCCTGGCACACTTCCTCGGCCTCGTTATAGGCCTCGACCATAAACTCGGTCAGCGTCTTGTAGCTCGACTTGACCTCGCGCGCCGTGACCTTGAGCAACTTGCTCTCGGCCAGCTCCACGACCTCTTTGGTGTCGGTGGGGGCGTTGTATGCCAGCGCGTTGATCTCGTTGGTGGCGCCGATCAGCTCACGCAGCATCGAATCGCGGCGAACGATGGCGGCATGGTGCTGCCAGTTGACGAGCGACAGGGTCTGACCCATCAACTCCAAAATGTACGCTTCGCCGCCCACGGCATCGAGCTTGTTGATGCTTCGCAGGTAATCGATCAGCGAGATGGAGTCGATGGGAATGCGGCTGTTGTACATATCGACCATCGCGGTATAGATGGTCTTATGAATGGGCCGGTAGAAGTCATCGGGCTGCAGCTCGACCTGGGCCTCTTCGACTACCTCGGGCGATAGCAGCATGGCGGCCAGTACATTGGCCTCTGCATCTTGGTTTTGGGGGAGACCCAACTTGGAACCACGGTCCTCGACCGTCAACCCGGTCTCCCTATCGTCATATGCCATGAGCATCCTCATTCATATCGCTTGCGAGCATCCATAGTATCAGTCACAGTCCCAAAACGGGCCGCGCCCCGGCAATCATCACCGGACGAAACGGATGAACGGTCCCGCATTTAGGACTTCACCGCAACGCCTGCCACGGCGCTCGCTGAGCGTAGAAAATAAAAGGGCGCCCTGGTTTCCCAGAGCGCCCTTCTTAGAACAAGATTGTTGCGTTGCAGCAAATGCTACTCGGCAGCAGCCTCAGTCTCGACCTCGGCGGTCTCGGCCTCGGCGGCCTCAGCGGCCTCCTCGACCTCAGCCTCGGCAGCGAGCTCCTCGGCGGTAACGCCGACGAGAACGACAACCTCGGCCTTGATCTCGCGGTACAGCGAGATGGCAACGGTGTGGGCACCGGCAACCTTGATGGGCTTACCGAGCTCGACGCGCTTGCGATCGATGTCCATACCGAGCTGAGCCTTGATGGCGTCAGCGATCATAGCGGCGGTAACGGAGCCAAAGAGGATGCCCTCGTCGCCGACCTTGACGTCAACGGTGACCGTCTTGCCCTCGAAGGCAGCCTTGGTCTCGTTGGCGGTAGCCAGACGGACGGCCTCGCGCTTGGCGATGTTGTTGCGACGCTCGTCAAGCTGCTTGAGGTTGCCCTTGGTGGCGGCAACAGCGAGCTTCTTGGGGAACAGGAAGTTCTCAGCGTAACCCTGAGCGACCTCTACGACGTCACCCTCGCCGCCCTTGCCCTTGATCTCATCGAGAAGAATAACCTTCATGATGCGTCTCCCTTCTTAGCCGCGGTCGCGGTTGCCACGAGAGGAAACCACGGGGACGGTGTACGGCAGGAGAGCCATCTCGCGGGCGCGCTTGATGGCGTTGGCGATGTCATGCTGATGCTGCGTGCAAGCGCCAGTGACGCGACGGGGCTTGATCTTGCCACGGTCGGTCATGTACTTACGGAGAAGCTGAGTGTCCTTATAGTCGATGAACTCAGTGTTCTCCTTGCAGAACTGGCAGTACTTACGACGCGGCTGACGTGCAGAAAAATCATTAGCCATGTCAAAATACCTTTCGTTTGGCAACTTCGGCGAACCGAAGCCACCTCTCACTCAAAAATAGGTGAACAACCCTTAGAACGGGATGTCCTCATCATAGACGTCGACCGCGGGCGGCGTAGCCACCGGTGCGGCAGGACGTGCTGCGGGCGCGGGAGCTGCGGGGGCGTAACCGCCCTGATCGTAGCCACCCTGGCCACCACGGGAGCTCATAAACTCGATCTCATCGACGATGACCTCAAGCTTGCTCCTGCGCTGACCGTCGCGCTCCCAAGAGCTGTAGCGCAGCTTGCCCTCGATCGCGACCTTGTTTCCCTTTGCCAGGAAACGGCTCACGGCCTCGGCGCGGGTGCCGAACATAGTGCAGTCGACAAAGTTGGGATAGTCCTCCCACTCGCCAGTCTGCGCGTTACGGCGACGATCGTTCACGGCGACGCCAAAGGACAGAACCTGGGTTCCGCCGGCGGTGGCGCGCAGCTCGGGATCGCGGGTGAGGTTACCGGTGATGTTCACTCGATTGATGCTCATAACTCACTACTTCCTCTTGGGGCACAAGCCCAGTCCAAAACGACAGTCTTACTCCTGGTCGTCGCGACGGACGATCATGTGGCGGACCACAGCGTCGGTGATGCGCAGGACGCGATCAAGCTCGGCGATCTGGGTAGGATCTGCGTGGAAGTTGATGAGGGTGTAGTCACCATCGGTGAGGTCGTTGATCTCGTAGGCGAGCTTGCGCTTGCCCCACTCGTCAACGGAGTCGACCTTGCCAGCGCCCTCAGCGATCGTGGTATCGATACGCTTCATAACAGCGAGACGAGTCTCGGGGTCGAGCGACGGGTCAACAAAGAACAGCAGTTCATAAGCCTTCATATTGTCACCTCCTCTGGGCAAATGTGGCTTCAGGTCGTGAAGGTGCGCCTGAAGCAGGAAAAGACTTGGTAATAATATCTTTCAGCCTCCCAGACCGCAAGAATATGCAGCTACAACCTCATGACCTCCACATATGTCCATACTCACACGACGTTTCATGCGCATTCCAACCAAATGCTGACCAAAAGCTTGATGGATCTGTGGACAAGATACGGTGCCGTGGGGACAAGCTGAGCCAAGCCGCAGGTCAGCGGGCACAAGGCTGTGGTCGCAAAATGCATACCAGTGGCCCACAGCACCACCCAAAGATTTTTAAATTCATTGCCAAGTCGCTTATGAATACCTTTTTTGAACAATTGAGTTGATCAACCACGCTGGTCGGAAGCCGTTTTTTGGCACCTCAAGCCCCACTGCAGCGCCAAGCACAGCCAAGCGTTTTAAAAAATGCCAACTTTTCTGTTTGCACTTTGCGATTCCTCGTGTATACTGACTTTCGCATTTAACGGAGAGTTGTCCGAGTGGCCGAAGGAGCACGATTGGAAATCGTGTAGGCGTCAAAAGCGTCTCCAGGGTTCAAATCCCTGACTCTCCGCCAGTTAATTCCAAAGCAGGCCTTCGAGCCTGCTTTGTTTTTACCCCACGCGGAGGGGTGGCAGAGTGGTTGAATGCGGCGGTCTCGAAAACCGTTTGGCCTGTATAAGGTCACGAGGGTTCGAATCCCTCCTCCTCCGCCATTTTGGTTGAGAAAGCTCCCGAAAACGGGGGCTTTTTTGTTTAGAGTCCCTTACAAGCAAATACGGCGGAGGAGGAGGGATTCGAACCCGCCAGGGCGCGGAGCGTAAAGAAAACGCGCCACTGGCGCGTTTTTAGCGCAGTGCGGTCGGTGCAAGCCGACCGAATAAATTTTGAGCTCCGCTCAAAATTTGGACATCCCTCCTATTCAGCCACGCCCCCATTGCTTTCGATTTCACCTTGAATCTCAAACATGTACGTCACCCTCCAAAACCGACATTTTTCGACATCTTTGAAGGCTGATGTACATGTTTGGTACCCATGACCGTTCCCAGTCCCGACCGTTTACCGAGCAATAGGGTCACCACGCCCGCCAACCATGTACTATGTACGGGCATTGTCTAAACCCGCAACCAAAAGGACCCCATCTTGCCCGTCGTCGCCGCTATGACCGTTACCTCACACGCCACGGATGCCATGGTCGCTATCCCATTTTGGCTCGAGATGTTCGCTGTTGTCGCTGCATCGATCTCGGGCGTGTTAGTCGCACGCGAGCACAAGCTCGACTTGGTGGGCGCGGTCGCGCTCGCCGTGGTCTGCGGTCTGGGCGGCGGTCTCTTGCGCGATATGACGCTGCAGGTGGGCAACGTCTACATCCTCAACCAGCCGATGGCGCTCCCGCTTTCCATTGCCACGGCAGCCATCATCTATATTTTCCCGGCAATCGTCGACAAACCCGAAAAACTCATTCCCCTGCTCGACATCATCTCGGTCGGCATCTATGCCGCCACTGGAGCAGACAAGGCGCTGGTCTACGGCTTTGCGCCGGCGGTGTGCATCATGATGGGCTTTTTCACCGCGGTGGGCGGCGGCATGCTGCGCGACAGTTTTATGGGCGTGGTACCGGGCATTTTCCAGCGCACCAACTTCTATGCCATCGCAGCCATCGCCGGCTCGGCGAGCTATGTATGCCTTGTCATGAGCGGCATCGTCAGCAACATCACCGCGTTGATCGTATGCGTTGCGGTAACCATGGGGCTGCGCTGGCTGTCGCTGCGTTTTGACATCAAAAGCCCCACCGAAGAGGACATCGCGCGCTTTTTGCACCACAAAAAGTAGATTGCGCGGGCTCATCCTTCGAAATGCAACCGAGAGGTTCTTTTAGAGCGCCCACGCGTTGGGTACCCTGTTAGGTGCATATCGAGCATCTGACGAAGGATTCACTATGCCCCACAATCAATTCCCGTCGACCCAACGCCGTAAAGCGTGGGGCCGCATCACCATCCTATTCGCGCTCATCGCTCTGGCGCTCACCGCACTTCCCGCTACGGCTCTTGCCGGCACGGACACCGCAGGCAACGTACTTGCGACCGACAATGACGCCGCTCCGTCCGGCGTCGAAGGTGACCTGTACTGGGCAGGTCAGAGCCTCAACCTGGACGATACCTCCATCGACCGCGATATCATCGCTGCGGGCGATACCCTCTCGATCCGCGACTGCACGGTGGGCGGCGCCGTTCGTCTTGCGGCGCGCACCATCGACATTGCCAAGACTACGGTTGACGGCAGCGTCACGGTCGTCGGTCAGCATGTCGTGCTCAATTCCGACAGCACCGCCAACTGCTTCTATGCGATAGGCGAGACGGTTGCCCTGCGCGGCTCTACCAAGTCGGCAGCGCTCGCGGGCGATACGGTGACCATCGATGGCACCGTCGAGGGCGATGTCGAGGTCTGGGCCGACAAGCTCATCCTGGGCAAGAACGCCCACATCACCGGCACCGTGAACGCCCATGTTTCCGAGGACCCCGAGCGCGCCGCGGGAGCCGAGGTCGGCGCGCTCAAGATCGACCGCACCGAGAACGAGGATTCTTCCACCGTTAACGATGTCATCGGCGGTATCGTCGCCGCAGCGCTCTCGACCTGCTTCATCGCCCTGCTGCTCGAGCTCGTCTTTCCGCGCGCGACCGCCAGCGCCGCCGGAATGCTCCACCAGCGCCCCATGCCTCTGTGGGTGAGCGGTCTTCTGGGCACGGTCGCTATCGTCCCCGCCGTCCTGCTGCTGATTATCTCAATCGCCGGACTGCCGCTTGCCGGAACCCTCTTGTGCGGCGTTATCGGCATCGCGTTGGTGTCGAGCGCCTTTGCTGGGTGCGCGATCGCCCGCATGGTCGGACACAGCCAGAACCGCTACGCCATGGCAGCCGCCGGCGGCGTGATCGCAGGCGCGCTTACGGCAATCCCCCTCGTAGGCGATTTCATCAGCGGTGTGGCCTTTGTCTTCACGCTCGGCTACGTTATCCAGATCATCTGGCGCAACGCCCACCTCAAGTCGCAACAGCTGGCTAATACGCCGGAACTCCCCACCGCTTAGCAGCCGATCACCACAAAGGGGCCAGGCACCTTTGTGGTGGTGCAAAGGGGTCAGGTTACTTTGCACCAACAAACGAGGCGGAGCACTCGGTCATATCGACCGGGTGCCCCGCTTTTCTTGGAGGGTTCTCTAGTAACTTTTTTTAAAACCAATGATCATCAGGTCGGTAGGCCTGCGCGTCACTCGTTACGGAGGCAGTACGCCATTGAGCAAGGGGGCAATTATTTTTCACGGCGACCTCCTCCCCGCTTGATGACGAGCGCGGCGACAATAGCCGCCACTCCGATGGCAGCCAAAGCCGCCACCAGCACCAACGTTCTATCTCCCGTCGAGGGCATAAAGCCTCGACTTACTTCTTTGCTTGGGGTGTTGAGCACCGACAGTTCAATCGAACCCGTCCCGGCATCGGCTGCGTCAACCCGCAGAGGGCTTTCGACCGATACAGTCACCTTGGGCTTCGCGGCCGTCACCTGTTTAACGTCCAGACCCTCGGCCGCAACCGTCACCGTACGTTTGCCCTCAAAGGCGGTGTAGCCCTTGGGTGCCGCGACCTCTTCGACGGTATAGACGCCCGCGTCCACACCGGTCAATTCCACATGGCCGTCCGAGCCCGTGGTGACGCACGCGTCAACATCCGTCGACCACGAGCCGTCAGTCGTTAGGATGCGGCCGCGGTCATCGATGATGCGCAGCTTGGCGCCCGCGAGCGGCTTATCATCCGAGCTTGAGCGCTTGATCAGACTGAGTCCCCAGGTATAGGCGCACGCGTCATCGCTCGGCGTGCGGGTGAAGCCGGCGTCACCGGACTGGTCGGCGAGAGGAGAGCGCGGGTAAAGCAGGTAGACCTCGTTGGGGTTGCCCTTGGTGGCGCCTCGATTGCAGTTGGCCCCCAACGGCGCATTGTAGACAGCAACCACGCGGGCGCCCGCGGCGAAGGCGTCGGCCCCGCCGAGCGCGGCGACCAGGTCGCCGGTGCGCACGGTGAAGGCATTGCCCTCGACCGAGACCCTGCACTGTGAAGTAATGTCCGTCCACCCTTTAGCCAGCGTCGAGTTGGCGTTACCGCCCTCACATGTGACGGCGTCAAAGCCGCCGTCCGCGCCCGCCGCCACGTACACGCGCATGCTCGCAGCCGCCTTGGAGGGGTCGAGACCCGCGCTCATGGTGTCGACGAACTGCACCGTGTAGGTGTCGTAGGCAGTGAGCCCCGCCGGGACCGTGGCCGAGAGGCGCCAGTACAGGTCGTCGCCGACCGTGGCGTCGGCGGCCTTCTGCCAGGCGGCGGTGCTGTCCTCCAGCACGTGTTTGGCCACCTTGGGGGTCGCCGCCTTGGGCTTGACGGCGACGGCGCTGCCGCCCACCAGGGCCATGATCGGCGCGGTGCCAGCCTCGCCCTGGGCGATGGCGTCGTCGTCGGCGACGATGAGCCAGTAGCCGCAGGGCAGCTCGGCCGTCGTGCCCGCGTTAAGGGCCACGGACACGGCGCCTGCTTTGACAATTGCGCGGGCAAGTTTTGCCGTCAGCGCGGTCGTCATGTGCCCGTCGGCATTCATCCATTCGGCAGCCTCTTGCGCCGTCGATGTCGAGCTATCGAGCCCCGCATCATGTAGCACCGAAAGAGCAGTTTGACGAACCGTGTCATTCGCCCACGTTACGTCAGTTGCAATTTTTTGGCCAGCATCGTCGACAACGGTCGCCGAAAAGAGCTGGTACGCGTCATACCACGTCGCAACCGTACCGTCCACCGTAATGGCACCGGTATCGGCAGCATGAGCCGTCCCAGGGGCAATCGCGAAAGACAGAATAGCGACCATGATTGTCGTCGCGGCAGCCAACAAGCGGCGGTTAAGCCTACTCACGGCTACCACCTCGATCTTGATCGCGATGGCGACGAGCATGCATCCACGTCGCGGCAAAACACAACAGCGAAGCGCCAGCCAGATACGTCATAGTCAAGCCAGCCCCGCCCGCCTCGGGAAGCGTGGTCGAGTGTTTGTTGGTAAAGGTCGGCGGATCCTGAGAGCCCTTGCCATAGGTAACTACGACGTTGAGCTGGTCCGTACCATTAGTTACCTTAACCGTGACGTCGTGCACGGTCCTGTCATAGGTGATGTGATCTTTAACATGGTCGACAGCACCCTCAGGCTCGACCTCGGAGATGGTGTAGGTATAGGTTCCCGCCTTGTTGTACTTGACGTCAAAGGAGACATTTCCCTTGTCATCATTGGTCACCGTCTGGAGGACCTTGCCGTCACCGTCCTTGAGCTCGAACGAGAACTGACCTTCCCTGAAGGTTCCGCCTTTAAGCACTTTCTTTGCTTTTATCGTCGCTTTGCCTTCAAGGGGCGCGTCATACACCCAAATCTCTGCATCTGACGTTATCTCCGTATTGGCATCGAGCAAAGATTTCGCCGCATTCATGGCTTGCTCGTATTGCTCCTCGTCCGCGTTGCCCTTGAGCAGAATCCATGTTGGTTTGGCGACGCGATATCCAGCAGGCGCCGTCGTCTCCTCAAGGCAGTAAAGCTTACAGGAAGCCATGGCGTTCGAACTCGTTCCAAAAGTCACACTTCCGCCAGGGCCAGTCGTTCCGGTAGAAAACACCGTCTTTGCGCCATCAACACCGGCACTGTCCTGCACCCTATCCATGTCAATCGTATAGAGCGTGAACGTGGCCCCAGCCAACGGCGTGGTAACGTCCTTTTCATCCATTTTGTGGACCACAATGCCGTACCCCGTTCCGCCTCCCGATGCGCCAGCGTCTATGTCATATTCACGCTCGTGTTTCACATACCCGCCTGCAACACCTTCAAGCTGTGCCTCGTTGGAAAGGGAAACTGTACCAGACTCACCGGACAGAACTTCATATTCGACTTTCAGGTATTTCTCATCGGGAAGCCTCAACGTCAATCGCTGCTGCTCTCCAGCACCCTCGCCAATCGAGTCAAGAGCCGTCCCGTATTTTTCTTTTGTCAGCACACGCCAATCGCCGTTATCGCACTCAGATACGTTAAGCGACGAGGGAATAAACGTACACTTAGAATCCATCACATCGAACAAATCGAGGTAGTCGGTTCCGGCCTTTAAGTCTAGCGCCGATTCATTAACGAAAATCGTGTAGTGAATTCGTTTGCTATTACTTACCGACGTACCGGTCTTTGACAATACGTTGTTCTTGATCTGTACGGTATCAAAACCCGCCTTAAAATCCTTATTATCCGAGCTCGCACTCGCCGAGTTCGTAAGCTCGCCAAGGTTCTTTGACGTGTCGACCGCTGACCTCTTGACAGCAGTTGCATACGTCAGCTTCACATAGCCTGTATTGTTACCCAACTTTTCCGTTGGAATCGAAAACGTAACCTCTCGACGATCGACGGCAGGCGTCAGCAAGACACCCGAAGCCTCGGTTTTTTCTCTCTCATGTTCCCATTCGCGGCCGGGTACTGCCGTCCCGTAGGGGTTTGAATACAAAGAATATTTAGCCGAACCGGGGATATAACTCATTCCATCAGGAAGCTCATCTTTAACAACGACATCTTTACCATTAAGCTTGCCCGCGCCATAAGATTCATCGGTAGGCGTCTTAACTCGATTGGCATAGACCGTCCAGTCGACAATCCACGCACCTTTGTCGTTTGAGCCATCCACTGGTCCCCAGTCAAACGTCTCGTCCCACCGCGCCTGCGAACCATCATCGTTTATTTTTACGCTTTTCTCGACCGAAGGCTCCGTTTCGCCTTCAACATAGTAAAAAACGAAATCAGAATAGCCGCTAAACCCATCAACAGAGGCAAAGTTAGAGTACCAACCAGGAAGTGCGTCGGTCACCGTTTTATACGTAATAACCACTTCAGGGGACTTATCCAGTGCTTCTTTGACTTTATCCGTAATGGTTATTCGGATATTGCAATTATGCTGGTTGCTGCCCTTTGACAGATCTGCGCCTCGCTCAAAGTCCCAGTCGACACCTTGGTCCAATTCGGTATTCCCGATGGCAACTACATGCGATTTACCGCCAGTGGTATCCGGCCCCATAGTCTGCTTCCAAGCCGCCAGCATGGTATCTTTGATAAGAACGGATGTTGGGTTTTTCGCATTTACGTAATCACGGAGCTCTACGCGTAATTGCCAAGTTGCCCTTCCGGTCCGCGACGCCTCATCCTCATTAAGCAGCGTTTTGCTTATGGTCTTGCCCGTCCAAGGGCGAGCATAGTATGCGGTGCTTTCTCCGGAGGGTTGATCTAAACCTTCTTTTTTCACGCTTGCCGTGTTGCTTACCTTTTCGTAGGAATTCTCATCTTTCAACTTAGTCTGATAGACGATGCAATAGGTCGCATACCGATCTTCCTCTTTTGGCTCAAACGTATAGCTAAATGAATCCCCTGACTCGCTCAGCGTTCTCTCATCAATCTTTTGTTTTTCATCGGCGGTCTCCCCCTTGTAGACCGTGTAGCTGCCAATATAATCTTGCTTGTCATCGAGCTTGTCAGTAAAGGTGTAGCCAGACATATCGGCCTTGAGAGATCCCTTGTTGAGCACAACCTTCCAAGTGATGACAGATGATGTTCCGGAGCCAGCCTCTTTTTGGATCATGTCGTATTGAAACGGTTCCGACGCCCCCTTAATCGTAGGAGATTGTTGGGGATTTGCTTTTCCCCAGGTTGCTTGCACACTATTCCTGCCTTGCGTGGGCGTGCCATTAGAAAGAGACAAGTTCTTGCTAACTGTCGTTTCGTAGGTAACGGTATGGTCGCCCTGAGAAAGGTTACCTAGCGACAACGTTGCAGTTCGCTCTTCGATGCTCACGGACGGACCAAGAGGATTTCCATCGAGCTTGAAGCTGCTTTGGTCAAAGTCCAGGTAGTCGCCGAGTGTATCGACCAGCTTTACATCCGTTGCATGCGACTTAACGCTTAGGTTAATAGTCCAAGTTATCTTGGCAATTCCAGTACTGCTATCTTGTGAAAAGACACCTGATTTGGTTCTCCCAACCGCGCCATCTCGGATCTCAATCGGCACAGCTTCGCCAGCGCCTGGAAATGTCAGTTCGACTTTTGTGCCGTCATCTACATCTTTGCCTTTAAGCACAAACTCAAAATAGACCCGCACGTAGAGCGAAGTGAACTGCCTCCCATTTCTTGGACATGAGAAATGGGAGGCTTTTTATGCGTGTCGACTTGAGGGTGAAGCACGACATCGAGGCCAGGAAG
>JABLTR010024957.1_pt1 | contig 25506 bp, 29 predicted proteins | sample 7160071 | NCBI WGS metagenome assembly JABLTR01 (sample SAMN14651230, study PRJNA627086) | human gut metagenome | isolation source: feces | host: Homo sapiens | reverse complement strand
GCCGAAAATACTTGTCTGGAGACGGACCGGGAAGATAGGTAACGCCAACACAAAGGACGAACAGAAATGTTCGTCCTTTTTTCTTTTTGTCCGGAAAATACCTTGCGGAAGAAGGTAAGAGAATCAATCCTCTGGGATTGTGAGTTGCACACGGCGTACCAGGCTAGCTGAAAGGTAGAGCATCTACAGGGGGAGAACCCCATAAGCCAAAACCGATATGCGCCAGCGTGGAAAGAGAAGGTCACCATCCATACACAGGCAGCAAAAAGGACCCGCAAACGCGGGTCCTTTTCTTGTTCTCTCTTAGCTGTTCAGCAGGTCCAGGGTGCAGGTCTTGGCGATGCTCTTACGGATGGCAGCCCGCAGGGGAAGGACCGCGGTGGGGGTCACGCTAAGCTCATCAATACCGATGGCCAGGAAGGTGGGCAGCATGGCCAGATCAGCGGCCAGCTCCCCGCAGATCCCCACCCAGATCCCAGCCTTGTGGGCGGCGTCTGCGGTCATTTTCAGGGCCCGGAGCAGGGCGGGGTGATGGGGGTCGAAGAACTTGCCCAGGTCGTTGCACTGGCGGTCACAGGCCAGAGTGTACTGGGTCAGGTCGTTGGTGCCAACAGAGAAGAAATCCACCAGGGGAGCCAGCTCATCGGCAATGAGCACGGCGGCGGGGGTCTCGATCATAATGCCAAGTTCGGTGTCGGGATTGAAGGGAATGCCCTCGGCGGTGAGCTCGTCCATGACCCGCTGACAGGCACGGCGGCACTCCTTGACCTCCCAGACGCTGGCAATCATGGGGAACATAATGGCAACCTTGCCATAGGCGCTGGCCCGGTAGAGAGCCCGCAGCTGGCTGCGGAACACGTCGGGCCGGTTGAGACAGATGCGGATGGCGCGCAGGCCCATGGCGGGATTCTCCTCTTTGTTGAGGTTGAAATAATCCACCTGCTTGTCCGCGCCGATGTCCAGGGTGCGGATGATGACCCGCTTGCCGTTCATGGCCTGCACCACGGTGCGGTAGGCCTGGAACTGCTCCTCCTCGGTGGGGTAGTCCTGAGCGGCCAGATAGAGGAATTCCGAACGGAACAGGCCGATGCCCTGGCCGTCATTGGCCAGCACGGCGTTGACGTCCTCGGGGGAGCCAATGTTGCAGTAGACGTGGACCATGCGGCCGTCCAGAGTGACGTCCTCCTGCCCCACCATGGTGCGCATCAGCTCTCGGGTCTCCTGCTGCTTGCGGTGGCGGGCGTTGAGGGCGGCCTGCGTCTCCTCATCGGGGTCCAGGACCACCTGGCCGGTGTCGCCCACCACATAGGCCTCCCGGCCGTTCCAGTCGGCGGAGAGTTGGCTGCCCAGGCCGCAGATGGCGGGAATGCCCATGGTGCGGGCCAGAATGGCGGTGTGGCTGTTGCCGGAGCCGCCCTGGGTGAGGATGGCCAGGATCTTGCTCTTGTCCAGCTGAATGGTCTCAGAGGGGGCCAGATCGTCGGCGCAGAGGATCACGGGGCCGTCGGCCTGGATGCCGCCTTCCACCACGCCCATGAGGTTGTTGAGAATGCGCCGGGTCACGTCCCGAATGTCGGCGGCCCGGGCCCGCATATAGGGGTCGTCCATCTCGGCCAGCATGGCGGAGAACTGCTCGCCGGCCTGCTCCACGGCATACTCCGCGCTGCCGCCGGCGTCCAGCACCTCTTCCATCACAGAGGTGTAGTCCTCGTCCTCCACGAACATGGCGTGGGTCTCAAAGAGAACGGCGGCCTCGTCGCCCGCCTGAGCCCGGGCAGTCTCGGCCATTTGCTCCAGCTGGGCCATGGTCTGCTCCTTGGCCTGCTCCAGACGGGCAAGCTCCGTCTCCTTGTCCTGGGCGGTCCGGCTGACGGCGTTCAGCTGGACCCGCTGATAAAAATAAAGGGGGCCGTGCTCAATGCCTTTGGAGACGCCCTGTCCTTGTAAAATCGTCATGTGAAACTTCCTCTCTATCCCTGGATACCAGCCGCCCGCCTGCAAAATACAGGCGGGCGGCGTTTTGCGTGTTACAGATTGTCCTGGAAAAACTGCTCCATGGCGGCGATGGCGGCCTCCTCGGAGGGGCCCTCGGCGGTGACGGTGACGCTGTCGCCGGTCTGGACGCCCAGACCCATAAGCTTCATCAGCTGGGTGGCCTTGACGGTCTTATCTCCCTTGGTCAGGGTGATGGCGGTGTCGGTAAAGGACTTGGCAGTCTTGGCCAGCAGGCCGGCGGGGCGGGCGTGGATGCCGACAGGGTCCTGGATGACGTAGGTAAAGCTTTTCATGGTTCTTGTTCCTTTCTATGGTAAATCTTTGAGAATGGGTAAGGTTCTTCAGAGGACGGCGCCCTCCATCTGGAGGACCCGCTGGATGTGCATGGCCAGATAGCCTGTCTCCGACTCGTCCACCTGACGGCCCAGAGAGCGCTGCAGCTGTTGGCAGATCTCCTGGGCGATGTCGTAGGCCTGGGGACAGGTCTGGCGCATGATGGTGTTGACGTCCATGCTCAGCCGCTCTCCCTTGAGAAGGCGGGCGGCCATATATTTGATGTGGCTCATCAGGCGGTCGTAGGAGAGGGAGTGGACGTCCAGGGTGACGCCGGTCTCCTTCTGCACCAGCTGGATGCATTCCCGGATGATGGCGGCGGTCTGCATGGCCTGAGAGACGTGCATGGACTCCAGAGAGGAGTGGACGTGCAGGGCGATGTAGCCCAGCTCGTCGTCACTGAAGACCAGGCCGGTCTGCTCCCGGATCATGTCGCCTCCGCGGCGGGCCACCTCAAATTCCTGGGGGAAGAGGGCCTTGATATCGGGGGTGAGGGGATTGCTCATGGGGTTGTTTTTGGAGATCCGCTGGGCGGCAAAGGCGATGTGGTCGGCCAGAGGAATGAGGATGCTGGTGTCGATGTTGCCGAAGGCCTCCTTGGCGGCCAGGACGATGCCGTTTGCAATGTTCAGATAGATGGGGTCAATGCGCTTGACCAGCTCTCTGGGATTGCCCCGGTCGCACTTTTCCGCCAGGACATAGACGGTGACGTCGGGGGAAAACTCCACCCGCTCGCCGGGCTTGCGGCCAAATCCGGCCCCTTTGCCCACCACCAGGTCCTCGTGGCCGTCCTGGAGATGAAGAGCCAGAACGGCGTTGTGATTGAGCACTTTTGTGATTCGGTACACAGCTTCACCCCCTTTCTCAAGAGCATGGGATTTAAGCGCGATAGATGTCCAGAGCCAGAAGGTCCTCGCCCTGGGAAACGTGCCCGGCCTTCAGCAGGCGCAGGCGCTGGTTATCCTCCATGGAGGTAAACAGAACGGGAGAGGAGGTAGAGGTGGCGTTTTCCCGGATATAGTCCAGGTCAAAGCGCAGCAGGGGCTGGCCCTTCTTCACTTGGTCACCCTCCTCCACCAGGGCCTGGAAGCCCTGGCCCTTCAGGGCCACAGTGTTGATGCCCACGTGGATGAGCACCTCCACGCCGTCCTCCAGCTCCAGGCCGATGGCGTGGTTGGTGTCGAAAATAAAGCTGATGGTGGCGTCACAGGGGGCGGTGACCAGACCCTCCCAGGGGATCACAGTGGCGCCGTCGCCCATCATCTTTTCCGCAAAGGCCTCGTCGGGGGAGGCGGTGATGGGAGCGGCTTCCCCGTGGAAGGGGCTGCCCAGGATGATGGTGCGTTCCAGCTCGCCCAGAGGGGCGTTTTCGGCGGCGGGGGTATCCTGGGACTCCTGGGGCGCGGAAATGGCCTGAGCGGCCGCTCCGCTGCGCAGATACTCCTCCAGCTCGGCCTTTATGATGTTGACCTGGGGACCGTAGACCACCTGGACGCCCTGGCCCTTCTGGATGACGCCGGCGGCGCCGGTGGTTTTCAGCAGGGCCTGGTCCACCTTGCCGCCGTCCCGCACGGTGCAGCGCAGGCGGGTGGCGCAGCAGTCCACGTCCTGGATGTTGTCCGCCCCGCCCAGACCCTGGGCAATGGCGGCGGCGGAGGAGTTTTCTCCCTCCGCCTTTTTGGCGTTGTAGTCGGCCTTGGTGTAGAGCTTGGTCTCCTGGGAGCCCTCCTCCCGGCCGGGAGTCTTGATGTCAAAGCGGCGGATAAGGAAGGAGAACAGGAAGTAGTAAGCGGCAAAGAAGGCAGCGCCCAGGGGCAGGATCATAAGCCACCCGGTTTTTTCATTGCCCTGGAGGATGCCGAAGAGCGCCAGGTCAATGAGACCGCCGGAGAAGGTGAGGCCCACGGTGATGTTCAGCATGTGGCACAGCATATAGGCCAGGCCGGCAAACACGGCGCTGATGCCGAAGAGCATGGGGGCCACAAAGAGGAAGGAAAACTCCAGGGGCTCGGTGATGCCGGTGAGGATGGAGGTGAGAGCGGCGGACAGCAGCAGGCCGCCGACCTGCTTTTTCCGCTCCGGCTTGGCACAGCGGTACATGGCCAGAGCAGCTCCGGGGAAGCCGAAGATATACAGCACAAACTCACCGGTGAAGCACCAGGTGCCCGCGGTGGAGAAGTGGGTGACGGTGGGATCGGCCAGCTGGGCGAAGAAGATGTTCTGAGCGCCGGAGACCATGGTGCCGGCCACCTCCATGGTACCGCCCACGGCAGTCTGCCAGAAGGGGAGATAGAACACGTGGTGCAGGCCGAAGGGGATGAGCAGGCGCTTGATGAGGCCAAAGAGGAAGGTGCCGAAGTAGCCCGAACTGTACACCAGCATGCCAAGGGCGTTGATGCCGGTCTGAATGGGCTGCCAGATAAAGAACATCAGAATGCCCACCAAAGCAAAGACCAGGGTGCTGATGATGGGCACAAAGCGGGTGCCGCCGAAGAAGGAGAGAGCCTGGGGCAGCTGCACCTTATAAAAGCGGTTATGCAGGGCGGAGACGCCAAGGCCCACGATGATGCCGCCGAAGGCGCCCATCTGCAGGGAGGTGATGCCCAGCACCGAGGCGGTGGAGCCCTCCAGCAGGTTTTCCGTTCCGCCGGTGAGGGAGATCATGGCCGAGATGCCCGAGTGCATCACCAGGAAGGAGACAGCGGCGGCCAGGGCGGCCACCTCTTTTTCCTGGCGGGCCATGCCGATGGCCACGCCGATGGCGAAGATCAGGGGCAGGTTGTCAAAGATGACGCCGCCGCAGCGGTTCAGCACGGAAAAAATGAAATAGGGGATGGTGCCAGGACCCATGAAGGCCAGCAGGCCGTAGGTCTCTAAGGTCGTCTCGTTGGTGAAGGAGCTGCCCAGACCCAGCAGCAGCCCCGCAATGGGCAGGATGGCGATGGGCAGCATGAAGGATCGTCCAACTCGCTGCAGCACGCCGAAAAACCGTTCTTTCATTTAAAATCCTCCTTATTGATCCAAGTTCGGCCGGCGCACCCAACGAAAAAGGCACCAACCGACAACTATTACACACCCTTGGCGTATGTAACAGTTATAAGGTTAGTGCCTGACATCCAGTAACACACCTATTATGAACAGATTCTGCGGGGAGTATAGCATATTCCCAAAATTCTGTCAATGGAGCCCTAAACACTTTGACGAAATGCATAACTTTATTGGGGCTAAATTGGGCACATTGACAGGACGGTGTGGGAGGGACGTCAGCCGAGGATTGCAAGTTTTTTTCAAAAGACTTGCAAAATGAATTGTAATTTCTTCCAAAAACCGTTGACAAAAACAGGGGGCGGTGCTATATTATAACCAGAAAGGGTGATACCAATGTGGTAGCAAACCTACACCAAATCCACCACATCCAGCGGCAGAAAGTTGAGATAAATTCGTCTCTGGTAAACCCTCTGTAGGAACATTCAATCCCAGGAAACAGAACCATCCCAGGTAACTTCAAATCCACAGAAAGTCAAGTAAGTTTTCCAAACACCTTTCGGGAAGCAACGTTTCAATTCTCCCAGGATCATTCCAGAAGAACTGCAACCGCATTACCATTGGTACGATTTCGAAAACCCAAAGGACTCAAAGAGGCAGCGAGGAACCAGGGACAAGTAAGAATCCTTCGTTTGTTTGGTACCCACAGGATCATAGAAGAAGTTTAGCTGGCTGGTGTAGAAGTGAGATTTGGTACCACGAGAATCACAGAATGGCACGGACATTTGAGATCGCGCAACAGAACAGAACCTCATGTGTGAGGGCGCACACCACAAGGGCGGGTGCAAACGCAAAAGTTGAACGGCGGTAATCTACAAGCTGTGACCAGAACGTGTGATGATCGTGAATCTGCAGAAAGAGAGGTAACCATATGATGTTAGATAACAAGAACCACCAGAAATGACCCTTGACTGCATCGGATTACGAAACGGGCGGTCAAGGGTCATTTCTTTTATATTGGGATTGTGTGCGGGCCTGGGGCCCGTTTTTTTGTGCCCTCACAGCAGCAGGGAAATGAGGGGAATAGACACCAGACACAAAAGGCTGGAGAGAAACACCGCCCGGGCGGCAAAGGCCGTGTCAGCGGAGTAGGTCTGGGCCAGAATGGCGGTAATGGCGGGAGAGGGCATGGCCATAATGATGAGGGTCACCCCCACCACCAGGGGATTGGAGATGGGCAGCAGCATCAGGATGCCCCAGGTGAGCAGGGGCAATACCAGCAGGCGCATGAAGCAGGAGGAAAACACGTCCTTGTCCCGCAGCAGGTCGGAGGCCTTGCCCGCGGCCAGAGTCATGCCGGTGACGATCATGGACAGGGGGGTGGTGATGTTGGACAGATGGGTCAGCGGGGTGGACAGCACCGCCGGAATGGACAGCCGGGCCAGATAGAAGACCAAACCCAGCAGGGTGGCCGCGTTGACGGGGGTGCAGAGAATGCTGGCCATGGAGGGAGCGGGCTCATCGCCCTGGACTTCCCGACTGGAGCACATCAACTTTGCCCCCAGGGTGTAGGCCATCAGGTTGAAGGGGATGCCCAGAAAGACCGCCAGGGCCAGTCCCTCCTGGTGAAACAGGGCCAGGGCAATGGGAAAGCCCATAAAGCCGTTGTTGCTGAACATACAGGCAAAGACCCAGACTCCCTTCTTGGAGCCGCCCACCCGGAAGAGGCGGGCCGACCACCAGCTGATCAGGCCGTACAGGGCCAGCAGTACTCCGCCCAGTACCACGATCAACACCCCGTCGTGGAGAAATGCGGGGTCGTAGGGCTGGACCAGGGAGACGAAGATGGTGGCGGGCAGGGTGATCTTCATGAGCAGGCTGCTGAAGATCTGGGTGGCGGAGCCGGGCACCAGATTGAGCCGGACCGCTCCATAGCCCACGCCGATGAGCAGGAACAGGCCCAGGAGATTGGAAAACACATCACGAATATCCAGCATCGAAGCACCAGCTTTCCCAAAAATTCCGTAAAAAAACAAGCCTTGCAGCCAAGGCTTGCGCAGGGGAAACAAGGCTCCCCCGCGCCGCGGCGGGCGGCGCAGGGGAGAAACGGATCAGCGGTTTTTGAAAGAGGTGACCTTCTCCTTGTTGACGAAGGCGGTCATGGCGTCCTTCTGGTCCTCGGTGGCAAAGCACAGACCGAAGGCCTCGGCCTCGAAGGCGGCGCCGGTGTACATGTCGGTCTGGAGACCGTGGCGGATGGCAGCCTTGGACTGCCGCACGGCCACCTGAGCGTTGGCAGCGATGGCCTGAGCCAGGGCGATGGCCTGGTCCATGAGCTCCTCGGCGGGGTAGACGTGGCTGACCAGACCCATGCGCTGGGCCTCCTCGGCCTTGATGACCTTGGCGGTGAGGATCAGCTCCATGGCGTTGGACACGCCCACAATGCGGGCCAGACGCTGGGTGCCGCCGAAGCCGGGGGTGATGCCCAGGCCCACCTCGGGCTGGCCGAACTTGGCCTTCTCGCTGGCCAGACGGATGTCGCAGGCCATGGCCAGCTCACAGCCGCCGCCCAGAGCAAAGCCGTTCACCGCGGCGATCACGGGCTTGGAGAAGTTCTCCAGCTTCAGGAACACGCCGTTTCCGTAGGCGCCGAACTTCTTGGCCTGCACAGAGGTGAAGTCCTTCATCTGACCGATGTCAGCGCCGGCCACAAAGGAGCGGCCCGCTCCGGTCAGTACCACAACCAGGATCTCGTCGTTGGCCTCCACGGCGTCCAGGGTAGCGTCCAGGTCCCGCAGCACCTGCTCATTGAGGGCGTTGAGCGCCTCGGGACGGTTCATGGTGACAATGCCGATGTTGCCGCGCTGTTCCAATTCTACAAAAGCCATGGGTAAGGTTCCTCCTTATCATTTCCCCGAAGGGATCTGTTTCTTTGGTGCTTGCTCCATTATACAATAGAAAAGCTCCGGCGGCAAGCACAATCCCCGCCACATACTCCCACGGCTCTGGGAATAGACTGGAGGGAAGGGGGGATGGCTGTGGCAGAGGAAAGAAGGCTGTCCGCAGGGGGAAGCGTGCTGCTGCTGACGGGCATGGGGGCGGTGTCCCATGTGCTGGGCTTTTTTTATCGGGTGGCCCTGTCCCGCATGGTGGGGGCCGAGGTTATGGGACTGTATCAGCTGGTCATGCCGGTGTTTTCCGTGGTGCTCTCCTGTACGGCGGTGGGGCTGACCGCGGCGGTGTCCAATCTCACCGCCAGGCGGCTGGCCCTGGAGGACCGCCGGGGGGCGGACCAGGTATTGCGAACCTGCCTTTGGTGGATGCTGGGGCTGCTGCTGCCCGTGGGCGCGGCCCTGATCTGGTGGAGCGACGGGGTGTCGGTGTGGCTGCTGGGAGACGCCAGAACCCAGCTGGGGCTGATTTTGCTGGTGCCCTGCGCCGCCTTCACCGGGGTGGAGAACCTACATAAGCACGCCTTCTACGGGGCGGGGACGGTGGGTGCTCCGGCGGCAGTGGAGCTGCTGGAGCAGGTGGTGCGGGCAGCGGCGGTGCTGGGACTGCTGGTGCTGTTTTTGCCCCAATACCCGGAGCGGGTGGTGGGGCTCATTGTGGCGGGCATGGTGATCTGCGAGGTGTTCTCCTCCTGCGCCCTGGTGCTGCTATACCACAGAAGACGGCGGCGTCAGAGACTGACCGGGGAGGGGCTGCCCCGCAGGCAGCGCCGCTGCCAGATCTTTGCAGTGGCCCTTCCCGTGGGGACCACCGCTCTGCTTGGAAACCTCATGGGGGCTCTGAACGCGGGGCTCATCCCCCAGAAGCTGGTGGAAGGAGGGATGGAGCGGCGGGCGGCCGTGGCGGAGTTCGGGGTGGTGTGCGGCATGACGCTGCCCATGCTGGCTCTGCCCACCGTGTTTCTGGGGGCGGTGGGGCTGGTTATCACCCCACGGCTGGCCCGCTGGGCGGCCCTGGGACAGTGGGAACAGGCCCGGGCGGGCATCGGCCGGGCTTTGACAGGGGTTTCCCTGCTGGTGCTGCCCGCCATGGGGCTCATGGCTGTGCTGGGGGGCGAATTGGGCGCCCTCCTCTTCCAACAGCAGGGGGTGGGCACCTACTTGCTGCCCCTGGCGGGGGTCATGACCCTGGGCTGCTACCAGTCCACCTTTGCCGCCGTCCTCAGCGGCGTGGGACGGCAGGGGACAGTGGCCTGGATCTCCATTTTCTGCGATGTGGTGCAGCTGGCCGGAACCGCCTGGCTGGTTCCCCAAATGGGAATGGGGGGCTATGTGGCCAGCAGCGCCGCGGCGGGAGTGCTGGGGCTGCTCCTTTGCACCGCCATGGTGGTGCGGGTGACCAAGCTGCGGATGCAGTTTTTCCAATGGGTGGCCGCCCCCGGGCTCTCCGCCCTGCTCATGACCCTGACCTGCCGCCTGCTGATGAACTGGATGCGGGACAGCGGCGTCTCCGCCCTGTGCAGCGTCCTGTGTGTGGCGGGCTTTGGCGTTGCCCTCTATCTCAGCGCCCTCAGCGCTCAGGGGGTGTCTCTGGCAGTTCTGCTGCCAGGGCGGCCATCCAGGGGCGCAGCTGCCGGAAGAGGGCCTGGCGGGTGTCGGGGGTGACCGTGTAGAGCCGGGCGCTGGGGTGGCTGCGTACCGCCTCCAGGAAGGGCACGTCCCGGCGGTCCTTCACCACGGCCAGCACCGGAGCGGGGCCGTCCAGAGCCGTTAAAACGGCCTGGAGAAAGGCGGGGGACTTTCCCTCCAGAAAGCCCAGCTCGTCCATGACCACCAGATCGCCGGAGGACACCCCCTCCAGACAGGCGCAGCCCAGGGTGTCAAAGACCTGGGGAAACACGGTAAGGCCGGCGGGGGTGTAGAGGGCGACCAGATTGTCCCTGGTAAACTGCCGGGGCAGATGGGCGGGGTAGAGGTAGGTACGGTGACCTTCTCCAGATTCCAGGGGCTGGTTTTCCGTAAAAAATCCCCGCAGGGGGCGGCGGTTTTCTGCCAGCAGGCGCCGGACCAGGGTGGACTTTCCCGCACCCCGGGCGCCGGTGAGAAGAATGAGGTTGGAATCCATAGGCTTCCTCCAAAAATAAAACAAGGGCCCGGGTAATCTGCATTACCACGGGCCCTTGTTGGGCTTGTAAGAAAGTGGGAAGTAAAATTACTTCAGCTCCACCTTGGCGCCGGCCTCTTCCAGCTTCTTCTTCAGCTCCTCGGCCTCGTCCTTGGCAACGGCCTCCTTCAGGGTCTTGGGAGCGCCCTCGACCATGCCCTTAGCCTCAGCCAGGCCCAGGCCGGTGATCTCGCGGACAGCCTTGATGACCTTGATCTTGGCAGCGGCGTCGAAGCCAGCCAGGACAACGTCAAACTCGGTCTTCTCCTCAGCAGCGGGAGCAGCAGCGCCGCCAGCGGCGGGAGCGGCCATAGCAGCGGCGGAAACGCCGAACTCCTCCTCCAGAGCGTGAACCAGCTCGGACAGCTCCAGAACGGTCAGGCCCTTAACTTCCTCGATGAGAGCGGTAATCTTCTCGCTAGCCATGATAAAATACCTCCTAAATGAATGATGGTGTTTTTAAGATAATAGAACCGAAATTACTCGGCGGGGGCAGCCTCGGGCTCGGCGTCGGCTTCCACGAAGCCGCCCTTCTCCTCGGCAATGGCCTTCAGGACGATAGCCAGGCTGGTGATAGGAGCCAGCATGGTACCCAGAACCTGGGCCTGCAGCACTTCCTTGGCGGGCAGCTCGGCGATAGCCAGCACCTCGTCCAGGGGCAGGATCTTGCCATCCATAAAGCCAGCCTTAATGGTGAACTTAGCGCCATTGAACTGCTTGGCAAACTTATTGATGACACGCATGGGAGCGATGGGGTCGCTGTGGCTGATGGCCAGAGAAGTGGTGCCGTTCAGGCTCTCGGCCAGCTCGCCCAGGCCGGCGCCCTCGGCGGCAAAACGGGTGAGGGTGTTCTTCACAACAGCGTACTCCACGTCGTTCTTGCGGAGCTCATTACGAAGAGCGGTATCCTCAGCCACGGTGATGCCCTTATAGTCCACCAGGACGCCAGAGGCGGCGTTCTGCAGCTTCTCAGTCAGCTCGGCCACGATGGCCTTCTTCGCTTCCAGGACACTTGCGTTCGGCATTTGGGATTCACCTCCAGAGAATTAAATGGACCAGCGCATGAAAAAACGCTGTCCCTGCGCGCAAAAACACAGAACAGCGTGAATAAACATCATATCATTCATACTGCACTCTCGGCAGGACTTCCGCTTGCGCAGCCTGCTGTCTTTGAACGCAAAAATTATTATACCGGTCCCTGCGGACTTTGTCAAGCAAAATCCGCAGGGAATCCAATATTTTTTGAAAAAACGGGGAAATTACACCAGCTTGGCGCCGTTGACCTTGACGCCGGGGCCCATGGTGGAAGCCACCACGCAGCTCTTGATATACTGGCCCTTGGCAGCGGCGGGCTTAGCCTTCACGATAGCGCCCATGATGGCGTTAAAGTTCTCGGCCAGCTTCTCAGCGCCGAAGGAGACCTTGCCGATGGGGCAGTGGATGATGTTGGTCTTGTCCAGACGATACTCAACCTTACCGGCCTTGATCTCGTTGATAGCCTTGGTCACGTCCATGGTGACGGTGCCGGCCTTGGGGGAGGGCATCAGGCCCTTGGGGCCCAGAACCTTACCCAGACGGCCCACAACGCCCATCATGTCGGGAGTGGCGACGACCACGTCGAAGTCGAACCAGTTCTCCTTCTGGATCTTCTCCACCAGGTCCATCTCGCCCACGTAGTCGGCGCCGGCGGCACGGGCCTCGTCAGCCTTGGCGGCCTTGGCGAAGACCAGCACGCGCTGGGTCTTGCCGGTGCCGTGGGGCAGCACGATGGCGCCGCGGACCTGCTGGTCAGCGTGACGGGAGTCGACGCCCAGCTTCACGTGGAGCTCGACAGTCTCGTCGAACTTGGCGGTGGCGGTCTTTACCACCAGATCCATGGCCTCGTTGGTATCGTACAGAGTATTCTTCTCGATCTTCTTGGCGCTCTCCTGATATTTCTTGCCTCTAAACATTGTTTACACCCTCCTTACTCGCCCACGACGACGCCCATGGAGCGGGCAGTACCGGCGATCATGCTCATGGCGGCCTCGATGCTGGCGGCGTTCAGGTCGGGCATCTTGGTCTCCGCGATCTTGCGCACATCCTCCTTGCTGATGGTGGCCACCTTGGTCTTGTTGGGCACACCGGAGCCGGACTCGATGTTGCAGGCCTTCTTGATCAGCACCGCAGCGGGGGGAGTCTTGGTCACGAAGGTGAAGGAGCGGTCGGCGTACACAGTGATGATGACGGGGATGATCATGCCCACGTCGTTCTTGGTGCGCTCATTGAACTCCTTGGTAAAAGCGGCGATGTTCACGCCGTGCTGGCCCAGGGCGGGGCCGACCGGGGGGGCGGGAGTCGCCTTGCCGGCGGGGATCTGAAGTTTTACATATCCAGTTACTTTCTGTGCCACGAAAGAGCACCTCCATTGAAAAAATGTGGTTGAATAGGACGCTCTGCGTCCGGTTTGGCGGGACGGACGGCGCCGTCCCTCCCACGTCATGCGGCTTGACGCCGCGGGGGAGCCAGCCGGGGTCTCTTACCCGCCGATGGGCTCCACCTGGTCCAGCTCCAGCTCCACGGGGGTCTCCCGTCCGAACATGGAGACGACCACCCGGACCTTGCCCCGGTCCAGGTCGACCTCTTCCACGGTGCCCAGGAAGGACTCCAGGGCGCCGTCGGTGATCTTCACACTGTCGCCGGCCTGATAGCCGACCACGATTTCACGCTTCTCCACGCCCAGAGCGGCCACGTCCTCCTCGGACAGGGGGATGGCGTTGTTCCCCTCGCCCAGGAAACCGGTGACGCCCCGGATGTTCCGGATCACGTGCCAGGTCTCGTCGTTCATCACCATCTTCACCAGCACATAGCCGGGGAACACCTTGCGCTCCACTTCCTTGGGACCGTTGTCGGTGATCTCGGTGACCGTCTCCATGGGGATGCTGATCTCATGGATCACATCCTGCAGGTGGCGGTTTTCCACGTACTTCTCGATGGTGGCTTTCACCGTGTTCTCATAGCCGGAGTAGGTGTGGACCACATACCAATTCAGATTGTCAGCCATGCCGCTCACCTGACTTTAGGAAAACAGGTGGAACAGCGCCTGAATCAGCGCGTTGGCCACCGCGTCAAACAGCCAGATGAAGATGCCCACGAAGACCACACAGGCAATAACGATCAAGGTGTTGTTGATGGTCTGCTTTCTGGTGGGCCAGACGACCTTCTTCAACTCCACCTTCAGCTCGTGGAACCAGCGGCCGATGCGGGCAAAGACGCCGGGCTTCTTCTCGGACTTCTTGTCCTTCTTGGCCTTGTCGGCCTTGCTGGAAGCAGGCTGGGTGTTCTGCTCCACTTTTTCGTTCTCAGCCATTCTGACTACCCTTCTTTCCTTTCAGCCGTTCCAGTGGGATCACTTCGTCTCATTGTGGACGGTGTGCTTTCTGCAGAAGGGGCAGTACTTGTTCAGCTCCAGACGGTCAGGGGTATTCTTCTTGTTCTTCATGGTGTTGTAGTTTCTCTGCTTGCACTCAGAGCACCGCAGGGTGATCTTAATGCGCGCGCCGGCTTTGCTTGCCATAGGTTCGGCACCTCCTTATTGTTTTGCGGGGCGGCCCCCGCTTTCACAGCCGCGGCAACGAAAAAACGCCGGACGCGGCCTGCGGCCGAATCCAGCGTCGCACAAGCGCAGAGGGGAACCTCTGCGCGAAGAGACGATACGGTGGGGTCCGGCCATTGCCTCCCTGTGTTCCGGTCAGCCGGAGGAGGGGGTCGGAACGCATGACACCGTAAAAATGCGCACGACAAGAAAGCCCCTTTCACAGGTAATTGATACTCTACCACGTTTCCCCCGGCCTGTCAAGCACTTTTTTGTCCGGGACAAAATTTTTGAAAACCGGAAACCAAAGGCGGGGAATCTGTGTTATAAAGGGTGAGACGCGTTTCAAAGCAGAAGGGAGGCGGCGGATATTCAGGAGCAGGAGATCATGCAGAAACTGCGCCGGGGGGACCCGGCGGGGCTGGAGGCCCTGATGGACCGGTACACCCCTTACCTGTCGGCCATTGCGGCCCGGGTCCTGCCCGGGCGGCCCCAGGACTGGGAGGAGCTGACGGCCGACGTATTTCTGGCCGCCTGGGAGAATCGGAGGAAACTCCAGCCGGAGAAGGTGAAGGGGTGGCTGGCGGTGGCCATGCGGAACCGGTGCATCAACCGGCTGAGGGCCCTCCGGGAGGAGGAGCTGCATCTGGAGGAGGACCTCCTCACCTTCACGGCGGACAGCCCCCAGCGGGCGCTGGAGGACCAGGAGGCCGCCCGGCTGGTGCGGGAGGCCCTGGACACCCTGGACCGGACGGACCGGGAGCTCTTTGTCCGCCGGTACTACTACGGACAGACCGTGGCCCGGGCGGCGGAGGAGATGGGATTGAACCTGTCCACCGCCAAGAGCCGCCTGCGCCGGGGGCGGGAGAAATTAAAGGAACTGCTGGGAAAGGCGGGGTATGAATTTGAAGCGGATTGACCTATTTCAACTGATGAACGCCTTCCAGGACGAGGAATTTGAGCCCGAGGAGGAGTGCTTTGTGGACGAGACCAAGGTAAAAGAGACCGTGCTGACCCAGGTGCGGCAGAAAAAGCGGAAAGGCCGGAAGGTGCTGGTGCTGGCGGCGGCCCTGGCCGCCTGTCTGGCCCTGGCCGGGTGGAGCTATGGAGAACAGATTTATCAATTTTTCTCTGGAGGATGGGTGTCCATCGGTGGTGCAGATGATGGCCCTACGATAGCAATGTCAAATGGCCTGGACAAGAACGGCGAGCCCACCATCATCTCTCTGGAGAATGGCCGGTTGTGGTTTGTGGCCGACGGTCAGCGGGTAGACGTGACCAGCCAAGTGAATGAAAATACTCCTTACGTTTGGACGCAGTGGGAAAAGAATGGAGGGCTTCACTACATCATCGTGGGAGGAACCCCGGAAGACTACGGCTGGTTTGAGGGAATCGAACTTCCCGGCGACAGCGGCGGAGGGAGTGGAATGCTCCACAGCCGGGAGGACATCCCCTGGGAGGAGTTTGTTCAGGACCCGGACTGGTACAGAGCAGGCTTGAGCCAGGTGGAGGAACTGTGGGAGTCGCAAAACGGATAAAGCATGGCAGGGCACGGGGGACCGCGCCCTGTTTTTGCACACGGGCGGCCCAGTGTGCCGCCCCTACGACGTTTTCGGAAGCCCTCCGTTCTTATTGTAGGGGTCGGTCCCAGACCGGCCCGCGTCTCAAGAGCGCACCCTCATCCGCCCCAGTGCGCACACTGGGGCACCTTCCCCCTGAAAGGGGGAAGGCTTGCGGGCGGCTGATAGCCGCCCCTACAAAGGAAACCGAAACCTGATTCCGCATCCATCTCGGGCGACCGTAAGGGTCGCCCCTACGGTTCTACAAGAACATATTTGATTCCTGGACGGGTGGGTCTTGGCCCCGCCCCTACGACGTATTTGGAAGTCATCCATTTTTATTGTAGGGGCCGGTCCCAGACCGGCCCGCGGCAAGAAACCAGCTATCACCTGCTCGGCAAAGCCAGGCGCAGAAGTGGAACCGCACCAACAACAATTTTGGGAATGCCAGGGCCCAGTGGCCCGGCAGTGATAGGCACCAGCCACTCAGATTTTGCGCGCCGGAAATTTTGCAAAACCTGACAGGTACGCGTCCCCCGTAATGGGGGACCGGGGGTAAGCGGTCCTATGGGCACGAAGTGCCCGTCGGCCGCGTCCCCCGGCGATCCTTTGGTGACTTTCCCATCGCGGGCAAAGTCACTCGCTGCCCGCAGGCAGCGAAATCCCCCTGCCACCAACGCAACAATTCCCTCATCGCCCCCTCATCCGTCACGGCTTCGCCGTGCCCCCCTACCCCTTTTGGCCTTCGGCCACTTCCCCCTGACAGGGGGAATCGGCCTTCCCCCCAGGGGAAGGCTTAAAGGGAGCAGACGGCGAAATTCCCCCACCCTTGGGAAGAACTGCTCCACCTTGTTTTAAAAGAAAAACCCTGCTACAATACGGGGGACGAAATCCAAGCAGGGAGGGAGAGAGACCATGGAACAGTACCGCCTGGTGGCCACGCCGGAGGGCCCCATCACCTACCGTCTGGTAAAAAAGCGGGTGAAAAACCTGAACCTCCGTCTGGACCGGACGGGAGAGGTGGTCCTCTCCGTCCCCCTGCGGTGCCCGGCGGAGCGGGCGGACGCCTTTGTGATCGAGAAAAGCGGCTGGATTGTGGGCCACCTTCCAAAGCCGGAGGAGGCCCCGCCCCTGCTGCCGGAGCCGGACCGGAGGGAGTGCGCCCGCCTGCTGGGGGAGGCCGTCCTGCGGGTCTACCCCCTGGTGGCCGGAAGCGGCGTGCCCATGCCCAAAATCAAACTGCGGAAGATGAAAAGCCAGTGGGGCAACTGTCACTACCGGCAGGGGTACGTCACCCTGAACACCGCCCTGGCCCGCTGTCCGGAATGTTTGAGAGACTATGTGGCTCTCCACGAGCTGGTTCACTTTCTCCACCACGACCACGGCCCCGGCTTCTACGCGGCCATGGACGCCAGGATGCCGGACTGGCGGAAGCGGCGGCAGGAATTGAAGCGATACGCTCAGGCCCTTGTGCTGTAAAGAAAATTGACCTGACAGGAACCCCGCTCCCATCTCAGAGGAGAGCGGGGTTTTGCATTTCTTAAATTTATCGAAAAACAATAAAAATATATTGACAAACAGTTTTTGCCGTGTTATCCTGCGGTCAAGCTAAAGGGGGAATTTTCCATGGAACAGACGAATGTGCAGAAGCTGGCGAAAGTGCTGCGGTGGTTGGTGGCCCTGGCCTTTGTATGCAATATAATTGCGCTCTATTTTGTGCCTGCGATTGTTTTGCTCTCGCCGATTGAATTGTTTCAGGGATTTTGGGATCGCCTGTTGATCCTTTTGCAGATTCAGCCGCTGGGGGAGGATGATATCTATACTCCTATGGTATTCGTCGCTCTGTTTGCCTGGCAGGAGATGTGGCGAGAGCCCACGTCTCTGCCTTACGTAGGGTTTCTGCTCCTATGCGGCATCTCCTCGGCGCAAATCCTGTACCAGGCTCGGCGCGTTTTGGATACCATTTTGGCGGGCTCCCCCTTTGTGGGAAAAAACGCTCAGGCGCTGAAAAGCGCGGCAGTCTGCTGTTGGGTGATCTCAGGGGCAGCGCTCCTCCGCATGATTTTGGAGATCATCGCGCTGAAGAATCCGGCACCGTTGATTACCTATAATGCGGCGGCCGTTCCCATTTTCTTTATGGGCGGCCTGCTGTTCCTGGTCATGTCCGCCCTGTTCCGCCAGGCGGCGGAGCTCCAGGAGGACCAGGACTTGACCATCTGAGGGGGCGGGAGAACATGGGAATTGTCGTAAATCTGGACGTGATGATGGCCAAGCGGAAGATGTCCCTGGGGGAACTGGCCCAGAAGGTGGACATCACCATGGCCAACCTGTCCATTTTGAAGAACAACAAGGCCCGGGCGGTGCGCTTCTCCACCCTGGAGGCCATCTGCAAGGCCCTGGACTGCCAGCCGGGGGATATTCTGGAGTACGTGCCTGATGGGGAGGAGTAAGGAATGATGGAGTGGGTTGTGGTACCGGTGGCACTGATTATTTTGGTGGGAGAGTATTCTGCTGTGCTGTGGCTGCCCGCGCTGGCGGCCTCGATCTGGCTGGTGGTCAAGGAGCCAAGGTCCAGGAAGGTGCTCCTGCCGCTGGCGGGGGGCTGCCTGGTGTGCATGCTTATCCTGTGGGGAGGGCCCAAGCTCGAGGAGGCCTATGACCTCCGCCTGCGCAGCTGGCTGACTACCGGCCCGCTCTGCCTGCTGGTTCTGCTGTTCCTGGTCCTGCTGGTGGTAACCGCTTGGTATGGCGGGCGGCATATTTCCAGGCGCTGGCTCAGGCGGCTGGTCAAGGCTGGGGCTGCGCTGTCTGTGTATTCGGTGCTGCTCTGGGGACTTTTTTTCACCCTGCTGACCGCCCGGCCGGAAACGGTAGGGGATTGGAGGGGCCAGGAGGTGGTCATGCAGGAGCTCACCTGGATGGAGACCACCTATAGCTACTACGCCTACAACGGCCCCTTCCTGCTGGGTGAAAGTCTGGGCTGGTCCGAGGAGCCCTGGGGAGAGGACCTGGGCTGACAGACGGGGATCATTTTGAAGTGGGTGCCCGACAAGGAGATGTGAGTATATGGGCGAAAATGTACTTCAGCTTCTGGTCTATGCCCTTCTCCTGGGGATTACGCTGTTTTTAGCGGCTGTCCCGGCCATTTTAGTGGGGGCGTGGCGGCAGCGGCCATTTCCCTGGAAAATATTCTTTCTGACGCTGGGCCTGATGGCGGGGTATGCCGCCTGGATTTGGGGACACCCCTGGGTGACCTGCCAAAAAGATCTGGAGAAGCCTGTGACCCAGGAACAGCGGGAGAAACTGCGGACTTTCTGGAGCGGGTTTTATTCCCAGCGGGTCCCCCTTTTGGCCCACCATATTATAGTTCGGGAGAATGGAGAAGATGGGCTTGAGGCAACAGTTTCCTATTTGTGGTTTGGTTCCATCGGGGTTAGCTTTGACTCGGAGGGCTTGCCATCTATCACAAAACCGCTGAGCGGCCTTTGACCAGGAGGGAAACACCTATGAATCGAAAACGAGTGTTCCGAATTTCTCTGGTTGTGGTCCTGATTTTGATGCTGGGCACGCTTTGGACCGCCCTCCAGGGCGGCCCCCTGGCCAGAAGCTATGCCAAACTGCTGTTCCAGCAGAACCGGACTGATTTTGACTCCGCCGCCGCCCAGGCGGTGGAGCAGGGGAGCGGTCAGGGAATCCCCCGTCCCTTTGGGGTGCGGGACGTGACCTTCTGGGACTATGGGGGGACGGCGGTGGACTTTTCCATGGGAAGATCTGGGATAGGGTCCTCCACAACATACTGGGGTATCCAATACGTGCCCTCCGGGGAGCGGCTGGGCTTTCAGGGCTCGCAGCTGGAGGGCTGGATTTCCGACGGGGACGGCTGGCGCTGGGAGGAGAGCGGCGGGGACAACCGCTGTTACATCCAGGAGCTGGATGAGCGCTGGTACTACTATGAGATGTCCTTTTAAGACAGGAGGGGGATTGCATGAGAAAGTGGGGTTTTCTTGGCCTGATGTTTGGACTCTCCCTGCTCAACGGCGGATTTTTTGTGCGGGACACCCTGCGGCTGATGGGGGAGGGGATTGCAGGGGTGGACAATCAGGCATCCCTGCTGTTCATCCCGATTTTCTGGATCATAGCTGCGGCGGTTTTGCTGGTGATCTATGCGTGGGCGCTGATTTATGGGATCAGGATTGAGCGCCGGTATCGGTTTCGCGCGGCACAACTTGTTTGTCTTTCTGAATTGAGCAGGCGGGAGCTGGTGGGGCGGGGCGCGTTTTTTGCGGTGACCGGCCTGCTGATGTGGGCAGCCCTGGAGCTGTCTGTTGGATACGCTCTGTCCGGCGGCGGTCTGCTGGTCTGCCTGTACCTATGGAAACGGGCCGGAGCGGCCAAGGGCTCCGGCGGCGCATAAGAAAAGGAGAATGCACGATGAGACGAATTTATGGGATAGCGGCGGTTCTCCTGCTGGCCGGAGCGGTCTGTTCCGGCTGTTCCGCCGGAGCTTCGGGGACCGAGGACCCGGATCTGGTGGTGTACAACGACAGTACGGCCATTTTGGGAAGCATCTCTGTATCCGGTGAGGGGGAGAGCCAGTCCATCTCTCTGGCAGACGGACACCCTCTGGAGCGGGGAGAGAGCTACGGCTTCGAGGTGGACGACCTTGGGCCGGTGTGGGTGGAGCTGTGGGACCTGGATGGGAACCAGGTGGGCCGCCGCCGGGTCAATCTGGGGGCGGAGCGGGTGTATGTCACCCTGGAGGAGCACAGCCGCATGACCGTCGGGACGGCGGCTCCCTGGTTTCGGTAGGGAGGGAACCGCTGATGGAACCGATAACAGTTCTGTACTGGCTGTGTATCTTGGCGGCGCCGGCGGTCCTGCTGCTGGCGGCGGTGCGCTGCCTGTATCTGGACCGGGGGTGGCGGCGGAATGTGCTGGCCCTGATCCTGGGACTGCTGGTTGGGGCATTGCTCCTATGGCTTGGAGGCGGCTGGGTGCTCTCCCGCTTTGGGCTGGCCTGGCGGGCATGGCTGGCCTCCCTTCTGTTAGGGGCGGCCCTGGTGCTGGCCGTCCTGGCGGCGGCGTTTACGGTGTGTTCCCTGGTCCACCGGCGGCACCATCTGGCCGAGGCACTTCTGGTGGACGCCAGCGCTCTGGTGTTTCTCATGGTCATAGTGGTCCTGGGGCCATTTCTGTGGGGGGCCTCTTTGCGGGCGGAGCGGGTGGTGGTCTGGCAGGGACAGACCCTTCTGGAGGAGGAGCGCGGCTTTCCACGTCAAGGTGTGGACTATTACGACTACCGCGGACCGCTGGTCCGTGGAACGTCCTCCCAGCTGCTTCTGGGCCTTCCGGAGGATGGGCCTCCGGAGGCGGACTGACAGCAACGGAACAAACAGGGGTTTACAAAATTGGACTGGTTCTTTTCAGGTATTCATGGTATGATAGCCGCAAGTAAGACCCGATGGAGGGCGGCTATGGACAGACACACAAAGAGATGGAAGGCGGGAGCACTGGCTCTGGCGGCGGGGGCGGCCCTGTGCGCCGGAGCGGCGTGGGCCCTCCAGAGTGATCTGGCGGTCACCACCTATGAACTTCCCCTCCCGGAGGGGTTGGGAGAACTGGACGGCCTGAAAATTGCCCAGATCTCCGACGTGCACAGCGCGGACATTCAGGGGGAGCTGCAAACGGCTCTGCGGGAGGCGGCCCCCGACCTGATCGTCTTTACCGGCGACCTGGTAAACCGGGAGGACCGGGACCTGAGCTGTGCCCTCTCCCTGGCGGCCATGGCCGCGCAGATCGCCCCGGCTTACTATGCTCCGGGCAACCACGAGGCGGATAACCCCTGTTACCCCGAGCTGCGGGAGGGGCTGGAGGAGGCTGGAATTACTGTGTTGGAAAACGAGAGTGTCCAGCTGTGGTACCGTGGGGCCCGGGTAAATATCATCGGTCTGCTGGACCTGGCGTTCCACCCCCAGGGGCGGCCGGCGGCTCGGGAGGAGCTGCCGGGCCTGATACAGGACCTCTCGGTCCCCGGGGCGTTGAATGTGGTGCTCTCCCATCGCCCCAGCCTGATGGAGGAGTATGGGGAGAGCGGAGCGGGCCTGGTGTTCTCCGGCCACGCCCACGGGGGACAGGTGCGCATGCCCCTGATCGGGCCGTTGTTTGCTCCGGACGAGGGGGCGCTCCCCGACTACACCGCTGGGACGTACCTGGCCGGGGAGACCTGGGTGGTGGTCAGCCGCGGCCTGGGCAACGGCACCCCTTTTCCCCGGCTGTGGAACGCGCCGGAACTGGTAGTCGTCACCATGCGGGCCTCCTGAACGTCCCGCGGTCAGAAGAAGTACGGCACAAAAATGATAGAACGCCCCGGAGCGCGGTGAGTCACGGCGCTTCGGGGCGTTCAGTACTTTTTGCAGAAAGTGGTCGGCGGAAAGCTGAATAGTGTTATGTCGCCTTGTGAGGGCGAGAAGATTTTGAAAAGTTTAAGAAAATTATTTGTAAAATCCCTAAAAAATGTAGAATATGGAGAAGAAATGTGGAAAATACGGTGGAAAGTGTGGAGAGGCACTGTTGCCGTAAAGTAAGATGATAAAATTATGTAAATAAGAGGGTCACAGCAGGGAGATCACGCCCTCCAGTTCCTCCAGCCGGTCCTGGAGCAGTTTCAGCAGGCGGTGGGTCTGGGTGTTCTTGCGCCGGGGGCCCAGCAGGTAGTAGATGATCCGGTCCGGGGGACCCTCCTGGAGGGTGTGGAGCTGGGCCCGGCCGCTCTGGACCAGGGAGGCGGCCACGCTGGCCGGGGCAATGAGCCAGTTGTCCTCCCACTGGATGGCCTCCTCCATCAGAGACATCTGGTCGAACCACATGCGGGGGACCGAGCTGGAGCCAAACCAGAAGGCGTGCCACAGGTCGTACTCCGGGTTCCACTGCATGCGGATCTCCCGGGCGCTGTCCAGCTGGGAGGGGTGAACGTGCTGGGGCAGGGAGGAGCCGGGCCTGGTGACCAGACGCATGGGCTCCCGAAAGGCGGGGATGGTCTCCACCTGACGGCGGAACATGTCATCGGAGATGAAGGCCAGATCCACCTCCCCCCGCTCCACATAGCCGTAGGACTCCAGGGAGTGGTACTGGTGGAAGGTGAGGCTGCTGGTCCCGTCCAGCAGAAAGCGCTGGAGTACAGGGGCGAGGATGTAGGTGGACACGCTGCCCACGGAGGCGACCCGAAAGACCTGGTTTTCCTCCCGCTGGGGGATGCTCCGGGCCTCCTCCCACAGGGCGAGCCAGTGCTCCGCCACAGGGGTGAAGGCCCGCCCCTCCTGGGTGGGCTCCACCGAGCGGGCCCCTTTCTGCCGCTCCAACAGGCGGAAGCCAAGCTCCTCCTCCAAGGTCCGGATTCGTCGGCTCAGGGCGGGCTGGGAGATAAACAGGGACTGGGCGGCCTGGGAAAAGCTCCCGGTCCGCGTGACGGCCAGAAAGGCTTGCAGTTCCAACTGTGTCATAGTGCACCTCGACCTATAAAATACGATTTATATTATAAGGGAGAAAACCGTATTTTACAAGGGCGTTTGCCTGGGGTATCATGGAGGGGAGAGAAGGAGGGAGTCTTCTATGGACCGGACTGTGGTACTGACCCAGGGCAGCATCCCCAGACAGCTGATCTGGCTGGCCCTGCCCTTGATCTGTGGGAATATCCTGCAGCAGCTCTACAACACAGTGGACGCTTTCATCATCGGCCGCTTTTTGGGCGGCGCCGCCTTCGGGGCCGTGGGGGTGGCCGGTACGGTGATGAACCTGTTCATTTTCATCCTCAGCGGCTGCTGTACAGGCATTGCGGTGCTCTTTGCCCAGTTTTACGGCAGCCGGGACCTGGCCTCCTTCCGGCGGGAAGGGTTTCTCTCCCTGGTGTTCGGTCTGCTGCTGACGGCGGTTCTGGGACTGGGGGGCCTGGTTCTGCTGGGACCGCTGCAGGGGCTGATCCAAACCCCCGGGGAGCTGCGGCCCCTGGTGACGGAATATTTGAATGTGATCTTTCTCGGTTTGCCGGTGACCTTTCTCTATAACCTGGGCTCGGCGGCCCTGCGGGCGGCGGGAAACACCCTGGCGGCCCTGCTTCCCCTGGCGGCGGCTACCATGCTGAATGTGGGGCTGGACCTTCTCTTTGTGGGGGCATGCTCCATGGGAATTGCCGGGGCGGCCATCGCAACGGTGCTGGCCCAGGGGGCGGCGGCGCTGATGGCGCTGGCCTATTTGAAATGGCGGCTGCCCCAACTACTGTTCGGCCGGGCTGATATGAAGATGGACTGGGGCATGCTCAGGCGGACGGCCGCCTTCGGCGTAGTGTCCGCCCTCCACCAGTCCGCGGTGTACATCGGCAAGCTGCTGGTCCAGGGGGCGGTAAACGCCCAGGGGACGGACACCATCAACGCCTTTACCGCCGCCACCCGCATTGAGGGATTCGCCAACTCCTTTGGGGACAGCGGCGCGGAGGCGGTGTCCGTCTTTGTGGCCCAGAACACCGGCGGAGGCAGGCCGGAGCGGGTGAGACGGGGCTTCTTTACCGGAATGGCGCTGATGATCGGCCTGGGGCTGGCCATGTCCCTCACCATGTTTGTGGGGGCCCGCGCCTCTATGGCACTGATGCTGGGGGAGGCGTCCCCGGCGGCTATGGACGAGGGGATGGCCTATCTGCGGTGGATCTCCGTGTTCTATGTGCTGTGCTTCATCGGCAGCGCTTATGTGGGGCTCTACCGGGGGATGGGCTGGGTGTCCGTGCCGGTGATCGGCAGTGTGCTTCAGCAGACCATCCGGGTGATTCTGGCCTACACCCTGGCCGGACCCATGGGGCTGGCCGGCGTGGCCCTGGCCATCGGCACGGGCTGGTCGGCTATTGTGCTCTATCAGACGATTCTGTTCCGGACCAAAGTCCGCCTTCGTAAAAATGTCGAATAGATTTGAAAAACAGGGTACCTTTTTTGCTGAAAGTGTGCTATGATAGGGGGCAAGTCGGGAGCGAGGCTCCCAAGAGAAGGAAGGATGAAACCCATGGCAACCAAAACAAGCCCCATCGGTATCATCGATTCGGGCATCGGCGGCTTCAGCGTCGCCCTGAAAATGCAGCAGCAGCTGCCCCATGAGAATCTGCTCTACTTCGGAGACGGGGGCAACATGCCCTACGGCAACCACTCCGCGGAGGAGATTCTGACCATGACCCGGTACATGCTCCGCTTTATGGAGGAGCGGGGCGTAAAGGCCCTGCTGGTGGCCTGCAACACCATCTCCTGTCTCATTGACCGGTATCGGGACGACATGACCTGCCCGGTGCTCAGCGTTGTGGAGGCGGGGGCGGATGCGGTGTCCCAGATGGCGGTCCACAAGGTGGGCGTCATCTCCACCTGCTTCACCCACTCCACCCGGTGCTATCCCGATCTCATCGGCAAGAAGGCCCCGGACAAGGAGGTGGTCAGCCACGGCTGCCCCGACCTGGCCAAGCTGGTGGAGGCCAACGTGGGCGACCCCGCCGGGCAGGGAATCCTGGACGCGGACATCCAGGCCAACATGGACGCGCTGGTGAACCAGGAGAAGATCGACTGCTGCGTGCTGGGCTGCACCCACTACCCCCTGGTGGAGAAGAACATCCAGCGGCTGTATCCGGGACTGCCCCTCATTGATCCGGCCGACCAGATGGCCAAGACCATCGCCGGCTATCTCCAGGAGAACGGCCTGGTCAACGACCAACCGGGCAAGGGTACCCTGGACATCTACACCACCGGCAGTGTGGAGGAGTATCGGGAGAAGGCCGCCAAGGTGGGCCTCAATCCGGTGACCTCGGTGCAGGACTACCCCATTTTGAAGCTGTAATTTGGATAAGGCCGCCGCGCCCGAGAGGGCGCGGCGGTTTCTGTATCGGCCCGCTCTTCCCCGAAGGCCGTGGAAGCAGGGGGGGGG
>JABLTR010033822.1_pt1 | contig 25517 bp, 20 predicted proteins | sample 7160071 | NCBI WGS metagenome assembly JABLTR01 (sample SAMN14651230, study PRJNA627086) | human gut metagenome | isolation source: feces | host: Homo sapiens | reverse complement strand
GGCGTTGTGCGCGCCGTGGTGCAGCACGACCTGGTGCCGCAGGGCGCGCCTCCGGTGAAGCTGGTGTACGCGGGTCCGATGTTCCGTGCCGAGCGCCCGCAGAAGGGCCGCCAGCGCCAATTCAACCAAGTGGGCATCGAGTGCCTGGGCGCCGAGGAGCCCAGCGTGGACGCCGAGGGCATCATCATGCTCATGCGGTTCTACGCGGCCATCGGCATTCCCGTGGAAGCCACCGAGCTGCTGGTGAACTCGATGGGCTGCGACGCGTGCCGGCCGCCCTACCGCGACGCCGTGAAGGCGTACATGGACGCGCACGCCGACGAGCTGTGCGACGAGTGCAAGCGCCGTGCCGACATCAACCCGCTGCGCGCGTTCGACTGCAAGAACCCCGGCTGCGCCGCCGTCATGGAGGATGCACCGAAGATCACCGACCACCTGTGCGACGACTGCCGCGCTCACTACGGCACCGTGAAGGCGTACCTGGACGGTGCGGGCCTCGCGTACACGGAGGACCCGAAGCTCGTGCGCGGCCTGGACTACTACACGCGCACCGTGTTCGAGGTGCAGGTGACGGAGGGTATGGGCAGTCAGAACGCCATCGGTGGAGGCGGGCGCTACGACAAGCTGGCCCAGGAGGTGGGTGGACGGCCCACGCCCGGCTTCGGCTTCGCACTGGGCTACGAACGTTGCGTGCTGGCACTGCAGGCGGCAGGCTACGCGTTCCCGCCGGCCCGGCGCTGCGACTGTTTCGTGGCGTGCGTCGACGACTCGGTGCGCGCGGAGGCGTTCTCGCTCGTACAGGCGCTGCGCGACGCCGGCCTTGCTAGCGAGATGGACCACCAGCACCGCAGTCTGAAGAGCCAGTTCAAGCTGGCCGACAAGCTGGACGCCGCCTTCGTGGTCGTGATGGGCCCCGACGAGCTTGCTGCTGGCCAGGTGAAGGCGCGCAACATGCAGACGCACGAGGAGCATCTGGTCGATCTCGCGGCGGCGAAGTCGCTGCTCGCCTGCTTTGGCGGCGAGCCCTACGGCGCCGAAAGCCCGAGCATCGACGAGGTGTTTGGCCGCATCAGCGAGGGCAATTAAGGCCGCCAATTAAACCTGGCCGATTCAATCGACCAAAGTGCCGGCATAGTTGCAGCTCTCTTCCATTGCATGTATAATTCATGCTATAGACATGCGTTGAAGGAGGCCACCTATGCCGGCACTACAAGTGAGGGATTTCCCGGACGATCTGTACGAGCAACTGAAAACCTACGCCGCCAGCCAGCATCGTAGCGTCGCCCAGCAGACCATCGTGGCCGTGGAGCAGATGCTGGCGCATCAGGACGCCTCCCACTTCTGGGACGGCGAGCGGCTCTACCGCGCCGTACGCCCGCGACCCCTCGACTTCGACACCGAAGCCCAGCGAGCCGCCCGCATCGAGAAGCGCAAGGCGCTGTTTGAGGAAATCAAGAAGCTGCCGAAGGTTGAAATGACCGCCGATGATATTGTCTCGATAATTCATGAGGGCAGGGAAGAGCGCTCGCGCACGATCCTTGAAGCGTGTGGCTTCTACGAGGAAGCGGGTCGGATGAGGGAGGCGCTATGATAATCCTCGATTGCAATGCTGCGCTTGCCATCACGCAGGAGCATGCGGAGGGGTGCGCCTTTCAATCCCTGATGCTCGAGGGCGAAGAAACGGTGGCGCCTCGGTTCTTCAAAGTTGAGCTGGCGAATGCGCTCTGGAAACTCGTGCGAGCTGGTGTGATGGACCAAGATGGAGCGAAGGGTCATATCGAGGCTGCGAATAACCTTGTGAGCGAGTTTTGCGAGGATGACGAGCTTGTCGTCGAGGCGCTGTCGGAGGCCGTCCGTCTGAATCATCCGGTGTACGACCTGATGTATCTCGTGCTCGCGCGGCGACACGCGGCCACGTTATTCACGCTCGATCGCAAGCTGCAGCAGCTGTGTTTGGACAACGGGGTGAACTGCGTGCTGACGGATACGGAGTTTTAGAGGGGCCCTCGCGCGCATTTTGCATGAAAAGACGCGATCAGGGGTTTGTTTCCCCTCGTTGGCCTGTACAATGGCTAGGTTTGAGTAACGTCTGCTGCGTCCTGAGCGGACGGCAAATGCAGATAGCATCGCCAAGGAGCAAGGAACCACCACTATGACGGACTTCATGAACGAATACTGCATGCACACCGCTACGTGCGGCGAGCTACGCCGTGGCGACGTCGGCCGCGAGGTCGTGCTCACGGGTTGGGCGTGGCACAACCGCGACCACGGCGGCCTCATCTTCATCGACCTGCGCGACCGCGCGGGCTACACGCAGGTGGTCGTCGACCCCGACTGCGTGAGCGCCGACGACTTCGCGAAGGCCGAGCACCTGGGCCGCGAGTACGTGCTGAAGATCGCGGGCACGGTGCGCGACCGCGGCGCGGAGGCCGTGAACCCCGACATGGCCACGGGCGAGATCGAGGTACTGGCGAAATCCGTCGAGGTCCTGAACACGAGCGTCACCCCGCCGTTCGCCATCGAGGACGGCATCGAGACGGACGAGACCACGCGCATGAAGTGGCGCTACCTGGACATCCGCCGTCCCGAGATGTATCAGGCCCTGCACTTGCGCCACAAGGTGGCCCAGGCCATGCGCGGCGCGCTGAACGAGCGCGGCTTCCTCGAGGTGGAGACGCCCATCCTGGCGAACTCCACGCCCGAGGGCGCGCGCGACTACATCGTGCCGAGCCGTCCGAACCCGGGCCGCTTCTACGCGCTGCCGCAAAGCCCGCAGCAGTTCAAGCAGATGCTCATGGTGGGCGGCATCGAGCGTTACTACCAGATCGCCCGATGCTTCCGTGACGAGGATCTGCGCGCCGACCGTCAGCCCGAGTTCACGCAGGTGGACATCGAGATGGGCTTCGTGCAGGGCGAGGACGTGATGAACCTCATGGAGGACGTCATGGCCGAGACGCTCGCGGCCGTGGGCGTCGACCACGAGTTCCCCTTGCAGCGCATGCAGTACCGCGAGTCCATGGACCGCTTCGGCAACGACCGTCCCGACACGCGCTTCGGCATGGAGCTCGTCGACATCACCGACATCGTAAAGGACACAGGCTTCAAGGTGTTCTCGAGTGTGGCTCAGTCCGGCGGCGTGGTGAAGGCCATTAACGCGAAGGGCGCGGGCGACTGGAGCCGCGGCGACGTGGAGAAGCTGGCAGACATCGCGGCCGAGAACGGCGCGAAGGGCATGGCCTGGATCGCGTTCACGACCGACGGCAAGGAGAAGAGCCCCATCATCAAGTTCTTCAGCGACGAGGAATTCGTCGCGCTGAAGGAGGCCATGGACGTGGAGCCGGGCGACCTGCTGCTGTTCGCCGCCGACACCTACGAGGTGGCGAGCGCCGTGCTCTCCGCGCTGCGCCTGCACATGGCCGAGGCGCTGAGCGTGCCGCGCGAGGGCCATCAGCTGCTGTGGGTGGTGAACTTCCCCATGTTCAAGTACGACGAGGACGAGAAGAAGTACGCCGCCGAGCACCATCCGTTCACGCACGTGCTCGACGAGGACGTGGACAAGATCGAGAGCGACCCGCTGGCGTGCGGCAGCTACAGCTACGACCTCGTGATGGACGGCTTTGAGGTGGGCGGCGGCACCATCCGTATCCACAACGCCGACGAGCAGCGTGCCGTGCTGCGCACGTGCGGCCTGAGCGATGAGGAGATTGAGGAGAAGTTCGGCCACCTCATCCACGCGCTCGAGCTGGGCGCGCCGCCCCCCGGCGGCATCGCGCTGGGCCTCGACCGTCTGGTCATGCTGCTGGGCGGCAAGGCATCCATCCGCGACGTCATCGCCTTCCCGAAGACGAGCAGCGCGTCCGACCCGATGACGGGCGCCCCGAGCGCCGTGACGGGTCGCCAGCTCAAGGAAGTCAACCTGCGCACGCTGTAGCGTACTGGGCGGCGGTCGGCCAAGACTGCCTGATCCGTCCTCAGCCTGTACGCAGCAAAAGCCCGTCGACGGTTCGGCGGGCTTTTGCGTGCGCGGAACCGCTTGAAACTCTGCGGCATCGGCTTCATAATCGATTCCGGAGGAAACGATAAAGGAGGGTTCCATGGAACAGCGTTATCCGCATATCTTCGAACCTCTGACGATCGGGGATATGACGCTGAAAAATCGCATCGTCATGTGCCCGATGGGGAGCAACTTCGGCAAACTGAGCGGCGAGATGAGCTTCGAGCATATCGAATACTACGCGCAGCGCGCCCGCGGAGGCGTCGGGCTCATCATCATGGAGAACGCAAGCGTCGACTCGCCGACCGGCTCCAACGGCACGACGCAGCTGCGGCTCGATCATGACGGGTTTATCCCCCGCTTGCACAAGCTGTGCGAGACGGTGCACCTGGCCGAAGGCCGCATTGCCGTTCAAATCAACCATGCTGGCGCGTCGGCCAGCTTCAGCCGTACCGGCGTCCAGCCCGTATCCGCGTCCGATGTGCCGACCAAAGACGGCGGCGATATCCCGCGTCCGCTTGAGGTCAAGGAAATTCACGAGATCGCTCGGCGCTACGGCGAGGCCGCCAAGCGCGCAGTCATTGCCGGGTTCGACGCAGTCGAGATTCACGGCGGCCACTCATACCTTATCAGCCAGTTCCTTTCGCCACTCACCAACCATCGCACCGACGAGTTTGGCGGAAGCGCCGAGAACCGTGCCCGTTTCCTCGCGCTCGTCGCGCGCGAGGTGCGCGAGCAGGTGGGTCCCCGTTTCCCGGTTCTCTGCCGCATCAGCGCAGACGAGTTCCTGCCTGGCGGTAACACGCTTGACGATTGCCTCGAATACCTGCGCTTCGTCGAAGAGTACATCGATGTGTTCGATGTTTCGGCGGCACTCAATGCATCGATGCACAAGCAGCTCGATTCCCCGTTCTTTCCTGACGGCTGGCGCTCGTACATGGCCCGAGCGGTGAAGGAGCGTTATGGGAAGCCGTGCATTTCGGTGGGCAACTACCGCGACCCCGAGGTGGCCGAGCGGGTGCTCGCGCAAGGCGATGCGGATCTGATCGGCATCGGGCGTGGGCTCATTGCCGACCCCAACTGGGTGCGCAAAGTATGGTACGGACGGGAAGGCGAGATTCGCAAGTGCATCTCCTGCAACATTGGATGCGCAGGCAATCGCATTTCCAGCAATATCCCCATCCGCTGCACCGTCAATCCCGACGTCGTGGGCGGGGATGCCTATTTGCAGCGCCGGGTGAATAAGCCGTGCAATGTCGTTGTCATCGGCGGTGGGACGGCGGGCCTCGAGGCGGCATGCACGGCGGCCGAGGTGGGATGCAGTGTCTTTTTGCTGGAAGAGAAGGAGGAGCTCGGCGGGCTTTCGACTGTCATCGCGAAGATCCCCGAGAAACGTCGACTGGCCGACTTTCCCCACTATCTCGTACAGCGTGCCGCGAAGCTCAAGAACCTGTACGTTTTCACCGGGACGAAGGCGACTGCCGACGCTCTCGCCACGTTCCACCCCGACATCATCGTGAACGCCACAGGTTCGAAGCCGTTGCTGCCGCCTATCGCAGGTTTGCATGAGTTCATTGACCTTCCGGGCGGCGCGGTCAAGTCGATCCAGGGTATGATCGACTCGCTCGACGAATATCCAGACGATGCGGCTGGCAAGCGCGTGGTGGTCATTGGCGGGGGAGCGGTGGGATTGGACGTTGTCGAGTTCTTCGCCAACCGCGGCGCCGATTGCACCATCGTCGATATGCTGCCCCTCATCGGCAACGGACTCGACCCCGTCTCGAAGGTTGCATTCGGCACGATGATGCGCGAAAACGACGTTGAGCAGCTTGTCAACACGGCTTTGATGGAAGTGCGCGCCGACAGCTTTGTGGTGAAGACCGAGGAAGGGGAGCGCGAGCTGTCCTTCGATTACGGGTTCGTTTGCCTGGGCATGAAGGCCTTCAAGCCTGTTTTGGAGGACTTGGAGCAGATCTACGCCGACAATAGCGTGAAGATCATCAACATCGGTGACAGTAGTCGCGCGCGGCGCATCATCGAAGGCACTGAGGAAGGGCGCAATGTGCTGATGGCTCTGGAGAAGCGCGGCTTCCTGTAAGCCGGAAGCGAGGTGCTTGCCTGCGCTGGTCCGAGCGCTTCCGGCGCGTATATGCCGAACCTCTGGGGTCTGTGTGCTTTTGGTTGCTTTCAGGTGGGAAGGGGAGCAGGGAAGATTCTCCTTCGTTTATACTTGACCGGTGTTATGAGAAGTATCCCGGATGGGCCGGGGCGGCGCCATGTTCCGAACCTGGTCAGGTCCGGGAGGAAGCAGCCATAAGGGACCGCTGACGAGCGCCCCTGCCTATCCGGGATACTCGTGTATCAAAGCGAAACCAAAGGGCGTTTGTGGATATCATCAACTTTTTCGTCAACCTGCTCTCCGATCCTCGGGGGGCGATTGCTGGTTGGATCATCGCGCTCGGGCCCCTCTGGGTGTACTCCCCGCTGTTCCTCATCGTGTTCGTGGAGACGGGGCTCGTGTTCTTCCCGTTCTTGCCGGGTGACTCGCTGCTGTTCGCGGCCGGCGTGTTCTCGGCAGATGGCGGCGGGCTGAATGTCTGGGCCACACTGATCGTGTTCTACGTCGCAGCCATTCTTGGCAACACCTCGAACTACTGGATCGCTCGGTTCTTCGGTGCGCGGATTATCGATTCGGGCAAGGTGAAGGCGCTCACGCCCGAGCGCATGGCCAAGCTCGACCACTTCTTCGCGAAGTACGGCGGCCTCACCATCGTCATCACGCGCTTCATGCCGTTCTTCCGCACGTTCGCCCCGTTCATTGCGGGTACGGGCCACATGAATTTCGGCAAGTTCACGCTGTTCAACTGCATCGGCGGCATATCTTGGGTAAGCCTGTTCGTGCTGGTGGGCTACTTCTTCGGCGGCATTCCGTTCGTGCAGGAGCACTTTGAGGTCATCGTGCTGGGTATCGTGGCCGTGAGCGTAGCTCCGGCCATCATCGGTGCGATCAAGGCGGCGACGAGTTCTCGCAAGGGTAAGCAGGCCCCCAAGGCCGACACGGAGTAGCCGCGCCAAAGCGCCTGCTGATGCTGTGAGGGCGGAGAAGGCTGCCGCCGCGTGCGGGGCGATTCTTTTATACTAGGTGCGAGAACTTGAAACGCCTATGGGAAAGCGGGATCCACGCGTCATGTCAGAGGCACTGTACAGAAAATACCGGCCGCAGATCTTCGAGGACGTCGTCGGCCAGGAGCGCATTGAGCGCACGATCAAAAACGCCATTGAGCAGGATAAGGTAAGCCATGCTTATCTGTTCACCGGTCCGCGCGGCACGGGCAAGACCACCACGGCGCGCCTGCTGGCAAAGGCGCTTCTGTGCGAGCACGGACCCACGTCTGAGCCGGACGGAACCTGTGACGACTGCGTGATGATTGCCAACGGCGAGCACCCCGACGTCTACGAGCTGGATGCTGCAAGTCGTACCGGCGTGGAGAACGTGCGCGAAGAGATTATCGGCCGTGTGCAGTTCGCGCCCACGCGCGGCCGGTACAAGGTGTATATCATCGACGAGGTTCACATGCTGTCGACGGCTGCGTTCAACGCGCTGTTGAAGACGCTCGAGGAGCCTCCGAGCCATGTGGTGTTCATCCTGGCCACGACGGATCCCCAGAAGGTGCCCGAGACCATCCACTCGCGCTGCCAGCGATTCGACTTCCGCCGCATTTCGGCCGAGGCCATTGTATCGCGCCTTGGCGCTATCTGTGTGAGCGAGGACGTGGAGTTCGAGGGGGAGGCGCTCGATCTCATCGCGCACCGTGCCGAGGGTGGCATGCGCAACGCGCTCACCTCTCTTGAGCAGCTTATCGCGTTCGGCGAAGGGAAGGTCACGCTCGAGGTTGCCGAACGGCTCCTGGGCGGCGTGGACACGAACGATCTTGCAGAGATCGTCCGCTTTATCGGCCAACGTGACGTGGCGGCGTGCTTTCGCTGGACGGCAGAGTATGTGGAGACAGGAGCCGACCTCGCTCAATTCGCACGCGATCTGTCCGAACACGTGCGCAACCTCTATGTGATGTCGCTCACCGATGCCGATGTGGCGCTCGAGGTGGGCGCTACCGAGCGCCGCCAGTTGACGGGCGAGTTGCCCTTGTTCGGGTCCGACCGTCTTGCACGGCTGCTTGGTGTGTTGGGCGATCTGTCGGCCGAACTCAAGACGTCCACGAATCCACGCCTGTCATTCGAGATCGCGCTTACGCGCATGGTGCGTCCCGATTCCGACCTCACGCTGGCCGGGCTTGCCGAGCGCGTGGAAGCGCTCGAAAGCGGTTATTCCGCTGTCGCGCATGTGACGGGTGCGGATCCTGCCGGCGACGGTTCGCAGATTGCGCGGTCCGCGCCGCCGATCGCCTCCTCGCCAGCATCGAATACGGCCGCCCTCGCTGCGCAGGCAGCATCGACGGGCGTTGCGGACGAGCCGTTTTCCATGCCGCGCGGGCAAGCTCCTTCCGCCGTCCAGAACGGGCGAGGTGAGTCGGACGATCCTGTGCAGACGCTGGTTCAAACGCCCTCGGCTGTCTCCGATCCTGCTGCCCCTCCCGTCCCGGCCTCAGGATCTGTTGCGCCCGAGCCGAGTGCTGCGGAGCCCGCTGCGGCCCCCGCCGTCCCGGCTGCTGCGTCAGTCGCTCGGACGGGGAAAGGCCCCTCTGATCAGTTGATCGCCAGCTTGCGCAACCCCGCTGCGTTGCAGCGGGTGTGGCAGGCCGCACTCGTCGCGCTCAAGAAAAACAAGGCGGCGTACGGCGTGCTCTTCCTCAACACAAAAGCCATCTACGACGAGGCGAAGTCCTTGTTCGTCATCGAGTTTCCTGCGGAGAACGCTTTTGCCTTTAAAGCCGTGCAGAAACCCGATGTGCAAGATGCCGTATCAGCGGCTCTCGTTCAGGCGACCGGAGAGACCCTGGCGTTTGCCTACACGCAGAACGGAACGTCCGTCCCCCCGGCGCCGTCGGCGGCTCCGGTAGAGACGCCGACGATGTCGCCGAGACCGATCGCTCGCGCGGCATCTTCCGCGCGAGCACAGGCCGAAACAGCCGTCTCGCGAGCTGCGCAGCCGCCTGCATCTTCGAATACCGGCGCGCCGATCGCACCGGTCGCCACCTGCCCGGCTTCCGCTCCAGCGCAGCCGGCGAGAGCATCAGTGCCTCCCGCTGCTCCATCGCCGTCAATGTCAGTCGATCCCGACCAGGTGCCGGTCGACCTTTACGACGATCTTCCTCCGTACGAGGACGAGCGTGTGCCCTATGATGACGAGTTCGCACCCGCGCTCGCAGGAGCTTCCGCCGATCGATCGGCGCCTGCGCCCGCCAGGTCTCCCCAGATCCCCGCAGCTGCGCCTGCGGCTTCTGCATCCGTGCCGCTTCCGAGCGTCGGCAGTGCAGCTCCTGCAGCTCCCGATCCCGCTGTCGCAACCGCGCAAGAGGGGGTTCGCGCCCCCGTGTCGGCGGATGCGGTTCTCGACTCGCCTGACGATTTGCGCGCCGTGCTCGAGGCGAGCTTCGGAGACGGCGTCGTTGTCGAGGAAGTGCGGGAGTAGGGGCGGTTCGGCGAGCAAGTGGCGCGCGCAGGAGAAATCGGGCGTTCGAACATACCAATGAGACCGAAAGGCAAGACCATGGACATGAAGAAGATGATGAAACAGGCCCAACGCATGCAGGCTGAACTCGCCAAAGCGCAGGAAGAGATCCAATATCTGGAGTTCGAGGCTACGGCGGGCGGCGGAATGGTCAAGGCGGTGGCAACCGGCGATATGGCCGTGAAGAGCATCTCTATCGACCCCGAGGCGGTTGATCCCGACGACGTTGAGATGCTCGAGGATACGGTGCTCGCTGCCGTCAACGAGGCTCTGCGCGGTGTTTCCGAGGAAAGCTCGCGCCGCTTAAACACCGTGACCGGGGGCATGAACATCCCCGGGCTCATGTAGTCGGAGCGTTTAAGCCGTGCATGCAGCGCCGTCCATTCAAAAGCTCCTTGATGAGCTCGAGCGCCTACCCGGCGTCGGGCCCAAATCCGCGCAACGGATAGCCTATTGGATCCTCAACGCCGATAAGGCGACGGCGCTGCGTCTATCGGAGGCTATTTCAGAGGTGAAGGAGAGCGTGCGGTTCTGTGCGCGGTGCTTCAATTACGCCGAGGACGAGCTGTGCGAAATATGCCGCTCGTCCAATCGCGATGCGCGCTCCATCTGCGTGGTCGGCGAGCCGCGCGATATTCCGCCCATCGAGCGAACAGCCGTATACTCGGGGCTGTATCACGTGTTGGGTGGGGAGCTGTCGCCCATGGAGGGCGTCGGTCCGGACAACCTCCATATTGCCGAGCTTATGAAGCGCTTGGCCTCTGAAGATATCGAAGAGGTTGTGCTTGCCACGAATCCCAACGTGGAGGGCGAGACGACGGCCGCCTATCTGGCGCGTCTCATCAAGCCGCTTGGCATTCGCGTCACGCGTCCGGCAAGCGGCCTTCCCGTTGGCGGCGATTTGGAGTTCGCTGACGAGGTGACGCTTGGGCGCGCTCTCGAGGCGCGTCGAGAGCTGTAGGCTTTTGACGGATGGCGAGTATGCGAGGCGCACCCGTTCTGCAGCGAGGTGGTCAAGCTGCATAAGAAGCGGGCCGGATGCTTGGCATCCGGCCCGCCCGTTTTACGAAAGAAAAAGGGTCCTGCCCCCTCCAAAAACAGAACCCCTTTCTTTAGCGAAGCATCGAAGCCTCTTGTAAAACAGAGCATATTATAAAACAATCTCCACGAAATCACAACAATAGTTTTCGGTGAGCTGTTCTGCTTGCGTGCGGGCGCGCCGGATGCTAAGCCTCACGCGTCGAAGAGGGACGTCATGCTATACTGTGCGCCGAATGCAGAGGGGGGAGCGCATGGTGTACATTCCCAGCCCGGCTGTTGCCGTCGTCGGACGTCACAATTCAGGCAAGACCACGCTCGTCGAGCGGCTCATCGCTGAACTCGTCGCGCGTGGCTTGGATGTGGGCAGCGTGAAGCACCACAGCCATGCGGGCTTCGATATCGACTATCCAGGCAAGGACTCGTACCGCCACCGCGCCGCGGGCGCGCGGGAGGCCGTCATAGCCGCTCCAGGGCAAATGGCATGCATCAAGTCCATCGAAGGTGAGCTGGAGTGCGCGGACATCGTGCGCGGCATGCCCGGTCACGACATCGTCGTGGTGGAGGGCTACCGAAAAAGCGGCTTGCCCACCATCGAGATCATGCGTGCGGCCAACGAGTCTGATGCGCGCGCGGCTTCCGTGTTCGCCGAAGGTGCGCGGTGCGGTTGGCCGCTCGGCGCCGATTTCACTCAGCTTGCGCGCGAGCGCGTCGTGGTGGAGCGCGGGGCATACAGGGCTGCCCTTGGCGCGGGAAGCCTCGATACAAGTGCGTGCGAACTGGCGGCTTCGGGCGCGTCTGACGACGTCCTGGGCGCGCCCGGCGAGGGCGATGACCGATCCTTGCCGTCGGGTATCGACTGTGTCGATATTGTAGGCAAGCTGCCTACGGCAAGCACGGTCGCTGTCGTCACTGACATCGACGAGGCTCGGCGTGCCGCAGTATCCTACGGCGTGCCGGCGTTCGATCCGGACGACGTGCGTGCGCTGGCAGACTTTCTCGAACAGCGTTTCGCGCGGCCCCGAGTGACGGTGGTCATCCAGGCGGGCGGGGAGAGTCGCCGCATGGGCCGCAGCAAGGCGACGGTGGCCTTTGCCGGTCGGCCCCTCATCTGCCGGCTGGTTGAGCGCCTTGCTCCAGCGGCTGACGAGCTGATCATCACGACGAACGAGCCGGAGAATCTTGAATTCTTGAAAGACCGGTATCCGGAGCACGGCATCCGGCTCGTGCCCGATGCTCGCACCGTGCGCGGTGCGCTCCCGGGACTCTACACGGCGCTTCTGGCGGCGAGCAATCCGTACGTGGCCGTGGTGGCGTGCGACATGGTGTTTGCCAGCGCGTCACTCGTGGTGGCCGAGTCGCTTGCCATGAACGAATCGGGTGCGGACGCCGTCGTTCCTTCGAACAAGCACGGTTTCGAGCCGTTTCACGCGCTCTACCGGAGAGCGGGATGCTTGTCGGCCGTGCAAGCGGCGCTTGATCGGGGCGAGAAGCGCGCCCAGGCGTTCTTTTCCGAGGTCAACGTGTGTGAGTTTCCGCAGGAGCGGGTGCTCGAAGCTGAGCCGATGGGCGGCTGCTTCATCAATGCGAACACGCCGGAGGAGCTGCGCTCCATCGAGGAATCGTTCCTCGGAAAATAAGGACGCGCATGTTAGTCTCCTCGGGGGCGAGTGTGAAAAGGAACGAAGAAAGGCGGAATGGGCGGGCATGCCGAATCTTGTAGATATCATGGAAGTGGCCGAGGCGCTCGAGAGTAAAGCGGTGTATCTGGCGGTAGACCGTTGCGTTGCCGTTCGCAACCGCCATGCATCGTGCCGCAGATGCACCGATGCCTGTCCGATGGATGCCGTGCACGCCGAGCACAACGTGCTCTCGATCGATACGGAGCGCTGTGTTGCATGCGGCGCTTGCACGACCGTCTGCCCGACGGAGGCTCTCATTCCGCTTCAGCCGCTCGACGAGGATTTGGCGTCGGCTATTGCCTCCTCGGTGGTTGCCGCAGGCGGACCGGCCGTATTCGCCTGCGCGCGCATCGCTTCGAAGCATCGAGGCGATCCTTCGAAGTATGCAGAGGTTCCTTGTCTCGCGCGTCTTGAAGAGAGCGTGCTGCTGGGCCTCGCCGCCCGCGGGGTGGACGAGATCCTGCTGGTGGACGGCACGTGCGATACGTGCCGGTTCCGTTCGAACGTGGCGGGCATCGACGCCACGGTGAAGTCGGCCAACAGCCTCATAGCTGCGCAGGGCTGCGCCGTCCGCGTGGAACGGGCCTCGGATTTTCCCGAGCATATCGTGCTGGAAGACAAGCGCAGCCTGCTGGGGGCTTCACGTCGCGGGTTCTTCTCGCAGGCGCGCTCGCGTGCGAAGGACGCAGCCGAGAAGACGGTAGAGGTGGCTTTCAAGAACGAGAAAGAGGGCGCGCCCACGCTGCGCGATCGACTGCGCATGTCCGATTCCGGCACACTTCCACAGTTCAACCCGCAACGAAGGATGCGCGTGCTCGACGCGATGGACGGATTGGGCGTGCCGGTTGCGGACGAGATCGATACGCGCCTGTTCGGTACCGTTGCCATCGATCTTGAGGCGTGCAGCTCCTGTGGCATGTGCACGGTGTTCTGCCCTACGGGCGCGCTCGCCAAAAGCGATTTGAAGCCCGAGGAAGGAGAGGGAAGCTTCCTCGAGTTTTCGGCGGCTGACTGCGTGCAATGCGGGTTGTGCGCCGACGCCTGTCTCAAGGACTGCCTCGAAGTCGACTCCGTCGTCTCCACCGACGAGCTGTTTGATTTCGAGCCGCGCCTCATTCACCTGCTGAATCCTCCGGCACGCCCAGCCATCCTTTCCAGTTTGAAGCGCTAGCCGGCTCGGTTCGTGGATATCTTGTCGACGGGTAAACTGTATCTAGCTTCTGTACAGAAAATACTGTATAAATGATGAATACAGTTAGGTTGCAAAGCGCCGTCCGAGGTTCAGCATGCGCACCGCGGAAGAATCCGAGCGGAAGTGCTTGCGCCTCTTGTCCGATATGCGCCGACGAGGCCGTTGTCGTGCGCAGGATGTTCGGTATGAAGAAAGCAGGTGTACTATGAACAGCGATTTTGTCGTTGCGGTTCATGCGCTCGTGTACTTGAACCATAAGGCCGACGTCGTATCGAGCGAGGCGCTGGCTGATAATATATGCACAAACGCGGCGCGCGTGCGCAAGGTGATGGCCCCTCTCAAGCGCGCCGGCTTCGTGGAGACACGGGAGGGAAGCGTTGGCGGCTATCGGTTCGCCGCCGATCCTGCCAAGACTGATCTGAAGCAGGTGGCCGACGCGCTTGGCGTTCGATTCGTCCAGTCATCGTGGAGAAGCGGCGATACTGATATGGAATGCCTTGTGGCCTCGGGAATGGCGGACATCATGGACGATATCTTCGTTGATCTCAATGAGCGCTGCCGCGAGCGGTTAGCGCTCACAAGCGTGGCCGACATCGACGCGCGCATCTTCGGCAGCGTATAAAGCATCCGGCCTCTTGTTGAGGCCTTGACCCTGTACATGTTTCGCGACCCGCAAGGAGGCCGCCATGGGTTTTTCTCTCGAGACGAGCGTCCCCGCCATCACCGTGTTCATCCAGGGATTGTTGAGCTTCTTCTCGCCCTGCGTGCTCCCGCTTATTCCGTTGTACGTGGGGTATCTTGCCGGGGGCACGGCGAAGCGGGGCGAGGACGGCACCTTTGAGTATCCACGTGTGAACGTACTCATGAACACGGTGTTCTTCGTTGTGGGCGTGAGCTTTGCGTTCTTCCTGCTGGGCTTCGGCTTCACGGCGCTCGGTCAGTTCTTCACAGGCAATCAGCGTCTGTTCTCCATCCTGGCGGGTCTCGTCATGGCGGCATTCGGCTTGTACATGCTCGGCGCATTCGGCAAGGCTCGCGCCATCGAGACGCAGCGGCGACTGCCGTTCCGTCTCGACCGCTTCGCCATGAATCCGCTCGTGGCGCTCGTGCTCGGCTTCACGTTCAGTTTTGCGTGGACGCCGTGCGTGGGCCCGGTGTTGGCGAGTGTGCTGCTCATGGCGTCGTCGAGCGCTTCCGCGGCTACGGGGTTTCTGCTCGTGGGCGTGTACACCCTCGGGTTCGTGCTGCCGTTCTTGGCGGTGGGCCTGTTCACGGGCGAGGTGCTGAGGTTCTTCAAGTCGCATGGCAACGTGGTGAAATACACGGTGAAGGTGGGCGGCGCGCTACTCATCGTCATGGGCATCATGACCATAACCGGGTGGATGAACGGCGTGACCAGTTACCTGTCGTCGTTTGGCGCCGCGCCGGCTGCGCAGGAGCAGCCTGCCGACCAGGGTACGGCAGACGGTGACTCGAAAGCCGGTTCCGGTTCGCCGGACTCCGATGCGGGTTCGGCTGGGCAAGCGGATTCCGATGTGCAGCAGGCTCCTCTCGTAGATCTTGTGCTCGTGGATCAAAACGGCGTGGAGCATACCTTGTCGGACTACAGGGGCAAAACGATCTTCCTGAACTTCTGGGCCACCTGGTGTGGGCCATGCCAACGCGAACTGCCTGATATCGAGGCGCTGTACAACGACCGCGGTAAGAATGAAGGCGATCTCGTGGTGCTTGGCGTGGCAAATCCCAAGACCGACGAGCACCCGCAGAATAGCGATGCGAGCGTGGAAGAGGTGAAGGCGTTCATCGACGAGCACGGCATCACGTACCCCGTGCTCATGGACACGTCGAGCCGACTTTTCGGCGCGTACGGCATCATGTCGTTTCCGACGACGTTCATGATCGACAAGGACGGCAACGTGTTCGGCTACGTATCGGGCATGCTCACGGCCGATGTCATGGACAGTATTGTCGAGCAGACCATATCGGGCGTGCGAAGCTAGCGCGAACGCGATCGAAGCGTGCAACCCTCCTTGGATGGGCTGCACGCTTCGCAATCCTGCGAGGCTATCGCGGGGCCGTGGTGGACCCGATGGCTATCCATGCTCCGGAAACGTGCACGCTGCCTACGGGGCAAGAAGGAACCGCTCGACCGCATCGTTGAATGCTTCGTGGTTGTCGCGGGCGATAAAGTGATCGCCGGGAATGATGGCCAATTCGGCGCAGGGTAGGCTTGCGGCGATAAGGCGGGTGTGCTCCTCCTCGATCATGTCTCCGGTGCCGGCAATCACGAGGGTCGGCACGGCAAGGTCGGCAAGATCGGCCGGGTCGATATGCGGTTCCTCGGCCATGAGGCGCACAAGCTCGTATTTCCGCTGCGTGTCGGCATCCTCGTAGGGTGCGTTGCCACGGTATGCCTCGTGCTTCGCGCGAATGCGTTCGCGCAGGCCGGGTTCGACGCCCTCTGGGAACAGGTTGGCGCCGTTGAGCACCATGCGCTCGACGCGATCGGGGTGCTCAAGCGCGAACAGGAGCGCAATGATGCCGCCGTCCGAGAAGCCGAGGAGGTTCGCTCGCGGAAGTTCGAGTTCGTTCAGGAAGTTTTCGAGATCGCGGGCGAATTGCGCGAACGTGAACGGCGCGTTGCCGCGCGGCGACGCGCCGTGTCCGCGCGTATCGACCGCGATGGTGCGGAATCGCTGTGAGAATCGTTCGATCTGATGTACGAAGTACCCGCCGTCCTCGCCGTTTCCGTGAAGCAGGATGAGCGGATCGCCCGTTCCCTCTTCCCGATAGTGCAGATAGCTTTCCATATCCTCCTCTTTCATCCGGAAGGCCGCCGTCCGGAGGGCCATCGCTTCGATGCGCCTATGATAGCGCATTCCCTCCCGCCGGGACTCAGTGGCAGGCAATCGCCGAATTCGGGAATCAGGATAGGGACTCAGAACCGCCGAGGCGTTTCGTTCCCGGATAAGGCCAGGTCACAACAGTCCCATCTTTTCCGACGCAGTCCCGCGTCCGCTCCGCGCGCGCCCTTCGTTGTGTTCATGATGATCGAACGATGTGAAAGGCGTACAATGGCCGAGGGATGATGTGCGATCGCACACGCACGAGGCGGGGAGGCTTGTGGTGCAACGAGAGGACATGCTGCATACCGTGTTGTTCTGCCTGGGCCTCGGCGCTTCGAACGCCTGGTGGCTGTCCATGACGTCCAGCCCGCTTGTGTGGGCGTCGTCGCCGCTGGATTCGGGCGCGGCATCGCTTGTGGTGCATGTCGCATACCTTGCCGTGCAGGTGATCTGCGCCGTTGCGGCATCGCTTCGTCCGATGGGGTTCGCGTGTCACCGCACGTTCTTTCTGACGGCGGCATTGTGCACGGCCGGGACGGCCATGCTGACGGGCGCCGTGCTCCTTGGGCTGCCTCCCGCTTGCATCGTGCTCGGTCGTGCGGCGGCGGCGTGCGGCGGTGCTTTGCTGTTCCTCTGCTGGATGTCGAAGTTCACGGAGCTTGTCGGGCGCAAGGTGCCGGGCTCCGTCTTTTTGCTGGCCACCGTATGCGGCACAGTCATCTGGTTCGTCACGACGCGAATCGATGCGACGGTGGCCGTAGCAGCGCTCCTGGTGCTGCCGCTCGTGTCCGGTGCGGCTGTGGCGGGCTTTCCGACCTCCGCCTCCCGGTTGGTGTTTGAGGGCTGTGCTCCTGGGCGCGCTGCGAAGGCCCGGTTGCGTGCGCTGTTCCCTCTCGCGTTTGTGGTGGGTCTGTTCGTATACGAGCTGCCTGCAGGATTTGTCACGGGAGCGGCGAGTCGGGTTGCAGCCGAGGCATCTGGCACTGCGCTGTTCCAAATATACGGCATCTACACGGTGATCATCGCGCTTGTGGCGGCGGTGGACTATGCGCTGGCGCGCCATGAGCGCTATTCGAATCTGCTCTACCGGTTCGTTGTGCCCATCATATCGGTCGGCCTCATCGCGCTCGCGCTCGCGCGGTCGCAAGATCAGGTGCTTGCATCGGCGCTGGTGCTGGCCGGGACGATCCTTTTCGAGATGTTTATCTTGACGTCGTTGGCGCGCACTTGCCTTGCGGCTCGCCAAAGTCCTTGGCGCGTGTTCGGTTTCGGCGGAGCGGTCATGCAGGCTTCGCTGCTGCTCGCGTTCTTCCTGGGGCTGTTCTTGGCAAGCGGTGCCGGAACATGGCTGACCGTCATCTCGCTCGGTCTCGTATTCGCCTTCATTCTGGCGGGGTCGTTCGATATCCCGGGAAAGAGTTTGGCGGACGGCGCGATTCTGGCGCCTGCGCGTGCCGAGGAGGACGCACCGCCTGGGAGGTGCGAACGCTTCGCCTGCCGATACGGGCTTTCTGCGCGCGAGACGGAGGTCCTTGCGCTCATCGCGCGCGGTCGTAGCGTGCAGGCCGCTGCCGATGAGCTGTTCGTAGCGCACAGCACGGTGAAGACCCATATCGGCCACATCTACGAGAAGACGGGCGTTGGCAACCGTCAGGACCTGCTCAGGATGCTTGACGAGTTCGGCCGGTAGCGAGAGCGTCTGCCGCAATGGACGTGCCCCGGCGGAGGGAAGCCGGGGCACGGGATAGGCTGCGCGTCGGGAACGGTGGATGTGCTGCTCGCAGTGCTAGAAGCAGTGCGCGACGGCGTGCTTCACGGAGTAGCGTCCCGATTCAACGTTGGTGGCCATATGGCCACCCGAGGTGTTCAAGTTGTACAGGCCCAAATACACCATCTGTCCGTCGGCGCCGATAGCGTAGAGATTGGGAACGGGCTGCCTGCCTTCGCCGACGACCTGCCAGGAGCGGTTGGTGATGATGCCGCCCAGCGACAGCGCGATTTCCTGGTGGATCTTGAGGGCGTAGAGAGGGCCGGAGCCGAATGAGACGAGGTACGAAGGGTCCTTGCCGAACTCGTCGTCGAACTGCTTGGCGACGTACTCCTCATATGTGGCCAGTGTCTGTTCGAAATCGCCTGCCCAACCCACCTTCTTCGCCAGATCGGCGGCGTCGTCTCCCTTGAATACGGCCTTGGCCGATCCCTTGGCCAAGGCCGCCTCGATCTCCTTGCGCAAATCGGGGCTATTGCCGCTCGCTTCGGCTTCGTCCACCATCGCGTCGTTCAAGATGACGTAGACCTCGTTCTGGGCTCCTACGGCCGTGCCGGTGTAATCATGGCAGAGTTCTCCGCAGTCCTCGTTTGCAAAGCGGTCGCCGTCCTCGTTCACCCACATGCCCGGGTGGTATTGCGGCAGCGAGAACGTGGTCAAATCCTCAATCATGTTGCCAAACATATAGCCGCGCGCTTTGGCCTCCTGGCGGGCGCCGATGGCCGCCGCCATCTTCAGCGTATCGCCCATGCTGCCTGCTGCGCTCATGGAGGTGATGGCTTCGGGGTCGTAGCCGCCGTATTCGGCGAGCATGTCCATGTTGGCCGCCCAGCCACCGCCTGCGAGGATGACGACCTTCGCGTTCACCTCCAGCACGCCGTCCTTCGTCTCGGCATACACACCGGTCACTGCACCGTCCTCCGAGGTTTTGAGAGCCTTGGCGCGCGTCTTGGTTCGCGTCTCGACACCCAAGTTCTCGGCTGCAGCGAATAAGGGCTTCATCATGCACTCGCCGCCGCTGAAGAAGCTGTCCTCCCACATGAGGGCCGTGGGCGTCTTGCCCATGTTGCCGGCATAGTAGTCGGTGGTCGGCGCGAAGCGCACGCCGTTGTCCACCATCCAGGCGGTGTTGTCGGCCGAATGGGCAATGGTATCGGCCCAGAGCAGCGGGTTTACCATGTAATCGTACAGCTCAACTTCGCTGCGAATGATTTCGGAGGGGGTGACGGTCAGCCCGTACTTCGCGCAGCCTTCCTCCATTTGAGGCGAGCCGAAGCTGAAGCAGCAGTCGGTGTTCATGCCGTTTCCGCCGGGGTTCTCCTGCGACTCCAGCACGAGCACCTGCTTGCCATTCTGTGCGGCTTCGACGGCGGCCACCATGCCGGATGCGCCTGAGCCGATGATGCAGAAGTCGACATCGACCGTCTCGCTCGCGGATCCTGCGTACTCCTCGGCTCGGAAACCGGCCCACGGATCGTCGGCGGTAGGTGCAGGTTGCGAACTGGACGTGCCGGCGGACTCGCTCGCCTGGGGCGCGCATCCTGCCAATCCGAGGGCGCCGACGCCGATCGCGGCCGTCGCTCCGACGCCGAGGAAAGCGCGTCTTGAAAGGCTGCCCGATCCTGCCATTCCGTTCGTCTTGCTGGCGGCGCGTTCGTTCTTCATGATGTTCTCCTTATCCTCTCGTTCCTCTCCCATTGGCGCTGCTTGCCCGCCGTCTACGGCGGATGGGCCGTACCTCTTGCGGGCTTGAATGCAGGATGCGCTCATGCGGCCTGTGAAGCATCGGATGTTTCGGGCGCATCCGGTTGTGCCCCATCCTCCGAAAAGGGGGATTCCTGGTAGAGGCGCCGTACAGGCCATGCCTGCATCCCGAGAAGGGCGTGTATCGGACGCATCTCGCCCCGTTGTCGCGTTCCGTGCGAGGCATAGCCTCGTTCGTTGCTCCGCTCCGACTGTTCGTCATGCTTTTCGGTGTGCCGTCTGCCGCGCGTTCTGTCCGAAGGTTCGTTCGTCCCCCGAAGGTTCGTGCGCCTTGCGCCATCTGTGCTATACTCTCTGCTGCACTTTAGTGCAGTAAAGTAGAAAAGCGGATGTGCCGTTTACCGGGGTAGGGAGCGGCACCTTCGGAGAAGGATGGGAGAACCACATGAAGAAGAAGCTTTTGGCGCTCGTCGTCGCTCTGACGACGCTCGCGTTTTCGGCGGTGCTGCTGGCAGGATGCTCTGGCGGCAGCGAACAGGCCGCGGATTCGGGCAACGGGGCTGACGCTCAGGGCGACACGTTTACGCTCGGTTTCGATCAGGGCTATCCGCCCTACGGCTACGTGGGTGACGACGGCGAGTTTACCGGTTTCGACCTGGAGCTGGCCAAGGCTGTATGCGAGAAGAATGGCTGGGAGCTCAAGCTTGAGGCCATCGACTGGGATGCGAAGGATGCGCTCATCGACAGCGGCTCCATCGACTGCATCTGGAACGGCTTCACCATGGAGGGCCGCGAGGACAACTACACGTTCTCCGATCCGTACATGATGAACGAACAAGTGGTGGTCGTGAAGGCCGATAGCGGAATTGCCGCGCTGGATGGCCTGGCCGACAAGATCGTCATGACGCAGGTCGATTCCGCGGCGCTCGACGTGCTCGAGGGCGACCAGGCTGACCTTGCCTCCACGTTCAAGGAGCTTCAGACCATCGATACATACAACAGCGCGTTCATGCAGCTTGAGTCCGGCATGGTGGATGCTGTTGCGTGCGATCTGTCCATCGCCGCGTATCAGATGGCCGCGAAGCCCGATGCCTACGTGCAGCTCGACCCCCTGTCCACCGAGAACTACGCAGTAGGCTTCAAGAAGGGCAACACGGAGATGGCCCAGAAGGTGACCGACGCTCTCAAGCAGCTTGACGACGAGGGTTTCGTCAAGGAATTGTGCGACAAGTACGCCGACCAGGGCATCACCTACGACAACTGGGTGCTGTAACGCAGCTTGGTGTAATAATCAGCGAGAAGCGCTGAGGTGCGTCGAATTGCCGCGAACGTCCGATAGAGCACGCTCCATGCGCGCGGGGAGGACTTCGACCGGCAGGACGGCGTGCCTCGGCGCTTCGCGGTGTCAATCCGTTCCGCTGTCTCCCCAAGGGGACCTGCCTATCGGGCGGCGCGGCAGAACGGCGGAAGGGGCAACATGGAATTCGCGACCATGATCGAACTGCTGCTATCAGGACTGGTGTTCACCGCCCAGATATTCTTGACCACACTTGTGGGAGCCCTGCCGCTCGGGGTAGTAGTGGCGCTCGGCCGCATGAGCCGGTTCAAACCGCTTGCGCTCATCACGCGGTTCTACATCTCCATCATGCGCGGTACGCCTCTCATGTTGCAGCTCATGGCGCTCATGTTCGGACCGTACTATCTGCTCGGACTCAATATGGGCAACGACTGGAAGTACGTCGCATGCTCCGTTGGCTTCATCCTCAACTATGCGGCCTACTTCGGCGAGATCTATCGCAGCGGCATCCAGTCCATCCCGCGCGGGCAGTATGAGGCGGCGACGGTCTTGGGCTACTCCAAGGGCCAGACCTTCATGAAAATCGTCTTGCCGCAGGTGGTCAAGCGCATCCTTCCGGCAATGAGCAACGAGATCATCACGTTGGTCAAGGATACTTCGCTTGCATTCGTCCTCGGCATCATGGAGATGTTCAGCCAGGCGAAGGCGCTCGCCGCCTCTCAAGTGAGTATGGTGCCCTATGTGGTGGCCGGCGCAATATACTGGGTGTTCAACCTCGTCGTCGAGATGATCCTCACCCGCATCGAAAAGAAGCTCGACTACTACCACGACTGACGAAGCTCAAAGAGCCGCGAGGTTCTAGGGAACGAAGGAGTACCGATGACCGACAAACCAATCGTGTTGCTCGAACAGGCGAAGAAGAGCTTCGGAGACGCGATCGTGCTCAAGGACATCTCGCTTTCCGTGAGCAAGGGCGAGGTCGTGGGCATCATCGGTCCGTCGGGCGGAGGAAAATCCACGCTGCTGCGCTGCATGACACTGCTCGAGACGCTCGATTCCGGTCGCCTGGCTTACGGCGATCTCATCGTGGCCGAAAACGATGCCGCGGGGCGGGCGGCGTATGCATCGAAGGCGGTGCAGCGCGAAGCCAAGATGCGGTTTGGCTTGGTGTTCCAGAATTTCAACCTGTTTCCGCATTACACGGTGCTGAAGAACATCACGGATGCGCCCCTCCACGTGCAAAAGCGCCCGAAGGATGAGGTGTTCGAGCACGCGCGCGCCCTGCTGGGCAAGATGGGGCTCGCGGGCACGGAGGACAAGGTTCCCTGCGAGCTCTCGGGAGGCATGCAGCAGCGCGTGGCCATCGCCCGGGCGCTGTGCCTGAATCCCGAAGTCCTGTTCTTCGATGAGCCTACGAGTGCGCTCGACCCCGAGTTGACCAAGGATGTGCTCAATGTCATTCGCGACCTTGCTGCCGAGCATATGACGATGGTTATCGTCACGCACGAGATGAGCTTCGCGCGTGACGTGGCTGACCGCGTTATCTTCATGGATGGGGGTGTGATCGTGGAAGAGGGAACGGCTGCAGACCTGATCAACAACCCCCGGCATGAACGCACCCGGGCATTCTTGGCGAACTACGAAGGAGCGTAGCGCCGTGGACGTGACTTTTTTCGTCGTGCGGCACGGTCAGACCCTGTTCAATGTCATGGGCAAGGTGCAGGGCTGGTGCGATACGCCCCTGACCGAGGAGGGCGTGCGAGCTGCACGCTCGCTCGGTCGGGGGCTCGCCGGCGTCGATTTCGCCGCCGCGTATTCGAGCGACAGCGGACGCGCGGTGCAGACGCTTCACGAGGTGCTCGATTCGCGTGCGGCTGAACGCGCAAGGGCGCGCTTCGACGAGCGGGCGCAGGGCAAGGGCTCGCCTGCCAGCGTCGAAGCCGTGCAGAGCGCTGTATACGTGCCGGCTGGGCCGAACTCCCGCTCCGCGTGCGCTGAGGACGATGGCTTTTCCATCCCTGCTGCTCAGGATGCTCGCTTGCGCGAATGGTGCTATGGCGATCTGGAGGGAGAGCCGGGCGAGCAGCTTCACCGAGTATTCGCCCAGGGGTTTGGTCGCAAGCTGTCGTTTGCAGAGCTCAACAGCCGTCTGCCCGAAGTTGCCGATGTCATCGCCGCAGCCGATCGTTCCGGGCGCGCCGAGCGCTTTGCGGACATCGAGATCCGCCTCAAGCGGTTCTTCGAGGATGCGGGTCGAGCTGCGCTTGCGGCCGGCGGCGGCAATGTGCTCGTGGTCACCCATTCGTTCGTCGTGCGTACGCTTGTTTACCTGCTTGAACCTTCGCGCGTAAACGACCCGCTCAAGATACTCAACGCCAGCGTCACCCGACTCGCTTTCGACGGCGAGTGTTTTTCGCTTGGTGACGTTGGCTCGATGGAGTACGTGCGGTAAGCGCAGCGCATTCACGGTGCAGCCGCCGTTCGAGCGAGCTACCAGCCGAACCAGCCCCAATCGTCCGGGTCGATGGTCATGCGACGGGAGCTGTGGAAGCAAGCGGAACCGCCGTCGCGCTTTTTGCGGTCGTCCTTGCCGTGCGCGTGCTGGCGCTCCCCGTTCTTGTCGTCACCTGACGAGAGTGGTGCGCGATCGTCGGAGCAGGTTGAGCCATCGGAGCGGGGTTCGTCTTCCTCTTCGCGGAGCGGATGCTTGCGAGCTCCCATGAGCCATTCGCCTGCCATCAGTTGGAATCCCATCGGCATGAAGCGTGTCCCGAACGCGCCGATCTTGTTGTACCAGCCGGTGACCGCGCACAGCTCGCCGCGCATAAGGGCACGGTAGACGCGGATAGCCGTCTCATCGGCGTCCATGGAGAAGTACTTCCACGCCGGCGCGTCCTCAATGCCTGCGTTTCGTGGGAAATTCGTGCGTGTGGCGCCCGGGCATACGGTGGTCACCGTAACGCCGGTGCCGCGTAGCTCGCGTGCAAGCGCGGTGGAGAACGAGAGAACGAACACCTTTGCAGCGCCGTACAACGCGTTGTAGGGACAAGGCGTCTTCGCCATCATAGAGCTCATATTGAGGATGCGGCCGTGTCCGCGGTCGAGCATGGGGTGCAGGAACACGTTGGTGAGTTCAGCGAGGCTGGTCACGCTGACCTGGATCATGGAGCGAATGTCGGCGATGGGCAGCTCTGCGAAGCGGCCGGCGGGGGAATAGCCGGCATCGTTCACCAAGAACTCGATCTCGATGCCGGCCTTGCGCACGCGCTCGAAGATGGTGCGCGCGGCGTCGGGATTGGAGAGGTCGCAGGCGATGGGGGTGACCTCGATGTCCAGGCAACGCAGCTCGTCGGCTTGTTTTTCGAGCGCTTCCTTGTCGCGCGCTACGGTGACCAGGTTGTATCCGTCGCTGGCGAACAGCAGACAAAGCGATTCGCCGATGCCGCTCGTTGCGCCGGTGACCAATGCGGTTTGTGCCATGGAGGGCTCCTTTCATGTGCAGGGCGCGCTGCTTGGGCGCCCGGGCGTTTCCGCTTGGCATGATAGGAGCGCCGCCCGAACGCCTACGCGGCGCCCGGGCGGCCGTTGGAAAGGCGCAACGAGCGCGCTATCGTCGGGTTTACTCGGCCGGAGATTGAGCGGCCGCTCCAGAAGTCTCCCGCGCGGCCTCCCCTGCGCCGCTGGGCGAGCGGACGGCTTCGTCCAGGTTGCGCATGCTCTTCGCGCAAAGGGCGGCAACCGTCACCAGCATCCAGGCGCCCACCAATACAAGCGCGGCTATCGATGTACCGGCCGACTTTACCACGATGGAGGTGGCGAACACGGCGACGGGAGCGGCCACCAGCATGAGCGCATTCTGCGTGCCCAGCGCGCTGCCGCGATGCGCATTGGGAATGCGGTCGTAGGCGAAGAATCCCAGCAGTGCAGACGCCGGTCCGGCCGCCATCCCCAGGACGACTGCACCTGCGATAAGAGCGGGGAAGGCGGGCAGCATGCCCATAAGCGCAACGCTCGCCGCCATGCCCGCAAGCGAGATGAGATACCACGTGCGCTTGCGGGCGCGCGGGGCGAGCGCCGCGTAGCCGAGCGACCCTGCCAGCATGCCTGCCGCCATAGCCGACAGCACATAGCCGAGCAGTTCCGGATGCCCCGTCTCGGTGAAGTGCACCGGCAGCACGAGCCCCTGGAAGCTGCCCATGACCATGACGATGCCGAACGTGAGCAGGGTGGAGGCGCGAAGCACGGCGTCGTCTTTGAACAGCACACGGCATCCGTCCACGAGTGAAGCGCGGGCGGCGGCTGCGACGCGCTGGAGGGCTGTGCGGCGTTTCGCGGGCGCTGTTTCTGCATCGCATGCGCCATCTGCG
>JABLTR010055086.1_pt1 | contig 25580 bp, 24 predicted proteins | sample 7160071 | NCBI WGS metagenome assembly JABLTR01 (sample SAMN14651230, study PRJNA627086) | human gut metagenome | isolation source: feces | host: Homo sapiens | reverse complement strand
GATACCCCTTCCGCGGCGGTGTTTATCGGCCCTGAGGGGGGCTTTGAGCCCGGCGAGGTGGCGCTTGCCCGGCACGCGGGCGCGGCCTGCGCTACCCTGGGCCCGCGCATCCTGCGTACAGAGACAGCCCCCATCGCCGCGCTCGCGGCGATTATGCAGGCCACAGGCAACCTTTAAGCGCCGTTCATTATTAGAATTGATGTCCCGGTGGGCCGCCCCTTACTTAAAATCCTCGCTTTTGCCGTCTACGGCGGCTTACCACTTTGTTTACAGCAGGAGGAAAACGAATGAAGATTGACATTCAGGCCGGCGGTATTTGGTACCATGGCTCCAACGCCCTGTTTACAGAGCTGCGGGCAGGCAGCACCATTACGCAGTGGAAGGCGCTGGCAGAGGCCTTTTCGCATAAACCGACGCTGCTGGGCTATGACGACGACGGCAGTATTTTTCACAATGGGAAGGAAAAGGGGTATTTATACATGATAGATGAGCCCATTGAAGCCGGTAAGGACATCTACCAGCACCCGAGAAGCACGATGGATGAAAACGCTGAATTTTTAACCAACCGTCCGCTGTCTGTACGTCTGGTGGGCGAAGTAGGCAATCCGGATTAAAAACTGCGCGGGCCTGCTTGGGTGGGCAGCGCGTTTATTTCATCCTTCACCTACATCGCGTTGCCGCTTCACCGCCGCCGTCCTGCCGCCCGTACCCTGTCTGGGCGCAGGCAAGCGCAAAGGGGCCCGGGCAGTTCTGAAACCAGAACCGCCCGGGCCCCTTCGACGGAATAAGCTTCCGATACGCTCCGGCCGCAACGGAGCGCCTATGTTTTCAAAAACAGAACGGCGCGAGGCTCTGCCCTTAAGAAGCAATTCCCCTTAAGAGGAACCCATCCGGAAGGGTTCCTCCCCGGCTTCCCTACATCAACGGATGTGGCGTTCTGCCCGGATAAAGTCAAAATTAGGCTCTGGCGGAGAGGACGTTTTTCTCATAGTCCTTGACGTCCTTAAACCATTCCTGCTTCTGCGGGACATTGTTGCGTGCGCAGAACTCATCCCACACGTCGCCGAACGGATAGGTCTTCATGCCCTCGCTGACGACCATCAGCTCGGTGAAGTTGGCCTCGTCCTGCATCTTCTTCATGTCGGCGGACGGCATCAGCAGGGCATAGAGCAGGCCCTTCATCATGCTGCGCATGCCGACAACCCAAGCGGAGATGCGGTTGATGCTGGCATCGAAGAAGTCCAGGCCGATGACAACGCGGTCCAGCGCGTCGCAGCGAACAATTTCCTTGGAAATTTCTCTGAGCTCGTCGTCAAAAATGACTACGTGGTCGCTGTCCCAGCGAACCGGGCGGCTGACGTGCAGCGCAACCTTGTCAAAGAACACCAGCATGGTGGGGATCTTGTCGGAGATCATCTCCGTCGGATGGAAGTGGCCGCTGTCAAGCAGGCACATGAGGTCGTTTCTTGCCGCGTAGTTCATGTAGAACTCGTGAGAACCGACGGTGCAGGATTGTACGCCGATGCCAAACACTTTGGACTCAACCGCATCCAGTACATATTTTTTGTCGTAATGAACGGAATAAATTTCATCCAGGGATTTCTTCAGCAGCTCACGGGGGCCCTTGCGGTCAGCCGGGATGTCCTTGAAGCCGTCGGGAATCCAGATGTTGACCAGGCAGGGGGTACCCAGCTCCTTGGCGAAGTACTCGGCAATTTTACGGCAGGCCTTGCAATGCTCTACCCAGAACTGGCGAACCTCCTCCTTCGGGCTGGAGAGCGTCAGGTTATCAACCACCATCGGGTCGGAGAACAGCGTGGGGTTAAAGTCCAGGCCCAGGCCGCGCTCTTTGGCAAACTCGACCCACTTGGCAAAGTGCTTGGGCTCCAGCTTGTTTTTCGGCACGCTCTCGCCGTCGGTGATGGCGTAGCAGGCATGCAGGTTAATGCGGTGCTTGCCGGGGATCAGGCTCAGCGCCTTGTCGATGTCGGCCATCAGCTCCTCAGGGGTTCTGGCGCGGCCCGGATAGTTGCCGGTTGCCTGGATGCCGCCGCTGAGCTCAACATCCTCAAAGCCCCTTACGTCGTCGCCCTGCCAGCAGTGCATGGAAACGCTGACATTCTGCAGCTTTTTCAGCGCGGCTTCGGTGTCCACGCCAATAGCGGCATAGGTTTCTTTTGCAGATTCATACCTTGTCATATTCGATAATCTCCTTTTCATGATATTCCGCGGGGGAACCGCGATTTTTACTGTTATGGAGCAGGGACGGGGCGCAGGCGCGCCCTGCCCTGTATACGAAGCGGAGACACACGCCCAGGCAATGTGCCCGGGCCGTTTTCTGCTTCTGCCTGCCGCCCGGCGGGCGCCAAGGCGCAACAGGCTTCAGTCTAAGTATAAAAGGAGCCGCCCCGGAAAAGAAGAACGCTGTTTGAAAAAAATTACGTCCTTATTTGCAGTGCTGCCGGCCGGCCCGGCGGTAGAAAAAACTTCCGCCGGGCCCCTATGGCGACGGGCTGGCCCCGCTGTGCGCCGCCCGGTATTTCTTGGGGCTCATGCCATATTTTTGTGAAAAACGGCGGTAAAAATAGCTGGTGTTGTCGTAGCCCACCGCCTCGATAATGTCCGTCACCGGCAGGCGGGTCTCCGCAAGCAGAGAGGCCGCCTTATTAAAGCGCTTCAGCTGTAGCAGCTCCTTAAAAGTAAACCCTGTTTGCGCCTTAATCAGGCGGCTCAGCTCATAGACGGACTGGTTTTCCCGGCGGGCCAGCTCGGTGAGGCTGGCCTCCTTGTAGTTTTCTTCAATATAACGCAGCGCCGCCATTGCCAGCCGGCTGGCGTAGCGGTCGGCCTTGCCCTGCTCAATGCGGTCCGTGTAATTCAGCAGCTGCAAAAACAGCAGGCCCATCGTGGTTTGGGCAATTTTCTGCCCGTTGAGCTGGCGGTTTTCCAGCGACCAAACCATATTTTCCACCAGGTTCTGCACCGGCAGCACATCCGACACATGAAAGTGCAGGTATTGCGACTGGCTGGAGTCCCGCATCAGCGTGCTGATGATAAAATTACTCAGCACGTTTTCTTCCTCCATCATATCGAACGCCACGTCAAAAAATTCCGGCAGAATGATGAAATTGATGCCGATGTCGTCCTTGCCCGCGGGGAGAACCTCATGGCTGCAGTGCTGGTTCATAAACAGCAGATCGCCGGTCTCCAGCGTAACCCGGTCGCCATTGTTGATGATATGTGTTGTACGGCCCCGGCACATATACATAATTTCTATATAATTATGCTTGTGCCGGGGAAAATCAATAAACCGGGTGTGGGTGCGCACGTCAATCAGGCGGCCCTTTTCCAGCATCTTGCGGCTGTCTATGGTAAAATCGCTGCCGGCGGTGTAGAGGGTCTTGCGCACTTGGGTACGCCCGTCCAGAATCTCCTGCTCCTCGCCGGTGATCTGCTCGAGTGTGTGCATTAGGTCCTGGTTCATCGCGGTTCCCTCCCCGTTATCCGTCTCTTTACAGCCCCATTATAGCACGGAAGCCCGGCGGCTTCAATCTTTTCCGCTCAGCCGGTATGCGCGCATAAAAATCCGCCGCGCGGATGCCGGTGATTTTTGTGCGCTCGGCAACCTTTCAACACTTTCAACAGGTTTTCAACGGGCCGCGTCCCGTTTTTAGCGGCAGCTGTTCGTGCGCGGGGCGCGCCTGTGTCGAGGCGCCCTTATGCCGCACCCTGCTCATTGGGTGCGCCGCGGCGGGAGCTCCCGTGAACCGGGGCCCTTCAAACGGATAAATTTCGCAAATATAATTGAAGCGAGCCCGATTGTGGGGTATAATGGTATAGGTTTTCATATGCCATGAAAAGGGACCCTTTCGGGGCGATCCCCGGGGCTTTTAGCCGTTACGGCCTTAAAGCTGGAAAAGGCGATCTTATGAACAGGAGGAACCCCATGAAATATATCCTTGTCATCGGCGACGGCATGGCGGACAATCCCGTGCCGGAGCTGAATGGGCGGACGCCGCTTCAGGCGGCAGCCATCCCCACCATCGACGCACTGGCGGCCCGCGGCACGGTGGGCCATGTGGTCAACTGCCCAAAGCCGCTGCCCGCCGGCAGCGAGACGGCGATCCTCTCTATTTTCGGCTGTGACCCGCTGCGCTATTTTACCGGGCGTTCGCCCATGGAGGCAGCGGCATCCGGCCTGAAGCTGGCGCCGGGCGACGTGGCCTATCGCTGTAACCTGGTTGCGCTGGAGGACGGCGGCATGCCCTATGAGGAAAAGAAAATCCTCTCCCACAGCGCGGGCAGCATCGAAGGGGAAGCCGCGCTGCAGGCGGTGGAGATTTTGGAGAGCGACCCGTGCTTCCGCGCTGCCCTGGAGCGCGCCCGCATGGTGATCCACCGTTTTCCGGCCTTCCGTCAGCTCGCCGTACAGTCCGGCGCGGACATCCGGGGAATCCGGCTCACTCCGCCCCACGACCATCTTGGCGAGGCGCTGGGTCCATGGCTGCCCAGCGGCTGCGGCAACGCCGCCGTGCTGGACGAGCTGATGCGCATCGCACATCGGGTATTGAACCGCCACCCGTTTAATGAGGAGCGGCGCAAAAACGGGAAGCTGCCCGCCAACGGCATCTGGCTCTGGGCCGAGGGCACGGCAGTGGAGCTGCCCGGCTTTGAAAAGCAGTACGGCCACACCGGCGGGGTGATTTCCGCCGTGCCGCTGTGCCATGGGATTGGGGTGCTGCGGGGCCTGAGGATGATCGAGGTGGAGGGCGCCACCGGCGAGCTCGACACCAATTTTGAGGGTAAGCTTCAGGCAGCGCTTGACCTGCTCCATACCGATGCGGATTTTTGCTGCCTGCATCTGGAGGCTCCCGACGAATGCACCCACAACGGCGATCTGCCCGGAAAAATCCAGGCCATTGAGTGGCTGGACTCCCGGATATTAAAACCGCTGCTTGCCCGGCTGGACGAGGAGGGGACGGACTACCGCATCCTGCTGCTCTCCGACCATAAGACCCTGACCGCTACCCGTGGGCACGACGGTGACCCGGTGCCCTTCCTGCTGTTTGACAGCCGCAGGGACACGGGCCTTGGCGGCGTCTACGACGAGCCTGCCGGTGAGGCCGGAGTGGAGGTTGCCGCGGGCTGTGAGCTGCTGGGCTATCTCTTTGAGCAAAACACGCTTTAACGCTTCTTAGCGCCGCTAAGCACCGCTAAGCGCCGCCGCGCGGGTTCCGCGCATAGGGCGGGGAAGCGGCGCATAAATTGAACCTAGGGATAATCGCGGCCCATTGCATATGGAGAAAGGGAAGAAACGCATGAACGAAAAATTTGAACGGCTGGGCTTTTACCCCGCCGATATTCTGCTACCGCGCAGCGCCGGCATGACCAAGTGGGCCGTGGTGGCCTGCGACCAATTTACCTCTCAGCCCGAGTACTGGCGGAAGGTGGAGGAAACGGTGGGCGGGGCCCCCTCCACGCTGCGGCTGATTCTGCCGGAGGCCCGGCTCAACGACCCGGATGTGGCGGGGCAGATTGCCGCCATCAACGCCACCATGGAGCAATACCTGGCGGACGGTGTGTTCCGTACCCTGCCCGAGGCGCTCGTCTATGTGGAGCGCACCCAGTCCGACGGGCGGGTCCGGCGGGGGCTGATTGGGATGGTGGACCTGGAGCAGTACGATTTTACGCCCGGCTCCGGCGCGCTGATCCGCGCTACGGAGGGGACTGTGCTCTCCCGCATCCCGCCGCGTGTACGCGTACGGGAAAACGCGCCCATCGAGCTGCCGCATGTCATGCTGCTGATCGACGACCCGGAGAGGACGGTCATCGAGCCGCTGGCTGCCGGGAAACAGGCCGCGGAGCCGATGGAGAAGCTCTATGACTTCGATTTGCAGCAGGGCGGCGGCCATCTGGCGGGCTGGCTTCTCAGCGGCGCCCAGGCGGATGCCGTTGCCGGCGCGCTCTCCGCACTGTGCAGCGAGGAGGCCATGGAGAAAAAATACGGCCTGCGTGGCGCTGCCCCGCTGCTGTTCGCGGTGGGGGACGTCAACCATTCGCTGGCGACGGCAAAGCAGTGCTATGAAAACCTGAAAAGGGTAACGCCCCGCGAGCGCTGGGCCAGCTTGCCCGCGCGCTATGCGTTGGTCGAGGTGGTCAACAACCATGACGAGGCCCTGCGGTTTGAGCCCATCCACCGGGTGGTGTTCGGCGTGGACCCGGAGCAGCTGCTGGCAGGCCTGCTGGACTTCTACCCAGGCGCTTACGAGGGCCGGGGATCAGGGCATGCCATTGCCTATACCTGCGCCGGGCGGCAGGGGTGGGTTACGGTGCCGGAGCCGAAGCTGCAGCTCGCCGTCGGCACGCTGCAGGCCTTCCTGGATGCATATGTTGAGCGGCATGGCGGCGAGGTGGACTATATCCACGGCGACAGCGTGGCGGACGAGCTGGGGGCCAGACCGGGCAACATCGGCTTTAAGCTGCCCGCCATGGGGAAGGATCAGCTTTTTAAAACCGTGATGGCGGACGGCGTACTGCCGCGCAAGACCTTTTCCATGGGCCACGCCCAGGATAAGCGTTATTATGTCGAGGCACGCAAAATCAGATAATCTACGGGAAAACGGCACGGCGGCAGGCTTTCGCTAGAAACCGGGGTCCGCAGTAAAGAGGCGGCAGGATTACTTACGTCCTGCCGCCTCCTTTTGTAACCGGCGTTTTGCGGCTTCAAAACGGGGCCCGCTTATTACCAGGGCGGAGAACCCCAACCAGCCTGGAACGCGGCGATAACCCCGTTATCGACGGCAGCTCCGGGACTTTTTGAAGCCATGTGGTACGCCTTATTTCCCGCTTGTTCTTACCCGCCAGCACGAGGCTTTAATCCTTGGCAGGACTGGGCGCTTTTATGCCGCCTAAAGATATAAAATATCCCCAACGGAAGACAGAAGGCCTCCGTTGGGGGATCGAGAAGGTTAGAACTTATAAACGGGTTAGTGGCCTGCCGGCGCATAGATGATTTGCCGGCGGACAGAGGAATATTGCGTTAAATACAATTTTTCAGCTTTTCAGCAATCCTCCGGCGGCATTTAATGCTTTCCAGCTGGCCGCCTGAGCTTCATCATCAGGAGGGCGGCCGTACCGGACACGCCTGTCAGCAGTAGCAGCGCATAAGCCGGCATGCCGCTGTCTCCGGTTGCAGGGGGCTCGGACGGATCTGCCGGTTCCTCCGGGATGGCGGGGGTTTGAGATTCCGCGGGCTCCTCCGGTTCCTCCGGCCCGGCGTCTTCCTTCCATTGGGCGTAGAGAATGACGTGCTCGTCCGCCATGATGAAGGAATCGTTTTCCTGATAGGAGATTCCGCTTCCATCTACGGCCGTGTTCCAGCCCGTGAAGGTGAAACCGTCCTTAACCAGCGTGCCGGGCCCAACAACGGCAACAGTGTCGCCGGTTTTGTAATCATGGGCCTGCGGCGCTTCTCCGCCGGTGTTGCCGTTGCCGTTGTAGGAGACCGTTGAAATGACCGGCTCTTTTATGGACAGCTTCACTTCCAAGAGCTCCCCGGCGAAGTCGGTGTAGTAGTCCCCGTTTGCCTGCTCCGCGAAAAATCCGAGGGTATAATTCCCGGCGGGAATCCCCTTCAGCGGAACCGACAGGCTGCCGGCGGCATTTACGGAGGCGTCTGCCAGCTTTCCATAGCGAATGAGGTTCCCGGCCTCGTCAAACAGCACGCAGGAAACGTACTGGTTTTTGCCTGTGGTGGCCTCGGTGTAATCGAAGGTCAGGACGGAATCAACGAGCGCGGTTCTGGCGTCCAATTCCTCCTGGGGGATGGACAGGGTTTGGCTGTCATCCTTCATTGTAAATTTAATGGAGCTGTTCTCACTGAATGGGCCGGCCTCGTAAAGGGCGTCGCCCGCCAGCCCGGTGCTTTTGAGGCCGGTGGACTGAGAGGTAAACAGGATGCCGTCAATATCGAGGTTGAGCGCGGGGCGTACCGGGCCGGTTAAATCCTCGTTGGGCACCAGCCGGTCGGAGCCCTCCACCTGGCTTTGATGGGCGGAATAGAGACTGTTCGGGATAACGATGCCATTGTACCCAAACAGGATATCGACGAGGGTCCCGGACGGCGTGCGGGAGTGGAATAGTTCAAAATAATTTTCGGCAGGGGTTTTGGCAATGGATTTATACTCCGCGGTGGAAAGGGTCCACAGCTTTTGGTCCGGCGCGGGCTTGCCGCTGATCCCGTCCTCAGTGGTCAGTGTTCTGGCAATTAACCGCTGAGACTCCAGCGGCAGCATGCAGGTGCTGGCAATTTCCTCCATACGCTGCTGCAAAGAACCGCCGTAATAGTCGTTTGGGCTGGTAAAACCCTGTTCACCGTCCGCCGCGTCTGCATCTACCTCATAATACAGCGCCCGGTTGGGTTCCTCCTTATAGGTGGTGGTTCCGCCTTCCGTCTTGTCGGGCATCATGGGGTGAATGACCTTGCCGCCCGATTGATAGAGGACCCACCGCTTGCCCCAATGCTCCTGAAATTGCGGGAAGCCGCCCTGCCCGTCTCCTTCAAGAAATTCATAATCACGGAAAGGGGCCCATCCATAGCGTGTGTTTCCGTCCTCAGGGGCCTCGTCCAGCTTGTGGAGAAGCGTGAGGTTGTTTTGGTTGCCCGCCTCGCTGTGGATTCCCTCACCGTTATAGCCGACGACATACCACTCTTCGCCCCCAAAACCAACGACGGTTACGCCGCCGTTTCCGAGGGTGGTGGTTATCGACTGTGGACGCCCGGCCCACATTTCCCGCGGCGGTTCGTTCCCCGGATCGGGGGCGGCTTGTACCGCGGCGCAAAGGCTTGTACTGCCGAACAGCAGTGCCGCCGCTACAAAAGCGGCAATTTGTTTTTTCATTCTGTCCTCTCCTTACTAAATGTATAATTGAATTAAAATTATACGTTTAGTCAAAATAATTTTTGAACAGAAAAAATAAAAAAGTCCCCTAAAAAGGGGACTTTAAAAGACGTATACGACCATATATCATTATGATTATAAGCATACATAAAATATAAAACTGCTTAATTTCCATTATATTCCATTTAATTGTATTTTTCAAGTTCTTTTTTATTTTTTACCGGGAAATAAATGAATATTGCCTTATGAATGCCTGGCTTTATTTTTTTGTATGGCGCAGGGCATATTTTTACAGCGTGCTTTCGAGCCGCTGTTTTATAGCAGATTTCATATATTTATGCTATGATAAGCATAAGCGGGTGAGAACGGCCCAGCATAGCTTTTCAGTTTTAGCATGAATGAGAGGAGGTCCCTGCATGACAAAGCGGGCTTTACAGGATGAACTGATCTATGAGATCCTTGCTGTCGTTGAGGAAATACCGGAAGGGAGCGTTGCCACCTATGGACAGATTGCCAGGCTGATCGGCAGAGAGAAAAACGCGCGCCTGGTGGGCAAGGCGCTGAGCATGTCGGAGTATTACGGCGAATATCCCTGCCATAGGGTCGTCAACCACGCGGGGCGGCTGGCTCCGGGCTGGCCGGAGCAGCGCTTCCTGTTGGAGGAGGAGGGCGTTGCCATGAAGGATGAGCGGCACGTGGATTTAAAAAAATGCCGGTGGGACTGCTGAAAGGGCCTTTTCCGCCGGTATTCCGCCAGTCCACGAGCATGCGGCCTTTTTGTAGTCATAAATGCTTTGGGCAGGTGTACCGCGGCAGTCCTCTGCTGTGCTTTCCATATTCGATTGCTTCGCGCGGGCAGCGGCAGATGCAGGCCATGCAGTGGGTGCAGTCCTTTCCCCACACCGGCTTTCCGTTTTCCAGATGGACATTGTTGAGCGGGCAAACCTTGGCGCATTTACCGCAGGAGATGCAGGCATCGGTCGCGTAAAATTTCTTGGCATGGACGCACACCGGGTAGAAAAGGCCGTTGACGATGCCGCTGTTCATTCTATCCTTGAGGGTGATCGCCTGCGGCGGAAACGCCTCGCCATTCGCTATCAGCCCAGCGGCCCGATCGATTGCCCCCTCCGCCTGCAGGATGATCTGCCCGGCCTTTTCCTGAGTGGGGGTGGAAAACATGGCAATGTAGTTTTCCGGCATGGTAATGGCAAGGCAGCCCTTATATGCCAGCGCTTTCCCGGCGCACAGCTCGCGAAGATATTTTCCGGCGTTTCCAATGTCCTCGCCGCAGGTCATGATAAAATAGATCTCGCTATTTCCGGTTAGCTGGGTTTTTTTCAGCCATTTCTCCACAATACGGGGGATTCTCCAGGCATAGGTGGGGACGACGATTATCCACGGCTTGCTGGAGTGCATTTCCGAAAAGTCCTGGCTGCGGATTCTTTCAAATAAATCAACGGCCTCGTCCTTTATGGCAGCGCCGATCCTTTTGGCGGCATACGCGCTGTTTCCTGTCCCTGAAAAATATAAAACCATTTTTATGACCTCCTGCTTATATTTCTGAGCCGATATGCTTTTTACGCTCTCGTAAATGAGCGTTGTCAAACCGGATAATTCCTTCCGCCGGGTTTCGGCCGCGCTCAAATAATAGTAGTTTTTAACGCCCTCTTTGCGCATGGCCAAGCTGCCGGCTTCTCTTAAGATTTGCAGACGGCGGGAAACGGAGGGCCTTACAGCACGCCGGGCCCGTGGGCCTTCGCTATGAGCCGCCTGCCGGATTTTCTTTCGTTAGAGTTTATATGTAATTATAGAAGATGGATAGCGAAAAAACAATATCCGTAAAGAAAATCGTTACCAATCCGCCCGGTTCTCATATTGCCCGTGAGGAGCGGGCATGCGGCGCGCGGGCGCGCCAGGCAGAAATCGCCCCCGCTGTAGGCCAGGGTCGCAGCGGGGGCGACCAGGCTTAAACCGATGCCATATCCATCCCGCTTCAGCTGGTGGACGCGGTACCGGTTTTGAAAAATCTGTTCCTGTCTTTCCAGCGGAATGCCGATTCCATGGTCGCAAACGGTAATAATAACGCTTCCATGCCGGGTTTGTACGAAGACTTCAATCGGTTTTTCTGAACCGTATTTTACCGCGTTGTCTATCAAATTGCCGACGGCCTGGTAAATCCACCGCTCTTTTGCAAGGATTGTGGCATCCTGCCCCTCAAAATAAATAGGTACGGCTTGGCTGCGGTAGAATCGTCGCTCAAGGTCAGAATATCCTCCATATTATCCACAATGCGGTCGATGCTTTTTACGGCATCCGCGCCGGCCTTCAGCTCCACCGTTGTTCTCAGAACGGAAAGAGCTTTTTTGTTCATGGGAAACATAGGCGTTCAACCGTTTATAGCCGTTTAAATGATCCTGAAATTTTTGCCTTATTTCTTCGAGCGCCTCTTGAATTGCCGGATCAAGACCGGGGCAGGGCGTTTCAGGCTGCTCAAATTCTTTCATTGAGCGGAGAATTCTTATATTCTCCCGCCGTTGAATCTGCTGCAAAACCGCCCAAAGCAAAAGGGACGGCAATAAGAAAAACAGGCACATTGAAACGGCGCCCGCCGGCAGCCACTCAAAGCTTTTGGCTGTGTAATAGCTGTCGAAGGCGTTTCGCCACACAATGCGGGATACATCCATTTGAATATTCCTGCCCGCCGTAATTTCGGACCATTCTTCACGTGTGAGGATATACACGCCGCTGTCGCCGGCATATTCCGTTACCCGGTTGGCGGCGGAGGTGCTCCTCAGCCACAGCAGGCCGGCAATTGACAGAGCAGAAAGAAGGATTGCATAAATAACAATCGCGGCGCCGGTTTTCCAAGTCATTTTTCGCATAGAGCATACCCCTTCCCGCGCAGCGTATGAATCATTTCTTCTCCAGCCGCCTGCGTCAATTTTTTGCGGAGCCTTGAAATATGAACGCGCAATACCGAAGAACAAGGGTCAAACGTCTCGTCGTAAACATGCTCCGCCAGCTCTTCGGCAGAAACAACAGCCGGGTATTTTTCAGCCAAATATTCTAAAATATCAAATTCCTTGGCTAAAAGCTCCACCGGCTGGCCCTGGACGCTCGCCGCCCGGGCTAAGGGGGTGACCGTCAGCCGGCCGACGCTGAGCACCGGGCTGCTCTTTCCGTAATACCTGCGGATGGCCGCCTGGCTCCTTGCCCGCAGCTCCACCAGGTGAAACGGCTTTGTCAAGTAGTCGTCCGCACCGAGATCGAGCCCCAGCGCCCGATCCCCAATTTCGTCCCGGGCTGTTACAATAATAACCGGCGCCGTCACATTGGAGGAACGCAGAAATTTTAAAATGTCAAGCCCGTCTTTATCCGGTAAATTCAGGTCAAGCAAAACAGCGTCATATTCATTGACAAAGGCCAGCTCCTCACCCTTTAGGCCGGTGTAGGAAACATCCAATGGAACCCCTCTCTTTGAAGCCCGGCCTTCATGGAGTCTGCAAGCTCTTTGGTGTCCTCAATAATTAGTATTCTCACGGTTACCCTCCTGTCTTATGGATAGTTAAATTATAGCACGCCGAATGTTTATCGAATGTTAATTTTAATCCGGCGTATTTACGGCGCGGGATATTTTAGCAGGCGTACAGGTTCCGGTTTATCCGCTCTATATAAAAACAGCCTGTTTGTTTGGGGTATTATCCCCAGCAAACAAGCTGTCATGATTTATTTATGTCTGTTTTCACATGCCCCGTCGTGTTTTATCCGCAGGCATGGCTCGGCCTGTAAATTCAGGATCGGTGACATGTAAGTCCATTGCTGTCTCTCCTTTCAGCTTTTTGCGGCCTGCCGGTTATATGCGCCCGTCAATGTTTTCTTTATTGTACAGGGGTTGCCGCAGGCGACGGTATTTGCGGGAATCGGTTTTGTAACAACGCTTCCTGCCCCGATAACGGCGTTGTCGCCGACCGTCACGCCTGGCAAAATGATGGTTCCGCCGCCAATCCAGACATTGTTTCCGATTGTGACAGGGGCGGCTTGCGTGCGGATGGCCATTTTGCCGGCTTCGTCTGTATAAATGCGCGCTGCTGCCGAAACAGGGTGAACGGCAGTATAAATTTTTACATCCGGGCCGATCAGGGTGTTGTTGCCAATGGTGATTCTGCCGGTATCTAAAAGGGTGCAGTTCATATTGATGAGGCTGTTTGCACCAAGAGAGATGTTGCAGCCGTAATCCACCCAAACCGGCTGATTCACACGCACATTTTCACCGCAAGAGCCAAACAATAAATGAATGATTTGATTGCGCAAATCCATATTTTCGGCGGGCAGGCTGTTATAAACCCGCATAAGGTCTTTTGCGTTGCTGCTCAGGCGGCGAAGCGCCAAGTCCCTTGTATCATAGTATTTACCGCAGAGCATTTTTTCCTTTTCCGTCATAGGTCCGCCTCTTTTCTGAAAGGGCCCTTTTACGAAAGGCCCTTTTATGAAAGGCCTTTCACCCAATCCTCCAGCTCCCGGCCGGAAACATGGTTCAGCATTTTGCCCTCCGCCCAATTTGCGCCCGGGCAGAGAGGCTTCAGGACCTCTACGGTTTTTCCCATTCCGCTGCCGCCGGAGGTAGCAAAGGGGATGATGGTTTTGCCCGAAAAATCGTAGCTTTCCACAAAGCTATTGATAATGGTGGGCGCGACATACCACCAGATCGGAAAGCCGATAAATATGGCGTCGTAGTCCGCCATATTGGGAAGCCGTTCTGCGATTTCAGGGCGGGAGGCGGGGTCGTTCATTTCAATGGAGCTACGGCTCTTTTTGTTCGTCCAGTCGAGATCGGCACGAGTATAGGGGACGGCAGGTTTGATTTCAAAGAGGTCGGCGCCGGCAGCCTTTGCCAAATGCCCTGCAACGGCTTTGGTAACGCCGCTTGCCGAAAAGTATGCAACTAGCTTTTTGCTCATTTTATTTTTCCTCCAATCTATTGTATTCTTCATCACTTACAGGCTCGCACCATTCGTTTGAGGCGTCCTCACCCGGTACTTCTACGGCAATATGCGAAAACCAGCTGTCCTTTTTGGCTCCGTGCCAATGTTTTACCCCTGCGGGAATGGTAATTACCGTTCCCGCGGCAAGAGAAACAGGCGGTTTACCTTCTTCCTGGTACCACCCCTCGCCCGCTGTGCAGATAAGAAGCTGGCCGCCGCCGCTTTTGGCGTGATGAATGTGCCAGTTGTTGCGGCAGCCCGGTTCAAAGGTCACATTGGCAAGAAACAATGCTGTTTTTTGTGGATTTGTCAGCGGGTTCAAAAAGGATCTGCCGGTAAAATACTGTGCAAACGCTTCGTTCGGGCCTCCTGTTCCAAACATGTTGATTGCTTCAAATTGTTCTTTTTCGCGCACTTTCATTGTTCAAACCGCCTTTCTTTCATTGGATTTCGGGGCGCCCGGCTGCTGTGGAGCGGAGGAGCCCGCCTCTTCGCGCCATAAAAATAGAAACCGGTTTTTATTCTGGAATTCTCTCTTTTGTTTGCTTCCTGTTCCGGGCTTTGATTTCAAACCGCAGGTAATCGAGCCGATCCAACTGCCGTTCCTTAAAATGGATTTCCTCAAGTGTTTCGCTTCTTTTTGCCTCCAGCATTTTAAGCCGTTCGTCTTCACCGGAAGCGCCCTGTAAAAGCAATTTCATGTACCTTTCTGCCTCGGCGCTTGTAAACCCAATATCGTGAAGCGTCATAATGGCGCTCAAACGCTCGAGGTCGCTGCTGTCATAGCGCCACGCGCCCATGGCTTTCTTCATTTCGCCGCACAGTCCCCAGCTTTCATACGCCTGCAAAATTTTAATGGGGATTTTATATCGTTCACTCGCTTCGTTGATTGTCACGTTAAGGTTCCTTTCCGCCGGGGATATAAAAATAAAGGCGCTCCGTTTTGAAACACCTTTATTATAGGTTCAATAATTTGAAATGTCTAATGCTTATATTTTATTACAAGATATGCCTTTTAGGTATTGTGCCGCGAAGTCCATGAAAGCAGAAACCGTGGCAGAAAAAATTTGATCCTTTTTCCACCCCAGGACCGTTGAAATTTCCAAAACGGGTTGTAATGGAATAAACCGTAAATTTTCGTAGGTGCAGTTTAAGCTGATGCTGAGCATGACACCGATGTTTTCTTTGGCTAACACCGCCTCGTTATATGGCAGGTTGGCGGCCGCCGCAATGTCTACCCGATCTTTATAATCGCCGAGCCATTTTCCGATCCGGCTTTGGTTGAAGTCGCCTGTTGCAGTTACAACCGACATTCCTGCCAGATCCTCCGGCCTTATACTTTCTTTTTCGGCGAGAGAGGAATCACTCGGAGCAAACACCCCCCATTGTTCTTTAACCGGCATATTGACAAAGTTATATTTGCGCATATCAACCGGTTCTGACATTAAACCCATATCGAGAAATCCTCTTTCAATATAATCCCGAATGTTAGTTGCGTTTCCGCTGTATATCTCGTATTTTACGTTGGGATATTTTTTGCGAAATTCTGCAATGATTTTCGCCAGATATTCCGTCGAACGAAATTCACCGCTGCCGATTGAAATGGTGCCGGAGAGCGCTTCCTCTTTTTTAATAAAATCTCGTTTTGTTTTGTCGGCCAAGGACAAGATTTCCTGCGCACGGCGCTTCAATATCATTCCGTCCTCGGTCAAAACAATATTATGATTACTACGGACAAACAGCTTCACGCCAAGCTCCTGTTCCAAATCTGCAATTTGTCTTGATAATGTCGGCTGTGTAACGTGAAGCATATTAGCTGCTTTTGTAAAATTTTCTTCTCTTGCAACCGCCAAAAAATAATTTAATACACGAAGCTCCATATCAGCACATCCTCATATAGTTTAGCACAAGCTTGTTCCATTTTAAATATATCTAATAGGAAGATATGCCTATTGCGAAATTTATGTATTAAACTGCCCTTTATACGGACGGCTTGCGGTTTCAAGGAGCAAGCCGCAGCGGGGCGCTCTGGTTCAATGGGTGAAAACAGCGCCGGTAAAAAAGGACCTGCCGTAAGCGAGAGAGAACAGGCAAAATAAGAACCGAGCCCGGAACGCGGAAAGCGTCCAGGCTCAGCCTAGCGGCAAAAGACCGTGAAAAATTATTTTTGCGGTTTTGGCAGATGGACGCGAGCGCTCACGTTCTTGTGAGAAAAGTAATTATTTCATCAAATACAGTTCAGTGAGAACACCTGCCATAATCTCTCCTGAAAACATAAAAATCGGTGTCAAAACCGCCCCAGCGGTAATCGCCGCTTTTCCACTCTATAAATAGATATTCTGTATCGTCGATGTTTTTGATTTCATAAGCGCACGCAGTGCAGTTCCATTTGCGCAAAACAAATCCGTTTGTCCACTCCTGAGCATGCCTGCCGCTTATGATTTCATCTCCGTAAACGCTGCTGCATTCTCCGTTTGGCAGAAAATCAATCTCCTTAAAATACGGCTCGAAGCTGCTGTCAACATTTTCCGGGGAAAAGTCATCTTTATTCTGAACAAAGGCTACAGATTTCCATTTGCCCAAAATATTCCGGTCGTTATTAAAAGGGATAGAAATATTATCTTTCCGCGCAATATCCTTTGCTTTGTAGCGGCAGTTATCGCATTGATGAAGCACCAAAAGCGTTGTCCTGCCGGTTTGCAGATAATCAAAGGATTTCAGCTTCACAAACATGTATAATCCGTCCGATTGTTTCTCAACGGTAAATTCGTTGACGGAAGAGCTTTCGCCGTCATCGATCAACAATTTGCCCTTCGTCCAGGAATAGCACCAATACCACTCGCCTTGTGGTAGAAAAAATATTTCACGGTTCTGGCTGCCGATCCCTTCTTCCGGCAGCTTTTTGCCAAGGTTAAACGCTGCTTGGTTATGATATTCGCCTATAATTTCCCACTTTCCAACGATTTTCTCATCGTTTTCAAATGGGATATGTACATTTTCATGTATAAAATTAATCTTTGCTTCTTCCATAAAATTTCCTCCTAACATTAAGCCGCGGAGCTCGTCGAGGCGGCAGAGCGTTTCGTTTAGCTGTTTTTTCTTATTGTCAAATATTGCGCCTATGGCCTTGGGCGGCACGCTGCCTGAAACCAGTTGCTTTATTTCTGAAAGGGAAAAGCCCGCGGTTTTCAATTCGTTTATGCGAGCGCACACGCTGATCTGATTTTCGGAATAATGCCTGTAACCTGTAAAGCTGTCAATATAAACAGGTTTTAGCAAGCCGCAGCTGTCATAATACCGCAGCACAGAAATGGGCATATGGCAGGCCCTGGAAAATTCTCCTATTCTCATTGGTTTCATCTCCGGATTTTTATATAAGGTACCTTACGCGCATATTATAAAGCTAAAGTGTAGGTGAGAGTCAAGCATACAATGAAAAATTATTTTGGCTAAACAGAAAGCAGTCAAGAAAATACAAAACAGCGGCTAATTTTATGAAATAAAAAGTCGGAACGGGTTAGGCTCGTTCCGGTGTGGGTTTACGCTACAAAAAAGATGCCCGCGGAAAATGAGAATTCCGGGTTCAGCATACGTCTATTTTCATGTTAACACAGTGATTTTTCGATTTTTACTTCTGGATGTCCCGTTGGGTAAAAGAGGACGACCCTGAAAAAACAGCTTAAATGCTGGATTTATGACATGAAAAAAATCGGAACGAGCGCAACTCGTTCCGACGTGTAATAGTAAGACAAAAAGAATCTTTTGTTGTTTTTTAAAGGGACTTGAACTTTCGCAATGCCTTTGTTGTCTTAAACATTTGGAACAATGATTGTTGTCAGTGATTTTTTCTGCGCCCCTGTCGGAAGTTTCAGTTTTCCGTTATTTACAAGTTCCTTCATACAATGAAGAATAAACCAACCGTCGGAAAAGAAGGTGTATTGCAATCCGTATTTCTGCATTTTGTGGAGATGCTTCGGCGTTTCATCAAGCACTGCTTTCACAAAAGATTCTTTCAGTGTTTCAAATTCATGCCAATATTTTTCTTTAATGTGGTCACCGATCGCAATAAGCTTATTTTTAATGTCAGTATTTTCAAGCCATACGGCTTGAGAAACGGATTTAAACCATCCCGTATTGCCATTAATGTTCATTTTTGTTCTCATGATTCCCGTTTCCTCAAGGAATGCATAACTTTCATCGCTTACCGAATCATCTAACCTTGATAGAATAGATAGAATACGATTTGTTTTTGAAATATAGTTGTCATCAACCCGTCCATCTGACCATTCGGAGTCGATCTGCCATAAAGTATAATCCTCGTTTCTATTCCAGCAGGGCCCGCACCACTGTTTCATACTATCAAAATACATAGGCTTTTTAACGCCGGGACTGATAACAGAAGCGTAACATATATTCTGTCCTCCATCTGGGCGAACAGTTGCCACCTCCTCAAAGGAAATGCTTTTATCCATCAGACTCTCCCCGCTGAGTGCGGCAATATACGGCACGAGTGACCAAAGGATAAAATTGTCATCTGCTCTTGGGGATTCAGACAGCGAAATCGGTTGATCTGTCTGTCCGCAAATAATGCGTTTATCCTTTAAAATTCCGCTGTTAGTCAGCTCTTCCATTAATTCATTTGCAAAGAGCTTTGCTGCTTCTTGATACATTACGTCATGCAACGAAATCAGTTCGTTTGTTGGATCATCAAGCAAAATATTGCAACGATATTTGCCTTTGTTCTCGGCGAGAAATCCATATTCGGAAAGATACTCTGCTTCACTTTCCACATATACAGGGGAAACGCCAAGGCAGTCGGCGATTTCGTTGATTGTTTTATCCTCTTTCCAAACAGCATAGACAATATTTTGCGATAAAGCACTTCGAAAGAAGTTACTGTTTGTGCCTTTCGTTCCCGGAGAACCATTTGTTCCGCACAGTTCAAATTTGATTGGATTGAATTTGAGTTCACCCGTCTGTCTCATAGTATCCATACCTCTCTTCAAATCTTTTTTTGCTTCAAACAAATGCCATTTGACTGTGCCGAGAGGAATATTGAGTTCTTCTGCGATTGCTTCTTGCTTTTTATTTTCAAAATAGTAGGCAATTACAATACGACGTTGCAGTTTTGACAAATAGGCTATCTCACGATGCAAATGGTCAATCAATTCACTTTCAACGCTTCCTGCTAGCGTGTCATCTTGGGATGGCAATAACTCCGCTAGTTCATCAATTGGAACACCGATCGTCGTTTTTGTCCTGTCACGATAGTAATTAGCCAGAACGTTGTGTGCTATCGTCCAAATGAATTTTTTAGGCGAATCCAAATCATCTTTGACAAGCATCGCACGGAACGCACGTAAGACGATATCCTGAGTCAAATCCTCTGCATCCTGCAAATTAGCGCATCGTTTCAGTGCAAAACCGTATATAGATTTCAAGTATTCAATTATAATACTCTCGGCATATTCACGATCCATCTACTTTATCTCCTTGAAAGCTTTCACCCATATAGACACAGGCATAGAAGAAAGGTTGGGGATTTTTATTTAAATTTTCCCGTTTTTGTCTAATGCAATAAATCGTTGGATTAAATAAATCATATTACACAAATGAAAAGAGGTCGACAGCCTTAAAGCAATCGACCTCTTTTGACAAACTGGCGGAAGCGGTGGGATTCGAACCCACGAGCCCGTGAGGGCTACCTGATTTCGAGTCAGGCCCGTTATGACCACTTCGATACGCTTCCATCATATGAGGCGCGGAAAGGCGCCTCTGTCATTTTATTGTTCTTTTATTATAGCCAGCGGGCGGGGAAAAGTCAAGGCGGGATTTTTTGCCGCTTTAGCCGACTGCGGAGATGGTTTCGCCGTTTTTGGCCTCATCGGGCAGGACCGGCGCCTCGGCCTGGTTCAGGCTGGAGAGGCTGCCGCTGAGAACGTACTTATTGACCTTAATGCTGGCGTCCATGCCGTCTATATGGGAGAGAATGGTGTTAAGCGCCTCCGCGCCGTCTACATCAAACTGCAAAAACTGCCCGTCCTCCGCGCTGATATAGGCATAACCGTAGAGCTCGGGGGCGGTGGCCAGCAAAGTGTCCACAATGGTAGCCGAGCCCTCGCCGATTCCGGTGGAGGTGACAATGTTTTCAATGGCGCTGCGCAGGACCTCGCTTTTCAGGGTCAATTCAAGCTTGTAGGCTTTCTGCCCGCCAGTATCCTCTGTGCGAATCATCTTCTGCGCGGCCACCTGAGGAATGAGCCGGAGAATATCAATCTGCGTCATCGGGGTAGTGTCCAGCTCGCCGGCCAGCGTCCTGGTCCATCCGTCCCCACTGTTGGCATAGACCCAGATGCCGTCGTCCTCTGCCGCCGTATAGGTTTCCGTCTGACCGGAAGCGCCGGCCAGGTCGCTGGTTTGAAAGCTCTTGAGTATAAAGGGCGAGGCCGCATAGGTGACGGTGTTCTCGCTGGTAAAGGAAATCTTCTCACCTTCAAAAGTAATTTCAAGCGTGCTTTGATAGGTGGCGTCGCAGCTGGACAACGCGTTGGCGTTGGTCATGGCTTCGCGGAACAGCATGTCCGCATCCGGCAGATCCGCGGCATTGCCGCAACCGGTAAACAGCCCGGCAGCCAGGAATGTGGAAAGAAAGACGGAAAGAATTTTCAGTCGGCGCTTCATGGGCATTCTCCTTTATTGTAAAAAAATGGATATTTGTTGTAAACGCAGGGAAAAAACCGGTTTCTTTTTATATTAACAAACAATTTGTAAATTTACAAGATAAAAACTTCCGCTCGCTTGACACCATATGCGGAATAAGGGTACAATAAATTTGATTTTATGAAAAGAAGGAGCATGCTTGGCCTTGGAACGACGCCCTGACAGGCCGCCTGCTCGCGTGGCGGGCTTTTTATATTCCCATCGCTGCCGGGGAGGCTTCTCCCGCATAAAATCGTTTCCACCATTTTAATTTAGATTCCAATTATAGAAAGAATGAGTATACATGACGGCAAAAGTAAAAGAAGCGGCCTGCGCGATGGCCTCCCTCTCCGTCTACAGGGGAATTTTGAAAAGGACGGTGCCAAAGGCATTGTTTCGCCTGCTGTGGGCAGAGGATGAAAAGGCCTTCTTACAGGCTTGGGGTTCCTTTTTGGCAGTTCTGTGCGAACGCGGCTTCAGTGAAAATTTAATGGAATGTATTTCGCAGACGGCGCTATTTGACGAAAACGCTTTTTCCCTTGCCGCCGCGGCGGGGGAAACGGAATTTCCGCCTTCGTTGATGGCGGCCGTAGAACACGACCTGAAGGTTATTCTGGATATTTCCGCCCTGACGCCGGAGGATCTGCTGCGCGGCTGCCCCTTTGAGGCGGTGCGCGGAATGCAGCTGCCCGGCTGGCAGACGGGGGAGCCGATGGAGGCGCTGCGGGGGCCGATTGACGGCTGCATCTCCCGGATGGCCGCCTATTACCGCGCCAACGGCTGCGGCATGTATGCCCGCTACCGTGCGTTTATCTGGCGTGACGGAGCAATTCAGCCGGTTGCCTACCCGGATAAGACGCGCCTGCAGGATTTGAAGGGTTACGACGTTCCCCGGCGTGAGGCCATTGAAAACACGCTGGCCTTTCTGGAGGGCCTGCCGGCGAACAACTGCCTGATGTATGGCGACCGCGGAACCGGGAAATCCTCTACGGTAAAGGCGCTGCTCAACGAATTTTATCCCAAGGGCCTGCGCGTGATTGAAATGCCCAAGGAATCGCTGATGGATTTCCCCAAGCTGGTTGACCAGATTGCCGCCGTGCCGATGAAATTTATCATTTTTATCGACGACCTGTCCTTTTCCAACCAGGACGACACCTATGCGGCGCTCAAAGCCGTTTTGCAGGGCGGCCTGGCGGCTCAGCCGGATAACGCGCTGATCTATGCCACCTCTAACCGCCGCCACCTGGTGCGCGAGACGTTTTCCGACCGGGAGGGGGACGAGCTGCACCGCAATGACACCATTCAGGAAAGCCTGTCACTGGCCGACCGGTTTGGCCTTGCCATTAATTTTTCTCTGCCGGATAAACAGCAGTACTTGGAAATTGTCCGGCTGCTGGCGGTACAGCGTGGGCTGGAGGAACACATGGAGGAGCTGGAGCGCGGCGCTGAAATGTGGGCGATTGCCCGCGGCGGGCGGTCGCCAAGGTGCGCGCAGCAGTTTATTGCCGGCGCGGAGTCCCGCATTCGGCGGGGAATACCCGTACTGGACCCGTAAACCTGTTTGAAGGAGGCTGCTATGAAAAAAAGAAGAATTGGACGTTCGTCTTTACCGCTGTTTTTATGCGCTGTGATGATGCTTTTGTGCTTGGTTCCCCTGGCCGCCTGCGTCGGCCACGATGTGGAGTCCGGCGCGGGCCAGAGCGATTACCCCGTCACCATCAATGAGGTAACCTTGTCCGCGGAGCCGGAAGGGGTTGCCGTCCTGTCGCCCAACCTGGCCGACGTGGTTCTGGCGCTCCGCTATGAGGTGTCCCTTAAGGCGAGGAGTGAAGACTGCACGCAAAGCGACCTCGCCATCCTGCCCACCGTCAGCTTGGAGGACCCGCAGGCCATACGGGACAGCGGCGCCACGCTGGTCTTGACGGAGGAGGCGCCGACGGAGGAACAGAAAAAAGCCGCGGCGGATGCCGGGCTGACCATTCTGGTGTTGTCCCCCGCGACAAACCGGGAGGATTTAACACGCCTGTACACCCAGGTCGGCAGCGCGTTCAAGGGCGCGGCCACCGGTTACCATCAGGGGGAAAAAATCGCTAAGAATATTCTGATGACCATTGATGATGTACGGCGTGTCATTCCAGAGAGCGACGTTGTCGTCACCGTCTGTTTTTTGCTGGATGACCAAGGCGGCGCCGTTACCGGCGACTGCTTCGCCGGTAAGCTGATTGAGAGCCTGGGCTTTGCCAATGCGGCAAACGACGGCGCCGGCAACCAGGTGGAGCTCTCTGTTATTGCCAACGCCAGCCCCTCCTATTTGTTCTGCCCCACCGGCATGAAGGATACCATCGCCGCCGCTGAGGCTTTCAAAGACCTTGAGGCCGTCCAGCAGGGACGAATTTTCGAAATCGACCCCCATTTGCTGCAGTGGCAGGGCAACAGCATCACCCAGGGAATTACGGAAATTGTCGGCTCCATCTATCCGGAGCTTCTGAGCGAGCCCGGCGTTAGCTCGGACGCATCGCAGCCGCCGGAATCATCGGGGGCCGCCGCGGCAACGGAATTGAAACCCGGCGACGAAAATGAAACCGTTAAAAACCTACAGCTGCGCTTGCAGGAGCTCGGTTATTTATTTGTCAGCCCGACAGGCCTTTACGGTGAGGGAACAGAACAAAGCGTCAAGGATTTTCAGCTGCTGAACGGCTTGGAGGTCACCGGCATTGCCGACGAACAAACCCTTGAGCTGCTCTATTCCGACGCGGCAAAACCACGGACAGATTAAAAGGCGCGGCCTGAGCGCAGCAACCTTGTTATGTGTGAAGCATGCGGCCGGATTTTCCTGCGTGGTTTATCGGGCGGAGCACACCATAATCCGTTCCCCTTTGGTGTCATATTCGCCGTTGAACCGAAAACCAAGGCGCTGATAAAGCCGGATTGCCGCTGTATTATTTTCATAGACACTGAGATATACCGCGTTCGCTGTATATTCATTGTGCAACCTGTCCAGCAGGGTGAGCGCGGCCTGTTTGCCGTAGCCTTTCCTCTGATGACTTTTGTCAATCAGCAACCGGTCCAACCATAACCTGCCCGGGGCGGGTTCGGGAAAATAGCCGTACATGGCAAAGCCAATCAGCGTGTTGCCGTCATAGAGGCCGACCGGCCGCCATAGCTTGATTTCATCGGCCTCTTGCAGGCATTCGCTTACACTTTCGATGAAACCGGACTGCTCTGGAAGGACCGTCAGCTTTTCAGCTTCTTTTCGGTTTTTATGTTGAATCGGTTTAATTTGCAGGTTCATTTGCCTCACCTTTCGCGCTTTAATTTTTCAGGGACAAAGCCCCAAGGAAATGGTAAAAATACTAAAAATAAACGATTTGAATTGTAGTTGTGAAATGCATGGAGCCGCGAAAATTTGCGTAAACCTATGAAGGTGCTTGAGATTGCAACGGATTTTAATGCTTTGGTATCCAAATGGCGTTTGAATTTTTTATAGTGATAAGTATGATATGGGTACATACTATTCGAGGGTGAACGTACTCGCTGCGTTCGCCCTTTTGTTTGCTATAGGATCAGATGCGCTTGCGGGCGGTGGGCGATGCTCATTTATCCCGCCTGTTGACAAGGAGCGGACGGCTTTACTGCCCTATGCGGGACAGGGCTATGCCTGAGAAAATATATAAGCGCTGCAGCTGTAATCATAGAAGACGTACAAACCGGCAAAAGCGGGAGCCGCATGCGTGAAGGAGGGAGATGGAAAATGAAGTTGAGGAAGAAGGGCACATTGAACAGCGCTATTGGATTCAATGGTAGCGAAGAATTTCAATTTATTCCCGGCAAGCAACAGTCTTACTTAGTTCTATTAAAATGGCGCCCAACGCAGCAAAACCGACTTAATGAGGAGAAGAAATAGAAGGCGCTCAAAAAAATATGCGCAAAGCCTTGATTTAAACCCCATACAAGGGCTTATAACAAGATTTCCATCTATCAAATCAATAAAAAGCAAAACGGCGTTGCGGCTTGGGTGCTGCTGCGCCGTTTTTTGGCGGCCCAAGGGCCGAAGCAGAAACGCGCTGCTTCAGACCGCCCTTAAACAGGCCGGGCATTTTAATTTTACCGCGGCCCCGGTTTTTAGGGCGCGGCGGGCAAGACAGCTACCGGCTGCCCTCCAGCGTGATGAGCATAGCGAATACCTCGCCGGAATAAGAGATGCTCAGAGTGGTCCCGCCCCTTTTGAGCATCGTCCCCACGGCTGTTTTATTTTCCGCGGCGGCGGTTTGAGCATACCCCTTTTCCTCCAGCTGCCGGACATATGCGGCGGCCTCGTCCCTGGTTATATTCTTGAGGAACAGCGCGTAGCGCCCAGCCTCTGAACAATCATAGATATAATCCATTTCCCCACAGACGGGCTTGGTAACCTGCGCGGTGTATTCGTTTTCCGGCCACGCCGTCACATAGGTGGGCTCGGTTCCGGCCAGGTCCCAGGCTGGCGGGGCAGCTTCGGATAGCCCCGCCGCGCCGGAACAGCCGGAAAATATGCACAGCAGCACAAGAACAGCAGTCAGAGGTTTAATAAGATATTTCATGGCGTCACTCTTTCTATAGGTTTTTAGGGGGCCGCACCCCGGCAATGGCGAAACGCCGGCTCTCTGCCCATGCCGTAAACCGCCGTCATTCCCCTGTGTAAAGCGGGTAGCGGTACCGGTCCTGCTCCGTGACAGGCCGCAGCACCCGGCAGGGAACCCCGGCGGCGACCACGTTGGCCGGTATGGGTTTTGTAACCACGCTCCCCGCGCCAATCACGGTATTGTCGCCGATGGACACCCCGGCGAGCACGGTTGTCCCCGCGCCGATCCAGACGCTGTTTCCAACGGTAATCGGTTTGGCGGCCTCCAGCCCCGCGTTGCGCTGCGCAGGGTCAATGGCGTGCTCGGCGGTTGTAAAGCAGCAGTTGGGCGCGATGAAAACATGGTCGCCAAAGACCACGCTTGCCCCGTCCGTAATGATG
>JABLTR010001314.1_pt1 | contig 25597 bp, 24 predicted proteins | sample 7160071 | NCBI WGS metagenome assembly JABLTR01 (sample SAMN14651230, study PRJNA627086) | human gut metagenome | isolation source: feces | host: Homo sapiens | reverse complement strand
CGCCTTTAGACGTTGGCCTAGTAACAATGGGCTTATAGCCCTAGTACAAACCACCCGTTTAACGGGTGGTCATGACTTCATTCGGTGCTACGAACTTATACTTACCGTTGCCATACCCTCTGACTGCTTCAATTAAGCCTTCGTTTTTGAGAATGTTCAAGAGATTTCCAGCTGCGGTTATGGAAATGCTTGTAATCTCCATAATATCACTGCGACCAAATACGCCATCAAAGTTCATAAACGCAAACATTTTTTTTGCATTTTCCTTTATATTCTTCTTGGCATCTAACCTGTTAATCGCATCCTCGATTGACAGGTTTGAAGAGGCGATTGACACCTTTTCATCGATAACTGCAACCTTTTGGGATGTGATTAACAGCTTTTCAATCGGAACATTATAATTCAGATTATAAAGCGTGGCAAAGAACGATGTGGGCGTTGACCGGAACATAGGCTCAACTTCGGGACGATAATTGACCGCATGGCGATAATCGGCTTTGATCTTTTTGAAGCCACTTCCTCGACGCTCCATAAAGTGCATACGGCTGAAAATATCAGCGATTACAGGATTGCGGCGCTTAGACGCAACATTATCCGTATCAAGATTCTGAACGATTGAGCCATCGAACATTCCTCCGGGGGAATATACTTCCATGCGGTCATCAAAAATGTCAATGTGAACCTCACTGCCGATTTCCATATAATCACGGTGAATCAGGGCGTTCACAATGACCTCATGTACCGCCTGTTCAGGATACTCAGGCATTTCTACCCGCCCGTTACCCGTCTTTTTCCAACGCTTTTTGGTGTTGTTCTTCACAAACTCTGTTCCATTCTGGAGCAACGATACCATTGAACCGCTGTATTCCTTATCGTCAAGAGCTTCCATAATGCCGGAGGCTTTATCCAAGCCATACCAACGAGTGCAGAACAAACGGGAATGACGCATTGGGGAATCGTCTGCCAGCAACACGCCTGCGTTTGTCAGTATATTGTTTTCATCAACAAGTTCAAAGGAAACAAAATCGGAATCTGTCAGCTCCGTTCCTGTTCTCATGCGATAAACAGAACGCAGCTTTGTAAAAGCAAGAGATTCAAAGGGATACCGTGTAGATAGGCTATCAAAAGAAGCATTGCTTCCATGCAGAACAAGCCGCTTCAAATCCACGGCACTTGCAGGAACGCTCTCGTTGCCAATGCGGACATAAGCAATACGATTGCCGTCGCCTGTATAATAATAGGGTGTTTCCTGTCCAGCAGGTACTTTCAAGATCACAAATTCCTTGCCATCCTCTGCGTGAATCTCAAAAACCACCTGCGGGGCGGGATCCATTTTCGTTTTGATAGCTTCGCTGATCTTCTCGGATACGCCCTTTGCGTCCTCTAATCCAACAAGCACTTCATCATTGGACACACCGAAAAATAAGGCTCTGCCGATACCGTTTGCAAAAGCACTCACGCTTTTCAACCAGCTTTTCGGCTTACGTTCTTCAAGTATTTCTTTCTTATCGTATTCTGTGGCTTCGCCAATATAATCAGATAATTTCATATCGTAATCCTATCCCTTCCAATCATTCCTTCTTATCCTTCGCCCGGCTTTTGTAGATATTATGCTTGTTTTTACACTGCGGACTGCAAAATACAGCGCTGGGCCTGCTGGCTACAAAGGCTTGCAGGCAATGCTTGCACAGGCGGATCGTTTTCTCCGTGTCCGTCAGCATGAAGCTGAACATCATCTGTACGCCGAGGATCAGCGAATGAAAATCCCACACGATGGTAGGCTTATCCAGCAGGGCGATTCTGTAAGTCGGGGCATTGCCGCCAAAGGCTTCCATGCCCTGCTGCATGAGCAGGCACTGCTCCGGCTGCATCATATCATAATCCTCGTAGAAAATCACAGAGGTCAGGTAGCTAAAGGCAATATCCTCAAACTGCTGCTTTATCCATTCATACCGTTCAGCGTATTCCCGCTGGAAGCTCATGTTGACTGCCATCGGCTTATCGCTCATGGTCATGGCCAGAGCTATCATCACACGGTCGTTGCTGATGTTCCACATGGACTCCACGCCACGCTTGACAACATCCGGTTTGCCAGCAGACCGTATTTGACCGCAAACTGCTGAATCGCCCTCTGAATCTCAGTGTCGGATTTCTTTTGAGACTCCATGCACCCGATATTGATGGCATCCAGAACAATCTGCTGATACGCTGCCAGCGGGTCATAGATACTGGGCTGCGCCGTTTTTGTGGGAGTCAGGTACATCGTACCGTCTGCTGCCGCCTTCCATTCGTATTCGCTATATCGTACCCAGTTGGAACTGGTGCGTTCAAACAGGTTCTTCATGTGCTCACCTCTACTCCCAATCGTCTATATTATACTTGGCCAAGAGCTCCTGTGCTCTGGCGACGCCGCTGTCCGTAATGTAGACGGACTTGGAGCGGGAGGGATGATTGCCCTGCCGAATGTAGTCAGCATCGTCCAACTCGTTGAGAATATCAAAATCATATCCTTTCCAGGCATAAAAATTCTTTGCCTCATGAAACTTCTCGCCCTGTGAAAATCGGGAAAGGTATAACATCATCAGCGTTAATTCACGCATTGCTTCTTTGGCCTGTGTCTTATCCATAACATTCCCTTCATTTTATTTAATGAGATGCGGCTCTTTTTTACTATCTCGTTATAAAGCATTTCACAAATACGAGTTATTATTTGACCCCTGCGTAAGCAGGCAAGTTCTTATTGGCTTTCCTGTTAGTGTTAAGGTAAAATAATCGCTTTTGCAATCCATGCAATCCACCATCGGAAAGACGAATGTTTAGAAATGCAACAAAAGTCTCCTTGTTGAGAAAAATCTGTTGCATTTCCTTTGTAGTATATTGTAATTCCGAGAGAAATGCAGTATAATAAAGAAAGTATAGTCGAAACAGTCAGTTGTATGACGAGTATAGTCGAAACGGCTCATTAACGAGGTGCAAATAATGAAAGTTAGTTACAAAAAGCTGTGGGTAATGTGTGCTGAAAGAGAAATGAGTAAAGCTGAATTAAGGAAACGAGCAGGTCTTTCCTCCGCAACATTTACCAAGTTGAGAAAAAATCAAGAAGTTACGCTTGGTGTTATGCTCAAAATTGCAGAAGTGATGCAGTGCAACGCAGGAGATATGATGGATTTTCTTCCAGATGACAAAGTGATTCCAGTTGAAGAAGATGTTGAATAAAAGTAGCGAAAATTATGGAGGTTAATTTTATGGATCAGATACAACAGTCTCTATGTGAGATGAGAAAACAAAAACCAGCTTGTTTGACCGATAGAAATATTCTTCGAGCAGCGATAGCAGATTATTTGCCGAGCAATAAGTTACAACAGAACCTTCTCTTAAATGCATATGATCTGGACATTGTCAACAGTCTGAGCAATTCTTCAGACAAAACGCTTGTTGCGCTTAATCTAATTTCTCAAATGGAGAATGATTTTGGTATACAAAAGGATTCAGCGATATGGGCAATCGCAACTTGGTGTTACTTACTATCCTTAGATCAGATTGGCGTAGCATTAAATTTAGTTCAAAATCAGAATTCAGCACCAATGCCAAGCAATTCGCCCCTCTCTCAACCTGGCAGCATATTTAATCTGGATGTGGATATGGGTATATATTTTGCGGGAATTGATTTTCCGGAAGGAGACGTAAAGATTACTTCGTTATACACGAATCAATCAAAGGAAATATATTATGCAATTCTTGAGAAAGGATCAGCAAACAATAAAATACTGACCAACGGATTTTTTAAGACACACGTATGGTTAACTGTAAAAAAAGGACAACGTCTTGAAGTCCGTGGAAGAGTTACCCTTTCTGCTTATGGAGGGATTACATAATGGGAATATTAGATATTTTTAATTCGCAACCAACGACTCCAACTGTCCCAAGTGTTTTGCCTGAAGCTGCAAGACAGCAAATCCTTCGAGGACAGTTACCAATACTTCAGCTAAACAATTTGTTTTTGAAAAATGGCGAAGTCTGTCATTACGTAGATCGAGCTATTTATGAAAAGCGAACTGTCAACAAAAAGCGGATTCGCAAGAATACCGGCTACAGTATGCCGGGATTATTCAAAGGTACACGAGTTCATGTCGGTGGCGGTAATTCGGAATATGTAGACGATGTAAAATACTCAACGATTAAGGGAGTGCTTTACATCACCACCAAGCGAATCATTTTCGTTGGTGGTGCCGATGGATTTGATCGCAAAACGGAGGATCTTGTTGCAGTCACTCCGTATGCTAACTGCATTGAGTTCCAGTTTAGCAAAGAAACATTGAAGTTATTTGTGCCAGATGGAAATCTGCCACACATTGTATTACGGCTTATATAACTTTGTTACCAGGGAGGTTAATATGATTGAATTAAAGCCTGCTTTATTAAGATGTCAAGGATGGCAAAATAATTCCATGCAATTACGTTCCGTATTGCGTGATCTTTATCCTAACAATAAACGAGAAATTAATGTAATTAGTACTGTGTTGGAAAGTGGTATCGCAGACAGAATACAGCGAGAAGCGCAGATAAATGAAATTACTATCGAAAAATATCTTGTTCTTTTAGACGAAGATTACGGTATTCAACGAGATGCAGCGGCAGAAGCAATTGAGTCGTGGTCAAGAGCGTTCGGAATTATCTTTGAAAGAAAAACTTCTATCCGTAGAAACTAATCAAAACAAGGTGGCAAGACCTTCGAAGAGACATTCTGTGAAGGAACTCCAGATTGATGATTTAGAGCCCCTGACAATTTTTGTTGATGATTTTGCTGAAACAAAAAGCATAAAGAGCTGCTGTAGGGTGATTGATGTTTTGTACAAATATGCAACCAACCTTGATTCAGAGTATCCATCTAATATTCAAACAGAATGTTACGAATTTTGTTTAGAATATCTGGAGAAATTGAAAAAATTACCTAAGCATGGTGAAAAAGAGAAAGCATACAATTATTTGGCACTCTACGTAGAGGGGGCATTGCGTTTTATAAATGCAGATTTAGTTGGTGCTGTTAAAGTGTACGAAGAATGTTCAGCATTTTCTGATTTTAACAACATTTACCATGAATGTCCCGATGATAGAGTTGCGGTAAAAATCGCTATACATAGCAATCTTTATTTTATCTATGATTTTTTGGATTTAGATTTTGGAAAATCGATACAAAAATCAATCGTTGACGAGGCACTTGCGCCTGATATTGAATGGTGTAAGAAGAAAGAGCAGGAGTTACGAACCAAAATAAGAAACAATCCAGCTTGTGCTAATTCTCCGTTTGATCCAAGCAAGCAACCACTATTAGGAAGTCAACCGACAAATCAGGATATGTTAGATTTCTATGTTAGAAAGATATCGGAACAAGAAAATTGGACAGAGTATCCTAAATTTCGCTATATGAATGTAGGGTTTAATGATTGGGGTAGTTTTACTTCTTGCAATCTTGCTGAAGCTGTTTTTGATAATAAATGGGGTTCAATCTCGCTGTCCAGTGCTGATGAGGAATGCGAATTAAAGGTTGAAGATAACTCGATTGTAGTGCATGAGAATTGTACGTTCACTAAAGAAGTTGTTACGAATTTTAGTGAAATCAAAAAAGGACTTGCAACCAAGATACGGCTGCTTTATGTGTGATTTTGAGGCGAAGATGAATATCAATGTACCTAATGATGAACATATAAAACGAGAGGGAAAGAGTGAAAAATAAAGTAGATTTTTGGGCGCGCTTATATAAGGGTTCATAAAACCCCGTTTTTACAAGTATAGAAAGCAGAAAAAATGTTAGTTATCGTTGCGTTTCACTAACTTAGAGCTGTCGTAACCAAGGCTTTCAAGGTAAGCAAACACATTGTTCTCATTTAGGACAACACGCTCTACATGATTTGGTAGTTACGATGGTTGCAACGATAACATTTTTGTGGACATCAAGTCCACAGCAGATGGAGTATTTTAACTTCATCATAAGTATCACCACCTTAATAAAAAGGAAATAGCAACATTGACTGTCATACTGCGACTGAATAAACATGGTTTATTACCAATGATAAGAGTCCGGGCTCAATGTCCCACTTGTTTGTGCTTGTAAGGATGACGGCACATATAACTATACGGGGTCGAAATAAATTCGCCACTCCTCCTTCCGTGCTCTGTAGTGTATTTCTATTCCTTGAAAGAATTATAAATCAAAGAGTGGAGGGGCACAACATTTTTCATAACTTGTTTGTGCCTTGAGCGAAGCGAAAGGAATGACAAAAATTATGATGATAGATCTTCAATCAATACTCAAGCAACATCCCAATTGTTTGAATAACAGAGCATCGTTTAAGTCTGTGTTAATGGACAAGTATCCAACAGAAAAAAGAATGGTAAATATTCTGACGATTCTGTTTGAGTGTGGTGTTGCAAATAGGATAAAAACCAAGAAAAGTATTGATGCAAATGAAATGCAAGCACTTATTGCTCAGGCAGAAAACGAATATGGTATCTCAGGGCTGTATTCGCAGGAGGCAATATTGGTTTGGGCAGCGGCGTTTGACGTAACCGCATCGGCAATCAAAACGCCATCTATTACACCATTGCCAAAAGTAGAGGAAAAATCAGTTGAACAAAAACCGGTAGTTTATGTACAAGGCGATGTTGATGATTACGATATTGTCCAAAAAACAGACGGATATTACATTACTCACTTCAATGGATTTGAAGAAGAAAGTATGACCATTCCGAGCTTAATTGACGGGAAAAAGATTAAAGGAATTGCGGAAGATGCGTTTAAGGGGTGTGTTACCGTAAAGGACATTCGCATCAGCGAAGGTATTGAGGCGATTGAAAACAGGGCATTCAAAGAATGCAAAGCTTTGGAAATAGTGGCCTTACCAGATACTCTCCGCAGAATAGGTAGCCCATCAAAAGAATATGGCGTTGGAGCTTTTTCAGAAACAAAATTGAGAGAAATAGTGGTTCCTCAAAATGTGGATTTCATAGGACCTTATACTTTTAACTATTGCTCAAACCTGAAAAAAGTTGTGCTATCTGACAATATTACGACGATTAGTTATCGAGCATTTAACCATTGTAAATGTCTAACTGATATTAAGCTGCCAAGCAAATTATCTGTAATCGGCGAAGAAGCATTTGCGGACAGTGGGATTCGTGAGATACATATTCCAATGGGAACTCGAAAAATAATGCGCAGTGCATTTAGTAACAATCCTCTTACTGCTGCATATATTCCACCAACTATAAAAGAAATTGGTGATGCCAATGCTGATTCCATTTTTGGAGATTATACATTTGGTCGCAATTTCACCAGACATCCTGATTTCACGATTTTCTGTTCTGCGGGGTCTGCGGCGATGGAATATGCAAGGAAAAATAATATTAAATGTGCGAAAGCGCAGTTCTAAATAGGAGGAAAGCAAATTATGGGCGTAATAAAAATCGGCGATACCGTCAAAATGAAAAATGGCGGTGACGCAAAGATATTAGCTGAGTTTGGCGCCGGCGGACAAGGAACCGTGTACAAGGTTTCTTATAACGGTAAAGACTATGCTCTGAAATGGTATCATGTCGGAGCATTCAAAGGAAAAGAAAAAGAGTTCTACGCAAATCTTGAGAATAACATTGCGAAGGGCGCTCCTACAGAAGCATTTCTGTGGCCACTTGGTATCACCGAAGTGCAGAATGGCTCCTTCGGTTACATCATGGAGATACGTCCCGCAGGTTATGAGGAATTAACCAACTTCTTTGTTGACTCCAAGAAGAAACAGCAGGTTCGCTTCAAGTCCTTTACTGCCATTTCGACCGCCGCAATCAATATCATTCAGGCATTTAGAGAATTACATAACAGAGGCTACAGCTACCAGGACATCAACAATGGTAACTTCTTTATCAATCCGACTACCGGTAAGGTGCTGATCTGTGATAACGACAACGTATCCCCGTTTGGAACGAATCTTGGTATCATGGGCAAGCAGCGTTGGATGGCTCCGGAGATTGTTACCCTTAAGTCTGACCCGGACAAGCAGTCTGACCGTTTTTCCCTTGCTGTTGTTTTGTTCCGACTGTTGTTTATCAATCATCCGTTGGAAGGTAAATACTCTACCCCTCCTTGTATGACCAAGGAACTCGAAAAGAAATACTACGGCAGCGAGCCAATTTTTGTATATGATCCAAAAGATATGCGTAACAGACCGATTCCTGGAACAGACAGAAACTTGAAACTGTTCTGGAACATCTATCCGCAGTACATTCGCAACTTGTTTGTTCGTGCTTTTAGCCAGGAGGTTATGCATAAGCAGAAAGCTCGTGTCCTTGAAAAGGAATGGCTTGATGCGTTCTTCCGTTTAAGAGCAGAAACCGGTAAATGCCCTTACTGTAAGAATGAAATGTTCTATACCGCAGAAGGTGTAAACGAATGTTTCGAGTGCAAGAAGAAGATTAACAAACCTGCTGTCCTTCTGTTTAAGAATTATCAGTTGCCTGTTTATAATGGCATGAAAGTTTACTTATGGCACATTGATTCCACGTTGGAAGATATTGAAACTATCGCTGGTGAAATCGTAGCCAATCCGAAGAATACACAAATGTTGGGTCTTCGCAACACTTCCACTTACACATGGAATGTTAACCTGCCTGATGGAAGTCAGAAGCCTTTGGCACCCGGAAGTGTCGTTCCTATTAAAGATGGCTTCGTTATTGACTTCTTTGGAAATAATCAGTCTACAGCAACAATGAAAATATAAAAAGAGAGGTAAAATATTATGTCACTGTTAGATCAAGTTACTCCTTCTCCTCGCAAAATTATGACCCTGTTTTATGTCGTTGATACTTCTGGTAGTATGACTGGCGACAAGATCGGCTCCGTAAACTCTGCTATGGAAGAAGCAATCACCGTGGATTTGCCTGACATTTCCACTGCCAACGATGATGCAGAAATTCGTGTAGCTATCATGCAGTTCTCCAGCGGTTGTTCTTGGATCACTCCTTCTTCCGGTCCTATCGGTATCGGTGATGTGATCTGGAATGACCTTCATGTCAATGGTTTAACTGACCTTGGTGCTGCTTGTGTCGAGCTGGACAAAAAGCTGTCCAGAAATGAGTTTTTGGAATCTCAGACTGGTGCGTATGCTCCTGTTATTCTCCTGTTCAGCGATGGCGGTCCTACTGATAACTGGGAAAAGGGTCTGGAACAGCTGAAGAAGAACAACTGGTTTAAACACGCTATCAAAATTGCTATTGCTATTGGTGAGGATGCAGACAAGAATGTCCTGGCAACTTTCACCGGAACTCCGGAGTCTGTTATTGCAGTAAACGATAAGCATACTTTGAAAGCCCTTATTCGTAAGGTCAGTGTTCGTGCATCTGAGTTCCAGAGTCATAGTAAACAGACATCTGATGTTGAAACTACACCCGAAGAAGATTCTGCGAAGATTGTTCAGGATGTTAATACTGAAATTTCTCAGGAGACAGGTGGAAACGGTAATCCTATTAAAGTTGATGATAGTGGTTGGGGTGACTGGTAAACCCCAGTTCGGAGGAAAGCAATGAATACAACATATGATTTCGCTTTTTCTGAACAAGGATATAATCATATCAAAGCGGACAAGGTGTGTCAGGATTCCTCTGGTCACTATTCCGACGATTTAATGGCGGTCGTTGTTGTTGCTGATGGACATGGAAGTGACAACTATCCAAGAACGGATAGAGGGTCGAGTTTTGCTGTTGAAGCTACAATTACCGCTATTAGAGAATTCGTCAAAACCGTAGAAGATAGCGTTATTGATATTTCTGAGGACAGTGATTCCTATCTGGAACAGCTGGCAAAGAATATCTTGGCGAATTGGTATGCGGCTGTTGATGCCGATTTGGAGAAATATCCTTTTTCGGAAGAAGAACTGTCTAAAGTTGCTGATAAGTATAAGAAAAGATATATGTCTGGTCAAAGGCAAGAGAAGGCGTATGGAACAACTCTAATTGCAGTTTGCCAGACAAGGAATTACTGGTTTGGAATGCAAATTGGTGATGGTAAATGTGTATGTATTTCTCAGGATGGTTCTATGTATGAACCTATTCCTTGGGATGAGGATTGTCAAGCAAATATCACCACCTCTATTTGTGACTCCGAAGCAATAGAAGAATTTCGCTATTGTTTTATGAAGGAATGTCCTGTTGCAACACTGATGGGAACCGATGGCATAGATGATTCCTATGCCGACGCTGAGGAGATGTATGTCCTTTACCGTTCCATTCTCGCCATTTTTGCAGAGCATGGTCGTGAAACAGGAGAATCTGAGATTCAGGCATTTTTACCAGGGCTTTCTCGTAAGGGCAGCGGCGACGATGTGTCTATTGCAGGTATTGTATCTGCATCACTTTCGACGGCTTTTATTGAGGTGCTGAAAGCACAGTGTGAATATTCAAATGCAAAGGCACATAGAGAGCAGGCAGAACGTGAAGTGATCCTTGCTGCTGAAAAGCAGGAATATGTGTTGTCAGCTATGAAAAAAGCCAAGATGAACTATGATCTCTGTGTACAAAAGGCAACTGAAGCCCAAGAAGCTATAGAGGTCGCTCAATACACTCAGGAAGATGCAATTAAGCGTTTTGAAGCTGCGGAGATTGCTCTTTCTACAGCTGTAACGGTCTATCGAAACAGTATTACGTCAGAAAACAACGACAAGGCTGTAGTTGAAACAGCACCAGATGTTACCGAAGATGCATCGAGTGAAACAGCCACGGTTGAACAAGATGAAGTAAATCTATCAACCCCTGTGTGTGAAGAATCCGTTGCTGATCAGCCTACTCATGTGGAAACAGATGATAATAGGTAAGAAGCTAATCATCTAAAAGAGATTAGCTTAGATAGAATTGATAAAATCCAGATAGTGAGATGAGACAATGAACCTGAAACAAATTTTGCATGGTCATGCCATCACTCTCTTAGAACAAAAGTCTACAAAGGCAATATTGAGTGATGCGTTTAATAACGACAAGCCCAAGATCAACGCTTTGATGAGTGCATATGATATTGGCATCGTTACAATAATTCAAGAACATTTCCCACTTGGGAATTTGGAGCGAAGCAATGCTATCAACAAGTTGATTAAGCAGTATTCTATGCTTGAAGACAAGGCAACTTGGGCTGTTGACCAGTGGATTGATGCCGTTGATGGTGCTGTTATCAGAGAAATGCAAACGATTCAAGAGCAACTGGAAAAAGAGAAAGAAGAAAAGGACCGTAGTGATAATGATGATCCGTGGGCAGCTTTTGATCTTCCAAGTTCGCATGATGCTCCACCTGCCCCTACACCGATAGATTTCACTGACAAATCAGAGCAAATAGACTATTATACAAATGTTCGCTTAGACAAGGTGAAAGGGAAAATTTATATTCCTTGCGGTGTGGGCAATACAGACAATGGATTCTATATTTGCGGCATTGAAGAAAAAGATTGTAGTGCAGCTCCAACCGTGTTCGCTCTTGTTTATAATTACCTTACAAGGAATAGTTGCATTACACCGGAGGATTATCCCCATTACTTAAGTACAGTTTCCACAACATTTCAGTTGAATTATCAGCACGTTTTCCGTTTGATGATGATTATTCTTCAGCTGATAAAAAATGGGATTATTCGAAGCAAACTTGATTTGAATTATGCCGGTAAAGATGAAGAATTAAATATTGCTATTGCAATTATCAATGATTATGTCGCTCGTTTTTCAAGGTTGATGAGGGTCAAAAAAATTACTCTTACAAAAGTTCCGCAAAGTAAGAATCCGATTAGGATTTCCTTGGATAAAAAGATTAACGGCGTCTATATTGAAGAAAACAAGGTGCCTTGCAACGCAAGAGAACTGTGGTATGGAGAGAAAATCAATTACCAACTGGATGCTGATATTCTTCCTGATCTCGAATATATTCTGGGTGAGATTTCACCGTTTGATACATTCAAAGAAGGACAGTTTATTGCGCTAAAAAATATGGTGGGTACAAATGGTCACTCCATTTGTATTATGCCAACTGGTAGCGGAAAGTCTTTAATTTTTTATTTGGCATCGTTACTACAACCCTTGCCGATGTTCATTTTGGCACCAACGGAAATTCTTATCGACGATCAGATTAGAAACTTGAAAAAGTTCCATCACATGGATAATGTTTCCCATCTGAAATTAACTGCGGATAATGACTTCAGTAAGTTCGAGATGCGAAATAGCCTTTTATATCTTACTCCGGCAACATTCCAAAATAGGCATTTGTTAGTGAAGTGCCGTTATATAAACAATGGGCATACTCTTGTAATGAATGAAAAGTCTCGAATGTTACAGGAAATTAAAGTGGCTCCGGGACCGTCGATTTCTTATGTGGTTTTGGATGAGGTTCATTGTTTGTCTAATTGGGGACATGATTTCCGCCCCGAATATTTGATGTTGTCAAAGTTCTTAAATAAATTCTTGGATCGTGTAACGTTCCTTGGATTTACGGCAACGGCAAACTATACAGTAGTTGAAGATATTCAGCAGCAGTTAAAGATTCCTCAGCAGAATATTTTCTCACCTATTGCTTTTGAGAAGTATAATGTTTCTTATCATTTTCAGGGTCTTAACAGTTTTGATGAAATGATCGAGCAAGTATGTGAAGTAGTTAGTTCACAAATTCAAAGAAACGAAAGAACCCTTGTCTTTACAAAAAACGATGAGATTTCGTATCAAGTAGCTCAGGCTATTGGCTATGAGGCAGACGTATTTCAGAAAGATAACACTTACGCATACCATTTATTTGCCGATGAAAAATGCAAAGTTCTGGTGGCAAGCGAAGAATTAGGCATTGGTATCAATTTGCCGAACATCCAAAATATCATTCATTTTGGATTGCCCGTTTCAAAGAATGAATTTGTTCAGGAAATCGGTCGAGCAGGACGAGCAAACGAGGCAGTGAACTCCTATGTATTCTATCTTGCGCCTGTTCCAGAAAATGTACCAACTGTCCTGCTAAAACGTGAATTAGAGATACCGAATATCTCTCAGATACTCAATAATATTGACAATGACTACTCCGATTGCTATCGCAAGCTAAACAGCAATATTGCCTCAAAAGAGGATCTGCTTGACCAAATTATGCAGGTTTACAATGAGTTCGAACAAACAGGTCGAGGGCTATATGTCAAAAAATATCCTCTGGCAACTGTGGAGATGGTTAAAAAATACATTTTCATGCTCTATACAATCGGATATGTGAATGATTGGTATTCGTATGCCGGAAATGAGCATGACGGTATTGTAGAGATTATGATTGATGTAAGCAGTACGAACCACGATTTCTACAGAAACCCTGCTAATATGTTGAACAGAGTTAAGCAGAGAGCCGTTGCCTATTATGAAACACTTGGCTCCAATCGAGAGCAGATTGTCAAAACACAACGTGCGACAGATGTTCCTGAAGCAATCACGGTCTATGTGGATTGGTATTATGCGAAGTTCCTTTATCATCACAAGGAAATGTTCTTGGATTTTCTCGATTTTGCAGAAGCAAACAAGGACTGCGATAGTGAAAAAGTAACTGAGGACATCAGAGAGTATTTCACATTGCCGTTTATTGAGATCAAGAGCGATGAAATGTATTATTCCAAGCTCTCGCTCAGAGAGATTGCAGATAAAGTAGCTAAGGGGATCGGTCGAAATACATTGGCCAATGTTGAACGAATCAACAGCAACCGGTATATGTATAACTTGGATTGCTTCTTATTCCTTGGCAATCTAAAACTATATGCACGTTTTGATAAAAACAGATTTGAGCGTATTATCAGAAACACAGCGATGAATCAAAAGCAGGAACTGATGGATGCCATCAGCAAGGTGTTTATTAAGCTAAACACTGCTGGCCGATTTGAAACAATTCGTTGTTTAAGTGAAACGGCGACTTTGTTTAGTGGAGATCCAATCAGAATCTGTAATACTCTTTATCAAAATGCAGATAAGGATACAGTTTATTATGGAATGTTGGCAAGTAAGTTGAACAAGCAGTTCTGCTAACGGAGAGGAGATCATAAATGCTTACAACAATTCAAGAACTGGAACGAGAGATAGACCAGTTCCATAAAAATATTAAAGATTCCAACGAATTGATGAAGATTTTGATGTCGTTGGCATCTCTTACGAAAACACAGACTGAGTCTTTTGAAGTTCGCACTAAAGCGCTGCAAGATGATTTGGCAAAGTTGTCGCCAGAATTAAGCGATCTTTTCCAGAAGAAAGTAGAGGGTTTTATTCAGGAAGTGCATAGTGAGCATCAGTCTTACCAAACAGCGGTTACAAAGTTGATGGATGGATATGCTGAAAAATTTTCACGGGCAGAATCCGCCCTTGAAGGAGTACCTTCTGCATTAGAAGCTCAGATGCAAAAAGATCGAGCAGAAAATGTTGATGGTTTGAAACAAATTCAGGAGCAGTATGCTGCTGATTTAGCAAAAACAAATGAAGCTTTTTCCAAGCAGCTTCAGGTTGTAGTTGAGAGTATTCAGGCTGTTCCGGGTCAAATCAAAGACAACTCGGATCAGCAGTATAACGCATTTTTGAAAGAACTTGAAAAGATGATGGATGCTCGGTTGACACAGCTTTCTGAAACGGAGAAGCGTGTTGTGGATTTGAGTCAGCAGCTTGAGTTGAAGTACAATGCTTTTGTTACAAAACTTGAGTCAACAAACATGGATCAGTTATACAAGTATTGTCAGGATATGAATAAAGCCATCAACACAAAGTTGAGTATTGCTTTGGGCGGTGTTGCTGTAGCAGCAATTGTATCTATCATTTCCTTGTTCATTTAAGGAGGTTGTATTATGAATGCGGTTGTTGCGCTGAGTAAATGCTCGAAAACAAATAAAATGTATGGTATCCGTTTTGAACGCACCGGACGGGACTGGAAATATACTTGGGCATTTCCTATTCAAGAAAAAACTGCTCTAAATGAAGATTATGACAAAACAAAAATTACAGGAGCGTTGATTCAAGGAGAAGAATATCCTGGATGCCCTCATTGTGGGGCAAAAGGTTTCTTCTATTGTAGTTGCGGTAAGTTGAATTGCTGGAATGGAGAATCTCGCATTGCTACTTGTAATTGGTGCGGTGCTACTGGCGAATTAAGTGACGGTATTGATAGCATCAATATAACTGGAAATATTTAAGAGTTAGGCGGTGTGCAAGTCGCACCGTCTTAACTGCCTGCGAAAAAATGTGAGGATTGGGATGAAGAAATGGTTCATAGAGGGGCTTGAAAATGAACTCGGATGGAACAATTTGAAAAGAACAAAGAAATCCAGCTTACAGTTTTTATAGTTTGTGTTTATTGCAGAAAATCCCCTTGACAAATTTCGTCTCAAAAGGCGATTTTAAGTAAATACGCAAAGGAAAACGGCTTCAAAAATCTTTTGCTCTTTGTAGACGACGGGTATTCGGGTACGAATTTTAATCGTCCGAGTTGGGGCGAACTCATTGAAAAGATAGAGAACGGCGAAGTATCGACGCTGATAGTCAATGATATGTCCCGCTTGGGGCGCGATTATCTGAAAGTCGGCTTTTATACGGAAGTCCTGTTTGTGGAGAAAGGCGTGCGGTTTATTGCTATCAATAACGGCATTGACAGCGCAAACCAACAGGACAGCGATTTTACCCCGTTTTTCAATATCATCAACGAGTGGTACGCGAAAGACACAAGCAAGAAAATCCGCGCTGTGATGAAATCCAAAGGCGAAGCGGGCGAACATCTTTGTACGAACCCGCCCTATGGCTACATGAAAGACGCTGATAATAAAAAGCATTGGATTGTGGACGTAGAAGCTGCCGAGGGAGTCAAACGGATTTTCGCACTCTGCTTAGAGGGTTACGGTCCGACACAGGGTGTGCTTGCACATCTGCGGCTTGTGATTTCCTGTGTAGCCAACCATGAGGAACAATTTAGACAGGCTATGGGAGCAAAGCAGAAAGCCGAAGCGAAGAAAGAGCTTGCGGCGAAACGGCGGCAGAATACTTCCCGCCGCCATGCTGAATGACCTGCAAAACGGAGAAACGGCATAGCCGAAGCTACGCCGTTTCCCGAAAACATTCTTATGCTGTTTTATGAGTGCCGCCCCAATTGAGCGGCTCTTTTTGAGGTCACAGGATGCGTGAACCAAAATGCGTTATTGTATTTGTATTAGTCATTATATCCGTTTGGATTCTTTGTCTGCCAGTTCCAGGAATCTGCGCACATCTCATCAATGTCATACTGTGCAGTCCAGCCAAGCTCAGCGGCAGCCTTATCGCACTTAGAGTAGCATGTTGCAATATCACCAGCACGGCGAGGTTTGATCACATACGGAAGCTTTTTGCCGCATGCCTTCTCGAATGCATGGATGACATCAAGAACGCTGTAGCCCTTTCCAGTACCAAGGTTGTAGATGTTAACACCGTCTTTGTCGGCTAACTTCTGGATTGCCTTTACATGGCCTCTTGCAAGGTCTACTACATGAATGTAGTCACGAACACCGGTTCCGTCTGGTGTATCGTAGTCATCTCCGAATACGTTGATGCACTGAAGCTTTCCAATTGCAACCTGAGCAACATATGGAAGCAGGTTGTTCGGAATACCCTTTGGATCCTCACCGATCAGGCCGCTCTTATGAGCACCGATTGGATTGAAGTAGCGAAGCAGGATTACATTCCACTCTGGGTCAGCAGTGTGAATATCAGTTAATACCTGCTCAAGCATCCACTTGGTCCAGCCATATGGGTTAGTTGCAGTACCCTTCGGGCAGTTTTCAGTAATCGGGATCTCAGCTGGAGAACCATATACAGTAGCAGAAGAGCTAAAGATAATGTTCTTAACGCCGTGATTGCGCATCTCATCACACAGAATCAGTGTGCCGGACATGTTGTTAGTGTAGTACTCGATTGGCTTTACAACAGATTCGCCGACAGCCTTGAGACCTGCAAAGTGGATGACTGCATCAATTTTTTCATTATCGAAGATTGCCTTTACACCCTCACGGTCTAACATGTCAGTCTGGTAGAAAGTAACCTTCTTTCCGGTGATCTGCTCGATGCGTTCAACGGCCTTTATGTTGGCGTTGTACAGGTTGTCCATGATGACAACCTCATATCCCTCGTTCAACAGTTCGACGCAGGTATGGCTGCCGATATAGCCGGCGCCACCGGTAACTAAAATCTTCATGATAACCCCATTTCTGCGCTGCGATAAATAATAAATAGTAGTATCGTGTGTAATAAAATATTTAGTAGGCGGATAGACAATTTTGGCCGCAGCGCTAGCCGATTGCCTTAACGTGCATTTGGAAATCGTCTTGACTTTCCTCTACTTACAATTATAATGAGAGAGGAATGGTATGGCAACAACTATTTTCGAAAAAATTATAAGTATTTTGAGGTTTCTATGCAATTAAAAATTAATAATGAGAAAAAAGAACTGAAATTTCACGGAAGCTATGAATTTCCAGTGTTTGTTAGCCATGAAGTGCTGTCTGATTACGAGAGAGGCGCATTTGCCTGGCACTGGCATCCGGAGGTGGAGTTAACTTATATTGAGGAGGGACAAATCGAATATCAGGTAAATGACACTGTATATTGCCTTAAGGCAGGAGAAGGACTTTTTTGCAATGCAAATGCACTTCACACTGGTCATATGCTGAATCAGGGAGACTGCCGCTATCTTTCCGTTACATTTCATCCGCGAATGATTTATGGCTTTGAGGGAAGTGCAGTTGACAAAAAATATGTAGAGCCTGTAACAAGAAATGATTTGCTTGGAGGACTACATCTTGTGCCAGATACTGAGTGGCAAAAACAGGTACTTTTGTCGATTCAAACTATTGTGACAGATTATGAGGGTCATTTGCCAGGATTTGAGCTTGCAATTTGTCAGACACTTTTGCAAATATGGAATACATTGTATACAAACGTATGGAGTGAAATTTCGCCAGATCCATCGGCTCAGTACAAAGATATTGAGCGTCTTAGAAAGACGATTACTTATTTGCAGGAGCATTATCATGAGCATGTGACTCTTGGAGCTATCGCAGAAAATGTTAATATCTGCGCGAGTGAATGCTGCCGTTTTTTCAAGCGTCATATGAATCAGACGATATTTGAATATTTGTTGGAATACCGCATTGAGAAAAGTCTGCCCCTTTTGATCAAGGGAGAAGACAGCATCACATCGATTGCCCAGATGGTTGGATTTTCCAATCCTGCCTATTTTGGAAAGGTATTTCATCAGGTGATGAGATGCTCACCGAGCGATTATCGAAAGTCTTTCATTTCAAAGACACAGAAAGTATAGTCAGACGATATGACAAAAGTTCCCTAAAGACATCATAATATTTTGTCGATATAGGGAACACAGGTTTGTATTGTGTGAAAAAACTGGAAAAATTTTTTCAAAGTTGCAAAAGCACCCACTACAATTGTGAATTCGATAGACACCAAATACAGTATAAATACATTGACAAAAGCACAAGATGTTGTATAATGGTGAGGAACAACTTGATTAAGGGGGCTGCATAATGAAGATTATTAAAAGAAGCGGAGCAGAGGCAATCTTTGACGCAAATAAGATTGCACAGGCCGTGAAAAAGGCCAATGACAGCGTGGTTGAGGCTGAAAGACTGAGCCATCATCAGATCGCTCATATTGTGGAAAAAGTAGAGAAGCAGTGCCTTGCAGTGAATCGTTCCTTAAACGTGGAAGAAATACAGGATCTTGTGGAGAATGCCATTATGCGTGAGCAGGCCTTCTCTGTAGCGCGAAATTATGTAAGGTATCGTTATGAGCGCGAGTTAGCCAGAACACACAATACAACTGATGAACGTATCAAGAGTATTCTTGAGTGCAACAACGAAGAGGTAAAGCAGGAAAACTCAAATAAGAATCCGACTGTAAACAGTGTACAAAGGGACTACATTGCAGGTGAGGTAAATAAGGATTTTACAAGAAGATTTTTGCTGCCAGAGGATATTGTGGAGGCGCATGATGCTGGAATCATTCATTTCCATGATACAGATTATTATGCACAGCACATGCACAACTGTTGTCTGATTAATCTTGAGGACATGCTGCAAAATGGCACTGTAATCAGTGAGACTATGCTTGAAAAGCCAAAGAGCTTTTCAACTGCATGTAACATTGCAACACAGGCCATCGCACAGGTAGCCAGCTCACAGTATGGCGGACAGAGTATTTCACTGGCACATCTTGCACCTTTTGTACAGATCAGCCGTGAGAAATTCCGTCGTATGGTTCGCAAGGAGATGGAAGAAGCAGGAATCCAGGTAACAGAGGAGCAGATCAATCTTATCGCAGAAAAGCGTGTAAAGGAAGAGATTAACCGTGGTGTTCAGGTAATTCAGTATCAGGTTATCACGCTTATGACAACAAATGGACAGGCACCGTTTATTACAGTATTTATGTATATTGATGAGGTACCGGAAGGTCAAACAAGAGAGGATCTTGTAGCGATTATTGAGGAGATGCTTCATCAGCGTATCAGAGGTGTCAAGAATGAGAAGGGTGTATGGATTACACCGGCATTCCCTAAGCTGATTTACGTACTCGAAGAGGATAATATTCACGAGGACAGCAAGTATTATTATCTGACAAAGCTTGCTGCAGAGTGTTCAGCGAAGAGACTTGTTCCAGATTATATTTCCGAGAAGGTTATGAAGGAACTCAAAGATGGAAACTGCTATCCATGTATGGGATGTCGTTCCTTCCTGACTGTATATCATGATGAAAATAATAAGCCAAAGTTTTATGGCCGTTTCAATCAGGGTGTTGTCACAATCAATCTTGTTGATGTTGCATGTTCATCAGGAAAGGATAAGGAGCGTTTCTGGAAGATCTTTGATGAGCGTCTTGAACTGTGTCACCGTGCATTAATGTGCAGACATAATCGTTTAAAGGGAACACCGTCTGATGTTGCACCGATTTTGTGGCAGTATGGTGCACTGGCTCGTTTAAAGAAGGGCGAGACAATCGATAAGCTGTTGTATAATGGCTATTCTACAATTTCCTTAGGCTATGCCGGTTTGTGCGAGTGTGTTAAGTACATGACAGGAACAAGCCATACTGATCCTCAGGCAACTCCATTTGCACTTGAGATTATGCAGCATATGAATGATGCATGTGCAAAGTGGAAGGCAGAGCATAACATTGATTTTAGCTTGTATGGAACACCGCTTGAGTCCACTACATATAAGTTTGCAAAGTGTCTGCAGAAGCGTTTTGGACTGATTCCTGGAATCACAGATAAGAATTACATCACAAACAGCTATCATGTTCATGTAACAGAAAAGATCAATGCATTTGATAAGCTGAAGTTCGAGTCACAGTTCCAGAAGCTGTCTCCAGGTGGTGCAATCAGCTATGTTGAGGTTCCAAACATGCAGAACAATATCGATGCTGTTCTTTCTGTCATGAAATATATTTATGAAAATATCATGTATGCCGAGTTAAATACAAAGAGTGATTATTGTCAGGTATGCGGCTACAATGGAGAGATACAAATTGTATCAGATGATGACGGAAAGCTTGTATGGGAGTGTCCAAATTGTGGAAACCGCAATCAGGATAAGATGAATGTCGCAAGACGTACATGCGGCTACATCGGAACTCAGTTCTGGAATCAGGGAAGAACACAAGAGATTAAGGAACGTGTATTGCATCTGTAAGCTGCACATCTGTAAACATATGCGAATCTGTAAATTAATATAGTGTAAGAGAGACGTGTTGGGATTTTTATCTCATACACGTCTTTTCTTTCATCTTGCCAAGTGCCTTTTTCCATGTTATACTAAAGCGAACATGCCTTTTTGTTTTGAGGGCGTATTAAAGGAGAATGAAATGATTTCCTATATTTCAGGAATATATGCCGGACACAGCACAGATGCCGTGGTAATTGAGTGCGGCGGAATTGGTTTTTGTATCCGGGTACCGGAGACTGTTTTGAATCGCCTTCCGGCAAAGAATAGCGAATTTAAACTGTATACATATCTTCATGTGAAGGAAGATGCTATGCAGCTATATGGTTTTATAAGTAAAGAGGAACAGGAAGTGTTTGAGCTGCTGATTGGTGTCAGCGGTATTGGCCCGAAGGGAGCACTTGGCATTTTGTCAGCATTGTCAATGGACACACTTCGTTTTGCAATTTATGCACAGGATGCAAAGACGATTGCAAAGGCACCTGGCATTGGAATTAAGACAGCTCAGAAAATGATTCTTGAGTTAAAGGATAAAATTTCGCTTGCAGATACTCTTGGAGAGCAGTCTGCTATGGTTTCAGCTGGTGCTGTGGATTCGAAAACTAATGCAAATCGTGCTGAGGCAATTGAGGCATTGACAGCACTTGGCTTTAGTGCATCTGAGGCAGTCAAAGCAGTCTCTGGAGTTAAGGATATTGAGACACTAAGTACAGAAGCAATAATTAAGGCTGCGTTAAAGAAAACATTGTAAAAACCGCGGTGTCAGAAATTGTGTCTGCAGTGTCTGCTGTATATCTGGCCGAATAACTGCGAAGAAAAGAACAGAGGAACAACATGGAAAGAAGAATTATCACGACCCAGCTTGAAGAAAATGAAAACGTGCTGGAAAACCATCTCAGGCCGCAGTATCTGTCAGAGTATATCGGACAGGAAAAAGCCAAGGAGATTTTGAAAGTATATATAGAGGCAGCAAAGAAGAGAAAAGAAGCACTAGATCATGTGCTTTTATATGGTCCTCCGGGACTGGGAAAGACGACACTTGCCGGAATTATTGCAAATGAGATGGGCAGTAATATTAAAATTACGTCAGGTCCAGCCATTGAAAAGCCAGGCGATATGGCAGCTATTTTAAACAGTTTATCTGAAAATGATGTGCTTTTTGTTGATGAAATTCATCGCCTGAGCCGTCAGGTCGAGGAAGTTTTATATCCGGCAATGGAGGATTTTGAGATTGATATAATGATCGGAAAGGGCGCGACAGCGCGTTCTATCCGTTTGGATCTGCCTAAATTTACATTAGTGGGTGCAACAACAAGAGTTGGTCTTTTAACAGCACCTCTTCGTGACAGATTTGGTGTTGTGCATAAGCTTGATTTTTATACGACAAATGAGCTTGTGCAAGTGCTTGAGCGTTCTGCTAATGTACTAAATGTTACGCTTGAGAAAGAAGGTGCGTTAGAGCTTGCCCGCCGCTCAAGAGGAACACCGCGTCTTGCAAACCGTCTGTTAAAGCGTGTGCGTGATTTTGCGCAGGTGCGTTATGACAGTGTTATCACAAAAGAAGTTGCAGAGTATGCACTTGATCTTCTTGAGGTAGATCGCCTTGGACTTGACAAGGGAGACCGCGCAATTTTAGAGACAATTGCAGATAAGTTTGGCGGCGGTCCGGTGGGATTAGATACAATCGCAGCTGCATTAGGCGAAGATTCAGGCACGATTGAGGATGTTTATGAGCCATATTTGATTCAAAACGGACTGATCGAGCGTACACCAAGAGGAAGAGCAATCACACGTTTAGCTTATGAGCACCTTCACAGACCGGTGCCTAAAGTATGAGATTTTTGAGGGTTTTAAGAACATGGAAAGAAATAGTACAGATGTTATAATAGAAGATAAGGTGTATAAGATCAGCACCGATCAGGATGCATCCTACGTAAGAGAGCTTGCAGAGTATATTAATGAAAAAATGGAGCTTTTGCATCGTCAGTCAGCGTACAGCAAGCAGGCAAATGCTTTTCGCCAGATCATTTTGCTTATGAATATGGCAGATGATTACTGTCGCATGAAGCAGCAGGCAGAGGAAGCAACAAGAAAGTACGAGCAGCAGGAAGCAGAATTTTACAATATGAAGCGCGAGATGGTCAATATGCAGATGACAATAGCAAGCTTAAAAAAGCAGCTGCAGGAGAAGCCCAAGACACAGGCAGTATGTCCATATCTGCAGTCGTTAGCAAAAGAGACAGAGGCAAAAAATACACAGACCGCGCAGACATCACAAGAGAAAAAACAATATCCGCCGTATGGATCATTCGCAAACAGTGCAGCGGCACACAAGAAAAAATAAACTATAGAAAAGCCCGGGCAGTGTGCCGGGGCTTTGTGCTTTAAGTCAATAGTTATTAATTAAAGATAATTTACAAGGAAAGGCAGGCATAAAAGATGGAACAAATAGCAGAGCTGCTCGCACCAGCCGGGTCTGTAGAGACGATGTACGCGGCCTTTGCGGCAGGTGCAGATGCTGTATATATAGGCGGAAGCCGCTTTGGAGCGAGAGCCTATGCAGACAATGCAGAGAGTGAATCACTTTTAGATGCGATTGATTATGCACATTTGCATGGAAAAAAATTATATCTTACGGTCAACACGTTATTAAAAGAACAGGAAATGAATGAACTGTATGAGTATCTTTTGCCTTTTTATTGTCAGGGACTCGATGCAGTGATTGTGCAGGATTTTGGTGTCTTTCGCCGTGTGCGTGAGTGGTTTCCAGATCTTGCGATACATGCCAGCACACAGATGATAATGAGCGGAGAGCTTTCAGCAGAAAAATTAAAAGAACTCGGTGCAACGCGTATAGTAACGCCACGTGAGCTTTCACTTAATGAAATTCGCAGCATTCATAAAAGCTGTGATCTGGAAATTGAGAGCTTTGTGCATGGAGCACTTTGCTATTGCTACTCAGGTCAGTGTCTGTTTTCAAGTATTGCAGGCGGACGAAGCGGCAATAGAGGACGCTGTGCGCAGCCATGTCGTATGGCGTATAGCGTTGAACAAAATGGAAAAGTGATTTTGCCGCAGCAAAAGGGCTATATTTTAAGTCCAAAGGATCTATGTACAATAGAAATTTTACCGCAGCTTATAGAGGCAGGAGTGTATTCCCTTAAAATTGAAGGAAGAATGAAAAAGCCAGAGTACACAGCAGGTGTAGTCAGCATTTACCGCAAGTATCTTGATCGTTACCTGGCAAATCCAAAAGCGCCATATCGTGTGTCTGAGGCAGACAAGAAGCATTTGCTTGGTCTGTTTAACAGAAAAGGATTTACAGATGGCTATTATACAAGACATAACGGAACTTCCATGATAACATATACGGCACCTGATTTTCGTGCAGGAGAGGATGTATTCCTTGAAAAGATCCGTACCGACTATATTGGAACAAAATTGAAAGAAAATATAAAAGGAACGGTAAAGATTTATCAGGGAAAACCTGCTATACTATCTGTGACTGCGGCTGCAGCGTGTGAAGGTGGTAACGTGAGCGTGCTGCAAAAAAAAGAGATTACTGTCAGTGCAGGTATGGTGCAGGAAGCAAAAAGCCGTCCGCTCACAAAGGAAGCGATTCAAAAGCAAATGGAAAAGCTTGGCGATACTGATTTTTCATGGGGGTCTCTTATGATTGAGACAGATGAAGCATCATTTTGCCCAGTTGGTGTGCTAAACGAGCTTAGAAGAGCAGGAGTACAGTCAATCAAAGATGAGCTTCTTAAAGTATGGCACAGAGAATCTGTCATATCAGGAGAGACTTTCAAAGAGAAAGCACAGAAGACAGTGACAGATGTGCAAGGTTTGGCATTGATTTGGCATGCATCGGCTGAGACAAAAGAGCAATTTGAAGTGCTTTTATCGCAGGATTGGATTAGTCAGGTGACAATTGACAGTCATATATGTGAGCCAGATCAATATGAGAAATTCGTGCAAAAAGCACATCAGGCAGGAAAAATGTGTTTCTTATATTTGCCAAAGGTCTTTCGTCAGGAGAATGAGCCATGGTATTTAGAGCATAAAGAAATCATTAGTGCTGCAGGCTTTGATGGCATTTTGGCCTCTACGCCGGAGGCGTGGCTATTTGCGCAGAAGTATCTGCTGCCAGGAAGGGTATCAGCTGATCATAGTCTGTATAGCTGGAATACACAGGCTGCGAAGGAGCTTTCTTCATGGGGAAATCAATACAGGACGCTTTCTGTTGAGCTAAATAGAAAAGAGTTGGAAGCATCGGCAGATTTGACAAGCGAACTTATTGTGTATGGCAGGCTTCCAATGATGGTGTCTGCACAATGTATTTGTAAAAATACGATTGGATGTAAAAAACAGCCAGTAGAACTGACACTTGTAGACCGAATGAGAAACCGTTTTCCTGTTAAAAATAATTGCAGGGAATGTTATAACGTGATTTATAACAGTCTGCCGCTGTCTCTGGCCGATCAGTGGTCGTCTGTGCGCACACTTTCGCTTCGCAGTGTAAGATTAAGTTTTACTACAGAAACACAAACGCAGATGGAAGAGGTATTAGCTGTATACAAAGAGCTTGCTAAGACAGGAAAGACGTCGGCAAAACTTGAAAATACAACACGCGGTCATTATAAAAGAGGAGCTGAGTAAAAGAGGGTCAGCAGTATACTAGACAACGAAAGGGAAGAATAGATGACAACATTATTAACGAGTGTATGTAAATATTCGATGATCATTGTGATGATCTTATATACGGTGCTGGCATTTTGGTCACTTCGATATAAGAGTGTTGAAAATATGAGAGGGTGTTATTGGGGAAT